>OGDN01000091.1_pt1 | contig 160205 bp, 140 predicted proteins | sample 1570271 | NCBI WGS metagenome assembly OGDN01 (sample SAMEA4384481, study PRJEB24528) | human gut metagenome
TTACCTCAAAACCATATATATCTTCCACAATATCAGAAATTTGTCTTGTTGTCATGCCCTTTGCAGACATAGCAATGATTTTTTGTTCTATTGCTGATATGTCCTTCTTTCGTTTAGGAACTATCTGCGGTTCAAAATCACCGTCACGGTCTTGTGGAACATCAATAGGTATCTCGCCATAAGAACTACGAAGTTTTTTGTGTTTTACTCCATTTCGATAATCCGGATTGTCACTGCGTTCATATTCGTCATAGCCTAAATGTTCATCCAGTTCAGCTTCCATCATTTCCTGAATAGTACCGCCTAACAGATCCTTTAGTGCCTCTTGAATATCTTCTGCTGTCTTGATGTTGTATTCCTGAATCAATCCGGCAATGATATTCTTCTTTCCTTCACTCATTCTTTCTCGTCTACGTCTTGCCATAAAAAAATTCCTCCTATGATTTATTTATATTCTATCATAGAAGGATTATTTTTTACAGACTTTTTCTCACACTCTCTAAAGTGCGAACAGGAGTTTCTTACAAACGAAGAAATTTTAAGCATTACAAAAATTCTTTTGGAAAGCCGTAGTTTTAATAAAGACGAAATAAATACGCTTATCAACAAGTTGTTGTTTCAAGCCACTCCGTCGGCAAAAATGAATATAAAAGACCTTATTCTGAACGAACGACACAACTACATTCCCCCGCGTCACGACAGACCGCTGATACATCTCATTTGGGAACTCAGCTGTCACATATCCAATCAGGAAATTATAGAATTTGACTATACGCGTCAAGACAAAAAAGTCGTTCACAGAACAGTAAAACCATTGACAATTATGTTTTCTGAATATTATTTTTATTTAATTGCGTGGTTTGCGAATGACTCTAAGGATTTTCCCGCGATTTTTAGAGTTGACAGAATTACTAATATTAAAAATTTAAAACAAAAATTCAATATTCCGTACAGAAATCGTTTCAGTGACGGTGAATTTCGTAAACGTGTGCAGTTTATGTATGCAGGTGAATTGAAACATATAAAATTTGAATTTAACGGTCCGTCTGTCGAGGCTATTTTAGACCGTATTCCGACTGCTGAAATTATTAAATCAGACGGTAATAAACATACAATTAAAGCCGAATGTTACGGTGACGGCGTCCTTATGTGGCTTAGAACTCAAGGCGATTATGTGAAAATGCTGTGATAAAAAATGAGTCTGTCGACATTTTATCGACAGACTCATTTATCTTCCTTTTGCTACCGGCAAATCCTCATCACTTTTGTTATATTTTTCTTTTCTTTTTTTATAGTAATCGCATTTCTTTATCTCCACAAAAATATCATCAGGTATGCCAGTCGGATATAACCTACATGTAACTTCCATAAGATTGTTATATTCACATTCTGTACACTTTGGTAAATTTGCCATAACAAAACCTCTCAGATTATTTTTCGCGTTGTTTCCATAAAGGGGTATATGTACCTTGCCTCAAGTCTCGCCAATGCTCCATAAGATAATTTCTTTCTTCTTCGTATTCTTCAACAGACATTCCATCACGCCAAAACGGCGTTTCTTCAATCGTTCCTCTTGCCCAATCTTCTGCCATTTTTCGAACTCCTCCTATTCATCGAAAAAGCTAAATTTAGCGTCAATCATATCCTTTACTCTTTTATCCGAACCTGTATAATGTTCAATTTTCAAAACATCTAATGCAACAGAAGCGAATTGAGCATTGGACATACCCATAGATACATATGTATCTTTTTGAAGTTCTTTCAACGCCGCTATAATGTCATCATCTTTCATATTATATTTAACCGCACAACTTATATTTAACCGCACAACAAATGCCGTAATAATTATCACAAAGTCCGCCTTTTAGTCCTTTTAATATAGCCTCTTTATCGCCACGTCTCATTTTCCGTCTATTTTGTTCCGACTCATTTTTTTGCATCATATACGTTATCCCCAATTATCTTCTTATTTCATCATAATGATTTTCCTTGTTCTCCGGATGTTTGTTCTAAATAATGTTTGTAACTTTCTTGAGCCTCTTTAGGGGCATCAGGCTTTAATACTTTTACATAGTTTTCTTTTCTTTCCCACCAATCGGGATTAGTTGTCCAATAAAGATCTAACCTTTTCATAAATATTCCTCAAATCTATTGCAATTTTATTTGTTTTTTATAGCCTTATTTTCAATTAACTAAGTTTCTAAAAGTCAAGCTTGCATTTCTTATAGTTCATTATATTCTTTCCCCATTTCTCTGTCAAGTTTCTCGTTACAAAATCCACTCAAAGATATTATACACTTTTCATATAATGTTTTCAAACGTGCTGAAGGTACTTAACTCGCACAAATGTGGTAGCTACTGCTCACCGTTTTGAGCACGCTTGCAAAAAAAAACAGAGTAAGCGATATATCGCTTACTCTGACGTGGTGCGGATAACAGGATTTATTTTTACTATTTTACCCTTATTTTATTACCCTCTAAAATTATTCAAAACACTACTGTTTAAGCCATTCTCGCCACTTTTGACTTATTTCGTCATTCACATAAAATTTGTACATTTTTCGTGTAAACGTGTAAAAAACGTGTACAAAAATCACTATATTAATGCACTATAAAATCTTCAATCACATCTTGCAAATGGTATGATGACAATTCGTATTTGTTCAGTTTGTCTATTAATTCTGTCACTTCTTCCTTATTCGGTGACACATCTTTAACAGCCATTTCCTCACATTTAATGCCGTATGTGGTCTTTACCGCTCCATCAATATTCTTTTTGTCTTGCGTAATTGTATACATAGTTATATCTTAGTCCTTTCTCCCCCCTATGTTATATAATACAACATATGTCACTAAATTACAATATTGTTTTATGTTTTGTAAATGAATTGTAAATCGCAAGTAAAAAAATAAGGGCGGCTATTTGCCACCCTTATTTTCAATTATAAAATTCATCAATGAGAATTTACTGAATTGCGTAATGTGTTTTTAAATCATTAAAATAACTATACTTTATATAGTTTTCTTTTTGTAATCTACCAACTACAATTCCAGGATCCACACCAATTTCTTTTGCAAAGTGAATAATATCATTTTTATAAAATCTATTTGCGTTTATAAAATCGGCAAATTGATTTGGTGGAATGAGTATATCTCTTGCAAAAATATCTGCAGCTTTTTCTTCTTCCACACTTGTTCTTCCTTGTGTATTTATATGTCCTTCAATAATATGGTACACTTCATGAAATAAGCTGAACCAAAACTTATCCGCATCTTTTCCTCTTACAGTTAACCCTAATACAATATGTTTATTATCCACGAACGATGCCCCATGCAAAAAAGAACCACCTATATGAGGCAAAAAAACTATTGCAATTCCACATGAAGCTAATAGCGATCTCAGTCTCCCACAAAAAACATCTGGTTTTAGTATTGTCATTTGTCTAATTGCCTCCACCGAGTTTTCTAATTTTTTTATATTTATAGAGTCTGTTTCTATTTTTCTTGCTTCTATTTTTGCTTTTTGTGACCAAGCTGCCAAAGCATAATCACTTGTTGAATTTTCCCCATTAGTCCTATAAGCTATTCCTGGTATAGATAAATCATCTAATATATTTAGCTTTGCGACCTCAAAAAAATTTCTCAAAGCTTTTGTTTTTTCTTCTATTGTTCGAGCCTTTGGTACCCATTCCAACTGCGCCATCTTAGAATATGGAAATTTCTTCGTTATTTCTTCGTCGTTTTCTAAAGCCAATTCATGTTCAACTCTTACTAATTTTTCACGATAGATTCTTTCTAAATTACTCCAAAAACTTGCTGGGATACCAAAAACATCTTCTAACCTTAAAGCCATTTCTATGGTAAGTTCTACTTTACCATTAATTAAATTGCTAATATGTTTTTCAGACATATCCATTCTTTGAGCAAATTCTTTTTGTGTCATTCCTCTATTTTCTAATTGCTCACGTATAGTTTCACCTGGGGGAATAGCTATAAAATTTTTACTACAAATCATGTTACTACCTCCTTTTATTACACCTTGCTAATGATAATCTTTGATTTCCATTATCGTTGCAATTTGTACAGTTCCATTTTCTACAGTAAAAATCAACCTATATGGATGAACTAAATCCATAGCATACTCACCTTGTCTATTTCCGTTTAATGGATGGCATCTTCCTATCTCACATTTTACAAGGTATTCTACTGCATCTATTGCTCTAATTTCATCAATTCTTTGCGCAATCTTACTTGCCATATTTCTTCCGTAACTACACACAGCTGTTTTGTAATTTTCACATATTTTTTCCAACTTTTTTGTCCTATAGTTAATTTCCAGTGATGACACCCCCTGTTTACCTCATAGGTCAATTATATTGTAGCATATTTTATTACTTTTGTCAATATTCTTTACCCACAAGTAAACCATAATATATTTTAGAATCATTCACTGTATACTGTATATAGTATTCTACTCTAATAATTTATCATACATACCACATCTGTATTCTCTACAAATTGCCCTTAAGTCTTTATACGACAGTCCAAGACGACCTTTTTCATCGCCCTGTACCGCACCGCAGTCCATAGCCGCCTGCACCGCAGGACGCGCCCACGACGGCATATTGTCATCATTGAAATCGTAAATCATTGTAGTTTGAACTACATTCACCAACTGTTTATTGATGTTTTTTAAATCTGCAATTTCCGCCGACTGTTTTTCAATTAATGATTTTAATTCATTATACTGTTCCATAGTTAAATTCTCACTTTCTGTTAATCTGCTTTTGAAATTCGTCCACAATTCCGGTTTACGCACAAACGGCTCAGGACACTGTTTGTCCCACACATCATAATGACGCAGTACATTTTGTGCCGGCACACCGTATTTATTCATTAAATATCGTGTTAATTTAATTGTCTGTTCCACCACGTCATCATCAATATAATATTTACCGTCTGCACCAATGCGGCTACACATTTCAATCGAAATACTGTTCATATTCCTACAATACGGGTGTTTGTAATTTTTTGTACCACCGACAGCCCACGCCGCCCATTTATCGGGTACAGATTGATATATACCGTCGTCACCGATAAAATAATGTGCAGACGTACCACGATTTTCACCGCTGAAATAATTGCAGTTGTTCAATGCCGTATCGCCGTTGTTTGACGTAAAATGAATGACGATATATTTAATATCGTCATTCCTGTATGTGTAGCAATTAGACGTGTGGCACTGCGGACCCTGTCTGATTTGAATATCCATTGCATCATTCCTCCGTATCATCTTCTCCGCGTAGTTGTAGCAATATATCTTTCAACTTTTGTGGCATTCTCGGGTAAATTACCGCCACATTCTCCAATACGCTTATACCCTCATTCGCTATGTAAAACATAATCACAATCTCACGAATTGCAACGTTATCACCTGTAATCTGTTGCAGGACGTTTGATAACGCTACTATAATTAATATAGTAATCTTTTTGAGTAATCCTTTAAACCCAATCTCACTCGAAATTGTTTTTGTATAAATTGCTTTAATAACACCTGTCAAATAGTCAAGCACCATTATCACTAACAGCGCCCATAAAATACTGTCCCATTGACCGAAGATTGCGGCGAAAAATCCGCCCACAATTCCTATAATCGTACTTGTCCAATTAAAAATCTTATCCATAAATTAACCCTCCATCATTTGCATTAATTCTTTGTATTCATCATCGGTAATACGTTCTGCGAGAAGAAACACGTCAAGTTTATCCTTCATCGAATTCTTATCATATCTACCGCTTGCAATTATTTTTTTACAATATCCATATGTCATTGCTACTTCCTCCTATTTATAATCCTAATTCCATCTTAGACATTCTGTAGTCCATATCAAGATTAAATTCATCCTGTGCTTGTGGCAAAGATGCCTCATAAGCCTCTTTACTGCCGTATGAAGCAATTTCATTAATTTCTTTGTTAAAATCTTGCGTTTTTACTTCAAGACCGTTCATATAGGAATACTGTTCATTATCAAGCTTTACCTTTGATATAAGTTCCAAAAGTTGATGTTTTGGTATAATTTGAGTTTCTAACTCAATTAACCTATCATCATTTACATAATAGTCTTTATCTACAAACTCTTTTTTGTCAATATCTTTGTAGTGACGTATAACTAATTTATAGCTATTTAAACATATTTGATTATTTATTATCGAAAAATTATCAATTATATCCATTATGTCCTCCTTATCCCGTAATCATCGTTCCTGTATTAACACTCCCTGTCGGAAATGATGTATAGGATTGTGAATACTGCATTGCATTGCCTATAAACTGTACTTTATTTGAATTAAAATTCATTTCAGAACGTCCAATAAAAGTATTTCCTATCATTTGAGTTGGGCAAAGTATTTGAAGCTTGTTATTCTCGGACGAACTATCAGTAGTAACCTTATTTATGAAAAAACAACCTTCAATTTTACCAAAAGTTAAATATGTACTTGCCGTATAATTGATAGTGCAATCTCTTAATGAACATAACTTTCGCTCTGTATTCGTAGTGTAGTGACATAATGAATGATTTCTATTTTTCAGAGTAATATCGCACTCATCAATAGTCACTTGCCCGTTTGTAAAATTTGTTCTACCATTACCTTGTCCTGTTAGTTTACTATTTCGTATATATCCTGTTGCGTTAGTGTTATAAATAAAGTTTAAATCATCGCCACCTGAACTTTGCGTTGACGAGCACTCATTCTGCAATGTTACGGAGCTGTCATCTATTTCTATTTTAGTACAATCAATACCACAATAGCATATATAACTTGAGCTACTTCTAATCCATAAGTCAATACTACTTCCATTTTCCACTTTAAACAAACCAGATGACTTAATAGGTGTACTTCCCAAATTCTGTGCTGTGGTAACATCTAATCTTGAATACGTATTATCGAAATATATATTAGTCGCCTCAATACATAATTGTGGCGTTAGCTCCATTGAAATATTCTCAAAATATAATGGATAGGACACTTTTGAGTCAGAAGAACTGCTCCGTGAAGTTATGATACCATTATTACTAAAATTTAATTTAGGTACATCAGTTGCTTGCTCGCCAGACAGCTTATCAGCGTGATTACCTCCGTACATATAAATGGGAGCGTCTATTGAATATTTACCTCTTTTTAAAATTATCCTCGAACCATTTCTCGAAGCATTTATGGCCTCTTGTATTACCTCAACATCGGACTTTCCATCAATTCCGCACATAAAATCAACATCACTTATTGAAGGAGGTATTCTGTAACCGTCAACATTAATTGTACCTACTACTATATTGCTGTGGTCGATTTTTCTTTTTTCGAGGGTACTTACCCATTCTGTACCGTCATATATAAATTCAACAATTTCACCTGCTTCCCAAGTATTTGGGTATTGTTTGTCTGTGGAGTTGCTACCACCACCATTATAACCCTTAAAAACACCGTACCCCTTGTATCTGATACTTTTAGCACCTGTATTATTTACATTTAGAGTGGCTTTTGTTGTTGAGTCGTGTGCATATGTAAATTTGATAAACACACGCACACCTGTAACAAGTTTAAAATTCGTTATGGAAACTGTTTTTGCTACTGTACTTCCACTTGTAGTACATACTGCATAAGGTGGTTGTTGCCATACAGGAGCACCACTACCATTACTAATCAAGCTATATCCCGCCGTTCCCGCACTTGTCGGTGCATACCACGACTTGCTTGCTGTTGCCGAACCGTTATAACTTGTAGCCGATCCATTCATTGTCAGTGTCAATGAATTCGGATTTCGCATTGATGTAGGCTTGTTGGACAGGTCAGTGTATGACCCTGTAAATGCTACCGTTTTTAAATCGGCAAAGAATTTCTTTATTTTTCCGAACAATGCGCTTAGCGTTTCACCGGAAGTTATATTAACTCGTGTGCTTGCCTCTGTAAATGTCGGTTGTTGCAAATTCTTATCCGCCTCTGTTCTTGCGGTTTCTTCGTTTGACAGTTTTGACTGAATTTCAGTAATACACTTACTTACCAAACTCCAAAACCAATTAAAAACATTTGCCGACGGTTTATATCCGGCTTTAAATCCGTCGTTTTTTAGACTGTCACTCGGTTCTGTACCGCTATTCTTCCACTCGGGCAATTTATTATTAAAATTCATACAATTCCCTCCTTAAATATTCCCCAAATATCCGCCATGACCGTTGCCATCGGCAAATCCGACTCCAATATTATATTCATTTTCACTTTCAGCAAATTCAAATGTCCCTGTATATTCATACGAATATGTTACAGACAGATGAGCAGGTTTCAAATCCTCGATAATATTCCTAATTATGATCTCAGGTACATCGGGTTGATGAAAAGTCACAGTAAAACTGTAATTCTTAATATCTTCGGTTATATCAACCAATACACCGTAACTCTCAATTACCGCCCGCAAATTCGCCTTTGTTGAGGTTTGCGACCCTCTCATTCTTATTTTAATAAGGCTCTTTCGTGCCTCAAGGGTATTGCCGATTTCTGATATACCCAAACTTTTTTCATATTCTCTTACGGCATCTTCATCGGCACTGTCAATAAATCTGTTTTTCATAAACATTTCTATCAACTCATACAAACGTTCAAATTCCGCATTGACGGGTGTATTTAATGCTTTTATATACCGTGACTTTTTATAGTACGACGGTAAATTCTGTCCTACATCAGCCAACGGCAACACCCCCAAGAACGGCAATTTCAGTTTCGGATATTGCGATATTTTCTGTTTTTGAATTGATTTTCAAATTTGAATAATCATCAACACCGTCTGTATTCAATATGGTTTGACCTATTTTTGCATATGACACATATCCGTTTGCAAAAGACACATCACGCAAATAACTTCTGATATTCGATTTAATACTTTCAATCGTGCTTTCGTCCACATCTGCCGAAAACGTAACATTTATACTTACTGCCGTTGCAGTGGTAACGGTCACATCTGCACCTATCGGACATTGTTCATCTATATAACTCTGTACCTTATTTATAAGCTCACTTCCGGCAAGTTGTTTTTCACTGTCAACGATTATCACTTTAACCGTTCCTGCTCCGTTCCACAACGGCAAGCATTTTGCGTCACCCACTCCGTCAACTGATTTTGCCCAAGAGATATACTGCCACTTATTTCCGCTTGTTATAGGATGCGAAACATATTCGGTAAAACGCTTTCGCAGTTCAACATCACTTTCTTTGTCACTGCCTCCTGTGGTTGAAATTTCATTTGTTACGGATATAAGTCCTTGAATCGTAACCGGAAATCTGTTTATTTTCCCTTTTTCAACATTGCCTTTTACTCCGGCGCTGTCACACACAATTCGTACCGTTACACTTCCGCCGTTTGGTATAATCGCATTTTCGGTTATATTAAATATAACATTACCTGCCGCCACCTTTTCACCGACAGACACTTTTGCTCCGACGTTACCGCTTACAGTCACACAGCCTGTTGCATAGCTTGCCTCTTTGCGTTCCAATCCAAACTCACCTACACGCATATCAAGATACTTACCCGTAGCGGTTGACGCATAAAAATAGGAGTCAAGAGATGATATAATATCATAAACATTCTCAAACTCCGTTGCCGTTGATTTTTCTATATCGTATGTATAAGTTCCCGATGACGTATCATATCTTGACGGTATCTGCAAAAGCATACGTTCAAGTATTGTATCAATAGTTTCAGCCATTATATCGCCCCCTTAACGTCATTTATATCGCCGTACACGCTGTTTACGGTAAAAGATACTGTAAGCAGTGAGCCGTCTACTTCCATATTAAAGTTATCAATACTCACTATATCTTCATTTGCGGTAAGCATTTCGGTTATCTCTCGCTTGACTTCCGAACGGATGTAGTCACGATTGTAATTCTTTCCGACAAAAGTATCTTCTATATTTATACCGTATCCTGTACCGTTATAAATTTTATATCTGCCCTTTTGCGTATTGAGTATTTTTTGCACCCAATTTTTTATACGTTCCCTGCCGACCGTCATTTTCGGACGACCGTTTATAATAATAAAATCGCCCTTTTGAAAATCAAATGCAGGTTCTGTTTTTGTGTAATCAGCCATTCTCCGTCACCCCCAACACCAAATATCTGTTATTGCCTCTGTACGGAATCATTGCAACTTCTCTGCCTTTATAAACATATCGTCCGTCAATATCCTGTTTGTATAAATCAATAAGACTTTTTATATGGTCCTTAGTCAGAATTATTTTAGAGGTGAATTGTATTTTAAGGTTCGGTAGCTCAATTATTTTACCGAATACGACAAAATCACTCGTTGCGTTTTCACGGTCCTTAAACATCTTTGCAAGTGTTTCGACTCCGTTTTTCATACTAATCTCTCCATATCAATTTTATTGTAGTGAACACCGTTTTTTATACTGTGCTGACTGCTTGTAATCACATATTTAACACCGTCTTTTTCTATCGTACTTCCGGCTCGTGTATAGCTTGTCAGCTCCTCGATTATTTCACCGGAATACGTTTCATCTTCCTTATTCAGCTCGCCAAGATTTTTCTTTGCCAAGTCCGACGCATTATCTCCGTCATTCATTTTTACCACTTCTTGGAGAAAGCCGTATTTTGATATACTCTCCTCGGCTTTCAGAGTAGTCATAACGTCCGTATCTGTTATCACCTTAACACTGTTCTTCATATTCTCAATACTGCCTTTATGCTCAATATTACCCATATACTGTACTGAATTTTTGAGTTCGGTATTCGGCGATATTCTAAACTTCGGCTCGACCACCTTATCATTGCACAAATATATACGCATACCGTCGGGTACAAAGTCAAAGTTATACCCGTTTCCGCACTTATCAAGAATATCCTTGATAACGTCCGATACGGGCTTGTCGATATATATTTGCGTTATAAGCGTACTCAATTCGGGAATAAGCACAATCGGAATGTATAAATCGTTGCATATTTTCTTTATGCAGTCATCGGCTCGCATAGATGTAAACTGATATGTGTCAGTGGTTTTGTTCAGATACCACCCTACATCAACGGCAGTATATTTGTTTTCATACATTGCTCCGTCGTCAACCTCGATTATTACACCTCTGAAATCTTCTTTATCTCCTCCGCTGTACCTCATAATATCACCCATTTTTGGTATGTATATATTCATATACTTCATTTCTTTAGGTTTCGGAGTGCTGAAAGACATCGTTGTCGCAAGTGTATTTTTTGTATTTGTCCACGATATATCTCCTATATGCTTTGATACGTCTGTATCATTTACCACTACTTTCAAAGCACCGTCTAACAGCATAGGTGCTTGTTTGAAAATCGAATTGTGGATAGGTATTTTTTCGTTGGTATCCGCAAAATGATATTCTTTTTCACCGGATGTACTTCCTGTACTTCCGTATGTCGGCTCTGTATCGCTTGTCCAAATTCTCACAACACGGGCAGAGCGGTTAATCCCTTCAGCCTTTAATGCAGATGTGAATTTTTCATTGCCTATCACAACATTTCCGTCAATGATAAACTCCGTCATATTTGCGTCACTGCCTGTGTGATACATATGTCGGCTGTCGGTTTCGCTGTCTTTCTTTTCGTCACCTTTGACTGCGTATATCACTTTACCGTCATCAAATTCAATCTTAACAAACGTGCCGTCCGATCCGTAATACGAACCGAGTGCCATACAAATAAAATCTTTGTACTTTCGCAATCCGCCGTTTGACGTACTGCTGTCACTGCCCCACAAGTATTTATATCCGCTTGCTTGACTGTTCGTATATGTTTGGTATGCCATATATGATTTAGTTGCGAGCGACTTTCCGATGTTCGGTATTTCTCTCTCAACCCAGTTTGCAATATAACCGCCTCCGTCTTTGGTATATCTGAGTACACAGTCCCACGGATAATTTCTGTAAGGCACGTTGGTAACAATACCGAATGATGTTCCTCTTGCCTCAACTGTTGTTCCGCCGTCCGCCTGTACCAAAGCGGTATGGTCTGCTTTATTTAAAAGTACATCACCTTTTAACGTACCCGCTCCGTTTGACAGATTACAGGACGAAGTCACATCTTCAAAGCCGCACGAAATAAAAACGTTATACATATCCCCCGTATATGTCGCACCATTATCTTTAACGGGAACTCCCGCATTTTGATATGCCGTTATAACAAAAGAAGAACAATCATAATGCGGTCCCCATCTCACCGATTGACTGTAACCGTGACTGTCGTCATTTGCAATATCTGTCGCCCATTGAACTGCATTATCAATTACACCCATATATACCTCCATTTTTGCGTACAAAAAAAGTACACCGTATCCGATGTACTTTTTAAGCCATAGTTAAAATTAATTTGTTTTTTGGGTTATTATATATCCGTTTGAGTTATCTGCCGGAACAAGGTGGAATGTAACTGTTCCGAAGTCTGTTCCTGTTGAATCGGTTTCTTTAAACATTACATTCATTCCGTCATTGACATTCTCGGCACTTATAAATTCATATCTGCCATCTCCACGATTTGAAACACTGATTTTATAATTACCGTTTTCATATAAAACACTGCTGTTATCGGTCGGATGATATTCAGGCATATCTACTCCGAAAAGCGATTTATAAGTATCTCTTACGGAATTTTCAGACCATTCAAAATATCCGTTTTTATATTGAGTGGACATATCCGCGCCATAACCCTCTGTGTAATAATAGAAGATAAAGCTCTTTACAAAATCTTCACTTTTTAAATCGTTCTGAGTAAAATACGGTATCACATAACCTTGCTCCGCAAGAAACGATTTTGCATTATCGTCTAAAACAAAATCATTTTTACTCGGTTTTGTTTCATATACATATCCGTCTTTTGAAAGCTGAATAGTATTGTTGTTAAAATCAACATTGAAACCGCCTACCGTATCAGCTATATCACGAAGTTTAAAATATGTACTGCCGTCAATATTATATCCCTCTACATTAACGTTTTCGCCGTTTAATTGAATAGGAAACGTATTCTCTGTCGCAGTATAATTTACTGCCAAAGCTACCGAGCATGATAAAATCACACCTGTTGCAATACCTGCTATATATTTCTTCATATCCATAACCTCCCTTTTGTTTTATTATATCACAAAAGGAAAATATTGCAATAGTTTTTTAATCTCCGAAACAACCGGCATTATCCATAATAACAAGCAAACGTATCATACTCTTTGTCAAACCGTATCCGTCCTCGCCGTCACCGTTTAGATAGCCTTTTCTTTTTACCTTTTCAATAGTCGCCTCTGCCCATGACGGCATAATGTCAACCGTATAATTTTCAAATCCGTCTGTTTTGTCAATAATAACAAGTGTACGAATAATATCCATTGTAAGACCGAGTTCGTTATCGTCTGTACCGCTTATAATACCTCTGTCCATCAACTTTTGAATAGTCGGTTTAGCCCAAGACGGCATATTATCGTCCATATAGTTATATATCATTGTGTTTTCAACACTGCTAAGCCTTTCTTCTATATTATCAATTCTCGCCATTATTTCATCATACTGCGCCACTGTCAACCCCTCCTGTACATCGTTTAAAAGATTTACTTCTCCAAGCTCGATTGAATAATTCAAATCACCGCCTGTACCTACGCTGTAATCAAACTTATCTATTGCCGCCGCTGTATTTATATCAACATTGCAAATACCCGTGGAAGTAATGACAAGCCTTATCGGAAGTTTACGCTTACGCCAATTTTCAATCTTGTCTGCGTATTCCTGCCCTTTCATACTTCTGTCCCTTAAATACGGATAGTCGGTCATCGGTAAGAAACTGCTCCACGATACAGTTTTAAGTTCGGGATTTCCGATAATTTTTATCCAACCGTAATTTGCCGTTTCAAAAGTTTCCGTACCTTGTGAACTCGATACGGTAAATTCGGACGGCGTGACGGGAATATGTATAACTTCTTCACTGTTGTTTATACTTAAATAAAAATCTAACATTTTGCCTCCCTACATATTTGCCATACATTTTTGAATTTTAGGAACTATTACGTTTATAACGTCGTCGGCGATTTCATCGGCGGTTTTGTTGTCGGCATTTATAACTATCTTAATTTCATTCGTTATAGTATTGCCGCCTTTGTTGCTTTCGGCTATGTATTGACTTAAATTATTCCAAAATGTTCTAAGCGGAAGTATCGCCTCTGCTCCTGCCTCTCCGCCCATTTGGACTTTTCCGTTTGCATATCCGAACGCTGTCGGACGTGTCATAATACCGCCTTTTGCATTCCATTCAAGTCCAAGTTTCGGAATCGGTGTACTGACACCGGCTATACTTACCGTACCTTTTTGTACAATCTTAGGCGCTTTGATAATTCCTTTAATCTTACCCCAAACTTCCGATACCTTGTCGGCAATACTGCCGAATATCTCCTTGACTTTGTTCACCGCCGCACTGATTTTTTCAGTAATACCATTTTTAATGTTTTCAAAAATAGTCATTACGGTGTTTTTCACATTGCCAAACGCTTCGCTGAATTTACCTTTTACGACTTCCATCTTTTCACCGACTGCATTGACAACCTCGCCGAGCTTACCGCCTGTTAATTGATTAATTGCGTCATAGCCTGTCCTGTAGTATTCCTTGACACCCTCTATTGCCGCAAATGTAGCACCTTTCAGTCCCCCGCCGTGCGCGTCATAGGCACTTTTTATGTTGTTCAGTTTTTCCGATACAACATTTTTAACACCGCCCCATAATTCTGACGTTTTTTCTTTGACTCCGTTCCACATCTCGCTTCCGATTGATTTGATACCTTCCCAAATTGACTTTATCAACTGCAAACCCAAATCAAACCAATTAACAGACTTAAATTCTTTTACGATTGCACCCGTTATTCGCGGTAAAGCCGCTATCAACTGCGGAATTGCCCGTACAAGTCCGACTGCTAAGTTTACGACCAACTGCATTCCGTTTTGTATAATTTGGGGCATCATCGAATATGACGCGCTAACAATTCCTGTTATCAGATTTACACCTGCATCTATTATTCTCGGTAAATTTGCTATCAAACCGTTAGCTAATGACGCAACAAGCTGAACGGCTCCCATAACCAATAAAGGAACATTATCCACTAATCCGTCAACCAACCCCTCTATCAAAGTTACTGCTCCGTTCACAATTTGAGGCATAGAATTAGTTAATCCTTGCATTAAATTGCTGACTATTTTTGACGCCGCATCTAATAACTGTGGCACTACGGTTGAAATACCGGCGACCGCTACAATAATCATATTGCTCAAGCACTCTGAAAATTGCGTTGCGTTCTGTGTCAGACCATTTACCAAAGACGATATAAGCGATACGGCACTGTTTGCCAATGTAGGAGCGAGGTCATTAATTAACGGTGGAATTGTTTCGCCGATTACCGGTGCCAAACCCTCAATTAAATAGCCGACACCACTCAAAGCACCTTTAATGGCGGGTATAATATTCTGTCCGAATGTTACGGCTGTATTAATCAATGCGTCTAAACTTTGGTCAAACATATCTCCGCCTGTTGTCAGTCCCACCAACACGTTTTGAAATGCCGCTTTCAGTGACCCCCACGATCCGCTTATTGTCGTGCTTGCCTCTTTTGCCGTTGTTCCCGTTATGTCCATTTGCGTTTGGATTGCATGAATAGCCTGTGTAATATCGGCAAATGATGAAATGTCGTACCTCTGTCCCGTAAGTTTTTCTGCGTCACTGAGAAGTCGTTTCATTTCCTCTTGTGTACCGCCGTAACCTAACTTCAAGTTGTCAAGCATAGTATAATTCTGTTTTGCAAATCCCTGATACGCATTTTTTATGGACTCCATATCCGTACCCATTTTATTTGCATTATCGGACATATCAACCAATGCCGAATTTGCGTAATCCGCCGCCTTGTTTGTATCTCCGCCTAAGCTTGATATTAATGACGCTGAAAATCCCGTAACAGTATCCATATATTCATTCGCCGACATTCCGGCAGTCATATATGCCTTATTTGCATTTTCTAATACAACATTTTGCGCACTCATCAAACTGTCGTATTTCCCTTGAATATCAGAAACACTTTTACCGACACTCTGTGCATATTCCTCAACACTTCTTCCGCCTGCTCCGAACAACGTTTCTACACCGCCCGTAAGTTGTTCATAATCAGCAAATGCACCGACAGACTTTGAAACCAAAGCCGTTACGGCAGTCGCCGCAGCCGCTCCTGCCACCGCTAAACCTTTTCCGACTTTTATGGCACTGCTCCCTATACCTTTCATTACAGAAGACATCTTTGAGGCGCTGTTCGTTGCGTCTTTCATCGACTCATTCATATTTTTGACACTGCCGATTACACTTTTTATCCCTCGGGCAAATCCACTCGCATTAAGGTTCATATTCAGAACTATCGAACTTTTATTCTGCAAAACTATTCACCCCCTACGCTATCACAAATGCACGGCATTTGCTCGCTATAATTTTGCTCCGCAAAATTATTCACCTCCCAACGCCTTCCACTTTGCGTACTCGTCATCATTTGCCTTTTTGGCACTTGCAAGGAAAAATATTTTTTCAATTTCTGGTCTTGCAAGCACCTTTTCGGGCAATATTCCTCTTTGCAGATAATGATGTATCATATAGAGTTCATCATCTGCCTCTATCAGTTTTTTACTTCTTCAACAAGTTTTACACTGTCGATATATCCCGCAAGTTTCATACACTCCATTGCAATCGGTGAGATTTCGCCGTCGTCAAAAATCTTTTCTACGATTTCTTCGGGATATGTACAGCCGTATGCCTCCTGAAGTTCTTTTGAATGTAAATCCGGTTCGGCAACACACTCATAAACAAGGTGAGCGTCACCGTCCTTTTCCATTTCCGCCGATTCTGTTGCAAGCGACTTTGTCGGTGCTTTTATAACAATCTCGCCACCAAGGCTTTTTACATAAACTCTCGCTCTTTTTACGTTTTTCTTTGCCTCAAGCACTTGCTCCTTACGCTTAATAAGTTCCGCAAGAGTAATTTTTGTATTCTTATCCATAATCTTTTACCTCCGTTATTACGCATTCATTGTAGATGTAAGGTCATAGTCGGTAAAACCGCCGCTGAATTCTTCTTCAACTATCTTACCGGTTTCAAAATTCATAAGTGACACATCATTATACCAACAATTATCAAGTTGAATTGTTTCATAACCGCCGTTATCAGGATCTTCAAGTCTTGCCACCAACGTATGTCTTGTATCTTTACCTTTTTTATGTCCGTCAGCTATTTCTTTACCCCTTGAATATACTTTTCGTACGGTATATGAAAATTCATAGTCAACGCCCATAAGCTTTGAATCGTTCGTTGTATCGCCGGCAAAACTTACACTCTCACGATTTGTCTTTTCCTTTGCCTCAAACTTATACACTTCATAGGCAAGACTTCCGTCAATCCAAAGTTTACCGAATGTACCGGAACAAAGTTGATTGCCTCTCGGTTTAACACTTTCAGCCATTATCTATCACTCCAATCCTATTTTAAAACTCAAGTCCTCAATACAATCCTGTATTGTAATATCCGCACCCGCAAATATGATACTTCCCGTATTTGCCACTTCGACCTCACTGTCTGTCCAATCCGACACGTCATATTTTTGAGCAAGCCATTCACGTTGCGACTGAACGTCAATATAAGCTCTGCAATCGGCACCGTCATACAATACGCCCTGTGACTGCAACGACTTAAAATACTGATTAACCGCACCGATAAACAACATTTTATTTTCGTGACTGTTTACAACATTAATATAATTTTCCTCAAACGATGCTTTTATATCATCTCTTATGAGGTCAAGACTGTCTATAATCTTGATTTTCTTCATATCCTCCGTCTTATCGCCCGACAATGTTACAAGCGAATTGACACCTCTGCCGACTTTAACCTTTTCGCCGTCATTGATAAGTATAAACTTACCGCCGTCAATATCATCATCCGGAGTTGTACTTTCCGTTATGCTTTCAACCTCTGCAAGAGTTTGATACGTCGCACCCTCTGTCATAGGCAATCCTGCCAAAAGTCCTGCAATACGGCAACAGTATTCGGCAGTGGTATAAACCTTTGTACCGACTTTTATATCATTGGTTGCGAAGTTTATAATACCCTCATTATTCGCCGCATACGGAAGTACGGCTTTAAATGTCTTTTTCGCATTTCTCTGTGCAATAATCCAATCCGCAATATCTTTTTCGTTATCGGCAAGCGACGGTATTGCAAGGTAATTCCACTTTTTATTTTTTAATCGTGCAAGTGCGTCGTCATAGGTATCTTCCGCACCTATTCTCTCGACAATAACCCTTTGCGGTCCGCCGAGGAACGTCTTGCTTATGTAATCATAATTTGCGGTTGTCCAATGAGATTTTACAACTTCACTCTCATTTGTATACGAATATGATGTAATATCACCTTTGGTTGCGTCACGCAAAATCAGTGCAACAATGCCGTTTGCACTTCGTTTAATTGCCGTTTCAGCTTTGGACTGAAACACTATATTTATTTCAGGTAAACCCATTATAAATCTCCTCCTAATATCAAATCTTCTGCCTTATCGTATGTACTTTCGTTTCTCACCTTAACGGTGTAATTGTATACAAGCTCCGTCACAAGCGTGTAGTTTTCCAAAGAAAAATCTATACTAAAACTTCTTATACGCATACCGTCGGACAATACAAGCGGATTGTATAAAAACAAACCTCTTAATTTTTCAGCCACATAAATAAATTCATCTTGACTTATATCTTTCGGAACATATCTTATTCGTACCGTCTGCGTTTCATCGTCCAAAAACGTATTTGTCGCCTGTACGTTAAGCGGAAACATCTCAACGATAAAACAAGGTTCGGAAAAACCTTGTTCGGTGTATGCGGTATAAACCGCATTGCCGAAACAGTCATAAATAGCTTTTGTTACTGCATTTTTAATACTCGTCATCATTTCAGTATTTCCTCCATCTTCCGCATAAGTATTTTAGGTGCATCCCTTTCAACTTTCGGTACTACGGTGTTAAGATACTTTTTACCCTCAACCCACGCTTTACCGTTTTTCTTAGGCTTGTACTTCGGGGACGTACCCTTTCCCCACCTTGTACGGTGTCCGAACTCCACATAAGGAGCGTATTCAAGAGCGGTGTATATTCCGCCTTTTACCGTACTTCCGCTTACTGTCGTTTCTTCTGTTTGCCAACTCTTTTTCAGTGTACCGCCCACTTTACCGTTTTTGTAATGCCCTGGCTTTGTTACGTTACTTATATATTTAAGTGCTCTTTGAGAAATCTCATTCATAGCGGATACACAAGCTTTGGTGTAATCCGCACTTTCCATTTGCTTTTGTAATTTCTCAAGCTGTGAAAAATCAATCTCATTCATTACGCATAATCCTCGAATAATTCCAGTGCAATTTCTTGGTGTGATGTATAAACCGCACTTTCACCGCTACGGCAATAGTCAGTTGTTTTTCCGTTTTGTGTAACGGTTATTTTACTGCCCGACGGTATTTCAACCTCCGGCGCAATAAAAAGCACAACCGATTGCGATATGGTGCTGTATCCATCGTCCTTTGCCGCCGAATTTCGGCTTTGAAACGAAAGTCGGCAAGGCTGTTCCGTTAAAACAGCCTTTTCGGTAAATACAGTTTCTCCTGTTTCCTCATTCACGCTTGAAACTTTCACTTTGACAGAACATAAGCCTTTATACAGTCTTTCAATCGCCTCTCTTACCATATTCATCACCACACCAACTTTCTGAAACGTGCAAGCCTTGCTTTGTAGTCTTTAAACACGCTCGACATACTGCTTGAATTACTGCCGTACGATACCGTAACATCGCCCTCTTTGATTGACGTTACATTGTCGTATCGTCCCGATGATGCCGATATATCATAGCGGAACAAGTCCGCCGCCATAAGTATAACGGTATGCTTTAAATCATCGGGAATACCGTCAATATGGCAATAATTCTTGATATATTCGATTGTGCTTTCAATACATCTTTCGGCTTTTCCTCTGTCATCTTCGCTTATGCCGTACATATCCGCAAAAACAGCTATATACTCATCCATAAGTCACCTCATCAAATCTTGTGACGCATTTCGACAATTCTAATCTGCTTAGGGTCATATACAGGTGTCCAGTTTGTTGCATTAGCAAGTTCCGTACGCGTAGGACCTTCCGTATTTGCGACATCGGCGTCCGTAAACTTAACACCGCGTGGGTGAAGAATATACGTCTTACGATTGATAAGATAGTCAACACCACTGCCCTTTTTCTTATCTCTGTCTGTTTCGGTTGCAACAAACTTTTCCGGTGTACCGTTACCGAGTGCAATCGCACCGTTGCCGAAAAGATATGTTGAAAATACTTGACTCGAACCCGAACCTGTTACGGGACAGCCGTCATCAATAATAACTCGCTTACCCATATATGTACTGAACGGATTTGCACCGGACGGCTGAATTACGTCAATAAGGTCTTGCTTTCTGAGTGCCGCCTCAACCGCACTGTGCATAACAACAGCGGTAAGTTCCGCTTTGTTGTCGCCTAAAAGCTGTTGTGCGTCAATAAAAGCACTTCCGCTCCATTTTGCACTGTTACCGCTTGCGCTTGAAATATCAAGAATGTTTGACGCAAGTCTTGTTTCAGCCTCTTTAGGCGAACCGTCGGATACTGCCGGAATTGTGCCGAAGATACCTTTAAGCACAGCGATAAGTTCCTTTTGTAAATCTCTCACCCAAAAGTCAGATACAAGACTTGCAATCGCCGCCATAGGGTCAGCACCCGACATTGCGGCCGAAAGGTCTGTCGCACTCCACATTTTTGCACGTCTTAAAATTACCGCAACGTCTTTCTTACTGCTGATTTTGTCGGCAGTAAGGTCGTCACCCTCGATAACCGTTTCCGATTCACCTGTTAGGTCAGAGAAAAACGGCATATTTACAAGCGGACTTGCCTGTGACGCAAGCTTGTCAAACTCTGCGTCGTTTTGAACTATACCGCTCTGCACAAGTGCCGATTTTTCAAGTGTTTTTTGAATAACGTACGGATTAAACAGTTCCGGTACGATAATATCTGATAATGTTGTTCCCATATTAAATTCCTCCTGTCGTTCCTGCCTCTTGCATTAATACTTTTGCTCTTGCAGGGTCGTTTTTATAAATTTCACCTTGTTTGGTAAGATTAAATGTTTCCTTTGCCCAAGGATTTACGTCTGAACCTCCACCGCCGCTTTTTGGTGTGTATGCTCCGCCTTTTTCGGCAAAAAGGTGTGAGTACGTCTTATCCTCTCTGAGCGGTTTAAGAATATCGTCTACACCGACAGGCTTTCCGTCTTTGTCGAATGTAAACTTATCAATTCCGCCTTGCTTGTAAATAAGATAGTCGGCATCGGTTACACCGGCTTTTGAAAGCTGTTCCTTTAATGCGTATGTCTTTGCGGTGTTCAACGCATCTGTTTTAAGCGTTTCAATCTCGCTTTCATACCCTTTGATTTTGTTCTGCAATTCCGCGTTGTCGGCATTTGATTGTTTAAGGTCCTCAATGGTTTTGTTCGCCGTTTTAAGCTCCGTAACTTTGTCATTGAAAACATTTTTCGGTACTGCATACTTCGGAAATTCAGAGTTTACAGTCGACATCACTCCGTCAATATCCAATTTGCCGTCCTCAATCTTTGCCTTTTCCAATATTGCCTTTAACCATTCCATTCTTATTTCTCCTCCATAATTAATTTTTTATTCAGGTGCGTTCCTGTAAAAAGCATTGTTCTTTATTCTCTGCAACGCTGAAAAAAGAGTATAAAAAAAGCACCGTTTTATAGGTGCTAAGGTGGTAAACCTCGTATATTCACTTGTCCCACTCTCCTTTTTGGTATCAAAAAAGCACGCCTCTTGACGTGCTTTTATATTATTGTATCAGCAAAAACTACTCGGCATATTCTTCTCGTGTTCTTCTATTTCTTTTGAAAATAGTTCCGTAAATTCGGCATGCAATCTTTTATATTCTTCTAAATCTCCTGCCTCATAAGCTTCATTAGCTTTTTTCAGCAATTCAGCTGTTTCCTTAGACGGATTCCACATCATGTCAAACACCTCTCTACATCAAACTCTTTATAACATTAATCAATAAATTTTTCAACTCATTATCATTACCGACTATTGAAAAGCACTCCGCATATAACTCTTGTATCTTGCCCTTTCCATACTTCAAACTCGCATACTCGCTAATTTGTTTTTCTATACAGTTCGGATTGCTTTCCAAGTAACTCTTTAAACATTCAGACGTTTTAGACTTAATCAAATTTATACTTTGATTATAACTCAAATTATGCTTTTTGGCAATAGAAATTACACAATTTTCAAAATATTTGTGTCCTATCTCGTGTAAATATGGTGCAAATTCTGTTTTGTTTGCAAACATTCCCATTTGTTCATTTACATACTTGATAATGTCTTTAACAGTCATATATTTACCGTTTATGTACATTATATCCGTGCGTTTGTCGTAACCCGCAATAGCAGTCGGTTCAAAATTATTCAAATCAAAATCAACTATCGCTACTTTTGGCATTTCTACCTTTCCGTCAATCGTTTTCTGTATAATACTCAAACTACGTTCGGCAAGTTTAATTGCTTTTTTATTCGCAATATTCGTATCATCAACAAACATTTCAAACTGACTGTTTGTAATCGGATTTAGTTTGATTTTCTCCGTTGTACCGTTATTCATACTTATTTCGGCTTGTTTAACTTCGGTGCCGATTTTCGGATTTCTGTCACCGCCAAATGCCTTTGACATATAATCAATGTCATCTTGTTGTGTTTCCGCATCGTCATCTTGTTTTTCATCTTCCGCAAAATATGCCGTTATTGTACCTCTGCAACGGGTATGAAACGGCGGAGCGGTTATACCTTGCTGATACTCGGAAAGTTTAAAATGCTTACCGTGCATACTTGCACATTCACTGCAAATATCACTGTCCATATTCTCGTCAATCTCGTATTCTTCAAAGCCTGCGTCCTTTAGCGACTGCAATCTTGCGTCAACCATAATATGCGTATATTCCGTCTGATACAATGCGGCGGCACGGCTTTTTGAAACATTCATTCTTGCAGAAATATTTTTAATCATTTTATCGGGACTGTCGCCCCTTGTTATGCCCTGTACAAGATTTGTATTGAGTTCTCTTAAAAGTTTCTGCTTATCGTTCCATATCCTGTCGGAGAAATTACTTCCGTCAAGCCACTTTTCATATATCGCATTCTTTACCGTGTCACGGTCGAACTTTGCAAAATTAACAGCATAATCAACCGAATCGGCAATATGTTTATTTGTTGTATAATATGTATCACTGTATGCCTTTTTAAGTGATGTTGAAAATTTATCCTCTTGCTTTTGTTTCAAGAGTTCGACTTCTCCACGCATTTGATATTTGAGTGCCTCCAAACGGCTTACCCTTGAACGCATATACTCATTATCAAGCATTGTCGTCCACTTGCCGTCTGCGTTATCGAGTGCCTTTTCCCTAAACTCCTCAAGCGACATCTTAAAGCCTTTAAGTTCTTCACGACTTAACTGCTTTCGTGCCTCTGCCATATTGATACCGTTTTCATCAGCATACCTTGCGTAAAACGTTTCAATCTCTTTTTTTATGCCGTTTAAGGACCTTTCATACTCTTTTATAAGTTCGCGTTCTATATCATCGGCTTTCTGTGCGTGGATTTTTAAAAGCTCACTGTTCCTCTTCTTCCAATACTCGTTCATTATGTCCACCCATTATATCGTCACTGTCGTCCTTTTCTTCCGCAATTCTCTCCATTTCCTTATCTGCATCCTCAACAAACGGATGACGTTCGATAATCGTGCGTTGAGATATAACACCAACGCTTTTTTGTGCTATATCCGCAAGTTCGGTGTCGTTTGAAACGCTTGTCCTTGTCCACGTCTGTGTGACATTCTCGCAAGCGATACCGCTGTAATCGCATATCGCTTTGATGAGTTCTTCAAACCCACTCCTAAACTCCATTTCTGCCATACCGGCTTTGAGTTCAAGCAGTGAATACAAATATTTTAATGCCGTACCCGATGAATTACCGAAATTCTGTGGGTCCGGGTCAATACCTTTACCCTGTTCAAAAATACTCTTGCGTGTCATTTGGAGCATTTTCTCTCTTGCCTCAACCGGAATATCAATCGTCAAAGTCGAAAGTCCTCCGCTTGCTCCTTCTTCCGAATCAAGCTTAATAGTCTTGTACTTCTTGAGCTGTGTCAAAAACTCCGAAAGGCTCTCGCCCTCATATCCGCTAAGCACGAATATAATCTCCTGTATATCTTCGAGGTCGTTTATAAAACCGCTGTACGTTTTGTCATATGTATCAATAAGTCCTTTTATCGGTGTAAGGTCATCACGATGAAAGCCGTTATTGAAAAACGGAATAAACGGTACACGTCCGAAATTATGACTGTACACGTTACATACAGTTCCGTTTGTTTCAACGTCATACACGTTGAACATATTATACATTTCAAGCCGTTCAAGACCGTCGCCAATCTTCTTACGGAATACACTGCATTCCTTATCAGTCCAATACTCATAAACATGATAAGTGTCACCGTTATCGTCAAGCTCTTGATACGTTCTGAAACACGCCGTAAGTTCGTGTTCCAAAGTATCACTCCATATCGGTATAACTTGCTTGCTGTCTATAACGTCGTACTTAAATCCGTCATTATCCCAGTAGTGAATCCAACTCACACCCGCATTTGACGCATTTATCGCAAGTCTTGAACATATTTTCGTGTATCGACTGCCGAGTATATTGCTTATTTTCTCATTCGCAGATTTATTCCCGACATCGAATAACGGCGGTGACGTAAACATATATGCAGACTTTTGGTCTACAAGCAAGCCGTGAAAATTTGACGGTATTCTGTTATTGGCATTTCTCAAAGGCTTTTCGTCCTCGCTATGCTTTATGTGCAAAATATCGTTGTCGTTTAAGTAATACCTTTCCGCCGTCTGCACTCTCGATATAAAATTCTCGTGTCCGGGTATATATTTCTTTATCAGTTTCTTTACTGTTTCCAAATCCAATTTTATCACCTACTTTAAAATTGACAGTCCGCCTTTTTTCCTGTTCATCATTTCCGCAATACCCGTTGTTGCGTCGGGGGCGTCGTCGTGCTTGTTCCTGCCCTCACGTTGATATGTCGTCATCGCCTTATAGTATTCGGGAAAACGTATGTGCCAGTCGCAAGGAAAATATATATGCTCCATTACCCAAGTGCTGTTGGATAATATTCGTGCCTCTTTGTTATTGCTTTGGTGAAACCATTTCACCGTTGTAAAATTACTGCCGTACTTTTCGGCAAGGATTTCACGAACACGTCTTGCGAACGAACGTCCGCCGTTATTGCTTTCAATCTTTGCAAGATTGACGTTGTTCTCGTATAATCTGCGTGCCGTTTCGCCCTCCGTTACCTCCATAGGCTCATCGGTATAATACACGTCTATAACGTACACTTCTTTTCCGTATATCCCATATATTATGTTGCAGAGATAGTCCGCACCTGTATCGGCGGTGTCGCAATATGCCTTTATCTGCGTAACAGGCGGTATGGTGTCGTATGTTTTAAGTGTTGTGTAAAGCTTGCCTTGTAAATCAATCGGCTCTTGCTGATAGTTCGCACTTGCTATATCCGCACCCATTGCCTTTATCTTTAAATCATAACTGTATCGTGAGAGTATCTCATCACAAAGCATATTGCCGTCATCACGAACGGCTTTCATCGTGATTACTCTGTGCGATATGTTGTTCTCGCTGAAATACTCAATCGCACGTCCCGCAAGGTCGCCCGAAGCCCACCGTGTCATTATAATGATTATCTTGCCTTTTTCTTCAAGTCGTGAAAGCATTGTGTTCGTAAACCATTCCCAATGCTTTTCCTTTACCGTTTCGTTGTATGCCTCCTCAGCATTTTTGATAAGGTCGTCGATTATAAGTAAACTCGCTCCGAAACCTGTCGCAGTACTGGACGGCGATGTTGCAAGATAGTTGTTGTAACCGCCCTCAAGGCTCCATAAGTTCATCGCTCCGTCGCCTTGCTTTATCCTCACATTCGGAAATATGTCACTGTAAATAATCTTATCCTTATCCGCTTTTTCCTCTTGAATGGCGTTACGCACCGCTTTTGAAAAGGTGGTTGATAACGTTTCATTGTATGAACCGGTCATTATCTTTTCACTTTGATTTCTGCCGAGTACCCATTCGACAAACATTGATGCCGTACGACTCTTGCCGTGTCGTGGCGGTAAGTTTATAATCAGTGCGTCTTCATCACTTTCGTAAAACGATTGCATTTCGTTGCATAGTCTGACAAGAAATTTTCTGTCTGTTTTGTAAAACGACGGTGCTGTTAAGTGGCAAAAATAAAAGAACTCGCGTCGTGCAAGTTCTTTCTTCGCCTCAAGCATTATTAAATTTTTATCCATCGCCTATCACCTTCCTTAATTCGTCGGTCGTAAGATTTGCCATAGGATTGTTTATGTCCATTGTGCCACTGTGCTGTATCTCTTGCTTTGGTGAAAATTCATCTTTGCATTTGCGTTCAAGATACCATAACGATAAATTAATATCACCCTTTTTTATCCCGTGTGCAACGTTTAATTTCGACTTCATTTTGATATTGTCTTTAAGTAGCTCTTTTCGCTCCGAAAACTCCTTGTGTTTCTTGCAGTAATTGTATAACGTGCTTACCGCTATATCCGCATAAATACAAGCCTCTCGGTCACTTAACCCCATTAAAAATCCCTCTTCGAGTTTTTGGACTGTCTCTTTCGTAATCTTTCTCGGTCTTGCCATGAATTTCACCTCCTGTTTTTAGATATAGAAAAAGCATATTCCGAAAACGAAATATGCTTAATGATTTCTTAACCAAGATTCTTTTTTCTATGTTCTTTTTCTCTTTTCAAAATTTCTAATTTTAATCTGCACCGCTTATCTATACACTTTTCAATATGTGTAAATATTCCTCTTATTATTAGCAATAAAAATAATCCGATACAGATTGTACCCACCATAATTATTTTTACAGCGCCAAGATCTATGGGGTCAATTACCATTTTCTCATCAAGTATCTGCGGAAGAACTAATAAAGCGGCAAAATATGCTAACCCTATATTATAATAAATAGTATTATTGTTATAATTCGCCTCCATAAGTTGTTCTTTTAAGTTAAATTCCTCAGTCTCTAACTGCATTTCATCAAAATTCCTGTACTTAATTTCATGTTCCTTTCTAAACTTAGTATACTTTTTTGTGCTCCAACACATTTCTTTATCCTCCTTAAAATTGTATTTGTGTATATAATTCGACAACATTACACAAAATTCCTTTTTTACAAAGAATAAATTTCCAAAAAAATTAATATCTCCATTCCCACCAATCAGTTACGAGATATTCACCCATCATCTCACGATGATACACCGCTTATGTTACTTGTTCTACTATACACTATATCACAGGTGCAATAGGACATTCTATGACATCTTTGATTAAGTTCAATGCTTTTCCATGCAATCTACACACTTGTTTATAGCTATAATGTATCCTGCAAGCAATCATTTCCCACGTTTGAAAATTGAGATAACGCAGAATTAATATAGTTCGAAGTGTTGCGTCGTCGAGTTTATTCACGTTTTCCAAAATCTCTTTTTTAATCTCATACAGTCTGTCAATGCGTTTATCTATCAATTCGGAATAAGCGGCATAGCTTATGAACTTATTCTCCGAAGTATTCACGTTTGACGTCTGCACCTTTTCACTGTCCGACCGAGCCACAATGCTTGTTGCCTTTGTCAATGCCCGCTCTTGCTCCAAAATCAGTGCGTTAATCTCCTCGTCCGTTTTTCTCGCTCTCAAAAGCCATTCTTTACATTCTTTAATCGTCAAATCGTTTTCCTCCACTTCATTCATTTTTCAATTTTACTTTTTCAATCGGCACAATAATAACCGCATGTTTTGTTTTATCCAGCAGTTCCAGCGAGTAATTAAGAAAACCTCTTGGGTCTTTTCTTGCGATACACGCATTAAGGATAAACGGTGTCGGTTCGGGGATATTATAAAAATCCGAATAATAAACCGTTTTATTAAGATTTTGTTTTACTTCAAGAATATCCATATCACAAATCCTCAATGCTTATAAATATACCCGTTTGTTCCGCCCAAAACTTTTCTGTTATCTCGCTTGCCACAAGTGCATCATCTTTCCAAAATCCCACTTCCGTCATAACGTCTTTAAGCATTTTCTGCAAGTTATCCGTATCGGGTTTTGTTGCCTTATACTCGCCGTCCGAATGTTTTCCTTTAGGGAAGCACCACTTTGTCACCATACGCACAGGCTTTTCAAACATCTTTTTAGGTGCGTAATGCGAAAGATGTGCCGCAAGTTTTTCTCTTACCGCTTTAACTTCCGGCGGCTCATAAAATACCGGCTTACCTTTTACGACTGCAACCTTTTTTTCTTGATACGTTTTTGTCGGCGGTATCATTGCCATAAAAAATTGTACTTTCATTTTCTCACTTCCATTTATTTACTTTGTGTTTGTTCTGAAATTTTTGCTTTGTCAGTCAGTAAGGGGAAGGAGTTGTTGTGCGTGAGCTTTCGCACAACTACTTCCCCCTGACCTTAGGGAAAGGGAAACCTTTATATATACGTAGTATATATAGTTTGTCTGTCCCTACGGTCAAAGTCGATTTTGTCCCGAATTGTCTGTCCCTAAAGACACAAGGACATTTTTCGATTTTGACCTTATTAAAGGGACAGGACATTTTTCGACTTTGTCCCAATTATTTCTTACCTACTTGACCCTCATCAATCCAAAATCCACCGTGTTCTTTTAATCGTCTTCTTACTGTTTTTTCCGATACTCCCATATATTCCGCCATAGATTTTACTGTCACTTTATCATCAATTCCGCACGCTTCAAATGCTGTTTCAAGTGAATTTTTACGTTCTGTTTTACGTTCTGCGTCCGTTTTCTTTTTAGCAAAATTCTTCTTCCATGTAGGCATTCCGTCATCAACTGCAATGTCTTTTAACACTCCGATATTATCAATATCATGTACCGGATATTTAAACCACAGGTTTACCGGTGTGAACTTCGGGAACTCTCTAAGCGTACCCTCTATACGCCACGCACTACGGCTTTCTACCTCTTTTCTTACCTTACCGACATCTTCTATAACGCACTCGTAAGCGTCGTTTTCAAGGTATTCTCGGCACAATGCAAGCATTTGAGTTTCACTACACAAATCGTCCTGTGAGGCATGATACAGTTTATCGTATTTATATAACCAACCCTCACATACTTTACATACTGCCTTATTCTTTTCCTGTTTTAATATATCGTCGTTCAATTCAAGTTCTACAAGGTCGATAAGTGCATCTGGATCACGTGCAAACACACCCGAACCCGAAGCTCTGTCCATACTTCTTTTACCGCCTTGAGCACCTTTACTGTGATGATGACAATATATAACCGCACAACCGAGTTCTGTACACACTTTATCAAACTGATTACAAAAATGCGCCATTTGGTCTGCACTGTTTTCGTCGCCTGTTATAACCTTATATATAGGGTCAATTATAATCGCTATATAATTCTTTTTACTTGCTCTGCGTATAAGCTTTGGAGCAAGCTTGTCCATCGGCACACTGCGTCCTCTTAAGTTCCATATATCTATGTTGGATAAGTTGTTTGGTGTTATGCCGAGTGCGGTATAAACGTCTTTAAAACGGTGCAGACAACTTGCTCTGTCGAGTTCAAGATTAACATACATCACTCTGCCTTGTGTACAGTTCCATTCAAGCCATTTCTTTCCTTCTGCAATGGCACAGCACAATTCTATAAGTGCATATGATTTACCTGCCTTTGACGGTCCTGCTATAAGCATTTTATGTCCCTGTCTTAAAACTCCGTCAATAAGCGGCGGTGCAAGAGAGGGCAAGTTATCCCACACGTCCGCCATACTTTCCGGATCGGGCAAATCATCATTCACGCTTTCAATCCATTCACGCCACTCATTCCAATTTTCTTTACCTATATTGGTATCAAGAAGATATTGTTTTTTACCGTTACGCATTATGCCCGGCATACGCGATAATCTTGACGGATTTCTATTCTGAATATCAAGTTTCAATCCGTTTTTATTACACACGTTATACAGATAATCAACACGTTTTTTATATTCTTCATATGTTGACGCGTCAATTTTTACTATTGCGTGCAGGCTCTTTTTGCCACTGTATACGAGTGCCGCAACAGGTAATTCCAACTCTGTTATAATGGCTTTTTGTGCCGAAATGTCCATTGTATCGGATTCGACAAGTGCATATCTGAACTCCGTTACGTTTTCATTTTTTACGCCCTTACCGTCAAGAGGGTTAAACCTTATCCACGCACCGACTTCGCTGTTATAATCGCCGAGTACACTGCCTATATCGCCTTTGCATTGGTACAGTTTCTTTATAAGCTGACCTGCCGTTCTGTCATAGCAACCTTTTGACGGCAAAAACTTTCCGTCATGTTCCCAGCTTTCGGTAACGTAACCTACATTTTCGTCCGGCTCAAAAAGTGTTTCGAGGTATGTGATAATCTGTTCTGCCGGATTCCATTTCTCCGGAATATGTATCTCACTGCGTTCAATCCAATTCTTATCCACTATGACAAGTTCATCTTTAGAACCTATTTCACTGTCCCAATCAAGCTCGGCTGATACATTTTCATAATGGTATCCGTTTTCCTTAGCCATTTGAATGATAGTTCCGGCAGTAACGGGAGCAGATGAGCCTTGAAATGTCGCCCACTTCTTTGCACATTCACCGCTATGGTAACGGTTTACGTCTTTCATACTCCACATATCCCAATCAGATACCGTATATCCCTCGTGTTTTAGTGCCATACCTACGTTTATCCACTCTTGATAACTGCAAGTTGACGGATCAATATATTCAAGAATTTCTGTCAAATTATAATCGTTCATATCTTAATTCCTTTAATATTCACTCGGATTTATCCCCGACGGTATTCGCCAACCGTTTGCGGCAATTCTGTCAATAAGATTTTTTGCTTTTTCAAACTCCCAAACACCGACGTGCTGAAAACCTCGACTTTCAAGAAAGCGTATTTGCTTTGGAGTTGTAAGTCCTGCCACACGTCTTTTCTCCAATCGTTCAAGCAGTTTGGTTGCCTTACCTGCGTTATCTATTTCATCAGGGAATATTCCGTATTTTTCAAGTACCTTTATTTGTTTGTCTGACGGAGGTGACATTTCCCAACCGAATGTCGGTACATATCCCGATAAATCTTCGGCTTGTATGCTCATTTCAAATTGCAGAGGATCAACCAATTTACGCTTACGTTTCTTCATTTCCGCAAGAAGATTTGCAAGTGCCTCTTCTCTTTGTGCAACTACATCTTCGCTTGCCTTTTCCTCTGCCTCTTCTATGTCAACAGGATAACCCGCATTTTCGATATTCTCCGTCATTTTTACGGCAACTTCTTCATTTTCGCAAATCAAATGTGCGGGGTGACACAGTTCGTGTCGTTCCGTATGCCATAAAAAATCGAGTAAAAGTAAGTGGTCCTTATTCGGTGCAAGTCTTGTTCCGCGTCCTACCATTTGACTGTACAAACTGCGTACTTTTGTAGGTCTTAATATGACAACGCAATCCACATCGGGGCAATCCCAACCCTCTGTCAAAAGCATTGAATTGCACAACACATTATACTTATTGTTTTCAAAATCATTTAATATTTCTGCTCTTTCTTTGCTTTCGCCGTTTACTTCCGCCGCTTTAAAACCTTTTTCGTTCAGAATATCTCTAAACTTTTTACTCGTCTTTACAAGTGGCAGAAATACAACCGTTTTTCTGTTAATGCAATGCTTTGCCATTTCATCTGCTATTTGATACAAATACGGATCAAGTGCCGTACTTAAATCGCTTGATTTAAAGTCGCCCGCCTGTGTTCCCACTCCTGTTAGGTCAAGCTTTAACGGAATTGTCAAAGCCTTTATCGGACTTAAATATCCCTCTTTAATAGCCTTTGGGAGTGTATATTCATATGCAAGGCTTTCAAAAACCTGTCCGAGATTTTTCATATCGCCCCTGTCGGGTGTTGCCGTAACACCTAATACCTTTGCGTCACAAAAATGGTCTAATACACGTCTGTAACTGTCGGATATGCAATGATGTGCCTCGTCTATTATAATGGTATCAAAGTAATTACTTTTGAATTGATTTAATCTTTTTTCACGCATTAGTGTTTGTACCGAACCTACAACTACTCTGTACCAACTTCCTATACAGCTTTCCTCTGCCTTTTCCGTTGCACAACCTAAGCCGGTTGTTTTCATAATCTTGTCAGACGCTTGTTCCAATAGTTCCCCACGATGTGCAAGTATTAAAACACGCTGACCTTTTCGCACACATTCTTCCGTTATTTTTGCAAAAACTATTGTTTTACCGCACCCTGTCGGAAGAACGAGCAATGTTTTATTACAGCCGTTCTCCCACTCGCGGAAAACGGCTGATTTAGCTTCATTTTGATATGGTCTTAATTCCATTTATTACACCGCCTTAAAAACTTCCCGGAGTAAATGACGACGCAGGTGATTGCGTTGGTTCGGCTTGTGTTCCTGTCGGCTCATAGAATTTTTTGATTTCATTTGATTTTAAGACTTCACCTGTCTTGGTGCTTGTATATTCATGTATACCGATTTTACATCTTCCTGTTGCTCCGACAACCGCACTCCAATTCATACGGCACTTTTCGCCGTGCTTTCTCTGTCCTATTGCGGTAAAAAATGCACAAAGCATTCCCTCTGTTTTGGTATGTAAAAACAGGTTGTGTTTAATCGTACCTTGATTACCTTTGCCGTCCGCAACGTTTAATGTTATAATCGCTTTATTGCACGGCGGAAGTTTAGCACTTCCTTGATGTCTGCCACGCTCAAAGCCTGTTACCGTAAAATTATAATCACCGTCGGGCAATATTTGAAACTCATTGTCGTTTTCTATTTCATCATCCCAACCAAATTCTCTTTCTTCTGCCATTATTCGTTACCTCCTTGAAATACATTCTCATTTCTCATTTTCTTTATAATCTCAAATACTTGATTCCATGCTCCTACCAATACACCGTTGATAAAATCAGCGTCGTAATTTTCTATCGGTGTATCTTCGGGATAATATCCTTTATACGCAACTGCCTGTCTGATTTCTGCGTCTGTTACCTTATTAATCTGCATTAAATCCGACAATGCTTTCGGTATATTTCCGTTCGGCATATCAAACGATTGTGCCGGTGTATCAAATTCTTTTCTTTCGTCTGATACGTTGTTGTCAATCGGCGGTGCAGGCGGTGCAACTGTCGTTTTTTGTGGTGGTGTGACTGTCGGTGTAACCGCTTGTGTCGGTGCATTATCTTTAAAACAATGTGCAATTCGTTCATATTCAAACGGCATTTCGTCCGGTAGATTATGACGATTTTTCGCATCCCAACAAGGGTGATGCGTGGTGTACATTGTTCTTGTACCGCCCTGTGCCTTATGTTTTGTTCCTTTGTCGTCAGTCGCAACCGAAAATGTTTTATAATTGACAAATAAAATCATATCCGCCCACTCTTTCAAAATAGGTGAAATCTGCGAACTTGTTTTTTTGCCGAGTTTCAACTCCCAACGGTCATATGCTCCCATTTCGTCCGGCTGTTCAAATTTGCGCAACTGTGCATGAGCCGTCAAAACTACATTGATACCCAATTCAATCAATTCATCAAGTGAATTTAAAAATCTGCCTATTTCCTCTAATTCGTACACATACCCCGAACCGTATCCGAAATCCTCAATACTTTTTTTGTTATTATCTGCGCATATCTTTGCAATGCAAAGTCTTTCCGCCCAGTCAAAAGTATCTATAATGTATGTTTTGCATACATTCGGATTTGCTTTGACATATGCTACTTCCTCTTTTAGCAACGTCCAAGAAGTAGGCTTAGGCAAACGTCTTACGTCCATATGTTTTGTACTGCCCTCTGTATCCGAAAACAGAGGACTTGGGAACTTCGACGCAAACGTTGATTTGCCTATTCCCTCCGGACCGTATATGATTACTTTTTGTGCCGATTCGATTTTTCCGCTTGTAATATCCATTAAAATTCTCCCTCTTTCCAAGTTTTTGTCGCAGTAGGTGTTGCTGTGCTTAATTCACTTGAATATCCGTCCTCAATGATGATACTGCATTCTTCACCTGTACTTACTCTTGTGGCTATTGCCTGCAATCCCTCTTTTTCAAGCCATTCACCGAACTCTTTTAATGTGTCGGTATCCATTTGCTCCAACTTATCAAGAAGTACAAAACCACAATCGGGATTGAGCTTTCTGACAATAGCCGTTGATACTTTCATCTGCTCCGCACCGCTCATGTTATCCCACTTAAAGCCTTTGTACGTAAGCTCGCCGTCCTCAACCGACAATCCATCAAGTGGCAGATTTGCATTCTTTAATAAATCCGTCTTTTCTTTACGGACGTTATTAATTACTGTGGTAAGCTCGTCATACTTGTCCTTGTATTCTTTCGCTTCTTCTTCGGCTTTGTCTTTATCCATATTGGCACGAACTTTAATGTTTATTTGTTCAATGTTCTTGATGTTCTGTTCAAGTTCTTCGGTTGATTCGTCGTGCAAATCAAGTGCCGATTTTTGTGCAATTTCAATATCCGAAAGTACAACATCAAGTTGTGATTGAAGATTTGTAATCTGTGCTTTTAATTCTTCTGAACGTTTCAAAAGTGATTGTGCTTTTTCGCGCTTGCGTTGATTTTCACCATTCTTTGCAAGTATCTCCTGTTGCTTTAGGATAAGTTCCGAGATTGAAATAAGTTCTTTCGGTGCTTCGGGATAATCGACTATTTCTTCCGCAAACTTCTTCTTTTGGTCTGCTATTCTTCCGATTGCGGTACGTTCGTTGTAAAGTTGTTTTTCTCTGTTTTCAATTTCATATAACTGCTCTCCGACACCGATTACTTGAAGCAGTATCTCGGCTTTTTCCTTTGATGTGCCTTGCATAAATTTCGGCAAGTCCAGTGCAAATTGTTCGATAAACTCATTCAAAAGCTGTTGACCGCCTTTGTTACCGTTCGGATCTATTACTTTCAATGCACTGTTCTTGCCCTTGCGCTCCACAATTAAACCGTTTGACAATTCAATATGAAGAATAGGCGGAATGACCGAGCCGTCACGCTGTGGCTCGGACGGACGGTATTTGTCACCGCCCAGTGCCCACGCTATACTGTCTATGACAGAAGTTTTACCCTGTCCGTTCTTTCCTCCGATAACCGTTAAACCATTCTGTGCCGGCTCAAGTTTTACCGCCTTTATTCGCTTGACATTTTCAAGCTGTAATTCATTTATCTTTATCATTGATTTTCGTTCCTTTCTGTGGTATAATGTTGACATAGATTAATAATCTATGTGTTTTTGTTATTTGACCGTTTACGAGTGCCCACTCTAACGGTCATTTTCTTTTATAATCTTCGCAACACTCATTTCAAGCGGGTGCTTTGACTTGATACGATTTGTTATCCCGTATCCTTTTGCTATGTATGCCTTAACCGACTTGCTGTCATCGGCGTTTAAAACCACTACATCATCTCTGCCCGTCATTACTACATATTTGTTCATTTGAAAATATTCCTTTCACCGTTATTTTCTGTTTTGCGTGTCCTCTACACTCTTTAGCGAATGCGTTAATCATCGGAAACACCTCACGCTGAAAATACTCCTCTGTTTTCTCATTCTCTGTTTTTGGTTTTCTTTTTAGCATTTTTCTCGTTCCTTTCCAATAGTTTCAATCCGCCGAATAACCCCACTCCAAAGCTAAACAACGCTACTCCTATAACATACATATGTTATTCCTCCAATTCGAAGTGGATTTTTACCAAATCAATTAACGCAAGATATTCTTTGGTAAACTTACTATTACCGTGTGTTTCTTTTACCTTGTCAACAAATTCGGCTAATGTTCCGTAAAAGCAACCGCATTTAACAGCTATATTTTCCTTTGTTCTGAAAATGGTTGTATTTCTATATTTTGAACCTAATCCTTTTATTATTATATAGTCAGCATTGCCGTACACCCACGCATTGCCGTACACCTTTGCATTGCCGTACACCTCTGCATTGCCAAACACCCACGCATTGCCGTACACCTTTGCATTGCCGTACACCTTTGCATTGCCGCACACCTTTGCATTGCCGCACACCTCTGCATCGCCGCACACCTTTGCATTGCCGCACACCCAACAGTTACCTTCTTGAGATAAATTGCGTTCGCTTTCAACATAACCTCCAAGCTCTCCTTTTTTTACATTGCCAAAATCTTTTAGAGCTTTGATTCTGTGTAATGTTGTTCCCGACACGTCTATTGTTTCATCAGTCAATTCATATTTTTTCATATATTATTCCTCGTTTTCTACCCTCACAGGCACACATAGACTGTCCGCAAAAGGATTAAAACTCTTAGGGAAAGTCTGACTATTTTACGGATAACACGCGGACAGCCCTTGTCTGCCTGTGAGATTTAATTTGTTATGCCGATAAACCTAATTTTTTAAGTTTATCTCTGCGTTTTTCAAGTTCTGCAACATCAATGCCCCACACTTCATATGCCATTTCGGTATTGATTGTATATAGCTGTGATGTCTTGACATTTTGCTTTATCTGTTCTTCCTGTACGGCTTTCTTGTACTTTGTCAGCGTCGCAGAACCCAAACCGCCGAACAACTCCTTGATTTCCTTGTTGCCGATTTCGGGGTATCTGTAATATATGTACAATGCCGTATCAATGTCAGCTATCTTCCTTACTTTCATTGTCTTTCACCTACTTTCTTTTTATGCTGATTTTTGTTCCATTATCGGCAGTATACCCTCACTCTTTAACAGTGCGTAAATAAACAATCTGCCTTTTTGTGTCCAATATGTATTTACTTTAGAATGTTGTTTGCCGTCATTTCCGTTTACAGTGTGTGTCTTTGTGCTTGTATAGCCTTGCTCCGCATATTCTTTGTACAGTAGCCATATTTTACCTTGTTTAAATTGTATCTTGTGTTCTTTTAAGAAATTGTTTAACCATTTTGCCGACTTACCGTAATCCTTTGCTATGACAGTGACTGATAATAAATCGGGACAATTTAAAACTAAATCATAATATGACGCCTTTGGTTGAAGTTCCATAATCTGCTGTTCTTGAACTTTAACAGTAGTGTTTAGTTTCTTATTTTTCTCTCGCTCCAATTTTAATGCCGTAAACGCCTGTATAGCCAAATCGGGATTTTCCAATAGTTCTTCGGTCGCATACATTCCTGTTTTGCGTATCGCCGGTAATACATCAGCCGTAACCCAATGCTTAAACTTTTTCGCATTCGGCATTTTACTCGATAGAATAAGGCTGTAAAGACCCGATTCATTAATCATTGTCAAATCTTGTTTTCCTCCAAGGGTGTCGCATTTCGCTACCCCCTTATCTTCATCATCAACACGCTTTGCAAGAGCATCTCTTGGATTGCTATACCCAAGTATTTCCGCTACATCCTTACCTACAAACATAATCTCTCCGTTTACCGTTGTTGTTCTTACAGAGCCGAACTCTGCATTTTCAAATACCTTTAATTCTTCCATAATTTTAATTTTCCTTTCTTATATTACCTACGTCGATTGTATTTTTTAACCATTTGTGCTATAATCATCTCGGAAGGAGGTGATTATAATGACAACAATATTTGTACATTTCTTAGACTTAAAAATTAATAAGTCAATCGAATTTAATTATATCCCGCATATCGGAGAAAAGTTTTCACTGTCCGAAAACGGAGATATATACGTTGTAAAGGATATACTATACAATAATTTTTCTTGCCCATATAAAATTGAATTGTATGTATCAAAATCAACACTTAATAGCTAACAGCTATATTGATACCCTTTTACAAGTGGCTCCCACTGTGTTTGTTTGCTTACACTTACGGGAGCTATTCTTTTATAACCACCGTCACAATTATAATCGGCATTCTTATTTGAAATAATCTTACTACTTCCTACATAGTAATAATCACCTGTATGACGATTTTGTGATACGTATAAACACAATGCTTTTTCTTCATCTGCATATATCACATGAAGAAGAATACCGTTATCGAGCTTTATATACGCATCTTTCTTAAATTTCATAATTCTCACCTACTTTCTTATTTATCAACTTTTCAACACTGTTTTTATTTTGTATTATCATATTCGAAACTTTTAATTCAAAAAAATTTCATACTTCCAATTATACTCATTCACAATTTTAGTTGCTTCACTTAAAAAGAAATCTGACTGACCGTTTATTTTTTGTAATACCGCCGTTGAACTGATATTCAGTAAATGAGCCAAATCATTAGCAATGATATTATTTTCTTTCATTTTACCTTTCAATTTCATATACGGTTTATGTTTTAAGGTTTCCAATTTAACAACACTCCTTTTATATATTACATTGTTTGTTGTGTTAATATTAACTTACAAGTATAATATAGCACATTTTAGTTTCGTTGTCAACAACTTTTTAGAATTATTTTTATGTTTTTCAAAACTTTTTTTATTTTTCTCTTGCAAATAGTTTATATATGTGATAACATAACTTTGTAAGGAGATGATTATATGTTTTCCGAAAATTTAAAAATCGCCCGAAAAAGAAAAGATTATACTTTAGAACAGCTCGCCAACGAATATAATAAACGCTTTGGTGGCGGACTCAGCAAAGGAACACTTTCTAAATATGAAAACGGCAAACAAGAACCGATGATAACTGTTGTTATAAATTTAGCAGAAATTTTAGATGTTTCTATTGACTTTTTAACAAATTCAACGCTTGATAACACATATAAATTAGTATCGGACGAATTAGGCTTAAGTCAAAAAAGTATTGAAATTATAAAAACTTTAAACGATAATAATTTATCAGCCGCAATAAACTGTCTGATTGAAGATAATAACTTCGTAGACTTTTTACAATATTTTTATCAATATAAAACAGAATTTGCAGATAGAAAAACCGCAGAAAAATATTTTAATAAATTTATTTCTAAAATTGGTACTTATGCAAAAGCCGTCTATACAGTGGATAAAGTCGAAGATTATGAATATTTAATATATAACAATCTACAACGTCGCTTTGATGATTTAGTTAACAGACTATATTTTAAAGAAAATAAACAAGGGGATTGATATTATGGAAATAATAAAATATTACGGCAGTGATGAAACCAAAACAGAGTTTATCAATCACGACAGTGAGCCGTTAATGGCAGTCATTGCCCACGACCGCTCACACGCTGTTGTTTCATTGCTCGATGAGGGTTGCGAACACCATTTATTATTGGCAAAGGCTCTTGACAAATACAATATAGATGAATATTTCAGAATTATTTTTGATAACGAGGGTGCGGATTGGACATTTGTATGCCCACCTAATTATAAAAATATAGCTAATAAAGAAAAACGTATAACAGAATTTTTTAATGACGGTGTTGACGCTATTACCGATTTTCTTAAACAAATCGATTATGACGTACCTATTAACGTTCCAAGACGTTACCGCAGACATATGGATTATTTGAAAAATTCTGATTATTAAAAAAATCCCCGACTGCTACCAACAGTCGGGGGGAAACAGAATAAAGTGCGTTTATACACAATACTCAAACCAATAATATTGTATCATAAATGCACTCTGTTTTCAATATAAAAATGAAAAGGAGTGTTATTTTTATGCCTATTTATAAAATGGACGGTAAAAAAGACGGTTTGCAGAAGTATCGTGTAAGAATTAATTTCACCGACAGTTCCGGCAAATCAAAACAAATTGACCGTGTTGCCTACGGCAAAGAAGTGGCAAAGGAGCTCGAAAGACAGTTAATGCACAATCTCAGCAATGAAACATTAAAAAGAATAACATTGCAAGAATTATATGATGAATACATCGCCGTCAAAAAATTTGAAGTCAGAGAAAATTCTATGAGAACTATTACAGGACGATTAGAGTTATATGTATTACCCAAATTTAAAGATTACAAATTAAACAAAATCACATCAGCAGAATTACAAAAGTGGAAACAGTATATCGAAACCTGTACACAAGCTAAAAAGCCAAAAGAAAAGCTATCGTCAAGTATGAAGAAAAATATCTTTGGCGAATTTCGCGCCTTGATGAACTATGCGGTAAAAATGGAATACATACCAAAAAATCCTCTTACTGTTGTCGGAAATTTCAGAAATCCATATGAAAATAAAAAGGAAATGGATTTTTACACCCCCGAAGAATTTAAAAAGTACATACAAGCCGCCAAAAAGCAAGCAGAACTATCCGAACAATCAACAGGAAGTATATATGAATGGAATTTCTATGTATTTTTTAATATCGCATTTTATACGGGTATGCGTAAGGGTGAAATAAACGCTTTAAAGTGGTCGGATATAGATGATAATATAATTCATGTACGTCGGAGCATTGCTCAAAAGCTTAAGGGTGAGGACAGAGAAACACCTCCAAAGAATAAATCGTCTGTTCGTGATTTACAAATGCCATTGCCACTTATTAATATATTAAACGAACACCAAAAACGTTATCAATCCATTAACGGTTATTCTGATAATCTTCGTATATGCGGAGGCATTAAGTGCCTGCGTGATACAACTATCGAAAAGAGAAATGAAAAATTCGCCGAGATTGCAAAAGTCAAAAAAATACGCATTCACGATTTTAGACATAGCCACGCCTCCTTGTTAGCTAATAACGGTATTAATATTCAAGAAATCGCAAGACGTTTGGGGCATACCAACATAGAAATCACTTGGAATATATACTCTCATCTGTACCCTCAACAAGAAGAAAAAGCGGTTGAAATTTTAAATAAAATCGTGTAATTTAAAATAATTCGTGTAAAAATCGTGTACATATAAAAACAAACCGCATAGCTATGCGGTTTGTTTGCATTTTGGTGCGGATAACAGGACTTGAACCTGCATGGGTTGCCCCACATGAACCTGAATCATGCGCGTCTGCCAATTCCGCCATATCCGCTCGACTTAACTATTATATCAAATGTACATTCAAAATTCAATAGTCAAATCCAAAATCTACTTATATTCTTTCAAAAATTTTATATCTTCCTTGGTAAGTTCGGCTTTTTCAAGCATATCGGGACGCTTTTTGAGTGTATTAATGAGTGACTGTTCCCTTTTCCACTGTTCGATTTTCGCGTGATGACCGGAAATAAGTACATCGGGAATCGGTTTATCGTGCCAAACTGCCGGACGGGTATACTGCGGATACTCCAAAAGTCCGTTAAAATGCGACTCATTTTCATACGAAGTTTCAGCAGCCAAAACTCCCGGAACAAGTCTTGAAACAGTATCAATAACAGTCATTGCGGGGATTTCGCCGCCTGTCATAACAAAATCACCGACGGACAGTTCCATATCCACAATTTCATCTATAACTCTTTGGTCAATACCCTCATAATGACCGCAAAGCAAAACGATATGCTCATAATTTGCAAGGTCGATCGCGATACCTTGATTAAACACCTTTCCCTGCGGCGACATATATATCGTAAACGGTTTATAATCAAGTTCCTCCGCAACCGACATATACGCATCATAAACAGGTTGTGCATTCATAAGCATACCACCGCCGCCGCTATACGGATAATCATCAACCTTTCTATGCTTATTGGTTGAAAAATCACGAATATCAATAAAATTCATTTCCAAAATATTATTTTCCCTCGCACGACCGATTATACTGTCACCCAAAACCGCCTCAAACATTTGCGGAAACAATGTAAGCACATCAAATCTCATATGATTTTTCACGCCAAGTCCTCCAAGCCGTCCATCATTCTGACGGTTATTTTACCGCCGTCAACGTCGATATTAAGAACAACGTCATCTATAACGGGCAACAAAAGATTTTTCTTTCCCTCACGCTTTACTTCGTAAATATCGTTACTGCCGGTATTGAAAACATCGCTTACAGTACCGATTTTTTCGCCGTCCTCCGTAACAATATCAAGACCGATAAGGTCGGCAATATAATACACGCCCTCAGGAAGCTCGCCCAAAATTTCGCGTTCGGCATAAATCACTTGATTTTTATACTTTTCAGCCATATTTATATCCGTAATCTGAGAAAATCTCACGATAAGATTATTCTTCTGATACTTTATACCCTTTACATCAAGTCTTTCATATTCAGACTTTTTCTTTACATAAACAAAATCTATATCTTCAAACACTTCGGGATAATCGGTCCAAGGAACAACCTTAACTTCACCTCTTAAACCGTGTGTATTAACTATTTTTCCTACCTCAAGCAAGTCCATAACTAAATCCTTTCTTCAACATCGGAAATTAAAATACAAAAAGGGCTCACAAATGCAAGCCCCTACTATCCTATTGTAAGATTTCAACCGCAACTTTTTTATTTTCACGACTTGCGGCAGCTTTGACAACAGTTCTGATTGCCTTAGCAATTCTACCCTGTTTACCAATCACCTTACCCATATCGCTTTCAGCAACTCTAAGTTCCAAAGTTACTGTCTGGTCCTCGTTGTTAATTTCCTTAACATCAACCTGTTCGGGATAGTCAACAAGTGATTTGGCTATTATCTCCAATACTTCTTTCATTAGCCTATCCTCCATAATTAGATAATGTTAGACTTCTTTAGAAGAGCCTTAACAGTATCAGTTGGCTGAGCACCGTTTGAGATCCACTTCTTAACTGCCTCTGCATCAATATTAACTGTTGCAGGGTCTGTTAGAGGATTGTATGTGCCAACTTCTTCAATAAATCTACCGTTTCTTGGGTATCTTGAATCTGCAACTACTACTCTATAAAAAGGAGCCTTCTTTGCACCCATTCTTCTCAATCTGATTTTTACTGCCATTGTTCTTTCACCTCCCATAAATTATAAGCATAAATATATCATAAAGTATTTATCATACCTTACTTACGTTTTCTGAGACGCTTAAGCATTTTTGCCTGACGTCCGCCTGACAGCTGTTTCATCATCTTTTGCATTTGTTCAAATTGTTTCAAAAGCTGATTTACGTCCTGTACTCTTGTTCCGCTACCTTTCGATATACGGACTTTTCTGCTTGCGCCGATTATACTCGGCTTTCTGCGTTCTTCCTGTGTCATTGACTGAATTATCGCCTCAATATGAAGCATTTTCTTTTCATTTTCTTCAGTGTCAACGCTTTCAAGCATTTTCTTATCTATTCCCGGCAACATACCGAGTATTTGTGAGAATGAACCCATTTTTCTGATTTGCTTGAACTGTTCAAGGAAATCATCAAGGTCAAACTGTTGTTTACGGATTTTTTCTTCAAGCTCCTGTGCTTTCTTTTCGTCTATGGTTTCCTGTGCCTTATCGATAAGAGTAAGCACATCACCCATACCCAAAATTCTTGACGCCATTCTGTCCGGATGGAACTGTTCAAGGTCGCTCAATTTTTCACCGACCGACGCATATTTTATCGGCTTACCCGTAACTTGTTTTACGGAAAGTGCCGCACCGCCTCTTGTATCACCGTCAAGCTTTGAAAGTATAACACCTGTTATATCAAGCTGATCGTTAAATGATTTTGCGACGTTTACTGCGTCCTGACCTGTCATTGCGTCTACAACAAGAAGTATTTCCGTCGGATTTACTTCCGCTTTGATGTTCGCAAGCTCGTCCATAAGCTGCTCATCTATATGAAGTCGACCTGCCGTATCAAGGATAACAGGGTCATTTCCATGCTTTATTGCGTGTGCTACCGCCTCTTTTGCGATAGTAACGGGATTTACGTCTGCACCCATTGAAAATACGGGTACTTGAATTTGTTTACCCAAAACTTCAAGCTGTTTTATAGCTGCCGGGCGGTACACGTCACAAGCAACCATAAGCGGACGCTTATTCATTTTCTTTGTAAGGTTTAATGCAAGCTTACCTGTTGCAGTTGTCTTACCTGCACCTTGCAGACCGCACATCATAATGACTGTCGGCGGTTTTTGCGAAAATTCAAGTCTTGAAACTTCACCGCCTATCATTTGGGTAAGTTCTTCATTAACTATTTTAACAAGCTGTTGTGCCGGAGTAAGCGACTCCATAATCTCCTGACCAAGTGCCTTTTCGGAAACTATGTTCACAAATTCCTTAACAACCTTGAAGTTTACATCTGCCTCCAAAAGAGCCAGCTTAATCTCACGCATTGCGTCTTTTATATCTTTTTCGTTAAGCTTTCCTTTACCGCGAAGTTTTTTGAAAACTCCCTGCAGCTTATCACCAAGGCTTTCAAATGCCATAAGCTGTGACTCCTTTCCGCAAATAATCTATATTTCTTTTGATATTTCGTCAATCAATCCGTAAAACTCGTCTTTACCGTCAAAATTGGTATTTTCAAGCAACGCATTTAATTTTTCAAGCTTTGAACTTATATTATGAAAACGTTCGACTATTCCGAGTTTTTCTTCATAATTCGTCAAATGTTTTTCGCCTTGCTTAATCGACTCTCTGACGCCCTGTCTGCTTATGTCGATTACATCGGCAATCTCCGACAGCGACAAGTCCTCGTTATAATACATATCTATGGCATTACGTTGCTTTTCCGTAAGCAACTGACCGTATACGTCAAGCAAAATGGTAACATTCAAGTCCTTTGCCATTTGCATCACCTGTAAAGTTATTTTTATTTACAGGTGATATTTTACACGATTTCGGACAGTTTGTCAATATATTTTTTATCAAATTTCTTCTTTTAAATCGTCAATGTTTTGTACAATTTCACAAAACTCATCATAATTAAGCAGTCTGTTGAGCAAATCAAGGAGCATATTCGCGGAAATTTTCATAGGTATTCCGAGAGAATGTGCAAGTGCGTTACGCTTTTCACCGCTGCCCTCTCCCCCCGAAAGACCTGCTTTATACAAATCGGCTTTTGTGATTTCGCGTCCCTCTTTTACCGCCGTCGCACTTCCGTCAATCGTGCAACCCGCTTTTTGGAGGGAATCAAGGATTATATCGTCCTTAATCCCCTCAACACCCAAAAGTCCCTCTTTTCCCGGTTCTCTCTTGCGTTTTTCCTTGCCGTAAACATCGGGTACATAAGCGTGTTTTACCTTTTCTTTCGGCAAAGACTGTTTTATGTAGTTTCTTATTTTAAAGCCGGCACTGTCGGAATCGGTCAAAATAACAATTCCCGTTTCGTCCGCCATCTTTTTTATGCTTTCCAATATTCTGTCATCAGAAAATACGCAAAATCCGTTTGTCACTATTATCACCGAGTCTATAAAACGTGACAGCTTTATTTTGTCGTATATTCCCTCGACAACAATCGTTTCTTTTACTTTGTACATAATAATATCCCTTTGTAAATTATATTTCGATATTTATTTTATGCACTTTGTCTTGCTCTGTCAATACTTTCTATTATATAATTTTCCACAATGTCACGAAGTCCCTGCGGTTCGATACGTTTCTTTATAATAGTATCAGAAAATTCCGTTGCGTCTTTGTATCGGTAAAAAATATTATTTATCTGCTTGCTTTCCACTATTTTACCTCCGCCTGCATATACGGTTGTCTTTTCTATCTTAATTCCGTAGCACTTTAAATCACAATAATCTGCCGATATGCTCTCGGGTATAATATAATAATCCAAACAAATGTAAACCTCACTTTCCTTTTTTAAACTTTTGTACAAAATCTCATTATCCATATTAATTCCTCCGTCTTTTTGATATTTATGCCTTCTAACCGAGCCACCTAACCATTATATGCATAAAAATTTTTGAATATTCTAAAAAAAATTAAAAATAGGTATTGCAGTTTTTGAAAAAATGTATTATAATATTATAGCTAACTGAAGATTTGATTGGCGATGACGGCCGAGCCCGTGCGATTGAAACCCGTGAACCTTGTCAGATGGGGAACCAAGCAGCAATAAGCGGTGCTTTCAATGTGTTACGGTAAACTCGGTCGGAGCCTATTTTGATTATTACAACGCCTATATGGCGTTTTTTCGTATAAAGAAAGGTATTGGAGATTATATGGCACATCAAGCTATTTACAGAAAATGGCGTCCTATGGTGTTTGAGGACATTGTCGGTCAAGGCCATATTACACAAACTTTAAAAAATCAGATTTTAAACGACAAAATCGGTCATGCTTACCTATTCTGCGGAACGCGCGGAACGGGTAAAACAACTTGTGCAAAGGTTTTGTCGCGTGCTGTAAACTGTCTTAATCCGCATGACGGAAGTCCTTGCAATGAATGTGAAGTATGCAAAGGCATTTTGGACGGCAGTATTTTGGACGTTAAAGAAATTGACGCGGCGTCAAACAACGGTGTCGACAATATCCGCGAAATCCGTGACGATGTGCGTTATGTTTCCACAAACGCAAAATACACGGTTTACATCATAGACGAGGTGCATATGCTTTCAACCGGTGCGTTTAATGCCCTTTTGAAAACACTTGAAGAACCTCCTGAGCACGTTATATTTATTCTTGCAACGACTGAGGCTCACAAAGTACCTCAAACGATTTTATCAAGATGCCAAAGATTTGATTTTAAACGCATAAAGCCGTCGGATATTATACTTCGTATGAAAGAAATCGCACACGGCGACAAGCTTAACATATCGGAGGACGCATACGAACTTTTGGGACGTCTTGCGGACGGTTCAATGCGTGACGGGCTGAGCATACTTGAAAGAGTCGTTTCCGCCTGTGGTAATTCGATTACCGCCAAAAATATAACGGCTACTCTCGGCATTTCAACTGCCGAATCAATATTTCAGATTACAGACGCCATTGAAAAAGGCGATGTAAATAAAATAATTTCCGTAATTGACAATGTTATGTCAGACGGTAAAGATTTAAGAGTGTTTATCGACTCACTTATAAAGAATTTTCGCGATATGCTTATTTGTAAAATTACAGAAGATTCTTCCGCAATGCTTGACTACAATGCAGAAGATATGGTAAAATTAAAAGCGTTATCAGACAAAATGTCTTTTGAGAAGATTTCTCACGCAACATCGGTACTGTCCGACGCACAAGCCGATACTAAATGGATGAAGTCACCTCGTATAGTATATGAGTTGGCACTTATCAAACTTGCCAGACCCGAATATGACGATTCACCGTCAGCGGTTATGGACAGGCTTGCGTCATTGGAAAGCAAAGTTAAAAACGGTGCCGTTACCGATACTTCTTCCCTATCCGAAAGAATTTCAAATCTTGAGGAAAAGGTAAAAAACGGTATAACGGTGCAGCCGACCGAAACGGTTAAAAAAAAAGAAGTAACCGAGAAGAAGAAAACTTCGGTCAGATTATATAACCCAATTCCGAAAGAAGAACTCACCTCCGACAATCCTATTGTCAAGGTTGCAAAGAATTGGGACAACATATCGCGAACGATGTGCAACTCGGCAGGTTACTTAAAAGCCGCTTTGATGAACAGAAATATAACCATTGATTCAGACGGTATTATACTTTTGTTCAACCCCAAAGAGAAAGGTGCTTACAATATTGCGGCAGCGTACAAGGATAAAATGCAGGTTATTTTTAAACGTGCGTCCGGTACAGACTTTGCGGTAAAGGTTGCATACGAAAACGACATACAAGAAGAACTCGTTGATTTTTGGAACTTGCCCGGTGGCAACGGTGAAGTAAATGAACCGACAAAAGTATCCGACGATCCCCTGGACAATCTTGTAGCGAATTTCGGTGAAATCGTTGAAAATGTAGACGAAAGTGAATTTATGGAATATGATTCCTCTAAGGATAACTTTTCACAGTCATCTCTTGACGATAACAATGACGAAGATGATGACAATGCTCCCGAAGAATTTTTGGAAGGCAAAGAATTATCCCCTGAGGATGATAATAATTAATTTTAAAAACTAAGAAAGAGGTAAATTACAATGGGAAAATACAAAGGTTTTGCAGGTTCAGGAATGAACGCTAATAAGAATATGAGCAACGTTATCAAGCAAGCTCAAAAAATGCAGGCTGAAATGGAAAAGGTTCAGGAAGAACTTGAAGATAAGGTTGTTGAAGGTACAGCTGGCGGCGGTGCAGTTACAGCTACCGCTAACGGCAAGAAAGAAATTCTTTCACTTAAAATCAGTCCTGACGCTGTTGACCCTGAAGATATTGAAACACTTGAGGACCTTGTTATGGTTGCAGTCAACGATGCAGTCAAAAAGGCTGACGATATGATGGCTGAAGGTATGAGTGCCGTTACAGGCGGAATTAATATTCCGGGCTTATTCTAATATGCACGCAACAGTCATTGAAAATTTAATCGAAAAATTTGAACAACTTCCCGGTATCGGCAGAAAAAGTGCAGAAAGAATTGCTTTTCACATTCTTGAACATATGTCAAAAGAGGACGCAGTTTCAATGTCTAACATAATCACAGAGGCGAAAGAAAAAATTACGCTTTGCCCTGTATGTCAAAATCTGACCGATACATCACCGTGTAAAATATGTTCATCACCGAAACGCGATAATTCCGTTATATGTGTTGTCGAAAGTCCCGAAGATGTTTCGGCAATCGAGGCGACAAACGAATTTAACGGTCTTTACCATGTACTTCACGGGTCATTGTCCCCTATGGACGGTATAACCCCCGATGACATAAAGATTAACGAGCTTTTACTCCGTCTTAGCGACAGTACAGTTAAGGAAGTCATTATGGCTACCAACCCAACCGTAAACGGCACAGCAACAGCAGTCTATATCTCTAAACTGCTTGCTCCGTTTGACGTAAAAGTTACCCGTATCGCACACGGTATTCCGATAGGAAGCGACCTCGAATATGCCGATAAGATTACTCTTATAAAGGCACTTGAGGGCAGACAAACTATGTAAATAAAAATCCGATGAATTAAATTCATCGGATTTTTTGTATATTACGAAAGTTTCAAGCTATTCAATGCCTTATCCAAAGCATTTTCGTAAACTGTATTCTTTTCACTTTCATTGCACGCTTTTATTACCGTAATCAGATTTTCACTGTCATATGGGATAAAATACATTGTATAATACACATTATTAACACCATTAATCGTTAAAACAAGATCAGCTTTATATCCCTTTTTGCCCATCAATGTTACTTCTTCAATTTCATTCGGCATTGAAATATTCAAATATGAACTTGAACTGTTAAGCATTCCTGCAATATTTTTATACATATATTCTTCCAAAGTATATGTGCTTTTATTTAATTTATCGTCGTAATATGACAACGACATCTTTTCTGCACGCAATGAACTGCCGTCAGCCGCACTTAACATAAGAGAAAAGTTAGGGAAAATCGCCGACAGTAATCCCGTTGTATCCATTCCATTCTTAGAACGATCCTTTGCCAACAGTAATCCCGTATCTGTTTCGCTTACATTCCACAAGCAAGGATAATTGATACTGAAAATATCGCCTTTAAATTCATTTAGTACGTTCAACGCGTCAATATCACTATCGCTTTCAAGTGCGTCGCCCAATTCATTTATATTTATTTCTCCAGGCACAAACGACTTTATAACCGCGTCAGCACTTTCCTTAAATCCCTCCGCCTCTTCTTCTCTCTTATCATATCCGAGATTAATTTTATATCTAAAATCACCGTAATTCATATAATACGTTTTTTCGACATACTCATTTTCATTCTCCGAATAATTCTCCTCAAAATAATATGCTTTAATCTGTCCGATTTGAGTTTCTTTTATTTCGGATATTTTATATTTTTCAGAATTAACGGTCTTTTCGTAATCATCACGGTTCTTTTTTGCCCAATCTGCGGCAGACTGCCTATTCGGATTAGAATATGTAGAAATCATAATCAGAGGACCTCTTACACTTGAATACGAACTGTAATAATACATATCGTCATAATCGTAACCATAGCTGTAATTAAAATTATCGTCCGTTTCAATGCTTGTCGGTTTTATGACTGTCACTTTATTGTAAAAACCGTAGTATTCGTTTACAGACCAATCCTCATTTAATTTGATACTCCATCTGTAATTTCCGTCTACATATTCCGATTTTTCCTCTCCCGCAAGCTGTTTTTCAAGACCTATTTCGGCTACATCAACTGTATTTTCTTCGTCGCCGCCTTTATAATCAAATTCAAGCGAATCCAAAAACGCGGTAACATCAGTATTTTCTTTGGCAGTTTCAAAGTTTTCAAAACTTCGCTGTATTGTTATAAAATAAAAATACTCGTCTGTTTTATAAGCATATGCCTCTGTCACAGTATCAAGTCTTCTGTACTTTGTATACACATACTCAACGCCGTTATGCTCGCCCTTTCCTTTATCATACATTACATTTCGGTTGTAACTTGATAAATATGATTTTTGCATTGAAAGATAATATTGTTCTAAAGAACTGGTTCCGTCATTTTTCTGACTTCTTAATGTGAATGATATATCATTCATTGAAAATCTGTAACTACTGCCGTAACTGCTCTCGGACATATCAAAATTATCTGTCTTTGTAAAGCGCCAATGTTCCTTTGAATTACCGATTTTTTCTTTCTCAGTATACTTAAACAACAGCTTGTAATTCACTCCCGAATCCAAACCGCCTGCCGAAACAATTACAATTTCTCCGCTTTCGCTGTTGTATGTTACGTCTGCACCAAGCGCCTCCGAAACAAATCTCAACGGTGCCATTACAGTTCCGTTATCACTGATTGTAACAGCTGAACTCATAGTCAACGTCTGTCCTGCAACGTCAACTTCCGTTGAATTTAATGTGTACTTAATTTCAACATCATCATAAGTCACCGAATAAACTCCGTCTTTTTCGGTTATTTCGCCGCCGAGTGCATTTACCAGCGCATACATATCAACCATTGTATCACCGTTTTGATTGACATACGGTGCGGCTGAAACAGACATTCCCTCATCGTTTAGCGTAACACTGCCACTACTTACGTTCACCTTAACAGTATTCACTATAAGGCTGTCACTATCCGCCATAGCGCTGACTGACGACAATATCATCGCCACACATATCATCAAAGAAATAAACTTTTTCATATCATTCGCCTCCCTATTCCGTTTTAGCTTTTTCGTCAAGAACTATATCCGCATACTTGATTTCACCGTTGGTTTTCACACCTACTTTGACAGTATCGCCCGGAAGATAATTCTTCATCAATTCATTAAGTTCAACTATACTGTTTATCGCAACATCATCGACCGAAACCAACACGTCACCGGTCTTAAACGACGCCTTTGCAAGAGGTGATGATTTTTCAAGTCCTTTTATTGTAAGTCCTGCCTCTGACGGAACTCCCAGCTCTGCAAGCCAGTCCTCTTGGAACTCTGCACCAAATGATATATGTCTGACTTTTCCGTACAATTCAAACTGATTAAGTACATACTTAACTGTATCGACAGGAACTGCAAAATTAGTATTTGTACCCGAATATCCGCTTGATGTAATACCAACAAGCTCACCGTTCATATTAATAAGTGCACCGCCCGAATTTCCGTGAGTGATAGCCGTATCTGTCTGAACAAGTCTGTACGGCTCGCCGACACTTCTGTTTAGTCCGCTTATATGCCCTACCGTTGCGGAATTACGCAATGAAAACGTTATCGGTGTTCCTATTGCTATAACCTGTTTACCAACAACAATATCTTCACTGTTTGCGAATTTCACAACTGGCAAACCAATCTTTTTTATTTTAACAACCGCAAGGTCTGTATCTTCATCTATATATTTCAGTTGCGCCTCATAGCCTTTTCCGTCATTCATCACAACTAAAATCGTGTTCATATTTTTTACAACGTGTGCATTGGTAAGAATTTCACCGCCGGTTTTTATTATAACACCCGAACCGCTCATAATACCCTCTTGCGAGCCGTAATAGCTTTCCGTTTTACCGCGCCCGATAATTCCGACCACTGACGGACTTACCGATTCAATCACCGAAGGAATTAATTCATCATCACTAAGCGAATTTGATATATTAATGCCTGCTGTCTGCGTTTCCTCGTTCCATGAAACCTCTGCTCCGGCGGCCTCAAAAACACCTCTAAGCGGTACATACGTTTTGTCGTCGATTATTACCGCGTCAGTATCTATCTGCGTTCCGTTCACTTCAACATTCGGTGCCGCCATTGCAGTTTGCGACAAAAGCAATACAGAAATCATGCACGCAAAAACTATTTTTCTTTTCATTTGTCATCCCCTCCGATTTTATTTATTTTGTACAAATATAATATCATTTTCCATTTTATTTGTCAATATTTTCAACAAATTTTAATTATACGATTTTATGTAAAATCATTATGAACATAATCAAACTTTACTTGACTAATTTCTTATTAGAATGTATAATAGAATAGAATAATTTTATACTCTACAATATGTGAGGGGGTTACATTGATGAGTAGACTACATATGGGTATTGATGTAGGCTCAACAACAGTTAAAGTTGTTGTGCTTGATGAAAACAATAATACTTTATTTGCAGAATACAGACGTCATTTTTCAGATATAAAAAGCACCGTTAAAGGCCTTTTTGCAGAAGTCAAGGAGGTTGTCAAAAACGAACAGTTCACTGTTGTTATAACAGGTTCGGGCGGTCTTTTACTTTCAAAAATGCTTGATTTGCCTTTCGTACAGGAGGTTATAGCAAACAAAACAGCTATAAAAACATTTATGCCTGAAACAGATGTTGTTATCGAACTTGGCGGTGAGGATGCAAAAATCCTTTATCTTTCGGGCGGACTTGAGCAAAGAATGAACGGCACTTGTGCCGGCGGTACAGGTTCTTTTATTGACCAAATGTCTATACTTTTAAAAACAGATGCAGACGGTCTTAATGCACTTGCCGAAAATCACACTATTATTTACCCTATCGCTGCTCGTTGCGGTGTTTTCGCAAAATCGGACGTTCAGCCGCTTTTAAACGAGGGTGCGGCACGTGAAGATATTGCCGCGTCAATTCTTCAAGCCGTTGTAACTCAGACAATCAGCGGTCTTGCACAAGGCAGACCTATAAAGGGCAATATCGTATTTCTTGGAGGTCCTTTGCACTTCTTACCTCAGCTAAGACGTCAGTTTGAGGAAACTTTAAAGGACAATGCGAAGTCTTTCAAAACTCCTGAAAACGCACAGCTGTTCGTGGCAATCGGTGCGGCACTTATGTACGAAGACAAGACTTCCGACATAGACACACTTATTTCACAGCTTGCAAACGCAAAATCGGTTGACGCAGAAATCACGCGTATGCGCAAGCTGTTTGAAACAGAGGAAGAACGCAAGGAATTTTTCGACAGACACGGCAAAGACGTTGCAAGACGTAAGGATATTTCAACCGCAAACGGTCCTGTATTTCTTGGTCTTGACGTAGGTTCAACGACTATCAAAGCCGCACTTATTAACGAGGACGGCGATATTCTTTATGATTATTACGGCAAAAACGAAGGCAGTCCTATTACCTGCGGTATAAAAATACTTCGTGAATTGTATTCAAAATTGCCGAAATCGGCTTATATCGCAAATGCCTGTACAACAGGTTACGGCGAACTTTTGTTAAAGACTGCTTTCAGAATTGAAGAAGGCGAAATCGAAACTATCGCCCACTACAAAGCCGCAAATTATTTTTCACCGGGTGTTGATTTTATCATCGACATCGGCGGTCAGGATATGAAATGTATGAAAATCAGAAACGGCGTAATCGACAGCATTATGCTTAACGAGGCCTGTTCATCGGGCTGTGGTTCATTCATTCAGACATTTGCGGAAAGTTTGGGACTTGATACAATATCATTCTCACAAGAGGCACTTGTGGCAGACAATCCCGTTGACCTTGGTACACGTTGTACGGTGTTTATGAATTCGCGTGTTAAACAAGCCCAAAAAGAGGGTGCGACTGTCGGTGACATCAGTGCAGGTCTTTCCTATTCCGTTGTCAGAAACGCACTTTACAAGGTTATAAAACTTCGTGACCCCGAACAAATGGGTACTAATATCGTTGTTCAAGGCGGTACTTTCAACAACAATGCTATACTTCGTTGTTTTGAACTTTTGACAGGTAAAAATGTTGTCCGTCCGGATATTGCAGGCATTATGGGTGCGTTCGGTTCGGCACTTATCGCAAAAGAACGTTGGAACGGCGGTGAATGTGATATTCTTCGTGTTGACGAACTTGATTCGTTCACATTCGATACTTCACTTACACGTTGTCAAAAGTGTAACAACCACTGTCAGCTTACAATAACAAAATTTTCTGACGGAAGTCAGTTTGTATCCGGTAACCGTTGTGAACGCGGTGCCGGACTTGAAAAAGCCAAAAAGCAAATGCCTAATCTTTATGATTATAAATACAAACGTGCATTTGCATACAAGCCGTTAAAGGCAGAGAATGCGCCAAACGGTGTTATCGGTATACCGCGTGTACTTAATATATATGAAAATTATCCGCTATGGTTTACATTCTTTACTGAGCTTGGTTTCTCCGTAAGAATTTCCGGCAGAAGTACGCACGACCTTTACGAAAAAGGTATCGACTCGATACCGAGTGAAAGTGCTTGCTACCCTGCAAAACTTGTACACGGTCACATTCAAGACCTTATCGACAAGGGCATAAAAACGATTTTTTACCCTTGTATTCCGTATGAGCAGATAGAATATTCAGACGCAGGCAATCACTTCAACTGTCCTATGGTAACATCTTATCCGGAAGTTATCTACAACAATATGGACGTTGTACGTCAAAGCGATATTAACTTCTTGTATCCGTTCATCAATCTTGCCGACAAGCCGTCGTTTAAACGTCAAATGATGAAAGCGTTGCACGATTACGGCTTTACAAAAACAGAAATTGACAACGCTTCTGAAAAGGCTTTTGCCGAACTTCAGCATTACAAGCAAGACATCAGAAATAAGGGTGAAGAAGTTTTGAAGTGGCTTGACGAACACGATGAACGTGCTATCGTACTTGCCGGCAGACCGTATCATATCGACCCTGAAATCAATCACGGTATTCCGGATATGATTACATCACTCGGCTTTGCCGTTCTTACAGAGGACAGCGTTGCACATCTCGGTCATCTTGAACGTGATATCAGAGTTGTTGACCAATGGGCATACCATACAAGACTTTACGAATCAGCGGCACAGGTTATCAAAAATCCGCGTCTTGAGCTAATTCAGCTTAATTCGTTCGGCTGCGGTCTTGACGCAGTTACGACCGACCAAGTACAGGAAATTTTGCAGTCACACGAAAAGATTTATACGACATTGAAAATAGATGAGGTTTCAAATCTCGGTACTGCAAGAATAAGAGTTCGTTCGCTTAAAGCGGCAGTCAAGGAACGTGACGATAACGACTTTATTCCGCATAAAATTGATGATTACACAATTAACAGAGTTAAGTTTACAGAGGAAGAACGCAAAAAGCATACTATAATCTTCCCTCAAATGAGTCCTACCCACTTCGGACTTTTCGAGGCGGTTATGCGTGCAAACGGTTACAATGCACTTGTGCTTGAACACGCAACGGCAGAGGACGTTGAGGCCGGTTTAAAGAGCGTTAATAACGACGCTTGTTATCCGTCAATTATGGTAACAGGTCAGCTTGTCAATGCGTTTACAAGCGGTAAATGCGACCCGAACAACACTTCCGTTATGATTACACAAACAGGCGGTGGCTGTCGTGCGACTAACTATATCGCCTTTCTTCGTAAGGCGCTTAAAGAGGCAGGCTATCCGAATGTTCCCGTAATTTCGCTTAACGTGTCGGGACTTGAGGGCAATCCGGGATTTAAGATTACTCCGAAGCTTGTTGACGGTCTTTTAAAGGCTTGTACTTGGGGCGACTTATTGCTTGCTGTTACACTTCGTATCCGTCCTTACGAGGTAAACGAGGGCGAAACAAATGCGGTACACGAAAAGTGGCAAAAGCGTTTGTACAGCGATATTATTAATAATAACCGTAAACAGCTTAAACTTAAAAAGGTTATTGATGAAATAATCGCAGACTTTGACGCAATCGAAATTGACGAAACAGTCAAAAAGCCAAAAGTCGGCGTGGTAGGTGAAATTCTTGTTAAGTTCCACCCTGACGCAAATAACAATATTATTGATGTTATTGAGTCGGAGGGCGGTGAGGCAGTTATGCCGGGACTTGCGGACTTTATGCTTTATTGTTTGTATAACAATAACTTCAAACGTGATAATCTTGGTTCTAAGCGTTCAACCGCCGCACTTTGCAATCTTGCAATTTGGGGTATTGAAAGTTTCAGAAAGCATATGGCAAAGGTTATGAATAACAATCCTAAGTTCCGTATGCGCTCACCGAAACATATCGCGGATATTGCCGAGGGTGCAAAGCACGTTTTACAGCTTGGTCACTGCACAGGTGAGGGTTGGTTCCTGACAGGCGAAATGATTGAGCTTATAAATTCGGGTGTTCCGAATATCGCTTGTGTTCAGCCGTTCGCTTGCTTGCCTAACCACGTTACAGGTAAGGGTATGATTAAGGAACTTCGCAGACAGTACCCGCAAGCCAATATCGTTGCGGTTGACTATGACCCAGGTGCAAGTGAAGTTAATCAGCTTAACCGTATTAAACTTATGCTTGCAGTCGCTTTTGAAAATATGAAAAAAGACGAAATGTACGACTCTGTTATGCCAAAGAAAACAGAAGTCAGAGAAACTGTTAAAATAGAAAAGTAACAAAAAAGCACCTTTCGGTGCTTTTTTTATTATTCTGCTTTTACATATCGTCCCGCAAAATATACATTTCCACTATCGTCCAATATGTAATAAGTAAACGGTTTATCCGCTCTAAATTCTATAACTTCTTCATCTACGGACAGTGCTGACTTAGTTAGTACTGCAACAGTTGCGGCAGCAGCCTCTATTCCCTTCTCATCAACATCTATCATTGCTTTTTGCAGAACAGAATCAATTTTTATACGTTCCGGATAATTTTCAAGCATTAAGCTGAAATCAGCATTTTGATTATCAAAAGCTTTTTCTATTCCCATATTTTTAAGTATGTTTACGTAGTCTATCGAATATTCAGCTTTAAATTTCGGCAACGACACATCAACCAACTTGCTTGTCATTTTATTATTATGAATATCGTTAAGAATATTTTTAGTGTCCCCTAAAACAACAACCATACTTAGTCCGTTTTCATATGGCAATTTTACGGCTTTAGTGTCACCGTTCTCATAATATTTAAAATCTGCCGCTTGATGCATAAAATCAATTTCCGATTCATCACCGTTTATATCAGTGAAAGTTTCTTTATATGTACCCTCTTTTTCAAATTTATTTACCCAATCTGCTTTCATATAAATCGCATTCGCAAGTGCACATACATAACCTCTGTTTTCTTCAGAAAGTATATTGGTTATTTTGCCGTTTGTCTGTTTTTCTACCCATTCATTTACCATTTCAATACTGTCATCGTTCGTAACCGATTGAGCAGTTCCTTGGTAGTCGCTTTGTATTTTCTTTTGATAGTCGTCGGCGAAATAAGCATTTTCCCCGCTGTCCTTGTTAAACCATATTGAATTTGCTATATCAATGTCCTTATTTTTGTTATCGGTTATTATTTGGCTGTATAGGCTTGTATTCGGTGAATCAAATGCTTGCGTTATTTCTTGTTTTGTGTCCCCTACTGCCCCCTCTGACGCCATCATCATTGCCATTTCAAGCGAAAACGGAGATATAACATAGTTTTCGTCCTTAGGCAGATTTTCCATAAGTTTTTGCGTGTAGTATTCATTGTACTTGTGAGGTGCTATTGCAACGGTTTTAGTGTCCCCATCCCAATCCACATTACAGTCAAGCGCCTCCGACACCGCTCTTAGCGGTACAAGTGTGCGGTCGTCTATGATTACAGGTACTGTGTCCAGACTCACTTTTTCGTCATTAACCGTCATTTCATTACTGCCGATTTCCAAACTGATTGTGTTGCCGTCATTTTTCGCAGTTATAATCTGCTTGCCGTCAATATCGGTATAATCAACACTGCAATGAAGTTCTTCAAATATCGCACGCATCGGTACAAGAACGCGGTCGTTCTGTATTATCGGTGCAACGTCAAAATCCATTGCTTGACCGTCTAACGTAACTTTTATTTTTTCCTCTGCTAACGTCGTACACCCTGACATTACCACCGTCAATGACAATATTATCGGTATAATCTTTTTCATTTTATGTTCCTCCTAACCATTACTCTGCTAAATATCCGCCCCATTCGACAACCGTAAATCCTTTACGTTCAAACGGTTTTATCTCCTGTTTCGGTAAAACAGTGTTTTCGTCCGCTTTTTCGTATACCATAAACACTCTTAAAATCGAATCGGGTTTTGGATTTATTTCAAGTTTTGCCTTATCGGTATAGTCGTCCTCGGCGAAATATATTTTATTATATTCGTTTTCTTGCAATTTTGGCGCCCAATATACTATAAATTCGTTATATTCTTTCGGAGTAAGTCCCATTTGGGAAAGTGTTTCTCGCAAAAATTCGGCACTTTCACTGCCCTTTATGACAAATCCCTCTTTAAAATCGGGCTTAAATGTCGGCATTAACCCCTCCCAGAAAAGATAGGAATATTCTTTTCCGTCTGGAATTATCGTGCCGTCAGGCTTCGCCGTTACATTCCAACCATTGTTGTATTCGGGATATGTGAAAGTAAATTTGCCGTCAAGGTCAAGTTTAACATTTACCTCTTGTTCCTTTTCGGGATACAGATATATAACAGGTTTTCCGCCTATACCGACACCGGCACAATTTTCCTTTATTCCCGAAACAAAATTTATAACGTCCTGCTGTTTTTCGGTGCTTTCTGCATAAGCGTATATGTGATAGCTGACTTGGTCGTATTCTACATACGTCTGCATATAGTTGTCTTCATTATACAACAGCCATTCCAAATCATTGCCTAAAAATTTGCTTTTAACTTTCTTATATGCCTTATTGCCGTTATACAAATCTGTTTGTTCATCTACATCAGATTGCATTTCATCAATGTATAGCAGCGTCACACCTTTTTCATCGGTTTTAGTAACTTTCTTTATTATCCAACCGTATCTGTCATCTCCGTCCAATCTCACAAAATAACCATTTGGTCTTGCGATTGTCAAATAATCACTGTGAACAGAATTTGCCGAAGTATCAAGTTTTTTGTCACCTGCACTCAACGTGTCGATTATCTCTTGTGCATTTGTTTTCCACAAATCTTTATCTGTTTTTGCATTTGCTTTTGCATACAATAATATCAAATAATCGTCGCTTGATTTTACAAGATATTCAACTCTGTTTTCCTTTTCCGACTTCAATTCGATATACTCAATACCGTTTTGTGTCACCGTATCGCCAACGGTTTCATATTCCAAATTTTCTGCGTCTTTCTTCAAATCGCCGACAGTTATATATCCCAATTCTTTTGCCACAAAATCTATACCCTCATTACTCAGTTCCAACCAAGTATCGTCACCCCAAAAGCCGTCGTATACTTTACTGTCACTTTTAATTTTTACTTTTAATCTGCCGTAAAGAATATCGTATTCCGTTTTAGGAATTTCTTTTGAAATTGTAACAGTTTTAGTGTCCTCGTCCCAATTTACATCATAATCAAATGCTTCCGACACAGCACGAAGCGGTACAAGTGTGCGGTCGTTTACGATTATAGGTGCTGTATCGAGTTTTATTTTTTGGTTATGTATTTGCATTTCGTCACTGCCGATTACTAAGCCGATTGAGTTATTTTCATTAAGTTTCGCAGTTATAATCTGCCTTCCGTCAATGTCGGTATAATCAACACTGCAATGAAGTTCTTCAAATATCGCACGCATCGGTACAAGAACACGGTCGTTCTGTATTATCGGTGCAACGTCAAAATCCATAGCTTGACCGTTTAGCATAACTGTTATGTTTTCATCTGCCAATGCCGTAGACGTTGACATTACCGCCGTCAATAACAATATTATCGGTATAATCTTTTTCATTTTATGTTCCTCCTATTTTCCCTTTCGCTATTAATACTTTTCAACGCCTCAAAAAGTTGCAAAAAGTTTATTAAATGTTAAATATTTCTTTTATAATATCATAAAAAGACAAAATTTTCAAGATTATATGTTAATTGTACTGTTTTCTAAACAAAAAAGACCTTAACATATTGCTAAGGTCTTATATCATTAGTCAAACAACGACACTTGGTCGGTATCGGGCAAATTATCGAAACATCCATTTTCTTCAAGAATATTAAGTGGATTTTTACCTATACCAGTACGAAGTCTTAAATCTTCGACGTTTCTAAACTCGCCGTTCTTTCTTTCTTCCGTAATGCTTATCGCATCGTTTTCGCTAAGTCCGGGAAGTGCCGAAAGCGGAGGAAGAATACCACCCTCAACCTGTCGGAAATCTGTTGCGTGTGATTCGTACAAATCAACAGGCACAAAATTAATTCCTCTTGCATACATTTCAATACAAATTTCAAGTATCGGTATAAGGTTTTCTTCTTTCGGAGTAACCGTTCCGTCCTTTTTCTTTGCGTTGATTGAACGCATTTCTTCACGAACGCGTTCTTCTCCCCTCGCCATTACCGACGCATCAAAATCGTCCGCACGCACCGTATAATATGCGATATAAAATGCTTCGGGATAATGTACTTTAAAATACGCAATTCTGAATGCCGACATAACGTAAGCTGCGGCGTGTGCCTTAGGGAACATATACTTGATTTTTTTACACGATTCAATATACCAATCAGGCACATTATTATCACGCATTTCCTGTTCATATTCAGGCGTCAGGCCTTTACCTTTACGCACCATTTCCATTATCTTGAACGAATGTTCTTCTTCAACACCGCATGAAATAAGATAAATCATAATATCGTCACGGGCACATATTGAGTGTGACAGGTCACACTTGCCCTCTCTGATTAATTCCTGTGCATTACCGAGCCACACGTCAGTACCGTGCGAAAGTCCCGAAATTCTTACAAGTTCAGAGAATGTTGTCGGCTTTGTATCTTCAAGCATTTGACGTACAAACTTTGTACCGAACTCAGGTATTCCGTATGTACCCAAATTTGTACCTATATCCTTACCCGGAAGTAATTTCAACGCTTTATTTGACGTAAACAAACTCATTGTTTCGGGGTCACCTATCGGAATATCCCGTGCGTGCAGTCCCGTTATATCCTCAAGCATTCTTATAACCGTCGGATCATCGTGTCCAAGCTCATCAAGTTTTAAAAGGTTTTGGTCGATTTTGTGGTAATCGAAGTGAGTCGTAATAATATCCGAATTAGGATCGTCCGCAGGGTGCTGAACAGGGCAAAATTCATGTATATCATTTTCAAACGGTACAACGATAATTCCGCCCGGGTGCTGTCCCGACGTACGTTTTACGCCCTCACAGCCTTTTGCAAGTCGTTTCATCTCCGCATTACGCATCACAAGATTTCTCTCCTCGCAATACTTCTTTACATAACCGAATGCGGTTTTTTCCGCGACAGTACCGATTGTTCCGGCTTTGAAAACCTTACCCTTACCGAAGAATGTTTCGGTGTATTTATGGATTACCGGCTGATACACGCCCGAAAAGTTAAGGTCTATATCAGGCTCTTTATCGCCCTTAAATCCAAGGAATGTTTCAAACGGAATATCGTGGCCGTCTTTTCTGTACTTCGTTCCGCACTTCGGACACACCTTATCGGGCAAGTCACACCCCGACAAACCGATTTCGGACTCAATAAACTCTACGTTTTTGCAATTCGGGCAAATATAGTGACCTTGAAGTGAATTAACCTCCGTTATATCCGATAAATACGCAACAAGCGACGAGCCGACAGAACCACGTGAGCCAACCAAATATCCGTCCGCAAGCGAATGACGTACAAGCTCCTGTGCAATTCTGTACATAACCGAAAAACCGTAAGTCGTAATCGAATGAAGTTCCTTATCCAGACGTTTCTGCACAATTTCAGGAAGCGGATCGCCGTATATTTCCTTTGCTCTCGTTGTCGAGTCGTTTATGATACCCTCTTTCGCACCCTCAATTACAGGCGGACACTTTTTCGCTGGAATCGGTCTGACGTCCTCTATCATATCGGCTACAAGGTTTGTGTTTTTTACAACAACCTCATACGCCTTTTCCTTGCCTAAATACTCAAATTCTTTAAGCATTTCTTCCGTTGTTCTGAAATACAGCGGTGCTTGATTGTCAGCGTCCGAAAATCCTTTGTAATTCATAAGGATTTTTCTGTAATCCGCGCCCTCCATATCCATAAAATGCACGTCACACGTTGCGACAACAGGTTTATTATACTTTTCGCCAAGTGCAACAATACGTCTGTTTAAATTTTGCAAATCTTCGTCCGTATTTACCATAGGGTGTTTCGGATCGGTTTTCATATACGCATTATTGCCTATCGGCTGAATTTCAAGATAGTCGTAAAAATCAACTATTTCCTTTAATTCCTCGTCACTGTCACCGTCTATCATCGCTCTGAAAAGTTCGCCAGCCTCACAAGCCGAACCGAGTATAAGTCCCTCACGTTTTTCTTCAAGCAAACTTCTTGGTATTCTCGGTGTTCTGAAGAAATATTTCAAATGCGATTCCGAAATCATTTCATAAATATGTCTTAAACCGATTTGATTTTTTGCAAGTATAATAATGTGATACGCTTTATTTTTCTTTGACGCACTTCTTAAATCAAAAATATCATTGAATGTTTTAAGCTCCGTCTTATCTTCTTCACGAAGTTTTTCTATCATCTTAACGAAAACATCAGCCGTAGCCTTTGCGTCGTCCACGGCACGGTGATGATTTTCAAGAATAACGTGAAGATGTTTTGTAAGTGTATCAAGTTTAAAATTCGGAAGTTCGGGATACATACATCTTGCAAGCATAAGCGTATCAAGGTAGCAGAAATTAAATTCAAAATTATGACGTTCTGCCGCCTTTTTTATAAATCCTATATCGAACGCCGCGTTATGTGCAACAAGTATGCAATCCTTACAAAACTCAAAAAACTCACCGAGTATTTCTTCGATTTTCGGTGCGTCAGCCACCATACTGTCCGTAATACCCGTAAGTTCCACAATATTTTCGGGTATCGGCTGACACGGATTAACGAACGTAGACCACTTATCGACAATCTGACCGTTTACAACCTTTACCGCACCGATTTCGGTGATATTGTTTTTGTCGTTGTGAAGTCCTGTTGTTTCTATATCGAACACAACAAACGGTGAGTCGATATTCTGATTTTCCGCATTATAGACAATCTTCTTGCTGTCGTCAATCAAATATCCCTCAACACCGTAAAGAATTTTAATTTTTTCATTAAAGTTAGACGCTTTCATTGCGTCCGGGAACGACTGCACAACTCCGTGGTCGGTAACGGCAATCGCTTTATGTCCCCAATAAATCGCTCTGTTGATAAGGTCGTTTACGGAGGAAACCGCGTCCATCGCCGACATCTGTGTATGCAAGTGAAGTTCCACACGTTTTTCCGATGCCTCATCCATACGAACAGGCGGTTTTTCAATTTCCGCAATGTCGTTAATCATCACAATCGTTTCACCTGCATATTGGTCGAACTGTGCCTTACCGCGTGCAACGATATATATACCGCCGCCCTTGACTCCCTTTTTCAATTTTGAAAAAAGCTTGTTAAACGGCTCGTCATCTTCCGTTTTTGTAACGAACATTTTCGCCGATATTGAGTCCTCGTTATCGGTAATATCCATTGTTATAAGGTGAAATTCCTTGCCAGTTTTTTTAGATTTAATATCTCTGTCCTCAACAAAAAATACCTTACCCGAAAACACAACTCTGCCCGAATTGTCGTTAATCGAATGAATTGATATAATATCATCATTAATTGGTCTGCCGTAAAGCATATCCGAAACATTGGCTTTACCTTTGATTTTCGGGCCTGATGATGCAGACTGCATAGTCCCCTCATGACCGGGTTCGACTTCGTAAATCATTACATTTTTATCTTGCTGTTTAATTCTGTTATCAACCCTAACGATTACTTCCGTAAGATTACAGGCCTTTTTCACTTCACTTTCGACCTTCGCCTGCTGATAAGCGGACGTGTCAGAGCCAAGCAAAATACCTATTTTTCTTCTGTTTTTTGAAACTCTTATTTTTTCTATTTCCAAATCGGCTATATCTTTATCCGTTATCTTTGGAAACACAACACCAATTTTCGGTTTCATATAACATCTTTCTCCTCGTGATAAAACAGGCTGCCGACATTTGCCGACAGCCTTTTTGTATTATTTAAAATATTTAACGCCTGCCTCAAACAGCTTTTGGTCTTTGTTACCCGGAACGTTAAACGATACGTTCTTACCGATACGTTCACTGTGTCCCATTTTACCAAGCACTCTGCCGTCAGGACTTGTTATACCTTCGATAGCATATACCGAACCGTTTGGATTCCAGTCAATATCATATGTTGCCTTATCTTCAAGGTTTACATATTGAGTTGCAATCTGTCCGTTTGCCGCAAGTTCCTTAACCTGTTCTTCCGATGCGATAAATCTACCCTCACCGTGTGAAAGTGCGATTGTATGAACATCGCCTGTATTCACATTTGCAAGCCATGGTGACTTGTTTGACGCAATTCTTGTTCTTGCCATACAAGAAACGTGTCTGCCGATTGTGTTAAATGTAAGTGTCGGTGAATTACTGTCAAGGTCACGAATTTCTCCGTAAGGTACAAGACCAAGCTTTATAAGCGCCTGGAAACCGTTACAGATACCAAGCATTAGACCGTCACGGTTTTTAAGCATATTCATAACCGCGTCTTTTACAAGCGGATTTCTGAATGCGGTTGCGATAAATTTACCGCTGCCCTCAGGTTCGTCACCGCCTGAGAAACCGCCCGGAATCATTACGATTTGAGAATTGTTTATTCTCTTTTGCATTTCTTTCATTGAGTAAACAACGTCGTCACCCGTAAGGTTTCTTACAACAAATACATCTGCCACAGCACCTGCGTTTTCAAATGCTCTTGCAGTATCGTATTCGCAGTTTGTACCCGGGAATACAGGAATAAATACTCTCGGTTTTGCAAATTTTTCTGTTGCAACAGTTATATTTCTCTTATCATAGCTGAATGTTTCCGGCTCACTCGTAAAGTGACCTGCTTTTGTAGGGAATACCTTTTCAAGCGGTTTTTTCCATACTTCAACCGCCTCGCTAAGCGGAATATTTACTCCGCCTACCGTAAATGAGTCAGAGCCTGTTGTACCAACTGTTACGGCACCGTCAATTTCTTCTTCAACTTCAAGTACGATTGAGCCAAGCGGTGCATAGAATAGCATATCATTTGTAAGGTTCTTGTCAAATTCAACACCGATCATATTACCGAATGCCATTTTTGAAACAGTTTCAACAAGACCGAATCCCTTAACAACGCTTGCCGACAATACTTTGCCGTCAAGAATAAGCTGATGAACCGTGTCATACATTTTCTTCAATTCGTCAAACTTAGGTAAATCGTTTTCGTCACGTTTAACTGTGAACATAACAAGCTTTGAGCCTGCTTTCTTGATTTCCTGTGAAATAATCTTATCAGCCTTTACAGGTGCAACGGCGAATGATGTAAGTGTCGGAGGTACGTCAAGGTCGTTGAACGAACCGCTCATTGAGTCCTTACCGCCGATTGCCGCAATGCCTAATGCAAGCTGTGTCTTATATGCGCCAAGCAATGAAGCAAAAGGCTTACCCCAACGCTTAGGATCGGTTCCAAGTCTTTCAAAGTACTCTTGGAATGTAAGATAAATCTTCTTATAATCAGCACCCAACGCAACCGCTTTTGAAACAGATTCAACGATTGCATATGTTGAACCGTGATATTGGCTCCAGCTTGAAAGTTTCGGATTATAGCCGAATGTCATAACGGTTGCCGTATTTGTTTCGCCGCCAAGTACAGGAACTTTTGCAGCCATACCGTCTGACGGAGTAAGCTGATACTTACCTCCGAACGGCATAAGTACACTGTTTGCACCGATTGTTGAGTCAAACTTTTCACATAGTCCCTTTTGCGAGCATACGTTTAAGTCTGAAAGTGTTTCAAGCCACTTTGCCTTTACGTCAGTAACAACTTCTTGCTTAAAGAAACTGTTTTCAGTATCAGGAAGTACAACTTCAATATCCGTATTCTTTGTTGCACCGTTTGTGTTAAGAAAATCTCTTGAAATATCGCAGATTGTCTTACCTCTCCAGTTCATAACAAGTCTGTTTTCGTCTGTGACATATGCAACCTTTGTTGCCTCAAGATTTTCGTTATTTGAATATTCTATAAACTTATCTGAGTCCTCCGCTCTTACAACAACAGCCATTCTTTCCTGCGATTCGCTGATTGCAAGTTCGGTTCCGTCAAGTCCCTCATACTTTTTAGGAACTTTATCAAGGTCAATAACAAGTCCGTCCGCAAGCTCACCGATAGCAACCGATACACCGCCTGCACCGAAGTCGTTACATCTCTTTATAAGTGTAGTAACCTTTTCATCTCTGAAAAGTCTTTGAATTTTTCTTTCAACAGGCGGATTACCTTTTTGTACTTCACTTCCGCAAGTAACAACGCTTTCTTCATTATGCGCCTTTGACGAACCTGTTGCACCGCCGATACCGTCACGACCTGTTCTTCCTCCTAGAAGAATAATAACGTCGCCCTTTGACGGCACTTCACGAATAACATTCTTCTTTGGTGCCGCACCTATAACCGCACCGATTTCCATTCTCTTTGCAACGTAGCCTTCATCATATATTTCCTGAACCTGTCCTGTTGCAAGACCGATTTGGTTACCGTATGAACTGTAACCTGCCGACGCACCTGTTGTAATCTTTCTCTGCATAAGCTTTCCGGCATGTGTATCCTTTAGTGATACTCTCGGATCACCGCTACCGGTTACACGCATAGCTTGATATACATAACTTCTTCCTGAAAGCGGGTCACGAATAGCACCGCCAAGACAAGTTGCCGCACCACCAAAAGGCTCGATTTCTGTCGGGTGGTTATGAGTTTCGTTTTTAAACATAATTAGCCATGGCTCGTCCTTGCCGTTTACGTCAACATCAACAACGATTGAACAAGCATTGATTTCTTCCGATTCATCAATTTCTTTTAAAAGACCTTGCTTTTTAAGCTGCTTAACTATGATTGTTGCCATATTCATAAGGCAAATATCTCTGTCAGGTGCATACAAATCAGCTTTTGCAGCCTTATATTCATCATATGCAGCCTTAATGACATCGGCATATTTGCCGTTATTTATCTTAACATCATTTATCTTAGTGGAAAACGTAGTATGACGGCAGTGGTCAGACCAATATGTATCAATCATACGAAGTTCTGTAATTGTAGGATTACGCTTTTCCGTATCCTTAAAATACTTCTGACAGAATGCAAGGTCGTCCATATCCATTGCAAAGCCCATCTTTGAAAGAAACTCTTCCATTTTGCTCTCGTCCATTTCGGTAAAGCCGTCAACTGTCGCAACGTCATCGGGAACAACTGTTTCCATAACAAGCGAAGTCGGCTTTTCAAGACTCGCCTCTCTTGCCTCAACAGGGTTTATAACGTAATTTTTAACAGCCTCTGTTTCTTCATCTGAAATATCGCCGATAAGAACATATACCTTTGCACTTCTTACAGTCGGACGTTCCTTTTCCGTAAGAATTGAAATACATTCTTCAGCCGACGCGGCTCTCTGGTCAAACTGTCCCGGCAAAAATTCAACCGCAAACACTTTGCCCTCACTGATTTCAATTTCTTCATCATAAGCATTATCAACAGGAGGTTCTGAGAAAATAAGATTTCTCGCCTTTTGATATTCCTCATCGCTTACGCCCGAAACATCATATCTGTTAATAATTCTGACGTCTTTAAGACCTTTTAAAGAAAGGTTTTCTTTAAGATCGGCAAGTACACCCTTTGCCTCAACGTCAAATCCGTTTTTCTTTTCAACATAAATTCTTCTTACGTTTTCCATGATTTAACTCCTTTATATTAAAACTAAACTCAATATATATTCATTCTATCACAAAATAAAAGATTTATCAACATTAATTGCACAAGATTTTGTGATTGCGCGTACAATTTTTATTGCAAATGCTTCCGTTATTTTGTATAATAAATTTACATTACTGATTTTGGAGTGATTTTACTTGAAGAAAAAGATTTTTTCCGCATACGATATAATATTTATAATATCGGTCATTGCTGTGTTTGTATACGCGGTATTTGTACCGCCTGTCCATTCGGTTGCCGACCAGGGCGATTTTGAAAGAGTTATGCGTCCGTGCGGACTTGATTTCCCGTCCGACTACTCTTTTTACGATTATGCCGTAAGATTTTTTAATATGAAATTTACGTCGGTCGACTTGTTGTTATATGTGCCAAGACTTCTGTTTTTAGTGCCGACTACGACGTTTATATTCCCTACCGCAACAGCAAGGCTTATATGTCTGCCGTTCGGTGCTTTTGATATGCGGATTTTGGCGGGTATTATGTTTTTGTGGTACGCAACGGTATGCTTTTTTATACAACGTAAATTTAAAATTGAAAATAAGTTTTTGCATTGTATTTTTCTGTTGTTTTTTATCGTTGTATTTTTTAACGGAATTAATTTGACGATTTTAAACAGTCTGTACGGTCAAAGCGTTATGCTTGTATCGTTTGCAACTGTCGTGCTTTTCGGATTGTATATGTTTGAAAATGTACACGATGCTAAAAACAGCGTAATAATATTTTTCACTGTTTCGTCTTGCCTGTTACTCGGTTCAAAATTGCAGTGTGCCGTATTTACACCGTTCCTTATTATCGCTGTATTGTATGTCGGTTTTAAAAGCAACAAGCGAAATTTGTGCATTGTGTGTTCAATCGTTTTACTTTGGCACGGAGTCGGCGGATACGTTATAAACGGCGGTCAGCTTAATTTGGATACACAGTATAACAGTGTGTTTTACGGTATTTTAAAAGACAGTCCCAATCCGAAACAGGATTTAATCGATATGGGACTTGACGAAGATATGGCGGCCGACAGCGGTAAGCACGCATACCTTGATAAATCAGAATACAAATATCCGCCGCGAAGTGATATTATGAATGAAAAGTTTCATTCAAAAATGAGTAACGGAAAACTTATAAAATTCTACATCACTCATCCCCTGCGTCTTGTATCTGTTATGGAAACAACCGCACAAAATGCTTTTACAAACAAAATAAACCTCGGTACATTTGAGAAAAAATACGGCTACGCACCGAATACATCCTCATATCGTTTTGATTTATGGGAAAATATCCGTGAGCATTTGCCGAAAACGTTATTCTTTATAATACCGAGTTATACGGTATTTTTACTGATTGGTATTGTGATGTTGAAAAAGAAAAACAGATATGCCGTTCCGTTTATTTTTGTGATACTTATGGGACTTATTCAGTTCCCTATGCCGTATATCGGCAACGGTGCGGCTGATATTTCAAAACAGCTTTTTCTGTTTAACATATCGTTCGATTTCGGCTTAACCGTGCTAATTTATATGCTGTTTAAAACAGTTTCAAAAAAAATATCGAAAAAAGTTTCAAAAAATAGTTGACAAACCGTATTTCCCGTGCTATAATAACAAAGCAGTCAAGAAATGCGGGAGTGGCTCAGTGGTAGAGCGTCACCTTGCCAAGGTGAACGTCGCGAGTTCGAATCTCGTCTTCCGCTCCATTTAAAAGCTCCGATTTTATCGGAGCTTTTTTCAGTTTGTTGATAAATTGTCCGGAACGTGCAAAATATTATTTTTATATTTTAATTTATATAAATTTATCAAATATACTTTTCAGTAATTCAATATCATCATCTTCCGCACCGGCATAGCCTATGATGATTGAATTGCTTTTTTTATTTTCAGTCATATAATAATCGTCCATATCGTAAAGTTTCACGTCACATTTTAGAGCATACTCTATTATTTCCTTTGCCTTATCCGTTTTAACGACTATATGAAGTCCGACTCTTTCACCGCTTATATCCGCATTACCAAGCGACTGGATAATCTTATCGCGTCTTTTTTTATAGATATTTTTCACTCTGCTCAAATGTCTTGAATAGTACCCTCCCGAAATAAATTTATTTAACGTATGCTGTTCAAAACGCGGAACGGTTGACGAATATGTACCAAAATGTTTATCGAATTTTTCAAGCAATTTTTTCGGAAGTACCATATACGCAATTCTAATTGACGGCGCAAGAACTCTTGAAAATGTGCTTAAATACACAACTCTGTCACTGTTTGCAAGTCCCTGCATTGCGGGAACAGGCTTAATCGAAAAATTAAACTCGCTGTTATAATCGTCTTCAATTATATATCTGTCCTTCCCTTCTTCCGCCCACGAAAGAAGTTCCATTCTACGCCATACAGGCATTACCGCACCTGTCGGGAATTGGTGTGACGGTGTGACATACACTATATCCGAATCTGTTTGTTTTAAACAATCCGTACAAAGTCCGTTTTCGTCTACGTCTATATAATTTATTTTTCTGTTGTTGTTTCTGAGTATTGCCGATATTTTTTTATAACCGGGATTTTCAACGGCAAACACTTTATCTCTGTCAAAAAGTTCTGTAAGGAGCATTGTCAAATACTCAATACCCGCACCGACCACAATCTGCATAGGCGAACATTTTACTCCGCGAAATTCGTGCAAATATTTTGCAATACTCTCTCTCAATTCATAATCACCCTTTACATTTCCGGAATTAAGATACTCGGGCGTTGAGTACATAACCTCCTTTGAAAGCTTTATCCAAGTCGAATACGGAAACGAATTTATATCGACTTTATTTGTCTTAAAATCCGCCTTATATGCCGTTACACTCTCTTGTTCTTCTTCATATTCAAAGTTTCTGTCACCAACGGGAATATCAACCTTGCAAACATAAAAACCGCTCCTTGCAACCGCTCTTAAATACCCCTCCTGTACCAAAATCGAATATGCTGTTTCAACGGTATTTACGCTTATTCCGAGATATTTTGCCAATGCTTTTTTTGACGGCATACGCTCATTTTCTTTAATATTCTTATTTTTTATTTCATCTGCGACATACGAATAAAGTTGTTCGTAAAGCGGTTTTTTTGACGCTTTATCGGCTGTAAAAATAAAGTTAAACATAATCTGACCCCATAAAAAACTTGTATTTTGGCACTTTTAATAGTGTCAATCGGTGGTATAATTATAACCAATCCCAGTGAAAAAGTCAACAGACGGCTGATTTATTTAAGCCGAGCAGAAAGGAATGTTAATAACTATGTCAACACAAATGGAACTAAACAGAAACCTTGCCCAAATGCTAAAGGGCGGAGTAATTATGGATGTAACAACACCTGAACAAGCTAAAATTGCCGAGGAGGCAGGCGCTTGTGCTGTAATGGCTCTTGAACGTATCCCTGCCGATATTCGTGCCGCAGGCGGTGTGTCGAGAATGAGCGACCCTAAAATGATTAAGGGTATTCAAGACGCAGTTTCAATCCCTGTTATGGCGAAGTGCCGTATCGGTCACTTTGCAGAGGCAAGAATTTTGCAAGCAATCAAAATTGACTACATAGACGAAAGCGAAGTGCTTTCACCTGCCGACGACAAGTACCACATCAACAAGAACGATTTTAAAGTACCTTTCGTATGCGGTGCAAAGGATTTGGGTGAGGCGCTAAGACGTATAAACGAAGGTGCGGCTATGATAAGAACAAAGGGTGAACCGGGTACAGGTGACGTTGTTCAGGCAGTACGTCATATGAGAATGATGATGTCTGAAATCAGACGTATTCAAAATATGTCAGAAGACGAACTTTATGAGGCTGCAAAGCAACTTCAAGTGCCTTACAATCTTGTTGAATATGTTCACGAAAACGGTAAATTACCTGTTGTAAACTTTGCCGCAGGCGGTGTTGCAACACCTGCCGACGCCGCACTTATGATGCACCTTGGTGCAGAGGGTGTATTCGTAGGCTCAGGTATATTCAAGTCAGGCAACCCTGCAAAGAGAGCGTCTGCTATTGTTCAAGCAGTTACAAATTACACTGATGACAAACTTCTTGCAGAACTTTCAGAGGACCTTGGCGAAGCAATGGTCGGCATAAATGAAAACGAAATTGCACTACTTATGGCGGAGCGTGGTAAATAATGAGAATCGGTATACTTGCACTTCAAGGTGCATTTATTGAACACAAACATTCGCTTGACGCACTTGGTGTGGAATCATTTGAAATACGTCAAAAAAAAGACATCGAAAAACCGTTTGACGGTCTTATTATCCCGGGCGGAGAAAGTACGGTAATCGGCAAACTTCTTCACAAGCTCGATTTATATGAGCCGATTAAAAATATGATTGAAAACGGTATGCCTGTTTTCGGTACTTGCGCCGGACTTATCGTTCTTGCGAAAAATATTGAGGGCGAACAGGCGCACATAGGCACTATGGATATTACTGTAAGACGTAACGCATACGGCAAGCAAATAGACAGTTTTTCCGAAGAAGTCGTTATCCCCGAAGTATCGGATAAACCGTTTCCGCTTGTATTTATCCGTGCACCGTGGATTGACAGTGTCGGCGATAACGTAAAAATTTTGTGTAAGCTGAACGGTCATATAGTTGCAGCAAGAGAAAACAATATGCTTGTAACTTCGTTCCACCCCGAACTTACAAAAAATCTTGATTTTCACAAATATTTCATAAATATGATAAAATAGAAAAAATCCCGATGACATAATTCATCGGGATTTTTATAATACTAATACTGCTCCAAACTAAATTTGAGCAGAAAGGTTATGATGTTATGAAAAGGAAATATCCGAATCACGTTATTTTCCGTAACAGTAATTTTGACTTTGACGTATGCAATGCCATATCCGCAACTGACTGTACCGGGCTTATTCCGTGGGCGCCAAACAGCGAAGATCAGCTTGACGCTTATGACGAAATCATAAACTACTCACCCGAAAGTGCAAATATCTACAACTACGACAAATAGCAGACAAACATTTTATAGTCGTCTTCTCCAACCGAATACTCTTTAAAGCAATACGTTTTACCGTCATACCGGGTTGTATCGGAAAGCACCGAAAAGCTGTTTAACGGAATTGTAAGTCCGGTACCGATTACCTTGACAAAGCTTTCTTTCTTTGTCCACACCTCAAAAAACGCATTATTTTTGTCGGCTGAACAATTTATATATTCGGTTTCTTCCGCCGTAAAAAATCGTTTTGCCAAATTCATATCACATTCTCGCAAGTGCTGTATGTCAATGCCAACATCTTTGTTATGTACGGCACATACCGCATATTCACCGGAATGTGATAGATTTACATACAAATCCCTGTTTTGCGTTAAATAAAGTTTTCCGCCGTTTTCTGTGTCCCACTCTACCGTTTTTTTTATATCACCGTTTACCGCATAATTGAGCAACAGCTCCGCACCTATTGACTGTGATTTTTTATTTGTCTTTTTTAACCTATTGACTTTTTCAATTCGTTTTTGCGACAAATACTTAAACCATTTTTCATCATCGGCTTTTATGATTTTGACGTTCATATAATATACTTTCATATTTTCAGACTTCCCAAAACTTCGCCTATCGGCTCGCTTATAACAAGGTCGGCATTTTTATCGGCAGAAGTGGCGGCTTTATTGATAATAACAAGTTTACTGCCTTTGAAGTAATTTATAAACCCTGCCGCAGGATATACGTTAAGCGATGTACCTCCGATTATAAGTACATCCGCATTACTGATATACTGCACCGATTTTGTGATTGTATCGTCATTTAACATTTCTTCGTACAGCACAACATCAGGCTTGATTATACCCCCACATTCGCATTTCGGCACACCCTTGCTGTTTTCAATATAATCAATATCGTACGATTTTCCGCAATCCATACAGTAGTTTCTAAGAGTCGAACCATGAAGTTCAAGCACGTTTTTACTGCCTGCCATTTGATGAAGTCCGTCTATGTTCTGTGTTATAACCGCCTTTAACTTTCCCTTTTCTTCAAGTTTTGCAAGCGCGATATGTGCCTTGTTCGGCTTAACACCTTTTACAATCAGTTTGTCACGATAAAATTTGTAAAATTCCTCCGTATTATTCATAAAAAACGTATGACTTAAAATAGTTTCCGGCGGATAATCATACTTCATATTATAAAGTCCGTCAACACTTCTGAAATCGGGTATACCGCTTTCGGTTGACACACCTGCACCGCCGAAAAATACAATATTGTCACTTGAATCAATTATCTCTTGTAAAGTCATTGCAATCATCTCCTAAAAAATTACTCAAAAATCACATCGTAGATGTGATTTTTAGAGCTGTCGACATTTTGTCGACAGGCTCTCAGTTTATGTCGCCTATCTCATACATTGTCATTGCCAAAACCGCCTCACCGGCTGTTTCCGTGCGCAGTATTCTCTTACCGAGCGTTACTGTATCGATACCGCTTGAATGAAGTTTTTCGGTTTCGCTTAAATCAAAACCGCCCTCCGGACCTATGACAAATCCCACCGACTTAACGTCACTTTTTGAAGTTAAAATCTCTTTCAGTGTTTTCTGTTCTTCACATTCGTACGGCACAAAAAACAAATCAAATTCTTTTGATTTTTCAATCACTTCATTGATAGTCATAAATTCAGACACTGTCGGAACAATACCCCTGCCCGACTGTTTCGCCGCCGATTCGGCAATCTTTTGCCAACGGTCGATTTTCTTTTTCTCGTCCTTTTTATTGTCTATTTTCACAACACATCTTGAAAGTTTCACAGGCACAATTTCGGATATGCCAAGCTCCGTTGTTTTCTGAATGATGTACTCCATTTTAGACGCTTTTGGAAGTGCCTGAAAAAGTGTAACCTTTATATTCGGCTCTGTTTCGCTCTTTTGTCTTGATACGATATTCAAAAGAATTTTCTTCGGCTCTATCGTATCGATTTGAGCGTCATAATCCGTTCCCTGTCCGTCACACACCGTAACATTATCGCCTTTTTCAAGACGAAGTACCCTTGAAATATGCGTTACGTCCTCGCTGTCTATTATAATTTGATTATCTGATATTTTATCTTGTGTTACAAAAAATTTAGGCATTTTCAAAAATCCTTTCAAAATTTCTATGACTTATTTTCTCTGCTTGTTCTTCAGTATATCCTCTTGCAAGCAGTCTGTCAAATATTTTATACATATCTTCAACACCGCTTATACCTTCGGGCAGACAGTCAACGCCGTCAAAATCCGCACCGATACCGATATTATCCTCACCGCCAAGCTCCATAAAATGCTCAATATGCTTTACAATATCGTCAATACCGCATTTATCTCTGTTCGTTAAAAACGGCGGATAAAAATTCACTCCGACGCAACCGCCGCTGTTTTTAATAATTTTAAATTGTTCGTCTGTCAAATTTCTTTTATGGGGACATATAAAGTCCGAGCAAGAATGTGTTGCGACAATCGGCATTTTTGTTACCTTTGCAATATCGTAAAATGACTTTCTGTTAAGGTGTGAAACGTCTATAAGCATACCGATTTTATTCATTTCCGCCACAACCGTTTTTCCGAAATCGGTTAGTCCTCTGTTTTCGTCACTTTCCAACGCACCCGAAGCAATATGATTTGAATAGTTCCATGTTAGTGCCGCGATTTTTACGCCGAGCCTGTGATAATTGCGAAGTGCCGAAAGTGAATATATCCCCTCGCCGCCCTCAATGCTTAAAACAGCTTTAACATTCTGCGGTAGATTTTGCGTGTACGTGTGGAACGTATCTGTTAAATTCATTGTTCTCTCCGCACCGCACGTCTTATATATCGGATCTATAAAGCAAGCAAAAACTTGCGTATAGCTTTTATATTCCGACATTCTTTTTAAATCAACATGGCAGTCATTTTCATTAAGGCTTTTACCGTCATCACGCACGCAACACAATGTATCGCAATGTGTGTCAAATACGGAATAGTTGTTTTTAGTGTCCCTATTCATTTTAGTGTCCCCTTATTAAAAAGCATTTTCAATATGATTAACTTTAACAAGAAATAATTCTCCGTTTTTCTCCTCATAAAATACTTCTATCACATCAAATCGCATATCGGTATTTTCCACATCTGCATAAACCATTGCGGCTTTTTTCACCCGTTCCTGCTTTTTGCGGTCAACATATTCGCTCGGCTCACCGAATAAATTACTTTTTCTCGTCTTTACTTCCACAAAAACAAGTCCGCCGTCCCTTGCGGCGATAATATCAATTTCGCCGAATTTCAAACGGTAATTTCTTTCAAGTATTAAGTAATCCATTTCAACAAGATAATCCTCTGCCGCCTTTTCTCCGAAATCTCCTATTTCCTTTGTCGTCATAATCATTCTCCCAATAATTTTCTTAAAAATGTTCTTCTGTGTATCGGACACGGACCGTATTTTAAAATAGCCTCATTGTGTGCCTTTGTGCCGTAGCCCTTATGCTTTTCAAAGCCGTACTCGGGATACTTTTCCGCCATTTGACATATAAATCTGTCACGGCTCACTTTTGCCAAAATAGACGCCGCCGCTATTGAAATACTCTTACTGTCACCCTTTACAACCGTTTCGTGCGGTATTTCCATTCCGCTTATTCTGTTACCGTCTATAAGCACAAAATCGGGTACAGTGCTGAGTCCGTTTACCGCACCGTTCATTGCCTCGTACGTTGCGTTTAAAATATTTATTTCGTCAATTCGTTTTTCGTCCACACTGAATATATTATATGCGATTGCCTTTTCGGTTATTTCTTCAAACAATTCTTCTCTCTTTTTTTCGGAAAGTTTTTTTGAATCGTTTATTCCTTTGATTATAATGTCATTCGGAAGTATAACCGCCGCCGCGTATACAGGACCGGCAAGCGGACCTCTGCCTGCCTCGTCAACTCCCGCAACAACCGTATATCCGTTATCGCGGCAATTATGTTCATACTCATACATCGCCTTTACGCGTGCAATTTCTTCTTCCTCTGTAAGTTTCTTTCTCGGCATATTTTTTCTCCTGATTTCTATTTACCTCTACCAATTTAATATTAAATGTGTTATACTGATATTAAATACGCGGAGGTGATTTTTTATGTTGTATCAAAGGGAAATTAACGATCCCGTTTTAATACAATTTATTATTCTTTATACATTAAATCAAGCAAAAGATTATGTTCCGTACAATAATCTTATAAACCTTGTTCTTGATAATTGTAACATTAATTTTCAAGATTTTCAAGTCGCACTTGATAATCTCGAACATACACATCATGTTAAAACCTTTCTTGAAAGTGAACACAACGAAAAATATAAAATAACAAAAAAAGGTATGAATGCAAGTGACCTTTACACTCCAAACATACCTGTTTACATAAAAGAACCTATTGATAATTCTATCAATGAGCTTTTCAATACCGAAAAAGTCCGTAATTCCGTACGCAGTAAGATTACCCGTATACGCAAAAACGAATACAGCGTCGAATGTGAGCTTTACGACGATGACGACACCAACCTTTTAAAGCTTTCACTATATGCCGGCTCGCGTGAAGAGGCAGAACGTATGGCTGTGTATTTCAAGAATGAGCCGAATATCGTTTACGAAACAATTCTTACTGCTTTTAACGAAGAATTACATCATATTAGCGAAGATTGACGCTGATATGACAGTCATAAGTCCTGCAACCGCAACCGAAAGACTGCTCATTGCACCCTCGATTTCACCGATTTCAAGAGCCTTTGTTGTACCGATTGCGTGGGACGCAGTTCCTATCGCAAGACCTTTTGCAACAGGCTCTTTTATTCTGAAAATTTTCAAAACCGCCTCAGCGATTATATTACCGAGTACGCCTGTTATGATAATTACCGCAACGGTTATTGTCTGTATTCCGCCGAGTTCTTCACTCACGCCCATTCCTATTGCCGTTGTGATTGATTTCGGCAAAAGCGTTACATACTGTTCATGCGTAAGTCCGAACAAATACGACATCAAAAGTATACTTCCCATACTTGCCAAAACTCCCGCAAGTATGCCTATAAACACTTCCTTTGCGTGTTCTTTAAGCACGGATATTTGACGGTATAGCGGTATTGCAAGGCAGACCGTTGCAGGTGTTAAAAGATAGCTTATATACTTTGCACCGCTGTTATATGTTTCATAATCAATGTGAAATATCTTTATAACCGCGATTACAAAGATTATTGATACAAGCAACGGATTTAAAACCGAAATTTTCTTTCTTAAAAATATTCCTATCAAATATCCCACAACGCTGATTACCGCACCGAAGAATATGCTGTCTGTCATTATATTATTCATCTTTTTTGCCCTCTTTCTTCTTGCCTGTTTTCATAATCAATTCAGTCGCTTTGCCCGTAACCGCCATAACCACGATTGTCGATATGATTGTTATAACGACAACCGGCAACATCATATCTTTCAAATCGCCCCAAGCCGTTACAAGTCCGACGCCGCCCGGAATAAACATAAGCGGCATTATTTCAATAAGAAAGTCCGAAGTTCTTTCAACGTGTTCAAGTTTTACAACCTTTGTACACAAAAGTATAAGCATTATTATAAGTCCGTATATGCTCGCAGGTACGGGAATAGGTATAAAATAATGCAACAATTCTCCGATAAATGTAACAACCAATATTATAAATAATTGATAAATGTATTTCATAAAAATTCACTCCTACTGTGTTCCAACAAAAAAGGAATACTTTATCAGCATCCCCTTTGGTTTACATCATCATAAGTTATTATGTCATTTATATCACGAATAACCTCAAGGTATTCTCTGCACGCTTTCTTTGCGCAATCAAGATTAAGTGTTTTATAATTTCCGCACTCAATCTCACTCGCTCCGAAAACTTCGCCGTCGTGTTTAATTGTCTTTGCTAAAATATCTTTTACCGTTTCAAGAACTTTTTCTTTCGGAACCACATCGCGTACAAGCAAGTAAAAACCTGTTTGACAGCCCATAGGGCCGAAATATAACACTTCATTCTTTATATCAGAATTTCTTACGAACGTTGCAAGCATATGCTCAATCGTGTGCATTGTCACATTATCAAGCACCGTTCCGCTGTTCGGTTTACAAAAACGTAAATCGTATGTCACTATATCTACATCAACTCTTGATACATAAATTCCCACACCGAGTTTTCTGTGGTCAACTTGAAAGCTCTTTATTTTATTCACTGTAATTTCCCTCCGTTTATGCTGTTTAAAAGTTCAAGTATAATCTTGATTGAATTTGCCGCCGCCATTTTTGCAAATTCGGGATAATCCATATGTGAATCGTCGTTTGCGCCGTCCGATATTGCACGAAGTACGCCGAAAGGCACACCGTTCATATAACAAACGTGTCCGATACTTGCGCCCTCCATTTCAGCGGCAATAGCACCGAAATTATCTTTTATTCTATCTCTTTGTTCCTGTTTGCTGATGAATTGGTCGCCCGAAGCAATAACACCCCTTTTTGATGTTATTGTGCCTACCTTGCTTACCGCCTGTTCCATTAAATCGGCAAGTTTTTTATCACAAGGTATATTAACAAGATTAATGCCCGAAATCAAGCCGACAGGGTCACCTATCGGTGATGTGTCCATATCATGTTCAACGACACTGTCCGCAACGGCTATATCACCGATTTTAAATTCGTCCGAAAGTCCTCCGGCAACACCCACATTTATCATAATGTCAGGCGAATACTTAAGTATCATAGTCTGTGCACAGACCGCCGCATTTACCTTGCCGACTCCTGCAACCGCAACAACCGTTTCCACGCCGTTAATATTGCCTTTATAAAAATCAATGGTGCTGATTGTTTCCACCACTGCATTGTCCATAAGTCCTTTTAATGCCTGAACCTCAAGGTCCATTGCACCTATTATTCCAACAAGCATATATGTCCCTCCTAACTTTCTATCTATTATATAACTAATAAAATTGCCTGTCAATTTATGTTCTGTACAAATAATTACTCTTTTTTGCTTTATCCTTTGACATTCGGCAAAAAAAGTTGTATAATGATATGACGTTAGGAGAGATTATATGGATTTTGTAGCTATTGACTTTGAAACCGCCACATCAAATTATACAAGCGTATGCAGTCTTGGTATATGTGTGGTGGAAAACAACAAGATAACTGACAGAAAAGAAATTCTTATTAAACCCGAACCGTTTGAGTTTAATGATTATAATATAAAAATACACGGAATTACACCCGATATGGTTGTGAACAAACCTACACTTGCGGATTATTGGGATAAGTTAAAGCCATACCTTGACCACAAAACAGTTATTGCACATAATGCAGGTTTTGATGTCGGTGCACTTTGTGCGACTTTGGAGCATTTTAATATACCGTTCCCGACTTTTGATTATTTGTGTACGGTGAAATTGTCGCAAAAAGCATATCCCGAACTTCCGAGTCATAAATTAAACAATCTTTGTGACGCACTCGGTATTCATTTTCATCATCACCGTGCTTATGATGACGCATATGCCTGTGCCGCGGTTATGGTTAGAATACTTGAAGATTACAGTCTTTTGAACCTTGATGAGGTTGAAGAATGTTTTGAAATGGAAATCGGTCACCTTACTCCGGATACTCATTTGAAGTGTAAAAAGAATAAGAAGAAACAAAAGAAAACTTCAAAGAAAGCCGTCAATGAATGACGGCTTTTTTGATGTTAAATTGTTGTTCGCCCCCTCAGTCGTTTCACGACAGCTCCCCTCAAGGGGCGTCTTAAAAGCCTCTCCTTGAGGAGAGGTGGCACGAAGTGACGGAGTGGCGGCAAAAAGGACGCCGAGGCACTGTCCCCTACGAAGTGAATGCGATTTTTGGGCGACCGATGATTGCCCCTACAAACAATGTTTGCCCCGTTTTTTGGAACTCAATGCACTGTCCCCTACAAAGTGAATGCGGTTATAATCTACCATACAAGCAACTCTCTCTGTTCTCCTACTTCAATTCTTTAATTTTAAATTCACCGTTTTCGTATATCATATATGTATGCGGATTACCGCCTTTGGGAATTGAAACAGAACCGGGATTTAAGTATGTAAAATCGCCCATATCCTCATTTGCCAAGATATGTGTATGACCGTTCACAAGGTAATCGCCTTTTTTTATCGGAGGCAAATTATTCGGATTGTATTTATGACCGTGAGTCAAATACAAGGTCTTTCCGTCAACGAATATAACCGCATAATCAGCAAGGACGGGAAATTCAAGCACCATTTGGTCTACTTCCGTATCGCAGTTACCTCTTACACAAAGTATCTCGTTTTTAATGCCGTTTAAAAGTTCAATAACCTTTTTCGGTGCGTAATCTTTCGGCAAATCGTTTCTCGGTCCGTGATAGAGTATATCGCCGAGCAAAATCAACTTTTCTGCTTTTTCCTCTCTGTATGCCTCAACTGTTTTTTGGGCATAGTAGTACGAACCGTGTATATCTGACGCAAACATTAACTTCATATTCATTTCTCCTAATCATGTAATTTTATCGGATCAAATCCCAAGTAATCTCCCGAAACAAGTTTATATTCAATTCCGTTTATTGTCCCCTCAACAGCGTTTCTGTGAGCCGCCGCGTGAAGATGACCGTAGATACACTTTGTTACAGGGTACTTTTTCATCATTTGTACAAATTCATTTTCCTTAAGCGAAACAGGCATTGGCGGATAGTGCGTGAACACATATATTTCATTACATTCCTTTACACTGTTTAATGACAATTCAAGTCTTAAAACTTCCCTATCGAATATTTTTCTGTCCTCACCGCCGAAATTATCCCAACCGGGATTTATCCAACCGCGAGTACCGCAAATTGCAACGTCCTCATACATAAACGAATTATTCTGTAAAAATTCTATATCATAAAAATCATGCTCTGCGGTAAACTCACGCAATTTATTCATTGTCGTCCACCAATAATCGTGATTGCCTTTAAGCAAAATCTTTTTACCGTTCAATTTATGCAAATATTCAAAATCTTTAATACTCTGTTCAAGATACGTTGCCCACGAAAAATCACCCGGCAAAACAACAACGTCGTTTTCCTTTACGACCGACTGCCAATTATCCGCCAGACGTTCAACGTAATTTTCCCAGGCCTTACCGAATATATCCATCGGCTTGTCTATTCCGAGCGGAAGATGTAAATCCGCAATAGTATATAATGCCATACATTTTCTCCTTAAAATTTATGATTATTATTATACCTCAATTTTTTAAATAAATCAAGAAAAAAGGCACTCCGTAGGAGTACCTCTTTTCGTGTCGTGTTGTATTATTCTGCAACAGTTTTTACAACTGTGTGAACACCGTTTATGTTACCCGACAGCTTAATCTGCATTCCTGCCTCATAAGCCGGAATTGTCAATGCGTTATCGGCAATATCTGCCGCTGTAATCTGTGTAAAGTATAGAATATCTTCACTCTTTACATCTGTTTCGTCAGCGTCTTTCTTCAGTGCCAGAACAACAACTTTTGCACCTGTATCGAATGCAGGAATGTTTGCAACATTTACCGATGTGCCGTTCTTAGCCGCTGTCATATTTTCATCAACTGCTGTTTCTCCATCTGATGACAACTTTGTAAGAACAAATGCGTTAAACTTATCATTTACCTTATCAAATGTATCCGGTAAATCCAAAGACATTGTCACCTTATTTGCACCGATTGTAAGTTGATCGCCGTATGCTTTCTTTAATGCGATTGATGTAAGTGCACCGAGATTATTATATGTTGCCGCAACGAATGTAACTTCATCACTGTAGTTAAAGTTCTTTGTAACATCAATTCTCTTAAACTTAGTCTTATCTTCATCTTCAAAACCAAACTTATTGATTTCAAATATATCTGACGACTTAATTGTAAGTTTCTTGCTGTCATTCATACCGCCGCTTGTTGATGATACTCTTACATATACATCTTGAGCGTCTGCCATTGCGTCAACATTTATCTTACCTGACGCATCAATAGTAATCTTGTCACTGCCCAAAGGATATTTGTTTTCTGCGTCATAAATATCATACTTAATCAAGTTTGAATTTAGGTAAGGGAATTCAATACCCTTTCTTGACGCCTTTGTTGAGGCCTGTGCGCTGCCGCCTGCAAGAACTGTCTGTGCGTCAACTGACAATGTCAGCTTATCAGGAGCTATGTTAAAGCTCATTACGTTATCTACGCAAGTACCTGCACTGATGTTGATATGATTTGCAGGGCTTTCTGCAAGATTACGAAGTGCACAAGTCAAGATGTACGGTGTGCCTTCCGCACCTGTAAGAGGATTTACTCTCTTACCGTTTTCGTCATACTTATAAACTGTCATTACTGCATAAGCATTTGCGTTACCTGTTGAACACATAACCTGTACATTATACCAAGAATCCTTATCAATAGTCATTGATCCGACTGTCTTGTTACTTGCACCAAGTGCATTCAATGTTGTGCCGGAACTTGAAAGCTGCAAGCCAAGCTTACCCTTGTCGTTACTGAATACTGTCCAGCCGGCACCGTCCTTTGCAAACTTCATATCAGCCGAGTAAATAACATCTGATGATGTATTTGCAGGGAATCCTACAAAGTCATAAGCGGCTGTTACATTGTAATAACCCGAACCGTCCCATGAACCTTCTTCAAGAGTTGCACCTGAAACGTATTCTTCACACGCATTTGATGAAACGTATGTATCTGTGTACTTATCTTCATTACCTGTGTTCATATTTGCAGGAAGTATCTGTACTTTAACAGTACCTTGAACACTGCCCGACTTATTTGTACCTCTTACTGTGATTGTTTGAGGTACTGCGTCTTCTGTAACGCTTAGTACGCCGTCATTTGTGATTGTGATATTTTTGTTGTTTAATGCTCTTAGATTTGCCTCGTTGCAAATAATGTACTTCAAGTCACCGTCGCCCGGTGTTACTGCAGCACCGTCAAGTGATGCAACGGCTGTAATCTGTGTATTTTCACCGACTCTTACTGTTGCTTTATCAGCTGATAAAGTAAGTGTATCGTATGTATCTGTTGATGTGTCAACTGCGTCTACATCAATAGTCTTTGACGCATATACGCCGTTTGTCGCTGTTGCACGAACTGTAATCTTTTGCTTTGACGCATTTGCACCGATTGTAAGCAATCCGCTTTCTGAAATTGTTATGTTTTCGTCATTCAGAACTGCGTCATTTGCCTCGTTATATACTGCCCATGTTACAGCAGGCGCTGTGATGTATTGGTCAAGTCTTGTTGCACCGTAAGTGAACAACATTGTTTCACCGGCTTTAATTGTATCGCTTAAGCTGTCAAGTGAAATTGTATCTGCACCAAGATTATACAGTGCTATATTATCAACACTTGTATTTGCAAGTATATTTAGATGTGACACACCGTTTCCGTTAGATGCTGCCATATTTCTGAGAGGCATACCCGTAACCTTTTGTACAAATGTCTTTGTGCCGTCTGAATTGTATTTCCATACATACATATCAACATTTGCGTCAGCCGCACTGTAACGTCCTACAAGTGCGATATGATACCATGTATTTGTATCTGCACCAATCTTTGTATCTGTATAATCCTTGCCTCCTCTTTGCATTTGAATTGTACCGTTTCTGAATACAACCGCACCTGCAACCTTCTTATCACCATTGTCTTCAGGTGTAAATCCTGCACCGTCTGCGTCAAATCTTACGTCAAGTGAAAGCATTACGTCAGCCTTTGTATTGGCCGGATATGCACATTCACTTTCAAGACAATATTCACCGTACTTATTATTGCCGTATGAACCTGTCTTAATATACTTTGTTCCGTCAGGAGCACCGTTTTCGATTGTTGCGGCTACAACTTTATCACCCGTGATTGATGTAAGTGTACTTGATTCACCGTTCATTGACGCTACCAAAGTATCAAGATTTTGAGGTGTTCCTACTGTTGAATCGTCCGCAAACAATCCCACAATACCATCCACGATTGAATCCTTAATACTTGACAGGCTCAAAAGTGCATTATCGCCGTCATCTTCTTTGCTGAACAATGATGTTGTATCTGCTTTGTTGCTGTCGCCTATTACAACAGGACTGCAAATCGGTGTAGCCATATCGCTTGCCCAAAGCATAACTTTCATATCGTCTGTTGTTACAAAGCTTGATGATACAGGATAATCATTGTATGCACCGCTCTTATCAAGTGTAACTTTCTTTGTATCAATGCTCTTTAGAGTCTTATCTGCGTTATAGCTTGCGAATATCAGGTTTGCATTTTCAATAGCGTCTACAGCCGTAACTCTTGCTGTACCGTTAGCATATTCAAGAACTGCATTTGGAGCATTTTCTGCGTTGTATATTACGTTAGCAGTCTTTGTATTTTCGTTCATATTGTAACTTACACCGTCAAGGTAGCCAAGTACAGCACCTATATCCGATACAAGTTCACCGTCTTTATACTCAATCTGAGCATTTAACAGGTTCTTGTCAGCGCCCTTGTTTACAAACAAAGTTGTTGAACCGTTTTGAATATCAATTTGAGTGTAACCGTCTTTCAAACCGCCTGTGATTGAAACAATCGGCAAGCTGCCGTCTGTGTATGACGGAACGTCACCATCTGTTTGAATTGTGTATTCAATATTCGGATTGACTTTCTTTAAAGCCTCCAAAGTCTTGATTGCGTCACACAATACGCCTGTTGTTGTATCAGGTCTGTAAGGTGATTTTGTATATCCTGTTATTGCTGTGCCGTTAAGCTTCATTTCATACTTATCAACATCTTCGTCAGGGTCAATTGTGTATGTATTGCCGTTATCTGAGAAATCAGCAGTTGCACCGCTGCCAAGCGTCTTTAGTGACGGAACTGTTTGTTGAATTACCTGTGCAACGTCGCCTTGTGCAAATGTACGTTGCATTTTTGTTGTCAAACCGCCTGTCATATTAAGGTCGTCTGTTGAGTTGATTGTAGCCGTTACAGGCGCTTGACCTTCAAGAGATGCCGATAGAGTAATTGCACCTGCATTTCTTGTTGAACGAACAAATATTCTGTTTGTACCACATTCTGCATAGCAGTAATCAGTGTTGTTTGTTGTAATCTTGTCGCCTATACCGCTGTTGTAACCGCCAAGAAGAACACCTTCACCGTTTAATGAAAGATTAATCTTGTCATATGCAAGCGGACAAGTGTTTCCGTCTTTATCTACTACTGCAACGTCAAAGTATGCAATATCACTGCCGTCTGCGATAAGTCCGTCAGGGCCTGCAACAGGAGTGATCTTCAATGTTGTTGCCTCGCCTGTTGTTGAGATATAGTCTTCTGCAACAACTTCATCTCTTGCGTCATATGCAACAGCCTTAACTGTACCCGATTCTGTTACATCAATACCTGAGAATGAATATATAAATGTGCTGTCAGGCTTTGTTGATGTACCCTTTAGCTTATCATTAACGTAAAGTTCGACCTTTGAAAGACCTGCCGAACCGATAACGTAAACTGTCTTGTTCTTAGGATCACGTTTGCCGTATTCGCCTGTTTCTTCCCAATATGTACCGTTGTACGACTTTAGCGGATAGTTGTATGTATCGTCGCTAAGCTGCGGATAATTCCAGTGACCTACGATATGCAATTTAGGTGTCATTGACTGAATTGTCTGCATTGTATAGAATACGTCTTTCTTTATTCTTACAGGGTCAACCTTACCTGATGTACGGCAGTTTTCACTACCTGTGTTTCTGTTATGCATATTTGAGTCTGACCATACCATTATAGCCGCAGCCGAATAGTAGTCATTACCTGATAAACCGCCTACACGGTCTGAATAAAATTCATTGTAAGCTCTTGCGTCTACCAATGAAAAATCTTCCGATGTAAGGTCGTGTATATCGTAACCGTCCGTCTTTGACGCACCTGCACCAAGCCACTTATTTCTGTAATCATAGTCAGGTGGTGAGAAGTCATCCCATACACGTCTTGGAGCCTCTTCACGGGCATATTCTGTTTCCATAATAGGAACATACTTCTTTATAGCCGCCATTGATGCCTTTGCATTGCTTGCATGTCTGTTAAGCATTGTGCCGACATAATCAGCCGCTTGAATTTGGTCTGTTGATGAAATTGTACGGCAACCGCAGAATCTTTCACCGTTAGGGTCAAGAGTATTCTTTAGGTCTGTCATTTCCTGTTGGTGTGCCGCTGTAACTGCGTTGTTACCTGCTTCCCAGAAAATTACCGATGGCGAGTTTCTGAAATAAAGCATTGCGTCACGCATTGCCTCAACACGCTGATCCCATGCTCTTCCGTCAACGTCAGCCTCTTTATCACCTGCCGGACACGCCGATACTACACCGTACTTATCACCCGAACGAATTTGTGACGGCTTCGGCGCAACGTGCATCCAACGGATAAAGTTTGAATTTGATTCCTTTATCCATTGCATATCAAGGTCTTGCAACCAATCGTTTGCCACACCGATTACAGCCCACTCATTTGTTGAACGCTGTGCGTAACCTGTAAGCCATACAGGCTGATCGTTAATCTTCAGACCGCCGTCGTTTATATCATATTCAACCTTACGAAAACCTGTTGTTGTCTTTTGAACGTCAAGTACGTTTCCTTCGCTGTCCTTTAGGACTGTATATACGTCATACAAGTTCGGAGAATCAGGGCTCCAGAACTTCATATCTTCACATTTTGCACTTGCAACAATTTTTGTTACGTCAACAGTTTCTGTGCTTGTTGCCGCAGGGTTATCGTCATAAGCGTCGTCAGGTACTGTTGTCATAAAGTGAGAATCTGCACCTGTATCTTTTGCTGTCTTAACCGATGTTGCGTCACTTTTAAATGAATATCTCAAATAAGGTTGCTTTGTATGGTCTGCGTCAGCATCTGTTGAGTCCTTGTTAGGGTCAACCATTTCAACGACATTTACTTCCAAAGTAACGTCCTTATCTGCATCTTCATTTCTTACTTCGCCCTCAACTGTGATTGTTGCCGACTTTCCTCTTATATCAAAGTCTGTCGCATAAATATAGTTACCTTTTGTTTTAAGGTTATTGTATAGCGGCAAAGTCTGATAAGTCTTACCCTTTGCGTAAAGGATTACGTCACCTGTGATACCGCCTTGAACTTCGTTGAAGTCTTTTGTGTTCCATTGATAACCGTTACCGTCTGCCGCACCCGGTGTACTGCCCGGTTTTGTTTCTTTTGTCACCTTTGTTGTGTCAGACTGACCTCTGTCAGCCGCGTTATCTGTCGCAACTGCTATAAGGTTGTCTTGACCCGGTTTAACATAGTCTGTAATATCAAAGCCTGTTGCCGCGATACCTGCCTCATAGTAACCGACTATTTCGCCGTTTACATATAGGTAAACAGAGTTTCTTACTGCCTCAAATTCAAGGAAAAGTTTCTTTCCTGCATCTGATTCAGGGATTGTTATATGCTTTCTGTAAAACATAAAACCTCTGTAAAGGCCTGCCTCACCGGCATCGTAACAAGCACCGTCAAACGAATCTTCCGCGTTTATCGGATGCGGTACACTGACCGTATCCCAATCGCTGTCATCATAATCTGCATCGTAAAAGTTCTTTCCGTCTTTTGCGACGCTTGCCGATGCCTTAGCAAGCGGATATTCACTTCCGTCTGCCGCTTTTTTGAACTTCCAGTCGACGTTCATATTATATGTAACCGCCGGACTTTCCGGTTCTTCGTATACAGCAGAAGTTAGTTCTTCGTCTGCAAAAGCCGGAACTACCGCTAATGACAACATCATCTGTAATGCCAACAGCAGTGAACAAAAAATACTTATTTTTTTCTTCATTTCTCATTTCCTCCTCTTTTATATGCTTTAATGATTGATTTAATTATATCAAATTTTAAACATTAAAGAATTGCATATCTTGTTTTAAATATTGCAAAAATTGCTTTTCCTTGTGACAACTGTACAGCTTGTATATTTTAATATTGTTTTTTTGTGCATTTTTACATACAAAAAAGCAGTAACCATAGATTACTGCTCTTAAAATATCGTTATTTTGCAAAAGTTGTTTTACATTCTGTAAACTTCTTCAGGTGAAACAACCGTTACATTTTCGTCTTTAAGCACTTCAAGTGCCTTTTCGGGATTTTCAACACGAACAATTACAAGTGCGCCCTTGTCGCTCTTACCGATAAATGCGTACATATATTCAATAGAAATACCTGCATTTTTAAGTTTTTCAATTTCACCTGCAAGTCCGCCCGGTTTATCAGCAACCGCAAGTGCAATAACGTCCGTAACCTTTACGACAAGATTATTGCTCTTTAGAATTTCAGCCGCTTTATCCGGGTCGTTTACAATCATTCTCACAATACCGAAATCAGTAGTATCCGCAATCGACAATGCACTGATGTCGATACCGTTCTTTCCTATTACATTAAGTATATCCGAAAGTCTGCCCGATTTATTTTCCACAAAAACAGATATTTGTTTAATCAGTTTCATAGCTTTTACCTCCCTATTAATCGTGAAGTTTACGGTTATCTATAACTCTCTTTGCCTTACCCTCACTTCTTGTGATGGTTTTCGGCTCAACAAGCGTTACCTTTGCGCCAAGTCCCAACGTACTGCGTAATTTTGCAACGATATTCTTTTCAATCGCCGCAACAGACTTAACATCATCAGAAAGCATGCCCTCCGACATTTCAACTTGTACTTCAAGAGTATCTGTGTTATTTTCTCTACCGACAATAATCTGATAGTTAGGAGTAATATCGCCGCCGATTTTCAAAAGTACTTCTTCAATCTGTGACGGGAATACGTTTACACCTCTTATAATAAGCATATCGTCGGTTCTTCCTGCAGGTTTCTTCATTCTTACAAGTGTTCTTCCACATTCGCATTTTTCATAATCAAGTACGCATAAGTCACGCGTTCTGTAACGCATCATCGGCATACCCTCTTTTGTAATTGTTGTGAAAACAAGTTCACCGAATGAACCCGGAGGAAGTACTTCTTCTGTATCAGGGTCGATAATTTCAGGAATAAACATATCTTCACAAACGTGCATACCATTTTGAGCAGAACATTCATAAGATACACCCGGGCCTGTGATTTCGGTAAGTCCGTATACGTCATACGCCTTTATACCAAGCGACTGCTCAATCTGATGACGCATATCTTCCGTCCAAGGCTCTGCACCGAATATTCCCGCCTTTAAACTAAGTTGGTCTTTAACGCCCATTTCGTTTATTGTTTCGCCAAGATACATTGCGTATGACGGAGTACAGCAAAGGTGAGTTGCACCGAGTTCAATCATAAGTCTGATTTGTCTTTCGGTGTTACCCGATGATGTAGGGATTGTCATAGCACCGATTCTTTCAGAACCGCCGTGTGCACCCAAACCGCCTGTGAACAAGCCGTAACCGTATGACACTTGAACAACCGAATTTTCATCGCCGCCTGCTGCCGCAATCTGTCTTGCCATACAGTCTGCCCACATATCAAGGTCGTTTCTTGTATAACCGGCTACAATCTGTCTGCCTGTTGTACCCGACGATGCGTGTATTCTTACAATATCCTTTTTGTCTGCCGCAAAAAGCTCAAACGGATAATAATCTCTCAAGTCCTGCTTTGTTGTAAAAGGCAACTTTGCAAGATCTTTAAGTTCTTTTATATCCTCAGGCTTTACACCCTTTTTATCCATTCTTTCTCTGTACATCGGAACATTTTCATAAACATTCTTTACCTGTTTTTGGAGTCTTTCAAGCTGAAGTTTTTCAAGCTCGTTTCTGTCCATTGTTTCAATTTCCGGCTGATACATTCCCATTGGGCACATCTCCTTTACTTTTTCTTTTTGTTTCTTATAAGCACTGCCGCTATAACAGCCCAAACAACAATAATTGCGACTGTCCAACCTATATAGGTAGTGAATAAATCATGTAGAGTTTTAATCAATAATTGCACTTTTTACTCCTTAAAGTTCATATCCAAGTTCAAACGCTTTAATATTGACATCAAGGAATTTTTCCGGAACAGTTTCCTTTATAACGTCAATCCAAACATTTTTATCTACGTCCATACTCTTTGCCAAAAGTCCGATTAAAACTACGTTTACAGCTTTGATTGTACCTGCCTTTTCCGCAAGAGAAAGTGCGTCAACAGCTTGCAAATTAATCTTTGCACTAAGTTTTTCTTCAATATTTTCAGGATATTCCATAGCACCTGTGATTACAGGCATAGGATTCATTTTTTGAGTATTGGCAATCATCTTACCACCTTTTTTCAAATAAGGCAAAGCACGCATAGCCTCAAGCATTTCAAACGCCAAAATCAAATCCGCCTCACCGCGGTCTATAATAGGTGAATAAACCTTATCACCGTACTTTACATATGTAACAACACTGCCGCCGCGTTGGCTCATACCGTGAACCTCGCTGACTTTAACGTCATAACCCTCTTTAATTGCAACCTTACCAAGTATACGGCTTGCAAGAAGTGTACCTTGTCCGCCGACACCGACTATCATTATGTTCATTCTACTTTTCCTCCTTTTCAATCGCACCAAACGGACAGACATTTGTACATAGTCCGCAGCCGTTACACTGTGTTGTGTCAATCTTAACAGTATCGCCGTCTAATGAAATTGCAGGACAGCCGAGTTTCATACACATCTTACACTTCTTACACTTGTCTGTTATGTGACAGTGACCCGAATACTTTTTACGCATATTCGGAAGAAGTGCGCAAGGTCTTTGTGCGATAATAACCGAAGGTTCTTCTCTTTCAACTTCTTCTTTTACGACCTTTTCAAAATTCTTTACGTCAAACGGGTCTGCAACGACAACGTGTTCAATACCGATTGACTTGCAAAGTGTTATCAAATTAACTTGCTTTGTTTCTTCCTTACGGATTGTGTAACCTGTTGTAGGGTTATCCTGGTGACCTGTCATACCTGTGATTGAGTTGTCAAGAATTATAACAGTATTGTTACCCTTGTTGTATACAATGTCAACAAGACCTGTAATACCCGAGTGCATAAATGTTGAATCACCGATTACTGATACAAGTTTCTTATTAAATTCAGCACCTCTTGCTTTTGCCATACCGTGTGCGGCACTGATTGAAGCACCCATACAAATTGTTGTGTCAACGCTTTGCAGAGGAGGTGTTGCACCAAGTGTATAACAGCCTATATCGCCCGAAACAACAAGACCGAGTTTCTTTAGTACATAGAATGTACCTCTGTGCGGACAACCTGCACACATTACAGGAGGACGAACAGGTGTAGGCTCATCTATAACGTCAAATTCAGGTGCGTCTGTACCCAAAACAGCTTTCTTAATCATTGACGGTGTATATTCGCCTTGAAGTGTAAATACGTCCTTGCCTATTACATCAACTCCGACGCTCTTACAGAAATCTTCGATAACAGGGTCAAGTTCTTCGATAACGAAAACTTTATCATACTTTGACGCAAATTCTTTTATCTTCTTTTCAGGTAGCGGATAAACTATACCGATTTTCAAATAATCAGCCTTATCGCCAAGTGCCTCTTTTGCATACATATATGCGATACCGCCTGCGATAATACCGATTTTTGAGCCGTTTTCTTCAACTCTGTTAAGAGGTGATGTTTCAGCCATTTCCTTTAGTGCGTTTATTCTGTCCTCAACAACAACGTGACGCTTTATCGCATTACCCGGCATCATTACATACTTCTGCGGATTTTTCTCGTAATCCTTTAATGCAACTTCCTGCTTTTCTTCTTCCTCAACAAGACTCTGTGAATGAGAAACTCTTGTTGAAAGTCTTAAAAATACAGGTGTATCGTATTTTTCGGAAAGTTCATATGCAGTCTTTGTGAACTCCTTACATTCTCCGCTGTCAGACGGCTCTAACATAAGTATTTTAGACGCCTTTGCATAGTGACGTGAATCCTGTTCATTCTGTGATGAGTGCATACCTTGGTCATCGGCAACGCACAATACAAGACCACCGTTTACTCCTGTATAGCTTGCAGTGAAAACAGGGTCAGCCATTACGTTAAGACCGACGTGTTTCATACAAGACATACTTCTTGCGCCGGCGATTGACGCACCGATTGCAACTTCTGCCGCAACCTTTTCATTCGGCGCCCATTCAACGTATATATCGTCATATTTAACTATATTTTCTGTAATCTCGGTACTCGGTGTGCCGGGATATGAGGAAACAACGCTTACACCGGCCTCATAAGCACCGCGTGCAACCGCTTCATTTCCAAGCATTAACTTTTTCATCATGTAATCCTCCTCGTTATTTAACCATTATTATAATTCTAACAAAATTCGCCTCTATCGTCAAGTACATTGTAGAAAAAAGCAACAAAACATATTATACTTTCATATTAAAATACCCATTTGTGTTAAACAAATGGGTATCAGTTCGGATTTTTAACGTTTCAAACAATCATTCAAGTTCAAATGCACCTGTGTAAAGTTGATAATACTTACCTTTTTGTGCAATAAGCTGTTCGTGATTACCGCGTTCGATAATTCTTCCGAGTTCAAGCACCATAATTACATCTGAATTTCTTACCGTTGAAAGTCTGTGTGCGATAACAAATACTGTACGTCCCGTCATAAGTGCGTCCATACCTCTTTGAACTATCGCCTCTGTTCTTGTATCAATACTTGAAGTTGCTTCGTCAAGTATCATTACAGGCGGATCTGCAACCGCCGCTCTTGCGATTGACAAAAGCTGTCTTTGACCTTGCGACAAGCTGCCGCCGTCACCCGAAATAACTGTATCGTATCCGTCAGGCAACATATTTATAAATTCGTCTGCATTCGCAAGTCTTGCCGCCGCATAAACTTCTTCGTCCGTTGCATCAAGATTACCGTATCGGATATTTTCCTTAATTGTACCCGTAAACAAGTTTGTATCCTGTAAAACGATACCAAGCGAACGTCTTAAATCTTTCTTTTTGATACGGTTAATATTAATTCCGTCATAAGTTATCGTACCGTCGGCAATATCATAGAAACGATTTATAAGGTTGGTAATTGTAGTTTTACCCGCACCTGTCGCACCGACAAACGCAACCTTTTCGCCGTGGTCGGCATACAATGTTATATCATGCAGTACGATTTTTTCGGGATTATATCCGAAATCAACATCAAAGAATTTAACTTCACCCGTAAGACGTGTGTATTTAACACTGCCGTCCTTTTGAACTTCTTTCCAAGCCCACATATATGTCTTTTCTTCCGTTTCAACTATATTGTCGTTTCTGTCGTACTTAACATTGACAAGTGTAACATCGCCGTTGTCCTGTTCTACTTCTTCATCCATAAGATTGAATATTCTTTCCGCTCCGGCAAGTGCCATAACGATTGAGTTAAGCTGTTGCGATATTTGGTTTATCGGCATTGTAAATGATTTTGAAAGTTGCAGAAATGACGCTATAACGCCAAGTGTAAGTCCCGCAACTCCGTTTAGTGCAAGTGCACCGCCGATAATAGCTATAAGCACATACTGCAGGTTACCTAAATTAGCCATAATCGGCATTAGGATATTTGCGTATTTATTAGCCTCTGTTGCGTTTTCACAAAGCTCTTCGTTAATCTTATCAAAATCTTCTTTTGAATGTTCTTCGTGACAGAACACCTTAACGACCTTCTGACCGTTAATCATTTCTTCGATATAACCGTTTACCTTACCGATGGACTGCTGTTGTTTTACAAAAAATCTTCCGCTCGCTCCTGCAATTTTCTTTATTACAAACATCATACAGGTCGCAAACACCAACACAAATATTGCAAGATAAACATTCGATATAAACATCGCAACGACTACCGATATAATTGTAACCGCCGACGAAAACATCTGCGGAATACTCTGTGCCATCATCTGTCTTAGAGTATCTGTATCGTTTGTGTAGTAACTCATTATATCGCCGTGAGTATGTGTATCGAAATACTTAATCGGCAATTTCTGCATATGAGTAAACATATCGTCACGAATTTTCTTTAACACACCTTGTGCGATTGATACCATTGTTCTGTTATAAAACAATGTAGCAAGTATTCCCACTAAATACACAATACCCATTACGCAGATTGCTTTAAGCAAGCCCGTGAATACAGGGTTTGTACTGCCCAAAAGCGGTGTTATATAGTCATCGATAAGCGTACCGATAAACATTGAGCCGGCAACGTTTGCAACGGCACTCAGCAATATACATATCAATACAAAGATAAATCTGAATTTGTATTCCTTCATATATGAAAGAATACGTTTGATTGTCTTACCGGTATTTTGTGCACCGTGTTTATTCATCGTCACCGCCTCCTTTCACCTGTGAATTATATACTTCCCTATATATTTCGTTGTTCTTCAAAAGTTCTTCATGAGTACCTATTCCGTTTATTTCACCGTTATCCATAACAATTATCTTATCTGCGTCTTCGACAGATGAAATTCTCTGTGCAATAATAATCTTTGTCGTGTTCGGTATTTCTTCACGGAACGCACGTCTGATACTTGCATCTGTCTTTGTATCAACCGCACTTGTACTGTCGTCCAAAATAAGGATTTTCGGTTTCTTTAACAAAGCTCTTGCGATACAAAGTCTTTGTTTCTGACCGCCCGATACATTTGAACCGCCCTGTTCGATATAAGTATCATACTTATCAGGGAATGTCTGAATAAATTCATCGGCTTGTGCAAGCTTACATACTCTTTCGATTTCTTCATCTGTTGCGTGGTCATTACCCCAACGCAAGTTTTCTTTGATTGTTCCGGAGAACAACACATTTTTCTGAAGTACCATTGCAACCTCGTCACGCAATGACTCAATATCGTATTCCTTTACGTTTCTGTCACCGACAATCACTTCACCGTCGGTTGTATCGTAAAGTCTTGGGATAAGCTGTACAAGGCTTGACTTTGAACTTCCCGTACCGCCTATAATTCCGACAGTTTCACCCGATTTAATATCAAGATTTATATTCTTAAGGCAGAGTTTTCTCTTTTTCTTTGAATATCCGAAGTTTACATTTCTGAATGAAATATCGCCGTTTTTAATTTCATATACAGGATTTTCAGGATTTGTAAGATCGCTCTTTTCGTCAAGTATTTCGACGATTCTTTCAGATGACGCTCTTGCCATTGTAATCATTACGAACACCATTGAAAGCATCATAAGGTTCATAAGAATTTGCATTGTATATGCAATAAGGCTTGTAAGCTCACCTGTTGTCATAGTTGACGCAACGATAAGCTTTGCACCGAACCACGATATGAAAAGCATACAGCCGTATGCCGCGAACTGCATAAGCGGTGCGTTAAATGCCAAAAGTTTTTCGGCTTTTACAAAGTCATCGTATATATCTTCAGAAACGTTTTTAAATTTCTTTTCTTCGTAATCTTCTCTTACAAATGATTTAACAACTCTTATACCTCTCAAATTTTCCTGTACAACGTTGTTAAGCTTATCGTATATCTTGAATACACGTTCAAATATCGGGTGTGCGTGAGTCATTATAAAATACAATCCGCCGCCCAAAACAGGAATTGCAAGCAAGAATACAAGTGAAAGTTTATGATTTATTCCGAACGCCATAATAAGTGAGAATATAATCATTATCGGACCTCTTACCGCAATTCTGACTATCATCTGATAAGCATTTTGTACGTTCGTTATATCAGTTGTAAGTCTTGTTACGATACTTGATGCAGAGAATTTATCAATATTTGAAAATGAGAAGTTCTGTACATTATAGAACATATCCTTTCTCAAATTCTTCGCAAAACCTGCCGATGCACTCGCCGCAAATTTACCCGACAATGCACCGAAAACCAATGAAATTACACATGAAATTGCAAGGGCGATACCTATTTTCAATATGTAATTCATATTTCCAGCGTCAATGCCCTTGTCAATAAGCATAGCCATAAGAAGCGGTATTACAACTTCCATAATAACTTCAAGAGTAACAAAAATCGGTGCAAGAATCGAATCACGTTTATACTCTCTTACACTTTTTAATAATGTCTTTATCATCTAATTCCTCCTTTAAAAATGTAGTACGCTACATATTAAGGTAAAAATATACCCTATTTTTCACACTTATCATTGTCTTGGTACATATGTTCGTAAACCTTTGTTAAAAGTTTTTTGAGTTCTTTTTCCTCCTCATCATTTAATGCACCTGTTATCAACGAATCCATATACTTTCTGTGTTCTTTCATTTCACTGCCAAGCTCAAAAGCCTTGTCAAACAAAATAACCTGTCTGCATCTATGGTCCTCCGGATTTACCTCAACACGCACAAAATTATTCTTCTCCATACGCTTTAAAAGTCCGATAATCGTGGAATGTCTTAACCCAAATTCCTGTTCAATCTCCTTTTGCATTACAACATTCTTGCCCTTTTCAAGCATATAAAAAAGTATATTTGCCTGCGAACAGGTTATATCGTATTTCTTCAGATGTGCATTTGCCGCCATAGACATAATCTCATCTATCCTCTTAAAATAAAAGCCTATACCTTTCTTTTTCACAAATACACCTCCTCGCAAAAAAATGTAGCGTACTATACTTTTTGTGTAGTACGCTACATATTATACACATTATTAATATTAATGTCAATAAACCTTTTTCAAAGTTCATATTTTGTTCATTAATTGTTCACGTTATTCGGAAACGTAACATAAATAGTTGTACCTTTGCCGACTTTGCTCTTTACGCGTATAGTCGCATTATGGCAGGCACAAACGTGCTTTACTATTGAAAGTCCCAAGCCTGTACCGCCGACTTTTTTTGAGTGGCTTTTATCAACGCGATAAAAACGTTCAAATATTCTTTCCGTATCTTCGGGCGGTATTCCTATACCCGTATCCTTTACGGACAGTTCCACGCCCTTTGCCGACTCGCCGACAAATACGGTTATTTTTCCATTATCCTTATTATACTTTATCGCATTGTCAAGCAAGTTATATACAAGCTCACTCACCAATGTCACGTTACCTTTTATTAATGTCGGTATCTTCGTATAATAAATCTGAATACCGCGTTCTTTTGCGGCTTTTTCAAGAACACATATCGCCTCTTCCGTAACCAGTGAAAGGTCGATATTTTCCGGATTTTCAATACTTCCCTGTTCGTCAATATTTGATAGATTTATTATATCATCTATAAGAGTAAGAAGTCTGTCGGACTCTTTTTCTATCTTTCTGCCAAACTCCTTGATGTCCTCCGCCTTTGCCATACCGTTGCTTATCATTTGTGCATATCCCGAAATGGTTGTAAGCGGTGTTTTAAGCTCGTGCGAAACATTTGCGGTAAATTCACGTCTGATTTTTTCCGTCTTTTCTTTTTCCGCATTTTGATTTGCTATTCTTGCAAAAAACGGTTTCAACTCGTCATATATCTCTGCCTTGCCTATATTATTTATATCCACTTCATTAATCGGATCTAAAATATATTTCGTCAAATGCTTTGCACTCACAAACGAAACAGCAATAACGCATATTAAAATAATAATAACTATCGGCATTATGGTCAAAACCATATACATTATTACTTTTGTCGGCTGTGACATTCTTAATATACTGCCGTTATTCAATTTTACGGCATAATAATATATTTTTTCACCAATCGTTTCGGAATTACGGCTACTGCTCCCGTTTCCGTATGTAACGGCTTGTTTAACTTCCGGTCGTTCAAAATGGTTTTCCATTGTAGTTGTATCCGCCTCGTTATCATAAATAACCGTACCGTCTGATTTGATAAGCGTCACTCGAATATCGGATACATCATCATACATTTTGGTTAATATATTAATTTCACTGTTTTCGTCATAACCGTCTAAGCATTGTGCCAATATATTTGTTCTTGATTTTAAATCTGATTTTTCCTTTATCGAATACTGTGTACAATATGCCACCAAAATAAGCAGCATACTTACTATAACTGATGATATTGTAAGAATTTTCAGCGTGCCGTTTATAGCTTTTCTCATATCTTATATCCTACATTTCTTATAGTTTCGATACACTTACCCTTTTCGCCGAGTTTATGTCTTAAACTTCCTATATGAACGTCCAGCGTTCTGCTTTCGCCCTCAAAGTGATAACCCCATATCTTTTCAAGCAAAACCTCTCTCGGCACAACTGTGCCTTTGTTTTTCAGAAGATATTTAAGAAGTTCAAATTCTTTAAACGTTATCGCAATATCCTTTCCGTCAACCTTTACATTCCTGCTTTGGTTGTCCAAAATGATACCCTTGTATTCGATTATATCAGAACTGGCTTGCGGACCGCTCCTACGAAGGACTGCTTTAATTCTTGAAATAAGTTCCATAACGCCGAAAGGCTTTGTTACATAGTCGTCCGCTCCGTATTCAAAGCCTTTGACTTTGTCACTTTCAGTACCTTTGGCTGTTATCATAATAACAGGAACATTTTTAGTCGTATCGTTGTTTCGTATGTCTTTCAGTATAGCAATTCCGTCTTTATCCGGCAGCATTATATCCAAAAGCACCATTGACGGCAAACGCTCGCCAAGTCGTTTTTCAAAATCTGAGGCACTTTCAAAGCCCTCTGCCTCAAACCCTGCTGATTTCACTGCATACGTTATTAAATCTCTTATTCCCTCATCATCTTCGACGCAATAAATCAAATCCATAAAACAATCCCCCATTTATACATTATTCAACTTCTGACGATACTGAAAACGGCAATATATACTTTTTACCGAATTCAACGCACAATTCTTTATATTCAGGATTGTTTCGTCTGTTACTCATAACGTGATGCACATCATAATTTTCGTCATTGAGTTCAATAATAGCTGCAGCAACGTTTGCACAGTGATCAGATATTTTTTCAAGTGCGGTAATGTAATCGGTAAATACAAAACCTTGATTTACACTGCATCTGCCCTCTTGCATACGCTTTATATGACGGTTTTTAAGGTCATTTCTAAGTCTGTCGATAACGTCCTCCAAAGGCTCAACTTTATTAGCAAGTTTAACATCGTCCTTTGAAAATGCACTGATTGTAAGGTCGATAATTTCACCGACGGCATTAACCATTATAGTGATTTCCTGTCTTGCCTTGTCGGAGAAATGAACGTCTTTATCACGTTTTTCTCTCGCTGTAAATACCAAATCGGCGGTATAGTCCGTCATTTTCTCAAAATCTGATATTGCGTGAAGAAGTATTGAAACTTTCTGCGAATCCGACTCATTCAAGCTCTTTGCCGAAAGCTTTACAAGATATGCACCGAGTGCGTCCTCATATTCATCGGCAAGATTTTCTGTTTCTATAATTTTCCTATCTATCGACTCTGAATACTTTGCAACACATTCCTGTGCCATGGTAAAGCTCTCTTTTACCATATATGCCATATTTGTAGCAAGCGTCATACATTGTTCAACAGCGAATGACGGAGTTTGCAAAAATCTTTCGTCAAGCAAACCGAATGTGCTTTCTTCCGCACCCTCTTTAATTGTCATTCTTGCCAATTTTTCAAGTAACTTGTTAAACGGCAATAATACAGCCGTTGCAACAACATTGAATATCGTATGAACTATTGCGATATTAAACGGTGTAACAGAATCGCTTACAAATGCAAAATTGAAGATTGCATTTGCCGCATAGAATAATACAAGGAATAAAACCGTACCTATAATATTGAAATACAAATGCACCATTGCGGCACGTTTTGCGTTTTTGCTTGCACCGATACATGATATAAGTGCAGTCACACAAGTACCTATATTTTGTCCCATAATTATAGGAATTGCCGCACCGAACGTTATTTTACCCGTAGAAGAAAGTGCCTGAAGTATACCGACAGATGCAGATGACGATTGTATAACAGCCGTTAAAACAGCACCTGCAAGCACACCTAAAATAGGATTTTGGAACATTGTAAGTATGTTTGTAAATGCCTCAACATCTTTTAAAGGCTCAACAGCCGCCGACATTGTTTCCATACCGAACATAAGTACCGCAAAACCAAGAAGTATGTTACCGATATTCTTCTTAGAGTCGCTCTTTGCAGCCATTGTAAATACAATACCGATAAGTGCTAAAACCGGAGTGAAGTTAGCCGGCTTACAGAGTTGAATCCAAAAGCTGTCCCCCTGTATACCGGAAAGGCTCAATATCCATGATGTAACAGTCGTACCGATATTTGCACCCATTATAATACCGATAGCCTGTCCGAGTTTCATAATGCCTGAGTTTACAAAACCTACAACCATAACCGTAGTAGCTGAAGATGACTGTATAACCGCCGTAACGGCAGCACCCAAAACAACGCCTTTTATAGGATTTGACGTAAGTTTTTCAAGTATCTGTTCAAACTTACCGCCGCCAAGCTTTTCAAGACCGCTGCCCATTACGTTCATTCCGTAAAGGAACATCGCCAGTCCTCCGAACAATGAAAATAAACCAAAAATGTTCATAATTTTATCCCCTTGTTTATATTTTATAAAATCCTCTAAGCTAATTATATATAATCTATGTAAAATTGTATTCAAGCCTATCTTAAATTTATGTAAAATCTTTTAAAACTCGCCAATATTCGATTAATTTTTCAAGCGAAAACATTGCGTTTGCAGGGCTTGTAGACGGCAGTTTTACCGCATTTAAGTCAGAATTGTATTTTACAAACAATTTATACGCGGTATTTCCGTTTGTAAAGATTTTTTTAATTTCAGCCGTTTGTAAAATCCGTCTTAAATCATTCGGCGTAACATTTTTTATAGAGCTGTCGGACGAACCTTCTATGTCACAGCTTGCAATAACGTCCCAAACCGCAATATTATGTTTTATCAAAAATGCTTTTTTCTCCTCTGTCGTGCCCGGACAGACGTCATTCATAACATTCGCAAGCACCTTCCAAAACCTGTTCTGCGGATGACCATAGAAAAAGTTTGCTTCACGTGATTTTACAGACGGGAAACTGCCGAGTATAAGTATTTTTGAATCTTTATCGTATATGGGTTCTATTGTATGAAATTCCATTTCTATCACCTCTTAAATAATACTGTATAAACCTTAAATACACCTTAATTTTATAAAAATATCAGTGGAAATCAAATTTTGTATTGACTATTATATTTTTATATTATATCATAAAAATATTCATAAATAAAGAAAGGATTATAGATTATGAAAACAGCAAACGCACCATTGTTTAAAGACCCTATTCATAACGGAGCCGCTGACCCTGTCGTTATATATAATGAAGAAACAGGCACTCATTATATGCTTTACACCGCAAGACGTGCAGACGTTGAAGAAGAAGGCGTAATGTGGGTACACGGTACTGATATAGGAATTGCGGAAAGTAAAGACAACGGTAATTCATGGGAATATATAGGTATATGCAAAGGCCTTGAATACGGCGAAGGCAAAAATACATATTGGGCACCGGAGGTTATACGTTTCGGCGAGCTTTATCATATGTATGTAAGCTATGTTCCGGGAATTCCTGCCGACTGGAATCACCCGCGTTACATTCTTCACTACACCTCAAAAAATTTAATTGATTGGAATTTTGAAAGCAAGCTTAACCTTTCATCAGAAAAGATTATTGACGCTTGTGTATTCAGGCTACCAGACGGTATTTTCAGAATGTGGTACAAGGACGAGCGGAACGGCTCTCATACATATTTTGCCGACAGCAAGGACTTATATAATTGGGAAGTTAAAGACTGTGCCGCCGATGATGTTCCGCACGAGGGCGCTAATGTATTTGAATTTGGCGGTAAGTATTGGCTTATAACCGACTGTTGGAGCGGTTTGGACGTCTATTATTCGGACAACCTTACGACTTGGACAAAGCAAAGCAGTCGTATTCTTGACGTAGGCGGTACAAGAGAAGATGACGGAGTTATCGCAAATCACGCCGATGTATATGTAACGGACAACAACGCATATATTTTCTACTTCACTCACCCTGACAGACAAAAAAATATGCTTGAAAATAATATCGGAAACGAACGCAGAACATCAATTCAAGTTGCCGAACTTGAAGTTAAAGACGGTGTTTTGGTATGTGACAGAAATAAGGATATATCGGTTAAACTTAAATAATATAAAAAGGTTAGACGAAATTTCGTCTAACCTTTTATATTACTTTGATGTAGTTATGCTTATATTGTTTCCGTCACTTGTCATTACAATATCGCCGCTTTCATCGGTGCGATACACTTCCACACCCGCGTCACTTAGTTTACTTAAAGTTTCTTCATTAGGGTGACCGTATGAATTGCCTTTTTCTACGCTTATCACGGCATACTGCGGCATAACTTCACGCAAAAACGGATATGACGTTGACGTTCTCGAACCGTGATGACCGACTTTAAGCACCGTTGATTTTAAATCTGCACCGCTGTTTAATATTTCTTCTTCCTCGTCGCTTTCGGCGTCACCCGTAAATAAGAATGACGTGTTTCCGTATGTGATTTTTAATACTATTGACGTACTGTTTAAATCCTTGCCGTTTTCGTCAACAGGTCCTAAAAATTCAACCGTACTGCTGCCAAGCTGAATTTCGTCACCGATATTCGGGTGCTTGATTTCAACATTTTGTTCTTCCGCTTTTTTCTTGAAATTTTTATATGCCTTTGTATTCGCCTCTGTTTTCGGTGCATATATGTTGTCCGCTTTTGTTACCGACAACGCACCCGACAAACCGCCGACGTGGTCCTCGTGAGCATGAGAACACACAACATAATTAAGCTCCGTAACATCTTCTTTCTTTAAATATGCCGCTACCACATTACTGTCCGCAACATTTCCGCCGTCTATCATCATCGTTTCGCCGTCACATTCTATAAGCGCCGAATCGGCTTGTCCTACATCTATAAAATGCACTTCAAAATTTGAATTTTCGGGTATATCCGATGGGTTTACATTACTTCCCGATATTCCGAATGACATAACAAATGCCATTAACATATTTAAAATCTTGCTCATCTTCTACTCTCCCTTCATATATAAAATTATTATAACTTATAATTGACTTAATCTGCAAGTATTTTATTGATTATTTTGATGTTTAATGTTAAAATATCTGTATAGTATAAATTTGAAAGGATATTGTATATGTTAAATGCTGTGTTTTTTCCGTTTTCGGAAATGTATATAAATCACGTTAAATCATCGGAAAAATATGATATGAAGATACAGCACTACCATGACGCATATGAAATATATTTGCAGGCGGACGGTGAGCGATACTTGTTCCTTGACGATATTTGTTACACGTTAAAGCAAGGCGATTTGGTAATTTTAAAGCCGTTTGACATTCACTATATGGAAAGCCGCGACATTGATTTTTACGAAAGATATGTTTTGAATTTCAGCAGTGATATGCTGAGCGGAATTTTGACAAAAACAGAAACCGACATTCTTTTCGATAACATCAAGTCGTGCGTATTCCATCTTAATGATGAGCAATTTACTCTTATTCTCGATTACTTCAAAAAAATTGACGCATTTTCAAACAGAATAGGTTTGCTTTCCGAAAAACTTGCGCTGAGCAGTGTTTTTCAGCTTATTTCTGTAATTAAAGACCTTTCAAAAAATGCCGAAATTATCACAAGTCAAAATACTCCGCCCGAAATAGTTACGGCGATAGATTACATAAACAACCACTATAAAGAGGACATAAACCTTGACATTATAACCGAAGTCGTGCATATCAGCAAATATCATTTTTCAAGACTGTTCCACAAAGCAACGGGTGCAACGTTTCTGCAATATTTATACAATGTGCGTCTTGTAAATGTCCATTCCCTGCTTGCCGAAACAAATTTAAACTTAAACGAAATCGCTATTCGTACAGGCTTTTCGTCAAGTGCGCATTTATCAAGAATTTTCAAGCAAGTGTACAATGTTTCACCGCAAAAATTCAGACGTATGTTAAAAGAGAAATCAAAAAAGCAGTGATTAACACTGCTTTTTATTATTGCTGAAGTTGTTTTTTGAATATTGTTCTGAAAATCAATCTTGCAAGCGGTCCTGCAAAAAATATTTGCCAGCACAATGCCATTGGGAAATTCATAGCTGTTGTTTGCAACCATACCGCAACAATTTCTTTGCCAGGATTTTTAAACAACAATGTTGCAATCATACTCATTGTCGGACACATAATACATACAATCATTGACGAAATTGCAAGCGTGATAAAGAACGGATTATCCACTCCCGGTCTTATAAATCTGAATGCAAGCTTTGTCGCAAGTTTTTCGACTGCGAAAAACTCAAGTATGAATGCGGCAGGCCACATTATAACCATTTCGTGAAATGCAAGCAAGAACACCTCATTGCTCATCTGTCCCTTGTTCAGGCTGATATTATAGCATATCATTGCGTACACCATAATAAAAGCCATAATCAGTGTGAAAATAATGTTTTGAAATTTTGTCTTTGGCATAAATTTTTACCCTCTTTTCTTAAATTTACGCAAAAAAACAACACATCCGTGTTGTTCGTTATCATCGTTAAGCACAATGTGTCGTTTCCAATTATATACCAAAGCATTATTAAATTGCGAGGATTATTTTAACATAACCAGTCTGTGTTGTCAATACCTTTCTCTAAAAATAATCAAAAATCACATCGCAAGATGTGATTTTTGGAGCTGTCGACAGGCTTAATTACTTACCCATTCTCCGACCGATTCGTTTGTTACAACATTTACGTTTCCGGAGAAATCGGACGTATAAAGCTTACCGCTTTTTTTATCCACAAAGTAAATTTTATCATTTTCAACATCGAATTTTTTTACTGCTTTATCATAAATACACGTCAAGTCGCTTGCGTCAAGACTGCCTATATAAAGTCCGTTATACGAAGTTATAAGTCTGCCGTCCGCAGTCTTCACATCGTCTGCATAACAAACATAATTATTGTCACTGCCGTCAAGATTTACGCGGTAAACCTCCTCACGGAAAGGGTTTTTATAATAAATCGTATCTCCCCACTGTGCAATAAGTTCAATATTTATCCATGACGCGTCACCCTTTACGACCAAATGTTGATCTGTTCCGTCTATGTTCATACAATAAATATCTTTTCCGTTATCTTGATTTACAAACAGAATTTTATCTGTCGGCGTTTGCTTTTTACATATAAGCGAATTAATTTGATTTAAGGTCTTAACTTCACTTCCGTCACGGCTAATTCTCATCAAATTACCGTACCAAACACCGTTTTCGACAAACAGATAATCTCCGTAATAAAAACAGTTAAACGGATACAGCTTAACATCATTGTCACCCATGCTTAATTTCACAAGTGACGTTCCGTCAAGAGTAATTCCGTACATTATATTGTCATTATCCAAGTTGAAATATATGTAATCCTTGTACTTTTTAGGGTATCTGACCGAATTGTCCGTAAGTCGTTCAACGTCGCCGCTGTCAATATTCATACGATAAAGAACGCCGCTCTTTTTTCCGCCGTCCGATTCCTGATAATATATCCACCCATCATCAACGGCAATTTTATTGACCGTTTTATTGATAAGTTCCTCTTCACCCGATATGTCATTTGCTCGGTAAAGGTGTCTGTCATTTTTAGACAAATAGTAAACATTATTGTCATACATCTCAAGTTCACAGACGCTGTTATCAGATAATTTCTGTCTGTTTGCACTGTTTTTGTCTACTGAATATAGCTTTTGATAGTCAGAATCGGATGCATAGTATACCGTACCGCTTTCGTTTATACGGCTGTCTATAACAACTCTGTTGTTTTCACCGTCCCAACCGACAGTTGCGCCTAAAGTTTCGGAAACCGCTCTTACGGGAACATATGTTCTGTCATCAATTATTTTAGCAGGTACGTCAAGCTGAATTTGGTCAACCCAAATTGCCGAACCGTCTGAATTATATACTCCCGTACTCATAATTTGATTATCAACAGGCACGCATATAAATTCGCCGTTTCTCTCTGCCCAAACCGTTCTGCCGTTATTGTCCCACGACACATTTGCACCGAAAGCCTCAAATATCGCTCTCATCGGTACAAGTACACGTTCGTCAATATTCTTCGGATTAACGTCACATTCCAATTTTTCGCCGTCAATATATACTTCTATAACGTCATTAGCAAAAGCATTTACGCACGGCAACATAATTACTCCGCTTATCAAAAGTGCAATCAGTTTTTTCAAGATAATCGCTCCTTTATTACAGCATAAATATCATCATTTATATCTTCGACACTTCTTATTTTTCCGTTTTCAACACATGAAATATGTTTCCAGCCGAAACGTTTTGATACATATACTGCATTATCATAGCTTTTTTGAAGATACGATATATCACTCTCGTGTATATCCTTTTTATCCCCACCGTTTGACTTGTTCGCCCTGTCTTTCATTAATTCTATACCGTACTTTGGCGGCATATCAAGAAATATCGTAACGTTCGGACGCGGAAGTCCGTAAACATTGTATTCAAGGTCGTCAAGCCACGTTAAAAACTTGTCTTTTTCTTCTTGATTTTCGATTTTGCTTGCCTGATGTATAAGATTTGACGACACATATCTGTCTGCTAAAATCAATGTACCGTTTTCGTAATCCTTTCCCCAATCGGTTTTATACGTCGCAAATCTGTCAGCCGCAAAAAACGTTGATGTGGCATACGCATTCACATCTGACGGCTTGTCACCGAATTCACCGTTTAGGTACATCTTTACAAGTGTTGACGACGGGTTGTCATACGCCGGAAACGACACAGACTTTATTTTTAATTCGTCATTTTCAAGACGTTTTTTTAAAAGTCCCGTCTGTGTTTGCTTTCCGCTTGCGTCAACGCCGTCAATCGCTATAAGTATCCCCATAATTTCTCCTAAAATCAGTCTTGTTTGTATTTTTTACCTTTCGCAATTACCGTTGCCGCAAATTTAGGCAATTCCATCATTCTTCCGATACGCCAAGGCTCTTTGCAAAGTCTGTAAAACCATTCCATACCTGTTTTACAAAATATTTCAGGTGCGCGTTCAACTTTTCCGGCAAATACGTCAAGACTTCCGCCAATGCCCATCGCAACGCGTACTTTAAGTGCATCTCTGTTTCTTTCAATCCACTGTTCCTGCTTAGGCGCACCTAAGCATACAAAAACAATATCCGCACCTGAATTATTGATTTCCTCAACAATTTCAGCTTCTTCTTCCGGCTTGAAATATCCGTTTCTTGTACCGACAATATTAAGGTCGGTGTATTCTTCCAAAAGCTTTTTCTTTGCTTCTTCCGCAACACCCGGCTTACCTCCGAAAAGGAAGAGCTTGTGGTCTGTGTAATTCATTTTTTGCAAAACCTGTCTTGCAATGTCATATCCTGCCGCACGTTCACTTATAGGCTTTTTCAAAATCTTTGACGCATGCACAACGCCTATGCCGTCGGCAGTAAGCAAGTCAGCATTATTAAGAAGTTTACAAAATTTTTCGTCTTTGTATGCAAGCATTATTATTTCCGAATTAGGCGTGTATACCGCATGAAACTTATCTTCGTCCAAAAAACGCATAATGCAGTCAGTAGCCTGTGAAATGTTCACCATGTCAACGTGAACACCAAGTATGTTTACTTTATCCATGTTCTTCTCCTTGCTTTGAATATATTTTATTTGCCACTACTCCGTCACTTCGTGACACCTCTCCTCAAGGAGAGGCTTTTCGGCTCCCATTGAGGGGAGCTGTCGGCATTGCCGACTGTGGGGTGGTTTTTTCGGGCGACCAATGATCGCCACTACGAATATCTATTATCTGTTATCTATTTTTGTATACTCCTTACTGTGTACCATCGACTTATATGCCGGTCTGATAATTCTGCCGCAGCCGATAACTTCTTCAAGTCTATGTGCGCACCAGCCGACAATTCTTGAAATAGCGAAAAGCGGTGTATACATTTCGGTAGGTATGCCGAGCATTTTATAAACAAAGCCCGAATACATATCAACATTCGCACACATAACCTTATGATTATTTTTAACTTCCGCAAATACACCCGGTGTAAGACGTTCAACACTGCAATACAGTTTAAATTCCTTTTCAAATTCAGGGTGATTTGAAACAAGCTGACCTGCTTTTTCTTTAAGCAAAATACATCTTGGGTCACTGTATGTATAAATAGCGTGTCCCATACCGTATATAAGTCCCGAACCGTCAAAAGCCTCTTTACGAAGAATTTTTGCAAGGAAGGCCTTAACCTCCTCATCATCTTCCCAGTGCTTAACGTTTGCCTTGATTTCTTCCATCATACCCATAACTTTTGCGTTTGCACCACCGTGCTTAGGACCTTTAAGTGAGCCGATAGCCGCCGCAATAGCAGAATATGTATCAGTATCCGATGAAGAAACAACTCTTGTCGTAAATGCCGAGTTGTTACCGCCGCCGTGTTCAGCGTGTATCATAAGCAATACATCAAGCATTTCCGCTTCTTCACGAGTATATTTATTATCGGGTCTTATCATATAAAGCAGATTCTCAGCTGTTGACAATCTTGGCTGCGGTGTGTGAAGATACAGACTTTTTCCGTCATGATAATGGCTCTTCGCCTGATAGCCGTATGCCGCCATTACAGGAAGTCTTGCAATCAATTCTATTGACTGACGCAAGATATTACCCGTTGAAATATCATCCGGATTTGAGTCATACGAATAAGATGCAAGTACGGAACGGGCAATTTTATTCATTATATTCTTACTCGGAGCTTTCAAAATCATATCTTCCGCAAAACCTTCCGGCAATACACGAAGATTTCCGATAAGTCTTGAAAAATCGTCCAAAGTCTTTTTATCCGGAAGATGTCCGAACAACAGCAGATATGCTACTTCTTCAAAACCAAATCTCTTCTCCTTTTCACAGCTTTTAACTATATCTGTAAGGTCATAACCACGGTATCTCAAATGACCTTCCATAGGAATTTTTTCACCGTCATCAATATAGTAACCCAAAACCGCACCGACAGAAGTAAGTCCTGCCATTACACCTGTACCGTCATCGTTTCTCAAACCTCTTTTAACGCTGTACTGCTTAAAAAGTTCCTTTGAAAACGGCTGATACACATCTGATGCCTCTTCTTGAAATCTCTCTTGTAATCTCTTTTTATCCTCTTCCTTTAACATATCTCCACTTCCTTTCCGCTCCGCTATATCAGAGCTTGAAATTTATATCAGACTTATTTGATTGTCCTCTCCCCTTAAAATTCCTCCGGCTGCCGGAATATTTTTTGGTCTGTAATGCTCAATGTCCTCAACTGTGCATTGTTCTTTGTCTACAACCTTAACAACTTTTGCGTCTTTTTTACGCAACGTTATTACCTGTATCCCCTGTGTACTCTTTGTCGCTTTAAGCGGAATTTTTTCCGTATTAACCAATAACACTCTGTTATTATCCGACATCAGAACAACATCTTTATCTTCATCAAGAAGTCTTATATCACATATCGGCGACTTATTTCCGTATGCACCGATAAGTTTTTTGCGGTTTGTCTTAGTTTCATAATTTGAAAGCGCAACTTTCGCCATTTTACCGTTTTCAAACGTAAACAGCATTTCGCCCTTATAATCCGTTGTTACAACAGTATACACTATTTTTTCATCTTCTTCAAGTCCAAGTATTCCCGGCAGGTACTCGCCCATAGTGCTTACCTTTGCATCTGCAAGGTCATATGTTTTCATTTTATATGCAACGCACTTATTTGAGAAGAATATAAGTTCGGATTTATTTGTCGATTCCATTGTCTGAACAATTTCATCTGTTTCCTTTAATTTATGCTCCGTTGTGCTTGAACGAAGTGATACGGCTGAAATCTTCTTAATATAATTATCTCTTGTTACGAAAATTGTAAGCGGATAATCGTCTATATTTTCCGTTTCGTTATACTCCGTTATTTCCTCACCGCTGATTAAAGTCGTCTTTCTTTCCTGACCGTATTTCTTTGCGATTTTCTTTAACTGGTCTGCGATAATATTCTTAACCTCGTTATCGTCACCCAAAATACGGTTCAGTTCTTCAAGTTCCTCCATAAGTTTTTCAATCTCTGCGGTTCTGTTTAGGATATATTCCTTGTTCAAACTGCGAAGTTTGATTTCCGCAATGTACTCCGCCTGAACTTCATCAATGTCAAAGCCCTCCATAAGATTGGGAACAACATCAGTATCTTTTTCCGTATGACGAATTATTGCAATCGCTTTGTCAATATCAAGCAAAATCTTTTTAAGACCTGTTAAAAGGTGAAGTTTTTCGCTTTTTTTATCAATATCATATTTAATACCATTTTTAACGCAGTTCATTCTGAACAGTATCCACTGCTGTAAAATTTGCTTAACGCCCAGAACCATAGGTCTTGCATTAATCAAGATATTGAAGTTACAGCTAAAACTGTCCTCAAGCGGTGTCAGTTTATACAGTTTTGTCATAAGCATATCGGGATCAACGCCACGTTTTAAATCAAGTGCGATTTGAAAACCGTCAAGACCTGTTTCGTCACGTGCATCTGAAATTTCTTTCAGTTTGTTCGCTTTTACAAGCTCCATAATCTTGCCGATTATCGCTTCAACTGTCGTTGTATAAGGAATTTCGTTGATTTCGATACAGTTATTTGCCTTGTCGTAAGTATATTTTGCACGAAGTCTAAAACTTCCGCGGCCTGTTTCGTAAATCTTACGCATTTCGCTTTCAGAGTAAATAAGGTCCGCTCCCATTGAAAAGTCAGGTGCAGGCATATATTTAATCACGTCCGCATTTTCGTTTTTCATACAAGCGATAGTCGCGTCACAAACTTCTTTAAGATTGAATGAACAAATATTACTTGCCATACCTACGGCAATACCTTGATTTGGATTTATAAGAATATTCGGAAACGCAACCGGCAAAAGCGTCGGTTCTTTCATTTCACCGTCATAACTGTCTATAAACTCAACCGTATTCTTATTAATATCTTTAAACAGTTCCGCACATATCGGATCAAGTCTTACCTCCGTATATCTTGACGCCGCATATGCCATATCTCTCGAATACTGCTTACCGAAGTTACCCTGCGACTCGACAAGCGGGTGCAAAAGTGCCTCGTTACCGCGTGTCAAACGTACCATTGTTTCATATATGGCACTGTCACCGTGAGGGTTTAATTTCATTGTCTGTCCGACTACGTTAGCCGATTTTGTAAGTTTTCCTCCCAAAAGTCCCATTGTATACATTGTGTACAAAAGTTTTCTGTGAGCAGGCTTAAGTCCGTCTATTTCGGGAATTGCTCTCGATACGATAACACTCATCGCATAGGGCATATAGTTCTGCTCAAGTGTTTCGGTAATGGGCTGTTCGTCTATCGGAGCATATATAATCTCTTTTTCTTCTACTTTCTTTTTCTTCCTTGCCATAAAATTCTCCTATCCTTTATGATAAGTCAAGCATTTCCATATATTTTCCGCCGTTGTCGGCAATGTATTCTTTTCTGTCCGTAATATTATCGCCAAGCAATACGTCAAACATTCTCGATGTGCTTTCCGCATTTTCCGGCGTTACTCTTATAAGCCGTCTTGTTGACGGGTGCATTGTCGTAAGACTCATCATATCAGGCTCGTTTTCACCAAGACCTTTTGAACGTTTAATATCGTATTCGTCACGTTCTTTCGACAATCCGTCCTCTGTAAATTTCTTTAATATTTCTTCCTTTTCACCGTCTGTATACGCAAAATGTTTTTCACCCTTACGCTTTGTCTTTGTAATCGTTATTTCATAAAGCGGTGATTCGGCAATATACACCTTGCCTTTTTCGATAAGTGTAGGCATAAGGCGGTATATCATTGTAAGAACAAGCGTTCTGATTTGGAAACCGTCAACGTCGGCATCTGTACAGATAATAACCTTGTCCCAACGCAAATTGTCAAGATTAAAACTTTCAATATTTTTATTATGAGCAGACTTAATCTCCACACCGCAGCCAAGCACTTTTACAAGGTCGGTTATAATATCGCTCTTAAAAATTCTCGGATAATCGGCTTTCAGACAATTCAGTATCTTACCTCTAATCGGCATAATCGCCTGAAACATCGGGTCACGCGCCAATTTACACGAACCTAAAGCCGAGTCGCCCTCCACTATATAAACTTCACGCTGTGAAACGTCCTTACTTCTGCAATCAACGAACTTTTCAACTCTGTTCGTTATATCCATTGTACCCGTAAGTTTCTTTTTTATATCAATTCTTGCCTTTTCGGCATTTTCACGGCTCTTTTTATTGACAAGAACTTGATTTGCGATTTTTTCGGCGTCTGTTTTGTTTTCTATAAAGTAAACTTCAAGCTGTTGACGTAAGAATTCCGTCATTGCGTCTTGAATAAACTTGTTGTTTATCGCTTTTTTTGTTTGGTTTTCGTAACTTGTCTGAGTTGAGAATGAGTTTATAACAAGTGCCAAACAGTCCGCTACGTCCGCAAATGTTATTTTTGAATCGTTTTTATTATATTTGTCATTCTGTTTTAAATATCTGTCAATCGCATATACGAATGCGTTTCTTACCGCCTTATCGGGTGAACCTCCGTGTTCAAGGTAACTTGAATTGTGATAATATTCAAGCATATTGACTTTGTTTGAGAAACAGAATGCAACTTGCATTTTCATTCTGTAATCCTCTTTGTCCGCCCTGTCACGTCCCTCACGTTCCATTTCCCACGTTTCAACAGTTGTAAAACCGTCATCGCCGACAGTTTCTTTAACATAGTCAACAATACCGTTCTCGTAATAATACTCGAACATTTCCATACCTGTTTCGGTTTCGTTGTAAAGAACGAATTTCAAGCCTGCATTAACCATAGCCTGCTTGTTTAAAACGTCTTGGAAAAATTCAATCGGTATATTTATATCGGTAAAAACTTCTGTGTCAGGTTTCCATTTTTGTACCGTTCCCGTCTGAACGCTTCTAGTTTCAGCCTTTTGAAGTCCTCCGACGTTTTCGCCTTTTTCAAAATGCAATGTATACTGCGTTTTGTCACGCACAACGGTTACGTCCATATATTCACTGCTGTACTGTGTTGCACACGCGCCAAGACCGTTAAGACCCAAACTGTACTCATACATTCCGCCTTTATTGTTGTCATACTTACCGCCCGCGTACAATTCACAATATACAAGCTCCCAGTTAAATCTGCCCTCGCCCTCGTTATAGTCAAGAGGTATTCCGCGGCCGTGGTCCTTTACTTCTATGGATTTATCCATAAAACGCGTAACTTCTATTAAACTTCCGTAGCCCTCACGAGCTTCATCTATTGAATTTGATAATATTTCAAAAAAAGAATGTTCACAGCCTTCAAGACCGTCTGAACCGAATATTACAGCAGGACGCTTTCTTACTCTGTCCGCACCCTTTAGACTTGTTATGCTGTCATTTCCGTATTCCTGTTTCTTTTTCGGCATAAACTAACCGTCCTTTCGTGTATTTTCGCTTTCAGCTATAAAAATACTATTATATCTTATTAATTATACTACTATATAGGTTGTTTTGTCAAACGCCGTAAGGCAACATTTAGATTAAATGAATGTTACACACTTCTTTATTATTTGTTCAACATTGATAAAACAACCAAATGATTACAGAGAAAATGATACATTGCGTAAAAAAATTATTTTCCTATTGTTTTACGACATTTTTTATGCTAAAATTATACTGTATATACAATGTATATACAGTTTATTAATACATTAATTTTAACGATTTGAGGTTTTAACTATGAATACCGCATATATATATCTTCAGCTGTATAAACTTTTTGACGACGTAACGCCTGTTCCGGTTGACTGCGGTCAGCTTTGCGACAAGGCTTGCTGTAAAGGTGACGACAGCGGAATGTTTCTTTTTCCGGGCGAAAAAGAAGTTTTTAATCTGTTAAATCCCGATTGGGTACGAATTGAAAAGACAGACTTCACATATGATTATAACGGAAAAACATATACCACGCCTATAGCTATGTGTCAAGGTTATTGTGACAGATATCAACGTCCGTTAGCCTGTCGGATTTTTCCGCTTACACCGTATATTGACAAAAACGGTCATATGGATATTATCGTTGACCCACGCGCAAAAGGCGTCTGTCCTATGGCTAAAGGTTTTTACCTTGAAGATTTTGACGCGGTTTTCATTAAAAATATTAAAAAGGCATTTTCTTTACTTATGAAAAACAAGCAATTTAAAGCCTTTATGGTTGAATATTCAAAATACTTAGATGAATTTAAGCGTTTTTATAAATAATTAAACAGTATTCAGAAAGGATATAATTGTAATGCAGGAAAATAACAACGAGAATAAGAAAACTCTAAACGAAAATGACGCAAACGATGTAATGCAAAATTCCGAAAATACAGAAACAAATGATACAGAAGAAACAGATGTTACTCCTGTCAGTGAAGAAAATGTTTCCGAAAGCGAATTGACGGAAAATAACGAGTCTGATGTTTCCAATACAATCAGTGAAGAAGAAACAGCCGATAATTACAGTTTTGACGATGAGGAAGACGATTTTGCAATTTCTCCCGAAGAAAATGACGAAACAGCTCCGTCTGAGCAAGACGACAATGCAGACGACGATACAGAAACAGATATTGAAAAAGAACAGAGAAAAGCTGAACTTACAAAAAAAATCAAAGCAGGATTAAAAAAAGCGGCTGTTCCCGCTTTAATCGCAGTTATCGTACTGATTTGTACTTTCATTGCATTTTTCATATATTCCCTTTCTACTATAGAAGAAGATAAGGTTATGAAAAATGTGTACATAGAGCAGTTGGACGTTGGCGGTCTTACATATGACGAGGCACTTGATTCAATAAACGCAACATATCTTTTACAGAATACTGCAATCACATTGACTTCAAACGGTCAGACATACGAAATAAACGGCTCAGACATCGGACTTACAGCAATTGCGGAAGATACCGCAAAAAAGGCTTTCGATTACTGCAAATCGGACAGCACATTAAAAAATGCATTTGCCGCTATTGAACTTATGTTCAAACCACACATAATCGTTCCTGCCGTACAAGTCGATACCGAACAGCTTGACGCAAAGCTTAACGAATTCGGTAACATTGCACTTGGCGAAAGAAAACAGCATTACGTTGAATTTAACGACGACGGTACACTTACAATATATTCCGGTAAGACAGGTTATAATTTAGACCCATCAACCGCCGAGCAAGAAGTTATTACCGCTCTTAGCAATGAAATTTTTAATAACATCGCGGTAACATTCACTTCTGCCCCACCGGACGAAATGACTGTTGAATCACTTGACGCACTTGTATACAAAGACCCGACAGACGCAAGATACGAAGTCAACGGAAATGATGTAAACATAGTTGCAGGCGATACGGGACGTTACATAAATAAAGATGAGGCTGCAGCAATTATAGGAAATGTATACGAAGGCTGTGAACCTGTCACATTGCCGTTCTACGTTTCATATCCGACCGTTGACGAAAACACATTAAGAGAAAAATTATTTTCGGCAACATTGAGCAGTTATTCAACATCATACGGCAGTTCGACCGCAAACAGATGTGCCAATGTTGCAAGAGCGGCAAGCCTTATAAACGGCAAAGTAATTGCACCGGGTGATGTATTCTCATTCAACGACACAGTCGGTCACCGCACAATCGAAAACGGTTTCTCTACCGCAAAAGAATACGTTGACGGCAAGAGCGTTGACGGTATCGGCGGCGGTACTTGTCAAGTCAGCAGTACCCTTTATTCGGCGGTATTGTATGCCGACCTTTCGATTGTTGAACGTCTTAACCATATGATGACCGTAGGTTATATTCCGCTCGGTCAGGACGCAACCGTTTCGGACGGCGGAGTTGATTTCAAATTTAAAAACAACACCGACTATCCGATTAAAGTTTCGGCTTACACAAGCGGTGCAACAATCACTGTAAGCATTATCGGTACTGATTGGGAACCTCACAGAGAAGTTAAAATTTCAAACACTTCTTCAACTTCCGGCAAAAATACCGTTGTTCATTCAACAAGATATGTATATGTCAACGGTGAGCTTATCTCAACCGATACGCTTAATACAAGTACATATATGCCGCACGAGCCATAATGCAAATTGCATAAATGAAAATAATATAAAACTTAATATTTTTTCATTTTACCCCTTGCAAACATTTTTAAATTATGGTATTATAATATTAATCTTACAGCAAAGACGTTGTATAACAGAGCGAAAACTCTGTTATATTACGTCTTTTTTTGTATAATAAAAACATTATACAAAAACAAAATATTTAAAGAACGGAGAATTGATATGTTTAACTCAGATTTGACAAAGCACCTCGCAGAGCTTTCAAAGCTTGAATTTACAGATGAAGAGCTAGAACAAATGACGGCTGATATGACAAATATCATAGCTATCATGGATAAAGTATGTGAATTTGATACATCAAAGCCTGCCTATGCACTTGATGCGGTTGACTATAAAGATTTAAGGGCGGACGAACATCGAAATTCGTACCCTACCGAAGAAATTGTTAAGAATGCGAAGAATGTTAAAAATAACAGTTTCGTAGTTCCTAAAGTAGTTTAACAGTCAAGAGAAAGGATTTGATTAACGTGGCTTTAAAAAAACTGAGAGAAATGCTTGACAGTAAGGAGATCAGTGCGGTTGAACTTACCGAGCAATATTTTGACAGAATAGAAAATTCAGATAAAGAAATAAACAGTTATATAACAGTGTGCAAAGAAAACGCACTTGCGGACGCAAAGAAAGCACAGGAAGTTATCGACAGTGGCAACAGCGGTGCATTTACGGGATTGCCTATTTCGGTTAAAGATAACATATGTACACTCGGTGTCAAGACAACCTGTGCATCACATATGCTTGATGACTTCATTCCTCCGTATAACGCAACGGTAATGGAAAAATTAAAGAAAGACAACATCGTTATGCTCGGCAAAACAAATATGGACGAATTTGCAATGGGTGGTTCTTCTCAAACATCATATTTCGGCGGTGTTAAAAACCCTTACGACTTAACTCGTGTTACAGGCGGTTCTTCCGGCGGTGCCGCAGCAAGCGTAAGTGCCGACCTTTGTGCCGCCGCACTCGGTTCGGATACAGGCGGTTCTGTTCGTCAGCCTGCTTCATTCTGCGGTGTTACAGGTCTTAAACCGACATACGGCACTGTTTCAAGATGGGGACTTATCGCATTCGCATCTTCACTTGACCAAATCGGCGTTATCGCAAAGTCTGCCGAAGACACAGGCTATATGCTTGAGGGCATTTACGGCTATGATGAAAATGACGCCACATCAAGCAAAAAATCAGAGGGCAACTATAATTCACTTATCGGAAGTGATGTAAACAAATTAAAAATCGGTGTACCGAAAGAATTTTTCGGTGACGGTCTAAATGACGAAGTTAAAACGGCTGTTTTAAACGCCGTTGAATATTACAAAAAACTTGGCTGTGAAATAGTTGACGTTTCACTTCCGAGTCTTGAATATGCGGTTTCGGCTTACTACCTAATTTCATCAGCCGAGGCGGCAAGCAACCTTTCACGTTTTGACGGTATCAAATACGGTCTTAGAAGCGGTCTTGGCGAAGACTTTAACGACCTTATTAAAAATTCACGCCGTGAAGGATTCGGTCAAGAGGTTAAAAGAAGAATTATGCTTGGCAACTACGCACTATGTTCGGGTTACTATGACGCATATTATAAAAACGCAACGCGTATAAGAACGCAAATAAGAAACGAATATTCCGATATATTCAGCAAGTGCGATGTTATGCTTACACCGACCGCACCGACTACGGCTTATAAAATCGGTGAACAGGAAAACGATCCCGTTAAAATGTATCTTGCCGATATTTATACAGTAACCGTAAACATTGCCGGACTTCCCGCAATTTCCACAACCTGCGGTTACGATTCAAAAGGTTTGCCTATCGGTATGAGCCTTATCGGAAAAGCATTTGACGAAAAGACAATAATAGCAGTATGCGACAGATTTGAAAAAGACTTTGAAAGAAAGGAGATTGTACTATGAGATACCAACCCGTAATAGGACTTGAAATTCACGCGGAATTATTGACAGATTCAAAAGTATTCTGTACTTGTCAGAATGAATTCGGCGGCAGCGAAAACACTCGTGTATGTCCAAGATGTTCGGGACTTCCGGGTACACTTCCCCTTTTAAATCAAGGTGCGGTAAGGCTTGCCGCAAAGGCAGGTTTTGCACTTGACTGTACCGTAAATAATTACAGTGCATTCGACAGAAAGAATTATTTTTATCCCGACTTGCCTAAAGCATATCAGATAACACAATTTGACCACCCGATCTGTACAGGTGGTTATATAACCGTCACAGGCGGTAAGGACATCAGAATTAACCACATTCACATTGAGGAGGACGCAGGTAAGCTTGTGCATGATGATTATGAGGGCATTTCAATGGCTGACTATAACCGTTGCGGTGTACCGCTTATTGAAATTGTAACAGAGCCGGACTTCCGTTCAATCGAAGAAGTTCAAGACTTTGTTGAAAAACTTGCTTTGCGTTTAAAGTATGCAGGCGTGTGTGACGCAAAAATGGAGCAAGGCTCAATGCGTGTTGACGTTAATATTTCAATTATGCCTGTCGGCTCAACCGAATTCGGTACCCGTGCCGAGCTTAAAAATCTGAACTCATTAAAAGCAATCGGTCGTGCGATTGAATATGAAATAAACCGTCAAGCGGAAATTCTTGATAACGGCGGTACTGTTATTCAGGAAACAAGACGTTACAACGACAACCACGGCGATACAAAGGCATTACGTTCAAAAGAGGACGCACACGATTATCGTTACTTCCCTGAGCCGGATATTCCTCCGGTATTCCTATCGGACGAAGACATTGAGGAGATAAGAAAGTCAATGCCTGAAATGCCACAAGACCGTTTTGTACGTTATACAGAAAAGTACGGACTTCCGACAGATGACGCTAATCTTATTATATCAAGCAAGGAATTTTCAGATTTTTACGATGAGTCTGTAAAAATAAATCCGGACTACAAACAAATTTCTAATCTAATGCTTGTTGAACTTAACAGAAACCTTAACGATTCCGAAAAGACTATTTCAGATGTAACATTCTCCCCTGCCGATTTGGCAGAACTCGTTAAAATGTCAACAGACGGCGTTGTTTCCAAAAATGCCGCTAAGGATATTTTGAAGATTATGTTCAATAACGGCGGTAAGCCTATTGATATTGCCAAAGAAAACGGCTTTATTATGGACAATGACACATCGGGGCTTGAAGAAATTATTGATAAAATTATAGCTGAAAACGCAGACAGTGTTGAAAGCTACAAAAACGGTAATCAAAAGATTTTCGGTTTTCTTATGGGACAAGTGGTACGCACAGCGGGTAAAGGTGCAAACCCTAAACTTGCTAAGGACTTATTGACTGAAAAATTAAAATAAAGGTGGAATTAATATGCAGAAAATAGATGGTTCACAGCTTATAAGCGAAATCACTCTTGACGATTTGCAAAAAGCTGTCGGCGGTTCAATAAGCTTTTGTGCTTGCGTGCATAAGCTTAGAAAAATGAGCGGTTTCTCATTTGTAATACTTCGTACGGGAAGATATATTCTTCAATCCGTTTATTCAAAGGATAAATGTACAGGCGATTTTAACTCACTTTGTGAGGGTGCTTATATCAAAATCACAGGTGACGTAAAAGAAGAAAAACGTGCTAATCACGGCTATGAAATAACTCTTTCTTCGTTTGAAATACTTTCAAAACCCGCAGAGGAATACCCTCTTCACGTTTCAAGCAAAAAGCTTGGCTGTTCAATCGAAACTTCAATGGCACACAGAAGTGTCGCACTTCGTCACCCTGAACAGAGAGCGGTATTTAAAATTGCAGAGGGCGTTGTGTCGGCATTTCGTGAATTTATGTTAAACAATAACTTTACCGAAATACATTCACCCAAAATCGTTGCGGCAGGTGCTGAGGGCGGTGCTAATATATTCAAATTGAAATACTTTGATAAAGACGCATATCTTGCACAAAGTCCGCAGTTCTACAAACAGACTTGCGTAGCATTCTTTGACAGAGTGTTTGAAATTGCTCCTGTTTACAGAGCCGAAAAACACAACTCTACACGTCATTTGAACGAATATATCGGACTTGATTTTGAAATAGGATTTATCAACGATATGCATGATGTTATGGCTATGGAAACGGCTATGCTTAAATATGTTGTTGAGTATTTGCCGAAACATTACAGTGACGAGTTGGAGCTTTTGGGTGCAACATTGCCTGTTATCAATGAAATCCCTTCGGTAACATTCTTTGAGGCACTTGATATTCTCGGCAAGTCACATAATCAATTTGACCTTGATCCTACAGATGAAGTTAAATTGTGCGAATACGCAAAAGAGAATTATGACAGTGAATTTATATTCGTTGAAAAGTTCCCGGGATTAAAACGTCCGTTCTATGCAATGGATTCGGCAGACGACCCTAAACTTGCCGAAAGTTTTGACTTGCTTTTCAGAGGTCTTGAAATCACAACAGGCGGTCAGAGAATACACGATTATAACGAACTTCTTGAAAAAATGAAACGTTATCATATGGAGGAGGGCGACCTCGGTGCATATACCGATATATTTAAGTACGGTATGCCACCGCACGGCGGACTTGGTATCGGTCTTGAACGTGTCGTTATGAAAATGCTTGGTCTTGCAAATATCCGTGAGGCAAGCTTGTTCCCAAGAGATATTCACCACCTCGATCCGTGATGATATGATTATTTAATGTACTTTCGTAGGGGTGACCATTGGTCGCCCTTTTATTTTGCTCATTTGCCACACCTCTGCCGTTTCGCGACTGCTCCCCTCTAAGGACATACAGCAGTGGCAATATTACACATTAATTTTTAAAACTCCAAAATTTTTGTTTTTTTTATCAATTATGGATAAATCAAAAAAACAATGCAAATAATATTTAACACAAATATAAATTTATTTTGGAGGAAAAGCGATGAAAGCAACAGGAATTGTAAGAAGAATAGATGATCTCGGAAGAGTTGTTATTCCAAAGGAAATACGACGCACTATGCGAATCAGAGAGGGCGATCCTCTTGAAATTTATACAGAAAAAGACGGTGAGGTTATTTTCAAAAAATACTCCCCAATCGGTGAGCTTGGTGACTTTGCCGCTAATTATGTTGAAACACTTGCCAAAGCAAGCGGACACGGTGCTTGTATAACCGACCGTGACAATGTCATTGCAGTATCGGGATTACCGAAGAAAGAGCTTATTGAAAAGCCTGTAAGCAGTGAGCTTGAAAATGTAATGAACGAAAAAATCATTGTAAGCTACAAGGACGGCAAACCCGTTTCAGTCGCTGACGGTGTTGAAAAATACAATGCAGGCGTTGTTGTTCCGATAGTATCGGAGGGTGACACGATCGGCTCTGTTTTGTTCATTTTAAAAGAGGGTGAAACTGCGTCTGAAGTTGAAGAAAAATTAGCAGAATCCGCCGCCGGCTTTTTAGGCAAGCATATGGAAGGCTGAAAAGGTTGTCTGCAATGTAAAAGGTGACTGCATTTTGCAGTCACCTTTTATTTATCGTCTTCGTTTATCAAATTTACGTCGTTTTTTAAACTTTTCACGTTCTTCATAACGTCTGTGTTGTTCTGTCCTTCTATGCTGTTTTGCCTTATATATTTCGTTCTTCTTTTTCTTTTTCGGTGCAAGATACTTAAATATACCTTTACCCTCAAATTTCTTTGTTTTACCGAGATACAATACAACCGCTATTGCCGCCAAGCAAAGTACCGCTACTATGCTTACAATCGCAACTGCCGCTCCTCCGCTCTTTCTGTCGTGATGTCCCTTTTCCTGCGGAAGTGCTTCATTCGGTTCAAATGACGGCATTGGTCCAGGCATCTCAACCGGTCCTACAAGTGCCGGCTTTTTTGTCGGTCTTGGTGTCAGGGACGGCTTTGGTGATGATGATTCCATAGGCGAAGCCGTTTTTGTCGGTTTCATTGTTCCCGTCACCTTAGTCGTTGTCTTTGGTTTTGTTGTCGTTTTAGGCTTTGTTGTTGTTTTCGGTTTCGTTGTTGTCTTTGTTGTCTTATTTGATTTTGATGTACTTGATGATGTCTTATTTGACGTATTGCCTGAAGATTGTGCTTTTGTCGGTGCAGGTGTTTCAAACACAACCGAATCATTCACGTCAAAATTAAAGAATGTCGCTTTATTCTGCAACTTTCTCAAATGGCTTGTAAGTGCACACACTGCCAAAGACGTTGCCTCACTGTTACTCTTTCCCTTACCGGTCGAAAATCCACCGTCTTTTTGCTGATACTGCATTAAGCCGTCTACCGCACTGCCGTTTTTAGCAACAAATCTGCCGTCACTGTCAGCATTAACCCCCAACGTATCAAGTGCGATAACAGTCATTGCCGTTGATTCAAGGTCACCCCAATCACCGTCCTTGTCCTGTTCTGTCGACAAATAATTAAGTGCGTCTTCAACCGCATCTTTAGGGCTTAAATCAAGCACATAACCCGTCTGATTTTGCGTTATCGTATACGCACCGCTTGTTTCGCAATAAGGTGCAAGCGCCGTAATTGCAATTGCGGTACTGTACACGCTGTCATCAAAACTGCCGTTCGTATTTTGATGTGACAATATCCCGGCAAGTATATCGTTTCTGTTTGACAATGCCCATTCAGGAGTTTCAAAACTCTTTGAATCAAGAGCAATAAGTCCCCACGAATATCCGTTTACACCCTCTTTTCCGAGTGGTGAAACATTATCTCTGTAATAAATACCGTCCGCAACCAAGTCACGTCCGCCGACGTTTCTCGGATCACCGCCTGACGCTATCGTTGCAAGCACTGTTCTTTGCATAGACGAGGCATTATGTTCTTCGCCGTAACCTGCCGCAACTCCGTCAAGACCAGCCAAATATCTGCTGTAATCATAGTTTTTACCCATTCGGTTCAAAGCCATAATATAAAAATCAGAACTGTATGATCCGATTCCGTAAAACGGACTATCCTTATCAGCTTTCCATTCTATTGCTTTTTCTATAGCACTTTTTATGTCGCTTTCACTTGTTTCCGCATTGACGCACGCTGTCGGAATCAGCATCGAAGTGCATAAAACAGCCGCCATGATTTTTTTCTTCATATTAAAAATCCCTTCTGACTTTAAATACTCTATATCAGTTTATCATTATACCATACATTACTAACAGTTTTCAACCATTATTCTTTACAAAATTCATTATATTTTCGTTACAAATTTTATCGTCATATTAAACTAAATTCACTGTTATTTAATTATCAATTTTAACCAATTTATGATATGATAAAATTTGAGGGAGAATTGGAGGTATTTTTATGAAAAAATTTTTATGCACGGTACTTTCGACAGTGCTTGCTATGTCATCGGCAGCGGCTTTAAATATGTCTGCTTATGCTGACAGTGCAAACACGCAGCAGGTAAGCTACAACTATTGGTATAATTCTTCTACAGGATATACCGATGAAAATGTGCACACACGTCAAATGGAAAAGCTTGACCGCGGTCTTATCGCAATAAAAACAGACGGCGGTGTATATTTAAGTTGGCGATTATTTGACAGTGAGGACAACATTTTCGGCAGTGCCGATAAAAATGTATCATTTAATGTATATCGTGACGGCAAAAAAATAAGCGAAGTCGCAACCAAAACAAATTATGTTGATTCAACCGTTGGCAAAAATTACAGTGTTGCACCTGTTATAAACGGTGTTGAAGGAGAAAAATGCAATGCGGTAACGGTATACAATAACAGTTATTTTGATATACCGCTTTTAAAACCTGATGATGAAACAATTTATGACCCATCAGGCACTGAACTTGCTACATATTCATTCTTCCCTGTCGACTGTTCAACGGGTGACGTTGACGGCGACGGAGAGTACGAAATAATCGTGAAGTGGACATCTTCCGAACATGACGTCGGTTCGCCTGGTGACCCTGCATATTCCGGCACGGTACATCTTGCCGCATACAAATTAGACGGTACAAAGCTTTGGAAGAACGATATTGCACTCGGTAAAAACGTATATTCAAGTGCACACACAGTTCAATTCCTTGTATACGACTTTGACGGCGACGGCAAATCGGAAGTAATATGTCAAACTTCACTCGGTTCAAAGGACGGACAAGGCAAATATGTTTCAAATGCCGCACAAACCGATGAAGAAATTAAAGCAATAACAGATGAAGAAAATTCAACTGCCGATTACAGAGGTTACGGCAGAATTACCGAAGGTAAAGAATTTTTGACAGTATTCAACGGCGAAACAGGTGTCGCAATGGACACTATTAATCTTCCGACAACTCGCGGAAGTGAAAACGGTGTAGATTACGGCGACGATTTCGGTAACCGTTCAAATCGTTTTGTATCCGACATTGCCTATCTTGACGGTGAAAAGCCGTATGCAATATATTTAAGGGGCTACTATTTCGGCAGAAACGGCAAACAGCGTACAAGTATTGCCGGTATAAGCTGGGACGGTACAGCTTTATCCCCTACTTATCGTTTTGATACGCAAAAAGGTCAAGAGGGATATTACGACGGTGCTTATCAATATGTCGGAAACGGCAACCACAACTGTACCGTTGCCGATGTGGATAATGACGGCAAAGACGAATTTATCACAGGCGCATTGTGTATGGAAGTCAATGACGACAACGAATTCCGTCCTAAATGGTGTACATATTTACAGCACGGTGACGCACTTCATATAGGAAACTACGACCCTACACATACCGGTTTTGAATTTTTCACAGTCCACGAGGACAGCGGAACAAACAGCCTTAGCGGTAATGACATAACTCTGGATTTCGGTATGTCTGTTATTGACGCCGAAACAGGCAATATTATGTTCCACGAAGGTGCGTTCGCTGACACAGGTCGCGGTGTTATGGCGAATGTCGGTGCCGGCGGATACTATCAAATTTGGAGTGCAAAAAACTCTGCAAGACAGTCAAACGGCGGCACTGATTTCACAACTGCCACTTCACTTACAGGCAGAAATACACCTTCAATGAATTTCCGTATTTTCTGGGACGGAGATTTATACGACAACTTGCTTGACGGTGCAAATATCACCGATTGGAACGGCCGTAATATGAGCAATATATTCAGTGCCGGAAATTATGATTGTGTTTCAATCAACGGTACAAAGGCAAATCCGTCACTTCAAGCCGACCTTTTCGGTGACTGGAGAGAAGAAGTTGTCTACCCTACAACAAACGGAACGGCTCTTAGAGTATTCTCAACAACCGATACGACAGATTATAAAATCAAAACACTTATGCAAGACCCTGTATACCGCAGCGGTGTTGCGGCGGAGCAAACGGCGTACAACCAACCTCCTCACGTTGGCTTCTATATGGGTAAAGAAGTGTTTGACACAAGAACACTTACAAGCATAGCCGTAACAACACAACCTACAAAAACTTCATACGTTCCGGGCGAATCGTTTGCCAGAACAGGTATGGTTGTAAAGGCTAATTATTCGGACGGTACTTCGGAGGAAATAAACACTTATACGGTTTCCGAAATCGACAAAGATATAATCGGCGAACAGACACTTACTGTTTCGTACTTAGGCAAAACTACCGATTTGAAAATAACGGTAAAATCTGTTTCAAGAATTACTGCACAGACTTCAAAATCAACATACTATCTCGGTGAAAATATCGATAAAAACACAATTACAGTTACCGCATATTACTCTGACGGTACTTCATCGGTGCTAAACTCAAAAGAATTTGAAGTGACAGGTTTCGGAAACACGCTTGGTAAACAAACTCTTACAGTAACGTATTTAGACAAAACCGCATATTTAACAATTCAGTTATTGGACGCAAACATTGCCGCGCTTAATAAACTGTATGAAACATCAAGCACAACATCAGAATTAACAACGGCACAAATAGGCAGTTATGCGGGTGACTTCACGCTCGAACATACAGTGAAAATCAACTCAATCCCTGCAAACGGTAACACAGACAAAAACAATGCGGCAGGATTTTTCGTAAGATTTATGGCTGACAAGCAAACAGGCGGCGGCTGGTATCTTACAAAAAAATCTGATACTGAATTGAATGTTGCATGGAAAAACACAAGAGCGTCTTCCGTAGGCACAATCAAGCTTGGCGAAACATATACTTTCCGCTACAACTTTACAAATGTCGGCAACGGAAACGGTGCGACTGTTACGTTGACTGTTATTGATTCAACAGGTAATACGGTTGCCTCGGCGAGTGACCTTAACCTTAGAAACTTCTCCGACACAGCAACCGGTAGGACTTCACCTATCACATACGTTCAGATTTATAATCAAGCAAACGCAAACTCAACATCAAGTGTTGAATTTGCAAATGCAAGATATTACACTACAAGCGAAATAACCGTAAACGGTCAGAATGTCGCTTTAAACATCGGTTGCCTGACAGATATGAAAGGATATGCCGCAAAATATTCAAACGGTATTTTGACAGACTTAGCCGATATTACGCCTACAACAACCGGACAATCTACTGTTTTACTTCAATTTGAACCTGATAAAGTGTTTATTTGGAACGATATGACTCCTGTTGATTTTTGGCAAAAAACAGAATAGCTAAAAAGGTGTTGCAATATGCAACACCTTTTTGATTTATAAACACATATTAATTATCAATAACTTCCTTAGCCATATCAATAAGTCCCTGCTTATCAAGCGGTGAATCTATTGCCGTAATATTATAATAAATTCCGTCCTGTTCCCACTCAACGCCTTGCACTTGTGAAATTTCAACCTTATCCGAACCGTAGCTGAATACATATTTACCGCTTTCCTCGTCTTTCATATCCTGTTCAGTCTGCTGATAATCAGCCGGAACAACCTTATTTGCATACGATATATACGATATTGATATACCGTTATAATCGCTTATTTCACTGTTTCCTTGGTCTTTATGACTATCCGCATAAGTGTCGGCACTTAACATAACTTTGTCACCGTCTTTTTCATAATCAGCCTTAAACGATTTATACTTTTCTTCCGTGCCGTTTTCTTCGTCAACATACTTATTTTTTCCGTTATGTCCGCCTTTAAATGTATAGCCGTTTGAAAATTGTTCGACAATCTTCGGTGCAAAGCCAATATTTTTATTAAGTGTTTCCGTAACGGGAATGGTTGTATAATCAGGCTTTGATGATGTACTTCCGACGATATAATTAACCGCACTACTTGATGCAAATGCCGCCGTGCCAATAGCCAATACTGCCGCTGCGATAATGATACTCTTTTTTAAAGATATTTTTTTCATTTTTACATTCTCCTTTTCCAAACTATCCAACGTCATGCAAAGTTTATTATGAAAATTTTCACTTGGTTTCGGAAAGGCATTTTTCCAATCATATTTATTCATCTTCAAGTTCCTCCTTTAAATTTTTACGACCGATATGCAAACGGCTTTTAACCGTTCCGACAGGAATTTTTAATATATTCCCTACTTCTTCGACAGAATAACCTTCTATATAGTGTAGCATTATTACTATTCTGATTTTGGGTTTCAGCTTTTTAACCGCATTATAAAGCTCGGTGTAGTTTGAATTGTCCTTATATTCAAAACTGTTGTTACAGTCCTCTATCGAAACAACTCTTTTATATTCACGCAACTTTTTATAACATTCGTTTATTAAAATTCTTATAAGCCACGTTTTGAAATACTTTTCCTCTTTAAGAGTGTGTATTTTCGTATATGCCTTTAAAACAGCCTCCGAAACAACATCTTCACAGTCACTTTCACTTTTAAGCATACCCTTTGCAATATGGTACATTGTATTTTCAGATTTCAGAACTTCTTGTGTAAATTTTTCTCTGTCCATTAGATTTTACCTTTCTGTATAAACATCAGCGCTTTTTGTTTGTACATCAGTTAGATAATATTGGGCGACATTTGGTTCATTTTTATATAAAAAAACCGACGAAAAATTTTCGTCGGTTTAAAAAACGTATTTAAGCTGTCATCACGGTTGTTTACCGATGTAAGCAAGGATACCGCCGTCAACATATAGAATGTGACCGTTTACAGCATTTGATGCATCTGAAGCAAGGAATACAGCAGGACCTGTAAGTTCTTCAGCTTGTAGCCATCTGCCTGCAGGAGTTCTGCCGCAGATAAACTGGTCGAACGGATGTCTTGATCCGTCAGCTTGCTTTTCTCTTAGCGGAGCTGTTTGAGGTGTAGCTATGTAACCAGGGCCGATACCGTTACATTGAATGTTGTTAGCACCGTATTCTGAACAGATGTTTCTTGTAAGCATCTTTAGACCACCCTTAGCAGCAGCATAAGCTGATACAGTTTCACGGCCAAGCTCTGACATCATTGAACAGATGTTTATAATCTTACCGTGACCCTTCTTAATCATTGAAGGAATAACCGCCTTTGATACGATAAACGGAGCGTTAAGGTCAACGTCAACAACCTGTCTGAACTCGTCAGCAGTCATATCGCACATAGGAATTCTCTTAATGATACCTGCATTGTTTACAAGAATATCGATAACGCCTACTTCAGCCTCGATTTTCTTAACCATTTCCTGTACCATTTCTTCGTTAGTTACGTCGCAAACATAACCCTTAGCGTCGATACCGTCAGCTGTATATGCAGCCATACCCTTATCAACAAATTCCTGCTTAATATCGCAGAAAACAATCTTAGCACCTGACTTTGCATATGCTGACGCAATAGCGTAGCCGATACCGTATGATGCACCTGTTACAAGTGCAACTTTACCTTCAAGACTAAAGTTTAAATACTCACTCATCTTAAATTTTTCCTCCTTGTATTTTTATATTTAATATAAATATTAACTAATTTAATAATTCTTAAAAAAGAATTACATTAACGGTTCGGGACGATAGATAAGGTGTGAGAAATTGCCTTCAATATCTCTGTACCAATATGTCTTTAATCCCTTTGCATTTTCAGATACATCGTGTACTTCTTCAACTCTTTCATCAGCCTTTAGCTTTGCAACGATTTCGTCAAAAGCCGCCGGAGTTACAGAAAAAGCAAGGTGTCTGATACCTGCCTGTTTTTCAACGTCAGCGGTTTTATCGTCTGTTGCCGTAACAAACTCAATCATACTGCCGTCGGCAAACTGAAGAAAATATGTACCCTTACCATTGTCATAAACAACTCTGCCGCCGTACATTTCCATATACCAATCTTTAAGTGCGGCTGTGTCCTTTGAAACAACAGCAACGTGTTCAATACCGTTTACCATTATAACCACTCCTATTTAACATTAATAACTATATCTATTATAGCATATTTTCTGTATTATTTCAACTGATTTATATAATATTTTTACAAAATCTCTTTATCTCCGATTGTCATTGAATTTCTGTGTACATTCATAAAACCGCCTTTGAAATTATTGCAATATTTTTCCATTGCGTCAATAACACTCTGCGGTTTAAGATTATACACACTGCCTACAGAAATACACATTTTAAGCACAAGTATGCCATTATCTTCGCTTATTTTTTCAATGCGATATATATACGGACGTATATCCGACTCTTTTACACCGCTCTTTGATTTTTTCATTACTTTGAGTTCGTTTTGTGCAAGAAGTTTTTCAATATCCGCACTGCCCTCATATTCAAGTTCAACCGTATACACCGCTCTGTCAAGTTTTGTAAGGTCAATTTCCTTGCCCTCAACTTTTTTTGCGGCAAGAATTTTATATCCCGGCGGAAAAGCATTATTGATTGTATCGACAAGTTCTTGTTCGCTGTAATCGCCGTCAAATCCTACTTTCATATACTCGCAGTCAGAAGTCACACCTACCGACAACGGCTGTGCAACCATCATAATCGGGTGAGGATTAAATCCGTTTGAAAACATAAAATTCATACCTGTACGACGTACTGTTCTGTGGAACAGACGCACAAAGTCAAGGTGAGAAATATATTTTACTCTTTCATCTCGCGAATATTTCAATATATAATTACTCATAACAGACCCCCGTACCGAATGATTTAACACCGCAGCCTGCACATTTTTGACGGCAGTTCGGTGTTGTTACAGATTGTTTTGCTTTTTCATTTTCACGCATCAAGAAATTCTTTGTAACGCCTATGTCGATATGGTCCCAAGGAAGAACTTCTTCATAACTGCGTTCACGCGCCGTATAGAAATTAGGGTCAATTCCAAGTTCGTCAAAAGTCTGCATCCATACATCAAACTTAAAATGCTCTCCCCAACCGTCAAACTTACAGCCATTTTCAACAGCCTTAATTATAACCTCGCTAAGACGTCTGTCGCCTCTTGCAAAAACACCTTCAAGATAACTTGTCTTATTATCGTGCCAATTATAACGTATTCTTTTTGACTTGATAGCCGATTTTAATGTATTCTGCTTTTCGATAAGCATGTCACGTGTATCCTGTTTTGCCCACTGGAACGCAGTAAAAGGCTTTGGCACAAAACTCGACGTACTTACGGTTATATTTATCTGCTTTGCTCTTTCCTCTTTCGGGATTGCAAAGTAAACTTCAAGCACCTTTTGCGCAAGGTCGGCTATGCCGCAAACATCGTCCATAGTTTCGGTAGGAAGTCCAATCATAAAGTACAATTTTACGTTTGTCCAACCGCCTCTGAAAAGCATATTTGTTGAATTTATAATATCTTCTTCATTTATATTTTTATTGATAACATCACGAAGTCTTTGAGTTCCTGCCTCCGGTGCAAAAGTAATACCTGTTTTTCTGACTTTCTGCACTTTTTCCATAAGTTCAAGCGAGAAATTATCAATTCTAAGTGACGGAAGCGACAAACCGATTTTCTTTTCTTCGGTTATTTTAAGCAGTCCGTCCGTAAGGTCACGAAGTCCGCTGAAATCACTTGTTGAAAGCGATGACAGTGATATTTCGTCATATCCGCTGCACGCAAGCAAGTTTTCCGCAATACCCAACAGTCTTTCCGGCTTTCTTTCTCTTAACGGTCTGTATATATAGCCTGCCTGGCAGAAACGGCAGCCTCTCAAGCAACCGCGCATAACTTCAAGCATAACTCTGTCGTGTACAACCTCACCGAACGGTACAATAATCGTTTCCGGTGCGTATGTAGCATTAAAATCTTTCATTATACGCTTTCTTACTTTCGGTTTAGCATGAGGATTGTTCGGTGTAACACTCTTTACCGTATTATCATCATTGTATTCCACATCATAGAATGACGGCACATAAATACCTTCAATTTCAGCTATTGCTTCAAGATAATCACGTTTATTTTTCTTACCGCTCTTTTTCCACTTAACATACTCTTCAACAACCTCATGTATCGAATCTTCACCCTCGCCGAGCATAAAGAAATCAAATATATCCGCCACTGGTTCTGCGTTATACGCACAAGGACCGCCGCCGCAAACAATAGGATAGCTCTCGTCTCTGTCCTTTGCTCTTACCGGAATATCCGCAAGCATAAGCATATTCACTATATTTGAATAACTGAGTTCATACTGCAAAGTAAATCCGAGCATATCAAAATGAGTTATTTCGTCACCTGTTTCAAGTGCAAACAACTTCATTCCATGCTTTTTCATTTCTTCTTCCATATCCGTCCAAGGTGCAAAAACACGCTCACAATATGTGTCCTCACGGTCGTTTAAAGTATGGTAAAGAATTTTAAGCCCCAAGTGCGACATTGCGATTTCGTAAGTATCGGCAAAACAAAAACCGAATCTCACGTCAACATCGGCAGGATTTTTTATGACGGAGTTAAGCTCTCCGCCCGTATATCTTGTCGGTTTCATTACTGCCGACAGTATCTTATCTCTTGTTGTTATCATTTTATTCTCCCTGATTAATTATTTCGTCTGCACATTCATTTTCTTCAGCTTTTTTCTGTGCTTTTCTTTCGCGTCTTTCCGCAAAAAATCCGTTAACCTTGTCCACAACTTCGGGTACAAGGTCGATTAGTTTGTCAACAGGTGAAGAACCGCCCTCCATAGGAATCAAACGCACGTTACCGTTATTTATAACAAGAAACGCCATTGCGTCAACCGACGCACCGCCGCCCATACCGCCGCCGAAGTTTTTATCGTCAAGGCTTTGAGTATCGTTTTTCTTTCTGTCAAATTCACAGCCGCCGCCGCCGAAACCAAACGACACCTTTGATATAGGCACAATCATCGTTCCGTCATTGACTATTATCGGCTCACCTACGACCGAATTTGCATCAATCATACCTTTGAAATTATTTGTTAATCCCTCAAACATTTCACTAACTTTATTAGCCATTTTCTTTTATCCTCCTATTGATTTTCTGTATTTTCAAAACAACTTTTACCGTTTTAAATCCTATTGTCAAAACATATAAACAGTTTGTCCTAAGTTTGCAATATATGCCCATATCCAAGCACGCATTATTAAAATCAGCGTCAAGCGACACATCCCACTTTTCAAGTTTCATTCGTCTGTCAATCCAGCCTACTGCATTATATACTCCCGCATTGACCGCACCCGTCGCAATTCCCGTATACATTGGGTTTCCCATACCGAATTTTGACGATACATTCAGTTCCTTTATCTTAATTGCGTGACAAATTATATAGTCAAGTAAATTTAATATATCTTTTTTTAACTGTTTATATACTTCTTTTATGAGCGTTATTATTCCTAAAATATCCGATTTTTCTTGCTTTTCTTCTTTGTCGGTCGTTTCTTCTTCGTTTTCAACTTCTTCTTCAACCTTGTCATTCGGAAAAATCTTAAATTTCAAAAACGCATACTTTATAATTACAGATCCGTTATTTTCCTTATTATTATACGAAAACTCAAGAATACAGTCTGCCGGTATAAGCAAAAGTAACATTATAACAGCCACGACGGCTAATATTATATATAAAGCTGTCATATGCTGTCCTCCTTTTGTTATTGTTCAGTGTTTTCTTCGTTTTTCGCAGCAATATTTTCACCGTTCTCATCGATTTCAAGCTGCAGTCCCTGTGATGTTTCAAGGTTAAGACTTCTCAAATCAAGCGGCGGTAAATCGGTAGGCTTTGTAAGTCCGAAACACCTTAAAAACGTGTCTGTCGTCACATATAAAATCGGTCTGCCCGGTGCGTCCAGTCTGCCCTTTTCTTCAATCAGTCCGCGTTCATAAAGTCTGTTTACGCAGCCGTCCGAATTTACTCCTCTTATATGTTCAATCTGACCTTTCGTTATAGGCTGTTTGTAGGCAATTATCGCAAGTGCCTCCATTGCCGCATTTGAAAGCGGCTGCCTTCTCTGTTCTCCTAATATTTCCTGTATATAGGTATAATATTCAGGTCTTGAACAAATTTGATAACCCTCAAGAATATCAATTATATTAAATCCTCTGTGATTTTCGCTGTATTCTTTTTTCAGTTCATCGACCGCCTTATTGACTTCGTCAACGCTCGTATCTAGCACAACAGCCAATTTTGCCGCCTTAACAGGCTCACCTGCCGCAAAAAGTATTCCCTCTATTGCATATTTAATATTATCCATTCTTTTTCTCCGTTGTAAGAATAAAGTCATCTGACTTTTCGTCATAGTCCGCATACAGCTTGTTCAGCTTAATCATTTCAAGTACTGCCAAAAACGTTGCAATCATTTCAGGACGTGAATCGTCCGCTTTAAAAAGTGATTCAAACTGTACACGTTTATTATGCTTTAACACTTTACATATCTTTTCAACCATATCGTCAACCGAAACTTTTTCTCTGCCGACAATTTTTGAAAACGCACGTTTTTCTGGTTTTGCCTTGCGAAGTCTGCGTTGAAATATGTTGTTAAACGCATCAATCAGTTCTTTTGTATCGTGCTTTATATCGTATTCGGGCATAGGAAATTTAATTTTTTCAGGCTCACGAAATACCATTTCTTTTGTTGTAAACTCACTTTTCCTAAGCTCCTTTGACGCCTCTTTAAACTGCTGATATTCAGCCAACCTACGCGCAAGTTCTTCTCTCGGATCTTCCTCGTCCTCTTCTTCCTCATTTTTAGGAAGTAACATTTTCGATTTTATATACAAAAGATTGGACGCCATAACAAGAAATTCGCTTGTATTATCAAGATTAGCCTCTTCAATTCCGTCAATCGCCTCAAGATACTGAGCCGTTATCTCAACAATCGGTATGTCGTATATACTGACCTTGTTTTTCTGTATAAGCGTCAAAAGCAAGTCAAGCGGGCCTTCAAACGTATCAAGCTTATATAATATCTTATCCATTTTTCACCCTATAATATCAAGTTAATCGCACTGTTTAACAGGTTGATAATTCCGTTAAAGAAGAAATTCACACCTGTTCCGATTATGCCGTTCAGAACGCCGGTAAGCGAAAGCACCATAATTAAAAGCATAGAATATCTTTCGTATCTCAGCATAGTGTAATATGCTTTGTTCGGAAGAAACATTCCAAGTACTTTTGCACCGTCAAGCGGTGGTATCGGAATTATGTTAAACACCATAAAGCATAGATTTCTTATCGCAAAAAGCTGTGCAAAAGTTGCAACACCGTTTAGAACGCTTGTACCGAAACCGAGCTTTATACATAAAACGTGAAGTATCGCATATATAAGCAATGCCGCAAAAGCCATAATCAAATTGGCAAGCGGTCCTGCCGCCGCGGTAAGTGCCATACCCTTTTTTGTATCTTTATAATATGACGGATTTACCCCGACAGGTTTTGCCCAACCGAAGCCTGTCAAAATCATCAACAACGTACCGACAGGGTCAAGGTGTGCAAGCGGATTTAAAGTCAATCTTCCCTCACGTTCGGGTGTCGGGTCACCAAGTTTTGTCGATACCCAACCGTGTGCAAATTCGTGTCCCGTCAACGCTATAAGCGTTATAGGCACATTGATTATTATGTTTATCAAATTAAAACCAACCATATATTTTTTCTCCTTAAATACAGATAATTATATTATATAATTATTTTCAGAAAAAGTAAAGTAAAATCGCACAAAAAATAACCTCTGAACAAGTATGATTTGTCAGAGGTTATTTTATTTATTCTTCTCGTCTTTTTAAATTTTTAGTTTTGTAATACAAACGTTTGTTTTCGTACATCATTGCGTCGGCACGTTCCATTGTCATAGAGAAGTTTCTGTCTTTTTCCGCGTCAAACTTAGCGTAACCGATTGACATAGAAGTCTTAATTCCTCCTCGATTAATACTGTCTGCCATTCTTGCAATTCTGTCCGCAAAATTCTTAACCATATCAATATCGCAGTTTTTTAATACAACAGAAAATTCATCGCCGCCGACTCTGTAACCGATAAAATCAGTACCTTCCATCGCTTTTCGTATCGCGTCGGCACCGTTTTGAATATAAATATCACCCATTTGATGTCCACGGCTGTCGTTTATATTCTTTAATCCGTTTAAGTCTACCGTAACAATAGCATACCGCGATTGGTTTCCGCTTTCTATGTTGTGCATATCAACCGTAAATGAGTTCTTGTTTTTCAAACCTGTAAGCGTATCCGTATTAGACATATCCTGATACAGCGGATTTGAAATCCTCTTGAATATCGCCATTGAAAAACGTACTGAAATCACGCAACACAAAAGTATAAGTATTATTACTATAACGCGAAGTATAATCTTGAAAATATATACCCTGTTCGCGTCAATTCCTATACAAGCAACGCCCTTCACTGTTCCACCGTCCATTATCGGATAAAAATTCAAATATCTAAAGCCGTCCAACGATGCATAAAAAGCGCCTGCATCGGCATAATGTGTTGTATACAAGTCGTTTATTTCTTTTTCAATCTTTCCTGTTATCTTTTCGTCATTTATAACAGTGTTTATCTTGTCATTTTTCGTATCGAGTATATATTGGAAATCGCCGTTTTTATCTTTTCTCACAACAAATATTTCTGAAATCGCCATATTGTCCTTTACCGCGGATAAATAGCTCAGTGCCGCACCGTATACGCCGTCAGGCACATCTTCAGTAAAAAGTCTGCTGTCAAAATGAGATTCTATGGTTGTAAAAGTAAGATTTGCACGTTCATTGTATGCATCGGCAAGCATCGAAATCATAACGCCCGATGTTACGAGATATATAACCAGGCAAGAAAATATGATAAGTCCGCAAGTCAGCATTGAAACTTGCACGTTAACTTTTTCTATTTTGTTCATAATAAACTTTTTTAATTTTCCCATAATTATCGCGCCATCTCCTTTTATACATATTTTACATTTTTATTATACCTAATTTTTTATAATTTATCAATATTTTTGTCGAAAAAAATCGGATTTTTGTTGATTGTTCACTATTTTAATAGTATAATGTTAATAAAATCGTAATACAGAATGGAGATTAATAATGCAAACAGCGATACTTATTCTTTTAATTATACTTATTATATGTGTACTTATAACTCTGATTTTTACATTAAAAAACAGTTCAAAGCCGTCTGATTCGGGACTTGAACAACGTATAAACGGTTCTGTCAAAATGTTTTCCGACATAATATCGGAAAATCAACAGGTAATCGGCAATATGCAGACAAACCGTTTTGCACAAATGGACAACGAAATCAAAAGTATGCGTCAAAGTATGGAAAAACACCTTGCCGATATGTACAAAGGTTTCGCCGATATATCCGCTCTTTCATCAGGTGTAAGTGATTTAAAAAAAGTCCTTTCAAATGTTAAAACACGTGGTATACTCGGTGAAATACAACTCGGTGCAATCCTCGACGAAATACTTGCACCGGAGCAATTCGACACCAATGTTGCAACCATACCGAACAGTTCCGCAGTTGTTGAATTTGCGGTTAAACTTCCGCACGACGACGAAGGATTTATATATCTTCCGATTGATTCAAAATTCCCGCTTGACGCCTACAACGATTTACTGAACGCATATGATACCGGCGACAGCGAAATTATAAACCGTTCTTCAAAAGCGCTCGTTCAGCGAATAAAACAATTCGCAAAAGATATTCACACAAAATACGTTGAACCGCCGTACACAACCGATTTTGCAATAATGTTCCTCCCAACCGAAGGACTTTATGCCGAGGCAGTTAATCTCGGTCTTGTCGAAGTTTTGCAACGTGAATATAAAATAAATATAGCAGGTCCAAGCACTATGGCGGCTATGCTTAATTCTTTGCAAATGGGTTTCCGTACACTTGCACTTGAAAAACGTTCAAGTGAAGTTTGGCAAGTCTTAGGCGAAGTCAAGGGTGAATTTGAAAAATTCTATTCAGTTCTTGAAACGGCACAAAAAAGAATTACCCAAACAGGTGACGAACTTGATAAACTTATCGGTGTCAGAATGCGTGCAATGGAGCGAAAACTCCGCAGTGTTGAAAAATCCGAAAACAACAGTTTTGACGATATGTTATAATATATTTGATAAAAACATTATTTATTCTTTAAGCACACAAAAAAGCCACGAGTACACTCGTGGCTTCAGACTGTCGACAAATTGTCCGGAACGTGCAATATATTATTTTTATATTTTAAAGTTTAATTTATAGCTATAAAAAGCAACAGGCAAGCCTATCTTCGATATACGGCTTGCCTGTGCACTTTTTGCGAAAATAAACTCTAACGTACAAACGTACGCCGACGAGTTCATTTTCGCAAAATCCGAACTTATTTCTCGACCTCTGCCAGCGTGTAGACACTTTTGTCTACACGCTGAAGCCACGAGTAAACTCGTGGCTTTTATATTACTTAATTTTCAAATTATCTGCCGGGCTTAAAAAAGTCGGGAACATCTATACTGCCCATTCCAGGCTTTAACTTTCTCTTGAAAATTGCATTATCATCATAATCAGAAACTGATGATGAATAAGACGGAGTCTTTCTGTCGCTTGATGTTGAAGAACCTGTAAACTTAGGTGTAATATTCTTTACATCATTAGCCTTATCCTTACCGCGTCTTAATGAACCGTCAAGACCTGTTGCAATAAGAGTAACCTTAATTTCATCTTTAAGATTATCGTCCATAGCAGTACCGACAATAATATTTGCCTCTTCACTTACAAGGTCACGAACAATGCTTGATACTTCGCCCATATCAACAAGCGAGAATTCGCTTCCGCCTGTGATATTAAGAAGTACATTTTCAGCGCCCTCAATACTTGTTTCAAGAAGCGGACTTTCAATAGCCGCACGAACTGCGTCCTGAGCAGCATTTTCACCCTTGCCGACACCAATACCCATATGTGCGACACCGCTATCTTTCATAATTGTTCTTACATCGGCAAAGTCACAGTTCATAATACCTCTTTGAGTAATTACTTCAATGATACCTTGAACACCTTGACGAAGAACATCATCTGCAAGTTTGAATGAATCTTTAATTGTAACCTTTTTGTCTGCAATCTTCAATAGAAGATCGTTTGGTATAGTAACAATAGCGTCAACCTTTTCTGCAAGGTTCTTAATACCTTCTTCAGCGTTTCTCATTCTTTGAGGTCCTTCAAAGAAGAAAGGTTTTGTTACTACCGCAACTGTAAGTACACCAAGAGATTTCGCAGCCTCTGCGATAATAGGTGCGGCACCTGTACCTGTTCCGCCGCCCATACCTGCTGTTACGAATACCATTTCTGTATCTTTTACAAGATTCTTGATTTCATCTTTTGATTCTTCAGCCGCTTGTCTGCCGATTTCAGGCTTTGCACCTGCTCCCAAACCGCTTGTAAGCTTTCTGCCGATATTAAGTACAGTCGGTGCTTTTACATTTGCAAGCTGCTGTGCATCTGTATTGACGCAAATAAATTCTGCCTTTGTAACGCCGGCCTCGATCATACGGTCCACAGCATTGTTACCGCCGCCGCCGACACCTATAACCTTTATTCTTGCGCCGTCTATTGTAGTGTTTTCTTCCAAACCGATAGGCATATCACTCATCTAAATATCCTCCTTCGTAGTTTATCCCCAACAAATCCAACAGGGAAATCTCCGCATATATATTATTTTACTATGTTTTTTCAACTTATTCAATAGTTTTTTCCCACAAATTTTCAAAACGCCGAAAATTTTTACACAATATTATAGTCATTTTGTTTTTAATTTTTGTGCAATTTTATTTTTACGGTGTATATATCGCCTTTCCGGACTCGCTTAAATCCATTGTTCCGCGAGCATTTTCAGTCAAACTGTTACTCATAACGGTTTCTCTGAACAGTCTTATTTTACGTTCAAGATCCAACTGCGTACCGCATTGTACGGTTATTCGGTTATCGTAGTTCATTGTTATGTCAGTCACATCGGTAACATTTATTTCGATAACCTTATCAAGAATACCCGTTGCCTCAAGCGTTGACAGCGAAATTTTTGTAATATCGAATTTTTCGTTTTCGTCGGTTTTTAAAATTTCACCCAATTTATAGTCCGTAACCGTCAATCCAGTTACTGTCGGTAATGTTTCACCGTTGTTGCCGGTATCGGTTAAAACTCTCAATTCAGAATTTACAAGCAATGTCTTACCGTCAATTTTTATATACGCAGACGGTGTATATTCCGTCACCGTAACTTTTACTGACGGTGGGAATAACCTTTTCTGCACATCAACGGTATCTATATATGGTATTGTTTTTAACGTATTTCTTATTTTTCGTCTGCCGCTGCGGAAAAGATTTTGACCGACAAGCGGTTTTAGCTTTTCTTGGAACTGTTCGGCTGTTACGAGAACATTTCCCTCAACCGATACGGAACGAATGTTAAATATCGGTGTCATAAATAAGAGCACGCTTACAAGAACCACCGCCAAAACAAATCCCAGCAATGCACGTCTACGCTGTATTTTAAGACGCTGTTGCTTTTGTTTTTTTTGGTAGCGAATTTTTCGTTCAAGCTGTGTAGGTTCACGCCGAACACTTCTTTCGGGAACATCTTTATGTTCTTTAAAGGTTCTTTTCTCTAACCTGCTCCAATCATATTCAGTTGTAGTTTTTGTAACCTTACGACCGCCTGTTTTGACAACTCGTATATTACGATTATTTTCATCCATACTATCACCCTGAATTATTCTCGTCTGATTTTCGCTCCGCATTCAAGCAGATACTTTTCTATATTTTCATAACCTCTGTCTATAAATTCTGTGCCGCCAATCGTCGTTGTACCGTTTGCGGCAAGTGCCGCAACAACAAGTGACGCGCCTCCACGCAGTTCTCTTGCAACAACATTTGCACCCTGCAAAGCGTTTACGCCTCTTACAACGGCACTTCTGCCTTCTACTTTTATGTCGGCACCCATTCGTGTAAGTTCATCAACATGCTGAAATCTGTTTTCAAATATATTTTCTATAAATACACTTGTTCCTCTTGCAACAGTTGCAAGCGCCATAAACGGCGATTGTATATCCGTCGGAAAACCCGGATACGGCATTGTTCTTACTATATGTATACTTTCAAGTTTCTTGGGAGCTTTCTGAATAATTTTATCTTTTTCTATTCTGAGCTGTACTCCCATATCCAAAAGCACATGGAGCATTGCTCCCATATCGCGTGGATTGACATTTTTAAGACATATCTCTCCGCCCGTAATCGCAGATGCGGCCAGGTATGTTGCGGCAACAATACGGTCGGGCATTATCGTATACTCCGCACCGTGAAGCTTGCTCACTCCCTCTATTTTTATTACACTGCCGCCCATACCGCGGACTTTTGCACCCATACAATTCAGGAAGTTACCCAAATCAACAATCTCCGGTTCACGCGCCGCATTAGTAATAGTTGTAAAACCCTCCGCACAAACTGCGGCAAGCATAGCATTTTCGGTTGCTCCGACGCTTGGAAAATCAAGATGTATGTTTCCGCCGATAATCTTATCAGTACTGCATTTTATATAGCCGTGTTCTTCCTGAATATCGACACCGAGTTCACGCAAAGCCTTTAAATGCAAATCAATCGGTCTTAAACCAATCGGACAACCGCCGGGCATACTTACAACCGCTTTTTTGCACCTTGAAATTATCGCTCCCAAAAATATGATTGAAGAACGCATCTCACGCATTAAATCTTCACATATTTTACAGTCACACATACCTCTTGTATCAACCGTTACGGTATTGCCTGCCCTATGTACTCTGCAGCCCAATCTTTCAAGCACCAAATCTGTTTTATCTACATCACGAAGATATGGACAGTTTTTCAAAGTACATACTCCGTCAGCCATAACCGTGGCTGCAAGTATCGGCAGTACGGCATTTTTCGCACCTTGTACACCGATTTCACCGCTTATCTTATTTCCGCCGTCTATAACAAGTTTGCCCACTTTAAACACCTCGCATTATAATATAATTCTCATATGATTATAATACGAAATATCTATAATTCTGTTACAGTCTTATTATTATAGCACATTTCAAAAAATTTTTAAAGGGTTAATTTATAAAAATAATATACCTTTAATATCAATGTAACAATGCAAAATTTGTCGGTTAAAAATTTCATACTATATAATAGATAAATCAAATTTTTTTCTTTTTTTACAAAAAAGTTCTTGACAATACCCACACCTTTATGGTAATATATTATGCGTAGCTTAAACAGATATGCGTCCGTAGCTCAGTTGGATAGAGTGAACGGCTACGAACCGTTAGGTCGTGGGTTCGAATCCCTCCGGGCGTACCAACTCATCATAAACCGTATAAATGCTTGAAGTCAAGCGTTTATGCGGTTTTTTAGTGCTTGCGAGAAGAAAATCAACGTGATAAAAAGCGATAAAAAGTGATAAAATGTTATACTTTTTTATTAGTCTGTTAGTCAAAAGTTAGTCAGATTTTAGTCAGATTTTAGTCAAAAACAGAGTATGATACAATAAAAATAAGCTACCGACGCAATGTCGATAGCTTATTTTCTTATTCATCTTTCTTAAATTTTAATGCGTTCCTATTTTTATATTTTTCTTTGGTATCTTTCAAAACGTCTTTACTTAATTGCTTTAACATTTCAGTTTTTTCAATATCCGAAGCTCTTTTGTACGCGCTTGTATTCAGAAGTTTTTTACGTTGTTTTTCAACTTCTTTCCGATAATCGTCGTAATATTTTTTGTATTCCGAATATGTCATTTCCCAAGTGTATGATTGCTTATTTTTTGTTTTAGTTATAGTTGACTTTGGCAAGCTGTCTACATAACCATTATCAGAGGTTAATAAGCCATTACTAAAAGAATTAACAATCCCCTTGTCTGTATCGGTAATTGCTGAACCTGTTGCTTTTATATCTGTTATAAGTTCTTTACGTGCAGTTCTTTGCTCATCCTCCGACAGTCTTTTTATCGCTTTGTTTGCTTGTGTAATATACGCCGCCTTTGTAGCGTACTTTTCGTATAAGCAAGCGTTTTGAGGTGTCGGCTCATTTTGATACTTCTTTTGCATTTTATCTCTTTGTTCGTACACACGATTAAATACATCTGTTGAATATACGCTATCCGCACTGAAAGACGTTCCGTATAGGCTAGACGGACTGAAGCCGTCAGCAGTAATCGACCTATTGAGCTTACCGATAATACCGGTATAATTATCAATTAAGTGGTCTATTTTCATCGGCGACCAGTTAAATGTCTGACCTATTGACTTTGCCAATAAAGAAGTTTTTTGGTTGTATTGCTCCTTGTTTGGCTCGTCCTCAAGTGCCGAACTTACTATCGGCGTACCTTTAAAGTCTTTATTAACCATATTATCAACAATTCCGCCTAATATTGTACCTCCTGCAGCTTGATGTACACCTTCTTCAATTCCTCCTTCTGCAATACCGGTAACAGGCAACCACGCAGGTAATGTTGTATCACCGATGTATTGCCCAAATTGATAAAATGCTTCTTTGTCACCAAAAGCGTAATCGGCGGCTCTTTCTGCTGTTGTGTTTAGTATTGCCGCTTCTCTTGCTTTAGGTATTTTTATAAATTTTCCGTTACCTATAGATATGCAGTAAAAATTATTTTTTTGATACTGAGATAATTCTTCCCAACCATCTTCATCTGACGTCCTATTCCAAAATTCCAATAGTGCAGTAGTTAAAATTGCACTGATTAGGTACCTAAGCATATGCTTTGCAATCTCTTTTTTACCACCGCTTGTGAATATGCGAGCTTGTTTATCCATACCTTGAACAGTCGCATTTGAAAATCTAAATATTTTATTTAGTTTTCTGCCGACATCACCGCTTCTATTGAAGTTGACGGTTATATCAGACGCGGCATAAATAGCTTGTTGATTATCGGCTCCCTTTTTCTTCATACCTTTAAATTCAGCCAGTCGCGGAATAGCTTCGGTAATTTCGTTGATTTTTGTAACGCATTCTATTGGGTGTAAGAATATTGCTTGTGCCAAACGCCTTGCAAGTCCTGCGTCTTTTGAGTTCACCTCGCGCAAAGTCTTTTTCAGTACATCAATATTATCACTGAACATTGACATATGTCCGCCACCTGCAGCTTTATATTGTTTATAGTTGTCACTGTTTCTTATAACGTCCCATAAAGCTGACATATATGCCCCTGTAAAAGTAATAGGATTATTATATGCTTTTGAATTTTTCATTGCAGTATCATAATCTCGTATTGCGTTCGTGGTAGCAAAAACCGGATTTAGTTGCGTTATCAGTGCGTTTGTTATGCCTAAAGTTCTTCCTGCAAAATTCATTATTTTTCCTGTTTGGACCGGTGTTAAATTTGTTATAGCATTAAACAGTGCCTTATCGTGTACCTGATAATATTTGCGCTTGCCTTTATTCAAATATGTAACTATTTGCCTTCCGGGTATAACTACAGGTGTATAACTTTCAACTTGTGTGCCGAATACGTCTTCAAAAACCTCTGTTAAGTTAAACAAATCGTTTTCGTCAAGACTTTCTGACATTCTGCCTAAGAATTCATCAGACAACTTTTCAATGTTGATTATATTCTTTACTTGGTCTGGTGGCACAGGTTCTATAAAATTAGCAAACCCCGGTACATTGTCCGCATACATACCCAATACCGCCATAACTCTGTTTCTTGTTCCGAACTTCACTTGCTTTTCTACATTTTTTATAATACTTTCAAGTGGGGATATGATTGTAGCACCACTACCTTTCGCAGTTTTTACAGGACTTTGCTGATTTGCAAAACCACTTTTAAATCCTGTTCTGTTCCTACCGGTGTCACGCATAAACGGCACGTAATGTGGGTACATTTTTTGTAGTTTGTTGTATGTAATAGCATCCATACCACCCATAGATACTACCCAATATTTTAACATATCTTGTTGGAACTTGTACAGATTTTCCGACGCTTCTTTAAATTCAGGGTGACTGTTTTCAAGATTTGCTATTTCTCTTTTTATTCGTTCAGAATTCTGCAAAGTATCATCGCTAAATACTCGTTTTAGTTTTGCGCCTTCTTGGGGTTCAATCCATTCTAAAGAGTGCTTTAATACTAAATATTTATCAAACAAATCTATATCTTTGTGTGATATATCTTTAATACAATCTATCAAACCTTTTCCACCTGTCAAATTGCCGTTTGGGTCTACCATTCCTTCTTTAAATATAGTAGACATAGTAGCGTCTACATTTTTAGAATTTATAGCTAAAATGTACGCGTCCTTTCTTCCGCTGAGAGTTCCTTTTAGCTCTTTAACATAATCGGTAGCTTCTTTGATAGGTGCAAAACTATCAACCAACTTGGTGTATATTTCTTTCGATATTTCACTTGCCGTTGATTTGCTTCTCTTTTTTATCTCTTTGTTGTTGGTCATTGCCGCGTCTACTTTGTCCATAAAGTCCGAATTATAATATTGTTGTGAATATTCCGATAGTGTTTTCAAGGCTTGAGCGTCCTTTGGGGAAAGTGTCTCAATAAATTCTTTCGAAAATTTCGGTACTTCCTTTATTGTACTTTGCGGGTCTTTAACAAACTCTCTCACAAATTCAGCCACTGCCTCGTCCGGTACTTCACTTTTTTTATATTGCTTCATCAATGTTGGACTTTTTCGTTGTGCAAAGTCGATTATCTCATCAATATTAGCTGATGAAGTAAAATCATATTCATCATCAAACAAATGTCCTAATTCGTGAGTAGCTGTCGGTAAGTCATTTGCTATACGAAGTCTTACAGCTTTCGGAAGTTTCTTAAACTCACCTTTAGCTCTTGTCAGTGACAAATTTCCTTTTGAAATAGGTATATTGAACTTTTTTGAAATATACGAAACAATATCACCTAACTTTTTATTTTTTGGGTTCTTGCTACTTTGCTTCACGTCAGACGTCCAGCTGTCAAGATTATTAGCTTGTTTTGAATAACGTATGTCCGCATTGCTTTTATCTGATGTTTTTTCATTGTCACCTTCGACGCTTTCAATCTGTTTTTCTTGTTCCGGTTTCTTTACTTCCCAACCGTTGCTGTCGTCACCTTTGTTATACTGCATTTCTGTTTCCGTTCTGCTATAAGGTGAGTATTGCAGAAGCTCTTTTATGATATTTTCGGTGTTAGTCTTTGTCGGTATAAAGAAACGCGTCTGAAACGAAATACGTTCAGAAAATACTCCCAATTTTTTTATGAACTCATAATTTTCGAAGCGAGGACCTGTAAGTTCGATACGCTGTTCATTTGCTACTTTTCTTTGCTTTAGGCTCCAACCATTTTCGAGATAAACAACATCGCCGTTTTTAATGCTGTTTATTACACTTGATACATCCACTTTGTCCTTTGTTCTGTTAGCCCCTAAGCGTCTAAGAATTGAGTCTATAGCATTTTCAGATATAACACGACCTATAAGTACATCACCATTATCAGTAAGTATTCTATATACTTTAATATTTGTTTCGGGCAATTTATCCCATACCGGAAGCACGGCGCCGCTTATAAGATGTACATTTTCTTGACGATATTCAGGCATTTCTTCAAGCCTCTTATTCCATAAAGCTTTAGCTGTTTCATTATCTATCTTATTCCAACGTTGGCTTACTTGTTGTTCGCTTAAATATACTGTCTTACCATATTCTTGTCCTTCTGCCTTAAAACGACTTACAACATTACCGTTGCTATCTGTTTTGTTTGCGATTTGAGTTATCGCTCTTACTCCTCCGTTTGCTTTGTTCTGATAAAAGCCTTTAAATCTTGGACTATCGCTTTGTATATCGCTAAATTCGTTCTTTTTTATTTTCTTATCTGCAACAAGAGAATAATACAAAGTTTCAGCACCGCTTAACTTATCTGTATGTACGGTTTTGGTTTCTTTGACCGATACTTTATCGGCTTTGTAGTTTTCCATACCTTTATCAAGTGTGCCGTTTTGTTCAGCCTCTGCCATTGCCATTTTCAACTGGCTGTCAAACTCATCAAAAACTTCGTTTTGCTCATCATATTCTAATGATAATATACGGTTAAGGAACTTGTTTATACTTGTCAAATCGTCAGAATTTTGATTAATCGAACCGTCCGAACTGTATACGTTAAGTCCTAATTTTGAAATAATTTCTTTTCCGTTGGTAATATCATTTATACCGCCCTTAGCCAATGCGGTAATATAACTTTTTAACACTGTTGCAGAAAAAGCATTTTCAAGGTTATCATCTTCCGAAAACATACCTTGACTGCCTGCTTGCCTTTGACCTTTCGTAAGCGAACCTAATTGAGCAAGTCTTTTTGCTATGGTTGAGATAAAACGGCTTTGTCCTTTCAAATCGGTTGTTACAAGTTTGAATATAGGAGCCGATACTTGGTTACTTCTGTGTGAACGTCCAAAACCTTGTACCGCCGTCGACGCTTTCCAACCTGCCTCAAGCAAATAATGTACACGTTGCTGTTGATTTTTGACTGCTTTACTTGCGTGGTAGCTCTTTCCTGTACCTCCTGCTTCTGAAAATATCATTATACGCTTTTTGCCGTTTTGAAACGCTTCTACGTCGGCGCTTCTTGTGTTATTACTAAGTCTTTGCTGAACATTTTTTCCGTCAACATTAATTACTCGTGAACTTCTGCCGGTGTTTTCTGCAACTAAATCTGTTCCAAACGCATTGATAATCATATCTATAGGCGATGACGGTGCTTTCATACTGCCTAATTGGTCTAACAATGTGTCACGCTTTCGGACTGCTTCTCTGTTTAATACAGGTTCGCCTTTACTATTGTACACCGGTTTGCTTTTCACATTGCCTTTTTCATCTTTATATTCCTCGTATTGTTGAACAGGGAATGATTTTTCAACGTATTCCATAAGCATCTGTTTAGGTGAAACATCATAATCATCAAGCGTCAATCCTTCTTCGTAAAGTCTTGCAAGTTCACGCTTACCTTGTGCTTCGTTTGTACTTGTAAGTTGTATGATACACGATTTACCTTTAGCAAGCTGTTTTTCTATATCTTTAATAACGCTCGGTGTTTGCATTGATACAAGAATTTGATTGAAAAATCTTTGATTTGACGACCAAAACTTTCCATAGACTTGTCCTCTCGCAGTGCCGTCTGACGATTGGTGTGTTTCTTTCAGTGCTTCATTCAAATTCTGAAATACTATTTGCCATGCTTTTGCTACAGTATTGTACATTTTCTTTTGTTCTTTTGTTAATTTGTGGGTCAGTTTATCATATGTAACGTCTTCATAAGAAATGTTTCGTGACAGATAAACACCTTCCATTTTTAAATCCTGTGCAAGCATTTCCATTGCAGAGATACCGCCGCCTTTTATTTGAGATATAAACTCTTTTTCATTTGGGAAAGCGGTACCTTCGCCCCAAAGTCCCAATCTTGTAGCATATTGCAAATTCTCAACTTCTGTTGCTCCTGTGGCTGACATATAGATAACCTTGGCTTTTGGCAACAATTTTTGAAGTTCTATACCGGCTAAAGCTGTCTCACTTGGTTTAGCTTTACCTCTGTTTGTGACCTTTCCGCCGGCATTAGACATCATATGTGCCTCATCAAAAGCAATCACACCGTCAAAGTCTTGTCCTAACCAACTAACGATTTTTTCAAAGTTTGAGTTTTCTTTATTCCACCCTTGCGACAGTTTATTGTATGTAAGATACAATATGGTATCATCTGACTTTAAACTGCTGTCGGCTTTTTTACCGCCGTTGAATTCAACTACCATATCATTTCTGCCAAATACATCTTTGGTATAATCAAGAGTATCTTTTAACAAGTCGTGTCCTTTTGAAATCCAAACAGCCTTTTTTCTGCCTTGATTGAAGTTATCAAGAATAATGCCTGCTACTGTACGCCCTTTTCCAACACCCGTACCGTCGCCGCAGAAAAATCCTCTTGTTTCGCCGTTCGGCAATGTTTGAGAGTGACATTGTCCTGCTCTTGAAACAACTTCAAGTTGTGCACTCGACAAAGTACCTTCATCAATAAGTTTTTGGTCTATATGTGGTTTATATGTTATGTCAGGTGCTTTTACTGCACTCATCGCCGCACTTTCGCTTAATTTTGCAGGGTGTGGCTTTGCGTTTTTCACTTTTAAAGGTGCTACTTTGTATTCTTCAAAAACATTATCAGTCAGTTCTTTTTTCTTTAATCGTTGTACCCCGACACCGTTCTGTCTAAGTCCGCCATTCTTTTCGTTTCCGCCATATCCAGATTGAACACTATGTTCCACGCTATCAGACTTATCAGTTCTTCCAACGTCTTGCAGTTCATCATTTCCTCTTGGTTTTCTTCGTCCGTCAAGTCGTCGTTCATCATCCAATTCATTTGGCTTATCGGCTCTTTGATTAACAGTGTTTCCACCACTTCCATCATTTCGTAAAACTTTTGTCTCCGCATCTCTGTGCTTTGGTACTCTTCCCTTATTTGAGGATTGTTCAGTATCAATTCCACTACTTGTGTCAGATACAGTGCCGCCTCCGACACTACCTTTTGTTCTTGTTGTAGCAATTTCTTTGCGTGTTGTTGTAGTGGCTCTTTGTTCATTTGCTGAATAGTCAAGTATTGGTCGCTCATTTCTTATACCTCCTAAAATGCTTTGTAAATCGTGCAAATCTTCGACATAATCGGTTATAGTATTCTTGGTTGCACCGTTGTTGTCAATAACCATCATCTGAATGCCGAAATTTGTACCGTACTTATTAAAGTTCTTACCCGAAATACCTATATTTGCAACAACATTGTATTTCTTTTTTATGTCATTCCACCAATCTCTAAACGCAGGCGCATCATCAGCCATTGTTTTACCTGTTATAGCTACAAGTCTACCATTAGTCTTTAACATTTTAAGTGCTTCTTCTATGTGCTTTGCACCTATTTTAGCACCTTTCATATTTCTTGTGGTTGACGACGAAAACGGAGGGTTCATAACAACAACAGAAGGTTCAATATCTCCGCCTAATATATTGTTTATCTGTTCCGCGTCCTCGCTGTAGAAATCATCAAACGGCATATTTTTAAGTATTGCCATTCTTCTTGGGTCAAGTTCGTTTACAATTACCTTTGCACCGCTCTTTTTTGCAAATGTAGCAATACCTCCGATACCTGCCGACGGTTCAAGCATTATATCATTTGAATTGATATTAGCTGCATAGTTTGCTAAATATGCAAGCGTCGGAGGCGTAGAGAATTGCTGATAATTGTCCATTCCCTCTGTGCGTTTTGTTTGAGTTGGTATTTTATCAATTATTTCAAACATTTTATCAAGTGTAGGTTCTTCTTTCATATTTAAAATATATTGATTTATACCCAACTCCATTGCGTCATATGCGTCTTTGACTGTGAATGTATTATCGGCTAATGAGCCGTCATATATTTCACCGGTTTTCTTGAATAACATATTGCTTGTGAATTTTTCGCCTTTTTGCAATTTTTCTTCTACAAAATTTGCGACTTGTTGCGATTTTTCGTTTGCACCCTCTCTTACTTTAATTATATCATTTTTAACTGCTTTTTCAATATTATTTTTATTGCTTGTTGCGTCTTTTTCGCTTACTTTCCCCAAAGTTCCTGTAGTCTTTGCATCGTCTGACATATCAACGTCTTTGATAACCTTATAATCGTGTGTTTGCTTAAAGTTTTCTATACCGCCGATATGTGAGAATGTCTGTTTGTTGTCACTCTTATCAAGATTTTCAAAACTCATATTTAAGCCTGTTTGTGTAACTTTCCATTGCTTGCCGTCATACTCGATTACATCGCCGATTTCTAAGTCTGGTTTTTCTTTAATTATATCACTTCCTGATTTCTTTTCAATACTGTTTTGCTTATCTGTCACTTCTTTTTCAGTATTTGCAGTGTCGCTTTCAAGCGGAGCGTTCATTGCCGAATTTTCATTCAACCACATTCCGTAGTCGTACATAGTTTTACTTATGTCAAGGCTGGTGTTTTTGCTTGTTCTTATTGCATAATAATCATTAAAGCATTTGTTAGGTAATACAGTTTCATCGCCAGTAAGATAATAGTATAATTCGCTGTCTATCGCTTTAATATTTTCTCCACCTTGCTTGTCTTGCTTTAAGTCGCGTGCTTCTTTTACTAAAGTAAAAGAGTTAATTCCCTTTTTGTTGTACTCAGCTTTGTTGAGTTTGTAAGATTGTTCAACTAAGTCTTGAAAATGCACATAAGACGTTTTAGTTATATTGTTGCTCACATATTTTTTCTTAACTTCTCTACTCTTTTCAAGTTCTCTGCCGTCAGCAACGCTTTTTTCTATAAGTTCTGCATTAGTTGTCGGACCGTATTCTTCAGTAACTGTACGCTTTGTAAGTTCTTTTATGGCATTACTTTTCTTTAACGGCGTCATATTTTCAGTATATTTTTCAAGATTATCGACTTCGTCAACGTGGCTCACATTATTGCTTTCCGAAACCTTTTTTATATGCTCATTTTGTTCATCAATCACTTGAGTGTTTTCGTTTTTATGCTCATTTTGTTCATCAAATGTTTTATCGTTTTCGACTTTTACCTCTGTCGTTTCTTTTAAAGTGCCTGTGGTTCCAAAGAAATCATTAAACACATCAAAAACTTCTTCTGTTGGTTCACTTTTAAAGATAAAGCCTGGTATCGGTTTGCCGTCGGGTGTTTTTGCATATCTTGAATAATAACCGCCGACTTCCTTTACTTTAGCATTTAATTTCTTATATTCATCTGCTGAAATTCTCTCTTTTAAGCCTATAATCCATAAATCCTCGCCTGTTTTGGTATGCTTTGTTTGTGTGAGGTTACATTTATCTTTCAAATTTAATGTATCATTTTCTGTATCTCGGCGTATACTACTATTGACAACATCACTATCTTGTGATACAATATTGTTAGTAGAGGATTTATCGTTAATAGTTGCCAACCACTTATACAGTTGGGGATTCACTTGCGATAAATCCTCTTTTTTGTATTTTATGTTTACACCTTCACCGGAAATCAAGTTTTTAGTATAGTTATCATTGGAACTGAACATTGTTACAACAACATTGTAATCTTCGTTTTTTCCACCAATATCTTTCGTGCTGTTAAGCTCAACGGATATTATGCCATTATTTCCTTTTTTTGTTTTGACTGTTGTGAACAAGTTTAGTTTACCATTTGCAAGCTGTATAATTGCGTCGGGATTTTGTAGAAAATCAGGTAATTTTTTTGCGATTTCCGCACCTAAATTGTGATAATGCCCCTCAAAAACACCGTTTTTTCTAACTGCAAGATATAACTTGGTATAATTGATTATCACTTTCAAATCTCTTGCACCTTTAACATTGTCAAGAATGACGTTAGGGGTATTTTTTAATATCTCGACCGCAACTCTATTATCTGCGAGCTCTTTTGCTGTTTCATCAGATACAGAAAGAATATTATCCACAGTATCATTGTAATCTTCAAGTAATTGACCTACAGGAAGTGTTTCATTTGTTTTGATATCGGATTGAGGTATTTCTATTGTGGAACTATCTTTTTGAGTTGCATTTTCCACCGGCACTGCAAGAGGATTGGCACTGACCATTTCTTTAGCAGAATTTTCTTTAACTTGCAAATTACTCTTTATTGTATTTAATGCGTTTATAAATTGTGATATTTCGCCCCCTGTCTTTGTTATCCCATCATTGTCGTTATGCAAATAAATCGAATATCCACTTGTTTCATTTTCGACTTGCTTCATAAATTCAATAGCAGTGTCTTGATTAGGGAATATTGCTGTTGCGTTGCCCGTCGGCAAATACGATACAATATAACTACCGTTTGAACTTTGGTGCGTGCCAAAACGACCGTATGTAACTCCTTGTTTTGTTTCGTATTCTCCATTTTTCTGTTTTACTGCAAACGACGTTTCACTTAGTTGGTTCGTATAGTCAATGCCTTGTTCTATAACATAACCTACATTTTGTCCATTTTCACTTACCGGAGCAAATTTTATATTGTTATTTGCATTTTCACTTATATTAAGTGAAGAATAATCGCCGTTTTCCACGTCTTGCACTTGTGCATTTAAAACTTCGTTTGCGCCATATACATTGTTATGTAGATTGGTGTTTTTCTTTATTCCCTCTCTTAAAACATCTTTAAAATTTCTGACTACAGTTTGAAATTCTCTGTTTCCGTCAAGTACACTGTTTCCGGTAAGAGTTTTATTTACAAGTTCGTCGGCAAGGTTATCTGTTTCTTGTGATAAAACTGTGTAGCTACGTCCGTTTTTCTCTGACATAGCTTGCACAAAGTCATTCGCATAGTTGCTTACATAGTTTCTGTCAAAAAGATTATCATTGCTTGACATAAATCTTGTATTTGCCTCTTGTATACCTGTTGCATTTTCAGATACATTTAAGCCGACTTTATTCATTGCATTATGTACTTCCTCTGTAACTCGATTTACAGACGATTGTACGCCATTTTCTTGTGTGTCGTTAAATGCAGTGTCAGTTGTAGTCGGTGTATCTGCGCTATTAACGCTGTCTGCTGTATCATTAATAATTGAATTATCAGTGTTAATTTCAGAAGCTGATACATCATTCTGTTGTTTTTGATTTTCATTAAACTGTTGTACTTGATTAAGCTTGCTTTCGTCAGCTTGGTTTAGTATAAATTTGAATTGTTTTACTGCATAATCAAAAGCACTGTTTCCGTCAAGTTTACTTTCCCCTGTAAGTATCTTTTGAGTTAATTCATCAGCAATATTGTTATCAAGAAAATCACGATTCGGATAATTGTCACTCTTTTGAGCAACCTCAACAAAACTATTCGCGTATCGTCTGACAAAATCCTTATTATACCCTTGCGGATTGTTTTCTGCGACAACATCAGCTTTGCTTACGCTGTCTTGAACTTCTTTCGGTAACTTATCTGTTTTTTGAACTTCAACATCATTTGTCTTGACGCTTATAGGCGTTTGTTCTTGAACGGCTTGTATCGGTTCTACTTCTGATGTTTTTGGTACATTTTGTATCGGATTTGTGTTTTGTGGCGTTGGATTTGTATTATTTATGTTTGTAGGCTCTTTTGTGATATTGTCCACATTCCCTACATTTGATGTTTTCGATATTTTTTCTACATCATAAGGAATTGAATCAGCTCTGTCGTAAAATTCTTTTGCTCTGCTTTTGATAGTCCTTAAGTCCTCTTGCATACTTCTTACACGAGCGTCCTCACCAACAAAACGAGCTTTTTCTAATACAGTATCTTTAACCGGTGCATTTCCTTTGCCGGTTAAGTATTCTGTAACAGTATCTGACGGAGCATTATTTTTTAGTTTAAAACCTTCTCCGTCAAGATACTTAATCATTGAATCGGAGTAATCCATAACATTTTTAGCAAATTGTTTAACACTTTCTACGTCGTTTGTACTTGCTGAATTCATCATACCTTCGTAATCTTTCATCATCTTATCGTTTACAACGTCTAAAGCCTCTTTACTTGATTGCTTGATTTTCCCCATATTTATAGCTGATGTAATTGTTGCAAAAGCAAAGGTCACAGCCATATTCTTAGCGACGTCTTTAACTGTAGGTCTTTCTTCTTTAGGGTGCAAAAAATATGTAGCAGCACTGTCTGCACCGGCAAATGACGCGCCCGCAACCCCATTTCTTATCATTTCAGGTATAAATTTATGTTGCAATTTCGTTTTAAACAAGATATTTTCGGCAAAATCTTCAACAGTGGAACTTGTCGCACCGCCTACGGCTCCTCCTACAACGCCTATAGCGGTTTCTTTTGCTATATCTTTTGCTTTTTTTCCGTCAGTGGTTGCTTCTGTTCCTTGTTGTAGTCCAAAAACAATGCCGTTTTTTATTGCGCCTTGAACCCAAGTAGGTGTTTTCGCCAACCACTTTACACCTTTCAAAGCACCTCCAACAGCTTCACCTAATCCTATTAGTGAAACTGTAGAACCTGCTAACTCTCCGACGGTACTTGCTATTGGGTGTTCTTCTGATGATTTTGCATTTGCTTGTTTTTCACTTACGTAATTGTTGACATTAAGTCCTGCTTCTTTATATTTTTTTTGTGACTTTAAATTATCAATCGCACTTCTTCCGCCCAAAGTCGCACCGTCCATTAAACTTGTTATAAATGTATCCGGTACATTTCCGCCTTCTTTTGCTATGTTTTTTCTTTGATTGTTTAATGCAAGTTGCTCTAATGTTTCTTTATCTTTTTTTACTTCTTTGCTAACGCCTTTTTCATTAGGAAGCCAATCATATCCTGCTTCTAAAGGGTCGTTATGTGGAATACGGTTAAAATTATGTTCTTCTGCCCATTTTGAAAAATCATCATAAGAAAAATTATTTGGGTCAATGCCATATTTATCATACATAGCATTAAGTTTATCTTCTTTTTCTTTTTGGTGTTTTTGTTTTGCCTCTTGGTATTTCGGCATTGTTTCAAAAGTAGATTTACTTGTTTTTCTGTAAATGCTGTCTGAATCACCTTTAAACTCTTTGTTGTTTTCGGCTTTTGTTTGATGTCGTGGAATTTCTTCAAAAGTAGTTTTCCCTATTTCATTTGAAAACTTCGATTGCTTATATTTGTCCAATACTTTTTTCTCATTTTCGTCTACCGGAGAGTATCTTGACAGATACCCTCCACGAATAGCACCATACGCGCTAAGACTTATATCCCCAAACTCTTTGCCGTCTGTTGTTTGTAGTTTGACTTTTGTTTGCTTTGCTTCTTCATTTGAAATCACTCGATTTATTTTCTTTTTATCTTTTATAGCCAAAATCATTCACCTCTCATAACTTGATTATTTTTTCGTAACTCCTTTTCCCCAACCAAAGACACCTTTATTCTTGTAGTTATCAACCCACATTGAGTTGACATCAAGAGCATTACAAATCGCCTTCATATCATCGACTTCCAAGTCGTAATTTGCTGAATTGGATAACAAATCATTTTTTAATTCATCTTCTGTTATACTTCTGCTTTGAAGAAGTGGTTTTAGTCTGTTACGAATATAGCTTTGAACTGTTGATGATGAGCTATTATAAACACTATCTATTTTAGAATCGTAGTCTGCGCCTGAATCATCTCCACTTGAACCCGGGAAGTTTTCTATCGTGTAGCCCGTTTGGTTATAGTAGTTATATGCATCTACCACACCCGGCGTAATATTTCCGTTCGCTATTGCGTCATTCACTTCCGACAGTGATAAAGCTGGCTTTGAACTGCCTCCTGAAGAACTTCCGCCTATTGCGCCACCCGTCTGCTTGTATGCATTTACAGCGTTATTCGTTGCTGATATATTTTCTGCTATTGTGTTCTTTGAGGCGTTGTTTGCAACGTCCATGTCATTCTTGGCACTTGCGTCATTAACGCGAATTGTATTATCGGCTTGATTCGTATTAACACGAATTGTGTTATCAGCCTCAATACCTGGCATTCTTTCTTCGTGTTCGTAACCCATTTTTGCAAGGTCGGTGCTGTTTTTAATTTGTGCGTCAAACTGTCTTGCGTCCTCTGTTTGCGTATTCGGAACACCGTAATCGCCGTCATCATATTGACCGTATTTACTGTAGTTGTTCCAAATTTTTACGCCCCTTGCAACTCTCGCCGCCTGTGCTGTCTGCGTATCACCTCTTGCGATAGCTTGTTCGATTACCTTTTTATAGTCAATATCTTCTATCGGATTGCCGTTATCATCAAAGAATGGATTTGAAGAATATTGCATACCCTTAGGAATTTGACCTGTAACTTGTGCTGTTGTTGCGTCACGTGATACTTTACCGTTAAGTACAGTTTCATTTCTTTGTACTTCGTTATTCTTTGCTGTTTCGTCTCTGTTGAACGTATTGTCGATTTGAACACCCATATCGGATAGGATTTTTCGTGCCTGTTCAATTTTTTGCGTTGAGTTCGCCGCATTTTGTACCTTTGCATTATACGCGTCCAATACATTCTGTTGTGCCTGTGAGTATAGCGCCGCTTGCTGTCGCATTGCATTCGCCGCACTGTAACTGTCTACATTACCGCCGTTTGAGGCTGTACCTAAGGCGAGTTGATTGTTTCTGCCCTGTATAGCCGATAGATTATACTTTCCGAGTATTGCTTTTGCCTCGTCGGTAGAGAATGGATTTGTTTTAACCATATCCATATAATCTTTATAGTCTTGTCCGTATGTTTTCATCAAGTCGTTATAATGGTCGAATAGTTTACTTTGCTGTTGACCTACAAGGCTTGATGTGGTTTGACTTTTGCCTGTGTCTTGAACATAGTTTTTAAAAGCATTATCAAGCGTGCTGTTATCCCAATAAGATACCCCATTTGAGCCTACTGCCGACGGCTTGCCTATGTTTTTACCGCCTAAACTAACCTCACCTGTCGTATCGTTATATTGAAGTGCATTGTCTATATCGCTTTGACTTAAACCATACTTTGAGCCTAAGCCGTAAAAATACGGTCTAATCGCACTTTTACCGCTCTGTGCAAAGTAGTCATTAACATACTTCTTTGACGCGTCATATCCGCTGTTATAAAGCGTGTCGGCAAGCTTTGTGTCACCATTTTCACGCATTTGTCCGTAATAGTTTTGTGCCTCGTTTGCTATTTGTGCCGTTTTCTTTGTATCACCCTCTGCATTTGCATTAAGCCAATTACCTTTTAGCCGTAATATTGTATTTACGGCGTCTTGCGTATTATATGCCATTCGTTTTACCTCCTTATGCTATTCTTCTTGCACCGACATAGTCGCTACGTCCTGATAAATTGCTGATTTTAACGACATCACCTGTCTTTGGTGCTTGTATGTACTGTCCGTTACCTATATAAATTCCGACGTGTCCCGGAGCTGACGTACTACCGCCCGAACCTCTGAAAAATACAAGGTCGCCCTCTTGCAAGTTATTCTTGCTTACAGCTTGCCCTACATTTATTTGGTCGTATGTTGTTCGTGGTATATCAATACCGCTTGCTTTCGCCGCGAGTTGTACAAGACCGCTACAATCAACGCCACTTGACGAAGTACCGCCGTATACATACGGTGTTCCCAAATACTGCTTTGCCGCCGCAACAATCTGTCGTCCTTTGGAAGAACCGCCTGACGAAGTGCTTGAATTATTCGCATAACTCAATCTGTTTAGATAACTTCTTGATGAATTACTTGATGAATTACTTGTATTTGAACCACTTACACCCTTAGCTGTGTTGTATAGTTTTCCCATAATAGAACTTACCTGTGTCGCCCAACTGCTATCTATTGCTCCGCCGTCTGTGTATGCATACCCCATTCCTTTCGGATTGTTACCTGTACCTGCTGAATTAATTGACTTTGCGCCATACCCATTGTAGTATGTTTTCATAAATTCAGTCGCAAATTGAGTAGCACCTTGTGACATCTGACCGTATCTATGGGCATTACCCTCAGGATTAACATTTGTAGCACCGTAACCCCAAATATTATTGGTTTTCTTGGCTATGTTTGAAGTACCCCAACCGCTTTCCAAAGCACCGATACCGAGTATCGCCAAAGCACTCATACCTGTTGTTTTTTGAGCATTGTATATACCCTCTGCGTCGTTTTCGGATATAACCGGACTACGGCTAAAGTGCTTTTTGATAATTTGTGCTATCTGTGCCGTCGAAAGTTTAGGAAGTTGCGTTGCTACGTCAAGACTTCCGAGTGACGAGCTGTCAAGATTTCCGTTAAAACCAACATTATCATCACCGTTTGAATTAATAGTACCACTGCTAAGAGCGGTACTATTTTCATTTTGAGTAGAATTTGATGAATTTGACATTTTGTTTGTTGGTTGAATACCTGTTGCTTGTGTTATCCATTCTCTAACCTTATCGCTTGTCGCACTACTGTTTACAATCGGCTTATAATCAGCCATTTTATTTATAACCTGTCCGTCTCTTTTGCTGATGAACGGATTAAAGGAATTTATGTTCGGTGCCGTTGTTGTGTTTTGCTTTCCGTACAATGTATCAATTTTGTTTTTTAATTGATTACTCTGTTGTTGTGAATCAAAATTAAAAAGGCTGTTTACCTTATTTCTTATTGTATCTGTCAAACCCATAGTCATTTACTCCTTATCAAATCTTGATTTTTATAAGTCCTGCAACAAATTTAACTGCACGATATACAACAACACATACCCATAATTTTGTATTGTTTAGGTTAAGGTGCGCGTCGTCTGCGCCTGATACAATACCGTTATCCAAACACCACTGAACAGGCTTATGCGCCCATTCAGGCATATTACTGTCAATGCAATCGTAAATCATTTCTGATTTATCTGCCTTTTTCTTATCCAACTCATTAATTTTGCTAAGTAGTTCCTCATATTGCGTCATATTCAATTCCTCCTTGTTTGTTTTATCCTTTGTCGCTTGTCCTGTAATTCCTTTAAAAATCGCCTTTGCAAACTCTGTAGCACCGATTTTCTTGTATTTATTTGCGTCCTCTGTATCTACAAAACACACTTCAACAAGCATAGCTTTCGCGTCACTGTGATGTACCACATACAGCTTAGAGCCGTCTT
>OGDN01000092.1_pt1 | contig 160124 bp, 152 predicted proteins | sample 1570271 | NCBI WGS metagenome assembly OGDN01 (sample SAMEA4384481, study PRJEB24528) | human gut metagenome
CGAAACCAGTGCCGCCAGGGCCGGTGCGGAACCACTTGTCTTCAACCCAGATGCTGACCGGCTTCACGCCGCCCGGGAAGTACGGTCCGGACGGGGAGGCGATCACGCAATAATCCACTTCCTGCGGAGCGCGCACGCCAAGGAACGGCTCGGAAGCGAACATGAACGGACGCATGTACAGCGTGTATTCGCGACGGGACGGAACCCAGTTCACATCGCGCTTGACGAGGGCGGCGACAGAGCCGATGAAGTCGTCGATCGGCAGCTCCGGCAGGTACAGACGCTTGGCGGAGTTCTGGAAACGCTCGGCGTTCGCATCCGGACGGAACAGCCAAGTGGAGCCGTCGGCGTGACGATAGGCCTTCAGACCTTCGAAGCATTCCTGGGCGTAATGCAGAACAGATGCGCCCGGGTCCATCTTCAGCGGCGCGTACGGCTCGATGCGGCGGTCCGACCAGCCTTCACCCTTGGTCCAGGTCATGTGGGCCATGTTGTCGGAGAAGACCTGACCGAAAGCCGGCTTGTCGATGAGTTCGGCACGCTTGGCGTCGGATGCCGGGTTGTCGTTCGGGAGCACGGTGAACTTCTCGGCGAGCTTGTCAAGCTCCGCCGGATCGTGATGATTCTGTTCAGTCATTCTTTACTTCTTCTAGTTGCATCAGCCGCCCGAAGGCGGCCAGCGGTTGTTGTTGTTTCCAGTGCTTGTGGCACCGGGTTCTGGTAAGTACTTTCTCACACCATAAACGCTTTCGATAACCGGCGTTCGCGATATGAGATAGCAAGAAACATAAGGAAACGCAAAGGTCCCCACGTGTTTTCACACACAGGGACCTTGTACTACCGATATGGCAGGCATATCGGAATCAAATCAGCTTGAGCAACGCTCTCACTCAGCGTCAGCAGCCGGAGCGGCAGCGGCGTCAGCAGCCGGAGCAACCTCCTCCGGAGCAGCGTCTTCCGGAACCTCAACGGTGACGACGGACTCTTCCGGATCCTCGATGTCGAGCACGACGCCTTCCGGCAGCACGACGTCCTTGGCGAACACCTTGGAACCGTCGGTCAGGCCGTCAACGTTGACCACGATCTTCTCCGGCAGGTTGGCGACATCGGCGCGGACCTTGAGCTCCTGGATGTCGACGAATGCGACAGCAGCGCCCTTCGGGGTGCCTTCGACGAACACCGGCACCTCGACGTCGATCTTCTCGCCGGCCTTGACCTCGTAGAAGTCAACGTGCTCGACGATGCGCTTCACCGGGTTGCGCTGAACATCCTTGACGACGGCCATCTTGGTCTCGTCGCCGTACTTGATGGTGAACAGAGCGTTGGTGTGACGCAGGGACAGGGTGGTCTCCTTCATCGGCAGCTGCACGAAGACCGGATCCTCGCCGCCGGCGTACACGGTGGCCGGAATGAGGTTGGCGACGCGCATGCGGCGGGCAGCGCCCTTGCCGAACTCGGTACGGGCAGCGCCTTCAAGAGTGATGGTGGTAGCCATAATCAATATCTCCTTGATACATCGTTCTTATGTTTCGGCGCACCGACGAGCCGCATAAAAAACCCAAGGAGTTTCATATCATACGCCAAGTCGATAACGGAGGCGGAACCTCCCTCGCCAAGACAACAGTTATCTAGTATACATGGTGCGCTGACATTTCCCTGCAATCAGAGGAGCAAGGTGCATAAAACGCGGACTATGCGCAAACCCACGTACAATCGTAGTCAGACAAGCACCAACCAGTGGTAAGGAATCAGAAAATGGCAACGACGCATGACCATTCCGCGCTCATCCGCAACATTCAGCTCGCGACTGGCGTCACGACCGTCGCAGCGACGGGATTGCTCGCGGCGTCAGCACATATGCTGTTCCGCTTTGCCATCGACACGCAGTGGAAGCATTCCATTTTCCATCAGGCGCTGATCGCTCCGGATCGCGAGGGAAAGATGAACCAAGGCGAGGCCAAAGAGGCCGAGCAATGGTTTTCCGAAACGAAACAGCCGGTATCCATCACCAGCCGCGATGGGCTTAAGCTGCATGGCTGGCTCTTCGATCCGGATTGCATCGACCCGACGCCGCATATATATGCCATCTGCGTGCATGGCTATACCGGAGCCCCTGAAGAACAAGCCAAATGGGCACACCGCTATGCCCGCATGGGCTTCACCGTCCTCGCACCATCCCAACGGGCCCAGGATCTGAGCGAAGGACGATATGTAGGCATGGGATGGTTGGAGCGCAATGATCTGCTTGATTGGATACGGCTGATTGTGGATAGCGACGATCAAGCACGCATTCTCCTATTCGGAGGATCCATGGGAGCCACGACGGTGATGATGACGACCGGCACGCCGGAACTGCCACGCAATGTCATCGCGGCAATCGCCGAAAGCGGATACACTTCCGCCCGCATGGAATTCATAGACAGCGCGCGAGGCATGTTCCACATGCCAAAGCTTCTCGCCTCGGCATGTGTGGACGCGGCGGGTCTGATCTGCAAGCGCCGTGCCGGCTATGATTTCACCGAAGCGTCCTGCATACCGTCATTGCGGCATACGGTCATTCCGATGCTGTTCATCCATGGAGGAAAGGACCGCATGGTCAGCCCACGTTTCCTCGACATGAACTACAACGCCTGCTCCAGCATCGACCGCGAACGTCTGCTGGTTCCGGACGCCGATCATATGGAAAGCTCCGCCGTGGATCCGAAACGCTACTGGGACACCGTATACGGATTCATCCGTCGTTCATTCAAGATCTGACAGCCGAACCCCAAAAAATATAAGCGGTAATGGAAACGCCTCCGGCGAAAGATGGCGCCCCTCACCGCCCGAAGTTCTCAAGACATGCCCGATGCCCGTTCCGTCAGTGCCGTTCTCCCGGATTGCATATCTGCATGGCGACGCCATCCTCCATAATATGGAATCCATGCTTCTCATAGAACGTGGCATTCTTGCTTTCCTCAGGCATAACCTCGATATACAGGTAATCGTGGTACCGCTGCTTGACCATGCCGACAAGATGTCCGGCAATGCCGCGCCCTTGGTATTCAGGATCGACCAGCACATAGTGCATGTATGCCACCATCTCCGTGTCATCAAGCACTCGCACCAGACCCACCAGACGTTCGCCATCCCATGCGCTGAATACGGTGGATGACCCCATCAACGCCTTATGCAACCGTTCAGGATATTGACCGGACACCCAGCCGACTGAAAGAAACAGTCGCTGGGTCTGTTCCTTGGTGAATTTCTTTTCATCCGTATATGTGATAACCATATGGCAAGCATAGAATTGCCGGTATGAAACCGTCTCCTTCTATCTTTGCATACGAAACACAAGTGTCTCGGCCACTCCCCTCATGTATCGAAGTGCGCGGAGCCCACGTACATAATCTGAAAGACGTCGACATCGACATCCCGCTCAACAGCATGGTCGGCATAGCCGGAATCTCAGGCTCAGGAAAAAGCTCCCTCGCGCTTGGCGTGCTGTACGCGGAGGGATCACGACGCTATCTGGAAGCGCTATCGACCTATACAAGAAGACGTATGACCCAGGCAAGCCGCGCAACCGTCGACGAGGTGCGTCATATTCCGGCGGCATTGGCACTGCATCAGCGTCCATCAGTGCCTGGAGTCCGTTCCACGTTCGGCACAATGAGCGAACTGCTCAACAGTCTGCGCCTCCTGTTCTCCCGGATCGGATCGCACGTGTGCGAACACTGCGGAGCACGCAACCAACCCACGATGAACGTTGCCGCCGAGCTTCCGATGCATTGCACGTTCTGCGGCGGACTCATGCATCCGCCATCAGCGGAGGATCTCGCATTCAACGCCGCGGGCGCGTGTCCGACATGCTCAGGCACCGGAATCATGAGGGAAGTCGACCGTTCCGCCTTGGTACCGGATGAGTCGAAAAGCATTGACGAGGGAGCCGTGCTGCCGTGGGGATCGTTGATGTGGGATTTGATGAAGCAAGTATGCGGGGCCATGGGAGTACGTACCAACGTACCGTTCAACCAACTCACCGAACAAGAACGAGATATCGTGTTCGCCGGCCCAGCCATCAAGAAGCACATCCTATACAAGCCGAAAAAAGGCGACGATTTCGCCGAACTCGACTTCACGTACTACAACGCCGTATACACCGTGGAGAACGCCCTCACCAAAGCCAAGGACGAAAAAGGGCTTAAACGTGTTGCGAGGTTCCTCAAAGAGCGTCCCTGCAGCGATTGCGGAGGGACCAGACTTTCCGAACGCGCCCGCCAGCCACGTATCAGAGACATCAATCTGGCTCAGGCAACCGCGATGTCTCTGGACGCACTCGTTTCCTGGGTAGGGTCCGTGCCGGAATCGCTGGAACCACATATGCACACCATGGCGAGCGCCATCTGTGAATCGTTCCTCAATACGTCACGGCGTTTATTGGAACTCGGTCTCGGGTATCTGTCCTTGGACCGCGCCGGAGCCACGCTGTCCACCGGCGAGCGCCAACGCGTGCAGCTTGCCCGCGCCGTGCGCAATCGCACCACAGGCGTGTTATATGTGCTGGATGAGCCGTCGATTGGGTTGCATCCCGCGAATGTCGACGGACTGCTCGGTGTCATGCGTGACCTGGTGGCTGATGGCAATTCCGTGGTAGTGGTCGATCATGACACTCGGGTGCTGGCCGAAACCGATTATCTCATCGAGATGGGGCCAGGTGCCGGCGCAAAGGGCGGTCAGGTGATTGCGCAGGGAACGGTGCCGCAGGTGATTGATACCCGCGAATCGCGCATCGCGCCGTTCCTTGCCCAGGGTGGCAACGTTCATGACCGTGTGCGTGACAACATTGACGCCCATGAAATCTTCTCCGCAGGACGAATTCATATGGAAACCGACCGTCTGCATACCGTCGGCCCGTTATCGGTAGATATTCCCCGTGGACGGCTGACCGCCGTAACAGGGGTATCCGGTTCCGGCAAGACGACGATGGTACTGGAGATGTTGATGCCCGCTTTGCAGTCGCGGATCGACAGGTCGCCGCAGCCGACGCAGGTGCGGCTCCTCGAGGCGGACGGTGTGTCCAAGGCACATCTTATCGATGCCACGCCTATCGGCGCGAACATACGTTCCACCGTCGCTACATATTGCGGCGTCCATGACGATCTTCGACGCGCGTTCGCAAAAACAGATGCTGCGCGGACCATCGGTCTGAAAGCGGGGGCATTCTCCTATAACACTGGCAAGCTGCGTTGCGCGACGTGCGACGGCACGGGATCGATTTCGCTCGACGTGCAGTTCCTGCCTGACGTCGATATCGAATGCCCGGCATGCCATGGCTCGCGGTATTCCGATGCAATCGCCGAGCTGAAGCTCCCCTGCACCGACGGAGTGGCGTATTCGATGCCGCAGTTAATGACAATGACCGTCGACGATGCCATGCCTGTCTTACGAGATGTCAAACCGATCCAAACGAAGCTTGCCACGTTGCATGAATTGGGTTTGGGCTATCTTGCGTTGGGCGAGCCAACTCCCGCGCTGTCGGGCGGTGAGGCCCAGCGTTTGAAATTGGCCAGCGAGATGGGGCGGAAACAGCATGATGCGGTATTCGTGTTCGATGAGCCGACAATCGGCTTGCATCCGCTTGATGTTCGCGTGCTGCTGCACGTGTTTGATGAACTTGTAGCGAATGGCGCGACGGTGGTCGTCATCGAACATGATTTGGACGTGATTGCCAATGCGGACTATGTGGTGGATATGGGACCGGGCGGCGGTGAAGCAGGCGGACGCGTAGTATGCGAGGGAGCGCCTTCTCGGATCGCCGCATGTCCGGAAAGCGTCACTGGACGATACCTACAATCGTCGCAATGCTGATATTGTCCCATCTTCGGGCATCTGCAGTCAGTCTGATGATGGGACAGGCAGTTCCCGCCATGCTTGAAGATGATGCAGCGCACGTACGATGTTGCATTGATCAAGTAACGTCCCTTCAGCGGCGCACATGGTGGGATACCACATGCGATGGCGGAGCGTGGCTTGTTTGCCAGTACCTTTGATGAGTTCGCCTTCATCAGAGGCATATTGAAAATGCAGATGACTGAGCAGTCCCCCGTGTCTGAGCGCGGAGCGTTCAGGCATGGGCTCCATCGCGATGAGTACGGCGAAGGGATCGGAGGCACCGGCATCGCTAGCGTGGAACACATAGCAGGGTTTGCCTTCCAGCCCCTTGTCGTGCACATGATCGAGCCGATATTCATGTGTTGTGATGGGGGTGCGTTTTTCGTCCAGCCAAGTCAGGTTAAAGCCTGCGACAGCATCATCGTCGCCAACTGCGGACGGCTGCTCGATATGCCATCCACCAATGCGGAATCGCCACTCCTTGCCCAAGGTTTTGCAGGCTTTTGCCCAGAAGCGTCGCGCATCGCCGAGCATCATGATCGCGAACAGCGGCTTGGATCGCATGGCTTTCGTCGAATCCTTCCAAGCCCGGTCAAGGTTCGGGTCATGATTGTTGATCAAATGTTCGAAGCTAATCCAGTCTCCCAGCCAATCGTTCACATTGAAGTCCATGCCAGACGATCCTCTTCTTCTCCCTGTTCGTTATGCAGTTCGTCTTCCAGCGCTATGATGCGGTCGCACCATAGCGCTGCAAGCTCATAATCATGTGTTACGACCAACACCGCTTTGCCACGGTCCGCGAGCTTTCGCAGAAGTCCGCCGACTTGGGTCATATGCAACCGGTCCAGTCCGCTGGTCGGTTCGTCCAAAACAATGAATCGCTTATCGCTCATCAAAGCGCAGGCTATAGCCAGCCTCTGCTTTTGACCGCCGGATAAACTCATCGGGTGGCGCTGCACGGAATCCAATAGGTCGAGGTCTCGTAGCACAGCATCGCATCGGTCACGCACAGCGTCATCCATCCCATCAAGTCCCAGTAATGCCTCTTCCCGAACACTATCGGAGAAGAGCTGGTAATTGACGTCCTGCATGACGAGAAATCCGGCACGAGTCAAAGCGCCGCGGCTCGCTTTCGTCCCATTCAATAGCACCATGCCGTTCAACGGAGCGGCAAGACCGCATAGCGTACGTGCCAAAGTGCTTTTGCCAACCCCGTTCGACCCCATAAGGCCAAGAATCTCACCCTCGTGAATGTCGAAATCGGGAATATCACGTGCGAATACGGGTGTCTTGCGGCCTAGAAGTCCCCGCTTTGTATGGCCTACACTCAGGCCGCGCACACCAATGACGACCTGTCGCTTGTCCTCGTCGGGCGCAATGCCTCCATGTTGGAGTTTACGATGCACGGCAAGCCTGTATGGTCTGTCATCGAGGGCGCGCAATCCTAATGCCGCGACGCGCTGTTCGGACATCGCCAGAAAATCGGACGCCTCATATTCACCGAGAATCGTACCGTGATCGAACACTATGAAACGGTCCGCTAAATCCGCGCACCATGCAAGACGGTGTTCGGCAATGACGATGGTCATTCCATCAGCTCTCAATCGGGAGACCATGTCATGCAGCCTGCGAATCGCCACCATATCTAAATTACTTGTCGGCTCATCCATAACGATGAGTCCAGGAGCCAGCATGGTCGATGCCGCGACAGCAAGCTGTTGCTTCTGGCCACCTGAAAGCGTCATGATCCTACGACCTAATAGATGCCTGATGTGAAACTGCTCCGCGACATCATGCACGCGTTGCCGAATCCGCGCGGGAGACATGCCCGTATTCTCGCAGGGGAATGCCAGCTCATCGGTGGAATCGGCATTGAAATACTGCGTCTTCGGATTCTGGAATACGCTGCCCACCTGTCCCACATAGCTTTCCACAGGAGCCAATCCGGCGCGGATTCCGCACGTCATATGGATGCCCTGCAAATCGCCGGAATAGAAACCAGGTATCAGACCATTGAGCAAACGTGTGTACGTGGTTTTGCCACAGCCGCTTTGTCCACATAAGATGGCAATCTCGCCTTGCGGTATGGCACAGCTGATGTCATTCAGCGCATCGACCTCAGCAGCTTCATCAGCATGATATGCGAATGAGCACCGTTGCGTCCATGCGACTATCCGATTGATATCACTTCCGATACTCACCATGCTCCTCCAATGCCCAATGCCAGAGGAACCGTGCAGATGACCATCCATGCCCAATCAATGCCATGCATGCGGATTTCGGTATGACATGTATGAGGCCCGCGAATGCCGATTCCTTTGGTCAGTGCGGCTACGGACAAATCCTGGGCGACCCCCGTAGCGTTCATCAACAACGGCATCAGGATGTATTCCAAAGACTGAGCCGGATGACGGAGCAGGGCGAATGTCCCCTGGGCGATGCCACGTAATGCCATCGCGTCACGAATCTGATGGTAATCGTCATGGATTGTCGGGAAGAACCGGATGCACACCACACATGGAATCACAATCGTCTCCGGAATGCGCATGCGCCGCAGGGCACACACGAATTGACTGGCCGTAGTCGTGGTGAATGCGTATATGCCGGCAATCAGACAAGGCATCATCATCCGGATGCCGACACAAAGCAAACCAAGCATATGCAACCAGCTGCCGCCATCGTCAAGCGTCGATGCCCAAGTCCCCACTAGTAGCAATACATAGATGCAACCGAAGCGTACCGCAGCCGCCCATCGTCCCGCGCCGAGCAGTGGCAGAAGAAGCAGCAATACTGTAAGCGACTCCACAACCACGTCGACATGGAAGAACAGCAACAGGTTGGCCAATGCCACTAGGTACAGTTTGGTTCTTGGGTCCAGGGCCATCAGATGATGCCGGTCTTCGCAAAATGCTTCTTCAGCATACGCTGCCCAAACCAGCCTCCGAGCAACGCACATACCAGTACCGCTATCATGGCAATGAAAAACGTGCCGGTATTGACATGTGCGAACACACCATCGATATAGGACGAGTCCTTGCCACGGGCCTGCAGACTGGCCACATAGGCATCCTTCATGAACCACAACGGCAGAATCGGACCGGTCAGCCCATAGCAGAACACGACATAACTCGCCAGGATACCTGTCTTGCTCCGATAGTCCCCGGCGCGAGCGATGGCATCAGCGATGACCGGAAACACGATGCTCGCAGCAAGGGAAAGGATGAAATGTCCGGATACGAACAAGAACAATCCGACGACGATGCCCATCACGCTAATCGCGCCGAATTTTCCGACCTTGGCAACCAGGAGCATATATACGCAACCACAGATCAATGCGGCGACCGCAGGCAGAAGAATCATGCCGAATCCCATCAAAGCCACGGAACTGAACAGCGTGGCCACGGCGACCAGCACGAAATACAAGGCAGTGAACACACCTATCGTGATGAGATCGGGAATGGTCAGATGCCTCGACTTGGTCGACATGCCCTGCTGCGTCATGGTCAGTCCTTTCGATTGTCATGGGCGGCCAGCCACCAATGTATCGAGGAAACACGGAAAAGACAATAGTTTTTCCTCGTTTTCATGGAAAACTATCCAATCCGCGTCGCGGTAATCCATAAACCATCCATACCCAGAGACAATGAAACGACGCCCCGAGTCAACGTCCTCGCTCCAGTCTCAGACGACAAGGCAATATCCCAATGCCGCGGCCATCACAGGAACCACCACCGACGTCAGCACATATCCCACGAACACGGTGATCCGCCCACCGCGCAACAACGTCACGGATTCGTTCATCATGGTGGAGAATGTGGAGAATCCACCAAGGAAGCCGGTCGCCAACATCACATGCGCGGGATCCGACAGAAACCGGCGTGAGTACAGACCTGCAATCACGCCTGCCAGGAATCCGGCAATACTGTTGATCACAAAGGTCGACAAAGGAAATGCCTTATGCCAAGAAGCTTTGATAACGGAATCACAAACATACCTTGCGGCGGCGCCGAGACCACCACACAGGCACACCGATACGGCGATGACCGCATTATTCATCAGTCCGCCTCCTTGCCCATGGCATGGCGATCACCATCGTTATGCTCAGTACCGGCAAACCGCAGCCCGACATGCGCGCCAACGTATGCCAGCAGACAGCCCACGATGAAGGTCGTGCAACAATACGCCGCACAATCCATGGCTTTGCCGTCATGCAGCATAGTGAATTCCTCGAGGGCGAGAGTGGACATGGTGGACAATCCTCCACACATGCCCATGCCACATCCACGGTTCACATATTCCTTCGCGCGTCCCACGGTTCTGCGGGTTCCTCCCAGCCATGCCGAAAGCGCCGCGTATACGAAGCAGGAGGCCATATTCGCCGCGAATGTGCCGATATGGAATGCGCCGCAGTCGGGAATGACCGAACAAGCGTAGCGTAATGCGGTTCCGATGCATCCCCCAAGGAACACCACGCATATGAGATCGACTCGAATGATATGTTGTCGTGCCATGTATCTTCTTTCCAGCGAGGTGCCGAACCAATATGACAGACATGGAAGAATGGCGATGCCACAACCGCTGAAAGCCATAAGGTACAGCACACCCTATGTCGTAGGAACCATCAGCGGGTTTGCGGTTCGAAGCCTGTAACGGCTTCAGGCGAGTCCCATCACCGCAATCCAGTATATCCGGCACGCGAGGCCGTCCGTACCATCATTCACGATGCGGACAACTTCCCCGGACTACCGCAACGTACGATCCATAACCGTCGCCAATAGCGCGGCGACCCCCAAAACCGCAACTGTGATGCCAATGCCGTGGAGCCCTCCATCAGTGACCGTCTCACCGAAGAACACGCCACTCAATGAGGACGCACCGATAGACCCGATATAGATGGACGTGCGCAGCAGACCAGACGACGTGCCAATATGCTCGGATGCCGCTCGGCGATATAGCACGGTCTGACTGGTCGACATGCTGAGTCCCAACACCAGTCCCGCGACAGCGGAGGCGGTCAACGGCAATACGACCATGCCAGCGGATGACGTGCAAGCCAACAACATGCCCACCGCCACCATCGCCGAACAGCACACCATCAACGGCAGGCGCACTATCGGCTTCTTCGCGATGGATAACGAAGCCACTGTCGCCACCACCCCCATCGGAATGATGAACATGCCGGAAACACCGGCGTTCATATGGCAGGCATCCTCCAGCCACTGGGGCAAGGCGTACATGACCACATAAGCGCCAAGCATGGTGAGCATCGCACGCAGAAAATTCAACGTCATCGCACTATCCGCCGCGAGTGAACGCACATCGACGAAAGGCGTTGCCGCATGCAACTCCCACGCGACAAAAGCCAACAAAGCGATGACAGTGACGCAACCGGACACCTTGTCGAAAGTAGGCAAACTCATAAGAACAATCAGCAGCGCGCTGATTGTGATGGAGAATAGCAACAGACCCATGACATCGAGATGCGCGATGAAGAAGGATACGGTCATACGATGTTCATGCTTCGCATCGGGCTCGATGCTTGCCAATCCCAGCACAATCGTGATGATGCCGACCAACACGTTGACGAAGAAGGTGGAGCGCCATCCAAAAAAGGTGACCAACAGGCCGCCCAACGGTGGACCGACAGCGATGAGCACCAGTCCCACCATAGCGAGAATGGAAAGGACCAACGAAGGCGGTTCCGCCAATCCCATGCGATCGGCCCGTCTGCGAACCAGCAGCATGGCAGCAGGATAGCCACAGGATGTGCCCGCACCAATAAGCACACGCGACGTCAGCAGCACGCCGAGATTCGGAGCGAAACCACCCAGTAGTCCTCCAATCATGACCAATGCCGCACCGGCCATGAACACCGAGCGAGGACCAATGATCTCAGAAAGCTTGCCCGCCGTCGGCTGCGCGATGGCACATGTCAGGTACAGCGCAGATATCAGCAGGGTCGCCCTTCCGGCATCAATCCGCAAATCATGTGAAATCGGTGCGAGCGCCGTCGAGATAAGCGTGCTGTTGACAGGGTTGAGACCGACCCCAAATATCATCGCCATGATGAAGGTCTTGTGAAACGCGGGAGTTTCTCTTGTCTTATCAGCCGTCTTCATCGCGTGTCGCCTCCCGTCGGCAGCGATTCCGTGGCGGCGATGCGTTCGATCAATGTGGTCGCAGCGGCGAGGTCCCCGCGCTCGCCGTCATCCAATGCATATTCGATGGCATGCGCCAGCCAAGTTGTTTGGCTAGCGGTTACGTGGGCGAGGAACGCATGTCCTTCATCGGTCAAGCCGACCAGTCGACGACGACGATCTTTCGAATCGGCATGCTGTGTGACATACCCTGTGGACCTCAGTAGTTCAAGACGCTGGGTGATGGCCTGTTGCGATACGTGTTCGTACGCGGCCAAAGTCGATACCGACAGTTCTCCCTCGGTATCCAGCCGCTTCAACATGGCAAGCTGCGAAGCGGTGATGCCCCGTTCCGCGATGCCGGCCTCATGCTTCATCCGAGCTTGCAGCCTGCTGACCGCAATCGCCAATTCCATGGCGACATCCGATGTCGAATATTCGTCTTTCGTATCCATTTCGATTGCCTCCAGCTGGCCACCATAGCACTTACACAAGCTACTTGTACAATCTGCTTGCGGATTTCCTCGCATGACGCCACTCGTCGCAAGGCTTCAAACCGTTATCGCCCTGAACAACAAAAAGGGCCATCCCACTTTTGCAGGATGGCCCTCCATATAAGAACAACAGACCTCAGGCAAGTTTGCCGTAGGCTTCGGCATCCACCGGCTCGAGCCATTCGTTGCTCATGGATGCCGGATCGCCCGCAGGGACCATGAAGGCTAGATGCGAGCATGATTCGCCGGGGGCGGCGCCATGCCAGTGCTTCGTATCCGCGGGGATGCAGACGGCCTGCCCGGCCTTGAGCTCCTTTGGCTCCTGTCCCTCGATCTGGTAGTAGCCGCGACCGCCGACCGCGATGAGTACCTGCGCCGCGTTGTGATGGATGTGCCAGTTGTTGCGGCAACCCGGCTCGAAGGTCACGTTATGGATGGCAATCTGCGGAGTCTCGAGCACCGGAGCAAGGTAGCTCTGTCCCACGAAGTACTGCGCGAAGCCGTCGTTCGGTTCTCCCATCGGGAATGCGCTCGGATTTTCCATTGTCGACCCGTCCTTTCATTTATGCTCTGTACCGTTCCCTATTCAACGCCCGGCGAAAAAGAATGTCCAATGTGAGTATGGTATATCGTTCCATGCGTCGATTGCATATCAAACCATTCATGCGAGGTATTGGTTCTGCCAATCGAAACGGGATATGCTGACCTTCCGAACATCAACGGCAGAAGAGCTTCAGTATGACTGACATGAGCTACGCCCCACTGGGATGGTCCGGCATCCAAGTTTCCAAGGTCTGCCTTGGCGGTATGAGTTTCGGCAAGACCTCCCCGTAATTCCATCAGTGGACCATCGATGCCGACGCCACCGAACAGCCGTCAGTACAACATGGCGCTCACCCCATACTCCCCATGGCGTCCGGCCATCTGACCCATCCGTCCTGGGATTCCGATTCCAAACGCGGCACCACCGACGGCACCATGCGCAACAAGTACGATCAGGCACGTGCGCAGGATATGCCGATCATCGAACGCGTGCACGGGCTCGCGGAACGGCTCGGCGTGCCGATGGCGCGGATCGCCCTCGCCTGGCATTGGGCCAAGGACGTCACGGCACCGATCGTCGGCTGCTCGAAGACGGAGCGCGTGGATGATGTCATCGAAGCACTTGGAGTAAAACTCAGCGAATCCGACATCGCCTATCTTGAGGAGCCGTACACGGCGCATGAACTGGTCGGCCCATTGGCCAGGCCGGGCGAGCGCGCGCTGGCCGGCACCCTTGCGCCGACCCTGAAGGAGAAAGCCAAGTAGCGCCACACGTCGCCGGAAAGTGGCTAGCGCACCGGGATGCAGATCTCGGTCACGAACTGGGCGGGATCCGATGTCAACCCTTCATCGATCAACGCGATCTCACGTGAGAACCCGGTGATGTCGAGACCCTGCTCTGCGGTGTACCATATCAGCTCGCGATACCGGTCGGGGGCATCGCCATGACTCCCCCGGAACCGGATGCGCACGCAATCGGTCTCCGGCAATGCCACGGTGTCGCCCTCATATTCGTCCTCGTCGTCAAGCAATAGGAACACCAACCCGTAATCGGCATATCCGCCCTGTTCCAACGATTCCTTGTCAATGCCGACGCCGACCTTGCCGAGGAAGACCAGCGAATCCTTCTGATGCTGCTCCAGCTTGCGGATCGAATATTCCAGGCCGAGATACGAGTCGACCTTCGGTGAATCCCTGATCCAGACGATCCTGCAGGCGGGTTGCCGCACAACACGTATCACGTCGAATTCGGACTGCTCAGCGTCCCGCAGCCGCTCCAAGCGATGGTCGATCTTCCGCTGGACCATTTCCAGCTCATGCTGTTTGCGCTCGATCAGGGCTTTCTGTGCAACAAGCTTGTCCTCGATGACATGCACGTCGCGATTGTGCAGGAACTCGGCTATCTGCGTCAACGGCATATCCAGCACACGCAGGTACCGGATTGTGTTCAGCACCTCGAACTGCTTGGCACCGTAATACCGGTACCCGGTGCGCGGGTCGATATATTCGGGTTCCAGCAAGCCGCAACGCTCATAATGCCGAAGCGTGCCCAGCGACACATTGAACATATCTGCAACCTTGCCTATACGGAACAGTCTGCCGTCACCCGGCAAAGCGTCGCGCCCTCCACTTCGCTCACTCGCCGTCATGCACGCGCCTTCTCCGAAATTACGCCGTGACGCTTGAGCCACGCGTAGAAGCCAAGACAGATCAGCACGGAAAGCAGCGATCCGGCGGGCGCGGCGACGCCCATGGGGAACAAGGTGTTCGGGAACAGCTTGGATGCCAGATACGCCCCGGGCACACGGACCAGGGTGATGGCCACGATATTGTGGATGAATCCGATATAGGAGCGCCCGCATGCGGCGAAGAAGCCGCTGAAGCAGAAGTGGATGCCCGCGAAGATGCTGTCGACGATGTAGCTGCGGATGTACTGTGTTCCCAGCAGGATTACCGTCGCATCGGTGGTGAACAGGCCGACGATGGAGCCCGCCGTCAGTTCCACCACAATCGATATGACGATGCCGTAGACGACGGTGATCGCGGTGGCGTATCGCAGTGTCTTCGTCGCTCGCTCCATCCTGCCGGCACCGATGTTCTGCGCCGAGACGGCGGATACCGTGGCCAGCATGGACGACGGTACCAGGAACAACGCGCTGATCACCTTTTCGACGACGCCGACAGCTGCCGCATCGTTCAGGCCACGGTAGTTGGCGATGACCGTGATGATGATGAAGGCGATCTGGATGCAGCCGTCCTGAACCGCCGTCGGCACTCCGATGCCGAGAATGCCGCGGAGCATGGCCCTATCGGGGCGAAGATCGCCGAACTTCAGTCTGATGCCCGTACGCCGGCGGCGAATCGCCACCAATGTCACGGTCACACTGATGGCCTGCGCCAGTGTGGTGCCCAATGCCGCGCCCGAGGGACCAAGACGCAGCCAGCCCATAAACAGGTAGTCGAACACGATGTTGCAGAAGCATGCAACCGCAATGAAATACATGGGGCTTTTCGAATCGCCCATCCCACGGAACACCGAGCTGATAATGTTGTACGCGACGATGAACGGGATGCCGATATAGCAGATGGTCAGATACTGCGCGGTTCCCTCGACGGCTTCGACTGGCACGCCGATCAGCGAGATGATGTTGTGCACGTTCAACAGCAGAACGACCGTCAGCGCCAACGCGATTCCTGCGAACAGCGTGATGACGTTGCCGATGGCCTTGGCCGCACGGTCGAGCCTGTTCGCGCCGACCGCACGGCCGATGGTGACGGTCGCGCCCATGGCAAGACCCACGATGACCACGGTGAGCATGTACAGCACCTGGCTGCCGTTCGCCACCGCGGTGATGCCGTCGATGCCGATGAACTGTCCGGCGATGAACAGATCGGCCATGCCGTACAGCGTCTGCAGGAAATACGACAGCAGATACGGCAACGCGAAGGTGACGATCGTTCTGAACACGCTTCCCGTTGTCAGGTTCTTTCCCATGGGTTGTCTCTTATCCTCCCGTTTCGGCCTATGTCTTCCAGCAGGAAGGCTAAACCTTACAATGGTTGTAGAGTCAATCCCAAAGCATTGTCATGTCCAATATGCGGAAAACCGTCTTTCACCCCATGACCGGAGCGGTGGCTTCGTCTTCCCCGTCCGGCTCGTCGGCGAGACCCATGAGCTCTCCCATCTTGTCCGCGTACACGCCCGTCTCATGCATGAGCAGGGCCCGCACTGCCCGAAGCGATTCGCGATCCCGAGGAAGACGGTACAAGGCGATGGTCGCGGCCATTTCGCCAAGCTTTTCATAGTTGTCCAACATGCGTTTGCGATCCTTGTGCGAAGCGAGCATCGCATCCATGCGATCCTCCGGTTCGGCGAAAAAGATATATCCGGCAAGGGTAAGCAGCAGACCAGCCTTCCTCACATTGCGTGCCTGGCTGTCAAGTTCTTTGACACCATTCTCGAACATGGTTCGATCACGCAGTCTGAAGCCTTCCTGGAGAAGACCCGAAGCCGACGGCCCCATAAGGGAGATGGCAAGGTCATGCAGATAGAGCGGGTCTTTCCATATATCCTCCACTTCATATACGCCATTGTCCTCGATCTCGGCCAGTAGTTGGGCGACGGGCTTAGTGTTCTCATCCCACAGATTCCGATATGCCTCCACAATGTGTTCGGCGTCATACAGATATCTGGCATCGAGGCAAGCCGGATATTCCAATGAGCTGGTGACGCTCAGATCCACAGAACAGGCATATTCCAGATCCGCCTTGATCCGCATATCCTGCAACTGGGCGCATACATGCCTGTATCGGAAATCGGGATCACATCCCAATTCGACCACTTTCGGATCATCGCGGAGCATACACATACCCAATCCCCCATAAGCGAGAACCATCAGCGCCGCATCAGCGGCCCTAGGCTCGCCCCCTCCCCATCGCAACAGAGTGTATGCGGCCAGACGGTAGGTCTGTCGCAGGTATTCCATCATGCATTCGAGCCGTTTCCTCCTTCCGCCTCCGCTCTTCTTCCCCTTGGTCTTTTTCCTTCGGAACACCTCACATGTATCGAACAGACCAAGCTGGAACGGCATCCTGTTGCTCGGCCGATGCGTCGCCACCGCGACGGAAGCATCATTAATCATTTCATACAGCCATGCGCTCATGCCGTATTTACGAACCACATTGCGGCATCCGGTCAGGAATTCGGCATCATAGCCTATTTGGAACCGATCCAATATGATCATATCCATGTCGAGGTTCACCGGCCATGACGTGCCGCCGAACAAGTCATCCGCAAGCTCGTGCACCACGTCATCGAACAGGGAAAGCGGACCTTCCATATCGTGTTCGAGACGTATCCGATCAAGGTCCGCGAAACAACGCCCCGAGCTGTACCGGTCGAAGCGCTCGATCAGCCGATCCATCGTTTGCAGGAAAGCCTGTTCGTCCATATTGAATGGCGTGGCCACGGCAACTGTCATATGCAACTCCTTCGTCGTAGAGATGCACCTACTGTCGCATATCCGTCCACCTCTCCGTCACAATCCTTTGAAAAAAGTGAATAAGTGGACAATTTCCACCTATCCACACCCCCATACCTGTCTGTGGACAACTTGCGCAATAACAAAAGGCCCTTCCTCCAAAAAGAGGAAGGGCCTGATCTTCGCGTAGGCGACGAGCCGGTCCGTCAGTTGATGAGTTCCTTGACCGCTGCGATGACGGCCTGCAGACTCGCCTTGGCGTCACCAAACAGCATCTGCGTGTTGTCTTCGAAGTACAGCTCGTTCTGGATGCCGGCATAACCGGTGCCACGGCCACGCTTCATGACCACCACGTTCTGCGCCTTGTCGACGTCGAGAATCGGCATGCCGGAAACCGGGGTGCCCGGCTTGCGGGCGGCCGGATTGGTCACGTCGTTGGCGCCGACCACCAGAGCCACGTTGGCCTGCGGGAACTGCGGATTGATGTCATCCAGGTCGACGAGCTCCTCATACGGGACGTTGGCCTCGGCGAGTAGCACGTTCATATGGCCAGGCATACGGCCTGCCACCGGATGGATGGCGTAGGAGACTTCGACACCATGGTCCTTGAGCAGGGTGCCAAGGTCAGCGAGCTCACGCTGGGCCTGGGCCTGGGCCAGACCGAAGCCCGGCACGAAGATGACCTTCTCTGCGTAGACGAGCTGGACGGCCAGATCGTCGGCGGAGGTTTCCTTCATGGTGCCCTCCGGCCCCTCTCCGGCGCCCGCCGCAGAATTGGAGCCGCCGAAGCCACCAGCCAAGACGGACAGCAGCGGACGGTTCATAGCCTTGGACATGGCGATGGACAGGGTCACGCCCGCCGCACCGACGAGCGCGCCGGCCACGATCAGGGCGATGTTGTTGATGGCCAGACCGGACATGGCCACTGCGGTGCCGGTGCAGGCGTTCAACACGGAGATGACGACCGGCATATCAGCGCCGCCGATCGGGATGACGAACACGAGGCCGTAGCACAAGGCGAACACGGTGGTCAGGATCGACCAGAGCAGACGCTGGTTCGGCTGCACGCACAACATCACGAAGGACACGATGGTGAGCACGACGAACAGGATGTTCCAGAAGCCCTTGCCCGGCAGGCTCAGCTTCTTGACCCACTTGATGCCCTGCAGCTTGCCGGCTGCGATCAGCGAGCCGGAGAAGGTGACGGAGCCGATCATGATGCCCAGACCCGCGGTGATGAGCACCACGATGGATGGGGTTTCGGCGGAGGTCAGGATGTCGTTCAATGCCACGAGCGCGGCGGCGCCACCGCCCACGGTGTTGAACACGGAGACCAGCTGCGGCATGTCGGTCATCTTGACCTTCTTGGCGGAGACCACGCCCGCCACGGCGCCGATGACGATGCCGACGATCAGCACGATGACTGCGACGCCATGCTTGAAACCGTTGGAGGCCTCACCTGCGAACAGCACGATGAAGGCCATGGCCACGGCGAACACCATGCCGATGGCGGAGACCATGTTGCCCTTGCGGGCGGTCTTCGGGGAGTTCATCAGGTGCAGGCCGATGACGAACATCACTGCGGCCAGCAGATAGACGAACCATTCGATGACGCCGAGCGGCGTGCTCAGCATTTCGGCCAGGGTACCCATTTACTTGGCCTCCTCTTCCTTCTTCTTGCCCTTGTCGGACTTGAACATCTCCAGCATGCGGTCGGTGACGACGTAGCCGCCGACGACGTTCATCGTGCCCAGCACGGCGGCCAGGAAGATGAACACCCAGGCGAGCGGACTGGTGGCGTGCGCGGCGACGATGACGACGCCCGCGATGACGATGCCGTGGATGGAGTTGGCGCCCGACATCAGCGGGGTGTGCAGGGTGGCGGGCACCTTGCCGATGACCTCGACGCCGATGAGCAGCGCGAGGACGAACAGTGTGATCGCAACGACGATATCCATTGCTTTACTCCTCTTCCTTCTTGGCTTCCTCGCCGCGGCCGGCCACGACCATGGCGTTGTCGAGCTCTTCGTTCAGGTCGATGGCGAGCTTGCCGTCACGCACGAAATGCGCCAGCACGTCGGCCACGTTGCGGCTCAGCAGGTTGGATGCGGTGGTGGACACGCCGCTGGCCAGATACGGGGCGCCGATGATGGTCACGCCGTTGTCGGTGACCTGGGTGCCGACGGAGGAGCCTTCGACGTTGCCGCCAAGGTCGCTTGCCGCGCAATCGACGATGACGGCGCCACGATGCAGACCGGCCACACCGGCCTTGGTCAGAAGGACCGGAGGCTTGCGTCCCGGCACTTTGGCGGTGGTGATGACGATGTCGAAGCCGGCGGCCTTCTGATCGACCGCGGCCTGTTGCTGGGCCTGCTCTTCGGCGCTCAGCGCGCGTGCGTAGCCGCCTTCGCCCTGGCCCTTGGAGAAGTCAAGACCAAGGTCGAGGAACTTGGCGCCCAAGGATTCGACTTCGCCCTTGGATGCCGGACGCACGTCGTACGCGGTGACGACGGCGCCGAGACGCTTGGCGGTGCCGATGGCCTGCAGGCCGGCGATACCGGCGCCCAGAATAAGCACCTTGGCCGGGCGGATGGTGCCAGCGGCGGTGGTCATCATCGGCAGGAAGGAACCGTACGCGTTGGCTGCCACGATGGCGGCCTTGTAGCCCATCACGGAGTTCTGCGACGTCATTTCGTCCATGGACTGCGCGGAGCTCAGCTGACGCGGCAGCTTTTCCATGGCGACGCCGACCAGACCGGCCTTCTCGATCGCGGCGACGTAATCGGCATCGGTGAACGATCCCAACATGCCAATGATCCATGTGCCCTGCTTGACGCGGGCGAGCAGCTCATTGCTTGGACGATCCACAAAACCCAGCGCGTCGGCGCGTGCGATCACATCGTCGGCGGAGACGACCTGCGCGCCCGCCTTCGTATAATCTTCATCAACGTAGTGCGATGCGACGCCCGCACCGGACTCAATCAGACATGTAACACCTGATTTACGCAACCTCGTTACGATATCCGGTGTCAGAGCAACACGGGACTCGTGTTCGGAAGTCTCGTTGAGAACTCCGAAGACCACGGTGGCTTCAGCTTTTTCAGCCATAGGTGCCCTTTCTTCCTCGTTAAAGAAATCTAATGAACAGATACAGCGCCCAAGTGTAACGTACACGGCAACATCGCGGCCGCAATCGTTCATCTTTCGAATCACGGGCTGTATCCGGCATGCGCCGCCCGTTTCCCTGATGGCCTGTCACCTTACGCTACCGTAAGGTGACGTGTCGCGCGCGACGGGCTATCATTCCTTCTTTAGATACCGTTTATATACGTAGGAGAGTCACGTGTCCATCATCACCTCGTTGAACAAGCAGGCCACTAATCTCGCAAGGAAGGCGTTGCGCCTGGGCAACGATTTCGTGCACCCGGTCAGCGACGATTCCGGCAATACACCGGATTACAACGACCCGAACAGCATCCTCTCCCCCGATGGCCATATCGAGCTGCCGCACACCGCTGAATGGGGACCGGGATACCCGTCCACCACGTTCCTTGACCCCGAAACCGGACTGTTGACCACGAAGACAGAGGGCAATCCGCCGCTAGACGAAGGCACCTCCATCTACGATATCTACGCCGACCGCGCCGCTCGTATGGGCGACGAACCATTGTACACGTTCAAGCAAGATGGCGATTGGCACACCAAGACCGCAAATGAGACGCTCGCCGACATCCGCGCCGTCGCGAAGGGCTTGCTGCATTATGGTTTGAAGAAGGGCGATGGCGTGGCTTTCATGTGCCGCACCTCCTACGATTGGGATGTGTTCGACGCGGCCGTCATGGCCTGCGGCGGCGTGCTCGCCACGATTTACGATACCGATTCCGCCGAGCAGATCCGCAATATCGTCAACAATTCCGATGCGCGTCTGCTGGTCGTGGAAACCACTGATATGAAGGCGAAGGCGGACGGGGCCGAAACCGAATGCCCGACTTTGGAGCACATCGTCTGCTTCGAGACCGGTGGTCTTGACGAGATCAAGGCGTATGGCTCCGGTGTGAGCGATGAGGCGCTCGATGCGCGAATCGATTCCGTGCAGAAGACCGATCTGTGCTCCATTGTGTACACGTCCGGTTCGACCGCCGCGCCGAAGGGCGTGGAGATGACGCATGAGCATTATTGCGCCACCGCGTTCAATCTGCCCGATTATATGCCGGAACTGCTGCATGACAAGAAGAACACCGTCCTGCTGTTCCTGCCTCAGGCGCATTCCTTCGCCCGTGCCATCAACTACATCTGCGTAGCAAGCAATCTGCATATTTATATCGCGCAGGGCATCAAGACATTGACCGCCGATTTGCAGGTGGCCAAGCCGACCATCATGATCGTTGTTCCGCGTGTGCTGGAGAAGGTGTACAACGCTGCTTCCCAGAAGGCCGGTCATGGCGCCAAGGGCGTCGCGTTCGCCGCAGCCGTGGTCGCCGCGCAGAATTATATGAAGGAAGTCAGCACCAAGGGGAAGACCGGAACGCTTACCAAGGCACGTCGCGCGGCGTTCGATCCGGTGGTCTATGCCTCGCTGCGTGAGGTGCTCGGCGGACGCGCCAAGTGGATCGTCGCGGGCGGTGCGCCGCTTGATCCGGAGTTGTTGGCGTTCTTCCGTGGTGCCGGCGTGCCGGTCTACGAAGGCTACGGATTGACCGAAACCACCGCGCCGTGCGCGTTCAACGTGCTTGGCGTGCCGTATCATCAGGGTTCCGTCGGCATCGCGTTCCCTGGTTTCGAGCTGCGTATCGCCGAGGATGGGGAGATTCAGGTCAAGGGCGCTTCGGTGTTCCCGAAGTACCATAAGAACGGCGAGGCCACCGAGGATTCCTTTACCGAGGATGGCTGGTACAAGACCGGCGACTTGGGCCGCATTGACGACGATGGCTTCCTGTACATCATCGGACGCAAGAAGGATCTCATCATCACCGCCGGCGGCAAGAACGTCTCCCCTGGCCCGATCGAGGATGTCATCAAGCGTTGCGAATTCGTCTCTCAGGCGTTGGTGCTTGGCGACAAGCGTCCGTTCATCTCCGCGCTGATCACGCTTGACGAGGAAGCGTTGCGTCCATGGCTGGAAAGCAAGGGTCTCAACCGAGATATGTCGATGGAGGAGGCCTCCAGCAACGCGGCCGTCCGCGCCGAAGTCCAGAAGTGGGTCGATCAGGCCAATGAGGGCGTGTCCCGTGCCGAATCCGTGCGTAAGTTCATCATCCTGCCGGAGGAGTTCACACAGGAGAACGGTTTGATGACCGCTTCCATGAAGGTCATCCGTCCGAAGGTGATCAAGCGTTACGCCACCCTGCTGAACACGCAAATGTACACCAAGAAGAAGTGACCATCCAGCACCAACAAGCCTAGAGCATAAGAAAGCCTGCCGCATAAACAGCGGCAGGCTTTATTGTTCCCACCCGGAAAAAATCAGAAGCCCAGCTTCTCAAGCTGCTTGGCTGAGCCGTCAAACGGGCAGCCCAGTGGGCTGACCGTAGGCGAAGTGAGCAGCTTCGCCGCGAAGCGGATCCTAAGCGGCTTAGAAGCCCAGCTTCTCAAGCTGCTTAGGATCCGACTGCCATCCCTTGGCCACCTTGACATGCAGGTCGAGCTTGGCCTTCTGCCCGACGATGCGGTTGACCGCGGTGCGCAGCTTCTTCTTGACGCGTACCAGATGCTCCGCGTTATGTCCGATGATGATCGGCTTCTGCGAATCACGTTCCACGTAGATCGACACAATCACCTGCGCCTTGCCCGCGTAGGATTCGCCGCTGTCGTTGTCTTCCGGATATTCGATGGAATCCACCACCACGGCGAGCGAATGCGGCAGCTCGTCATCCAATTCCTCCAGGAACGCGCCTCGAATCAGTTCGGCGATGGTGTCTTCCGGACGTTCTTCGGTGATTTGCTCGGCCGGATACATCTGCGGTCCTTCGGGCATGTTCTCCACCAGCACGTTGCGTACTTCGGCGAGATTGTCGTGCTCGAGGGCGCTCACCGGCACAATGTCGGTGAAGTCGGCGAACTCGTTGATTTCGATGAGCTTGTCGATCAAAGCGCTTCGGTCCAATTCGTCGATTTTGGTGACGATGGCGATCAGCGGCACCTTCCATTTGAATGTGCCGTCGTCGCGTTTGACGGCGAAATCAGAACGCAGCCTGCTCAGAATGCGTTTGTCGCCGGGGCCGATTTCCTGGTCGGCGGGCAGCAGGAAGGCGATCGCGTCGACATCGGATAGCGATTCGTCGACGACATCGTTCAGCCGCTGTCCGAGCAGCGTACGCGGACGGTGGATACCGGGGGTATCGACCAGCACGATCTGCGCGTTGTCTGTGGTCAGAATGCCGCGGATGGCCTTACGTGTAGTCTCCGGACGGGATGAGGCGATGGCGATCTGCGTGCCGATAAGCGCGTTGATCAGCGTCGATTTGCCGACGTTCGGACGTCCGACCACCGCGACGAAGCCGGAACGATATGGAACGGGGGCTTCGGCGTCGGAATGCTGGGAAGCCGGTTCGGTCACATCTGCGTCAGTCATGCTTGTCCTTGGAATCCTTGTCGTCATGGGATGCCTCTTCGGCACCGTTCGTATGGTCTTCGTGTTGTTCAGTTTCGTCCACGCCCTCGACGTGGGCCGGTTCCACCACGATGGTGGACACTTTCTTGCGGCGTCCCGCGGAGTCGACCGCGGTCAGGCGCAGGCCCCTGGTGACGGCCGTCGAACCGACGATCGGCACGCGGCCAAGCAGCTTGGTGAGCAGACCGTATACCGTGTCGACGTCGTCCTCGTCGATGTCGATTTCGAAGATCTCCTCCAAGTCGGCGATGGGCGTGCGTGCCGGCATGCTCCATTTGTTCTCGCCGATTTGTTCCGGATCGGCATGCTGGGTACGGTCGTGCTCGTCCTCCAGTTCGCCGACGATCTGTTCGATGGTGTCTTCGATGGTGACCAGGCCGGCGATGCCGCCGTATTCATCCACGACGATAGCCACATGCTGGCGGGTGCGCTGCATCTGGTGGAACAGGTCGTCGACCGGCTTGGATTCGGGCACCAGCATCGGGTCACGGACGATGGATTCGACATCGCGGGATATCGCCGCGGGATTGAACGCCGTGGCGCGCACGGCATCCTTCAGGTATGCCACGCCGACCAGATCATCCACATCATCGCCGATGACCGGTATACGGGAGAATCCGGAACGGGAGCACAATTTCAGCATGTTCTCCAGCGTCTCCCCGCGTTCGATGCAAATCATATCAGTGCGCGGCACCATGATCTCACGCGTCAACGTTTCGGACAACGTCAATACGTTGCGCAGCATTTCGGAAACCTCAGGGTCGAAATCATTCGCCTCGACCAGACGATCTATGGTGGCGCGCCCTTGTTCGAGTTGGATTTTTTCAAGCTCCTCATCGTCCGACAGATCATTCGAATGACGTTTCGCATCCTTCTGTCCGCCGATTTTAGCGAACGGCGTCAAAGCCACCGCGACCGACGCCGCATCGGCATGCTTCAGCATCAGATCGACCGGTTTGGAGGCGCCCGCGCTACGTGGACGGACCAGCAGCGAAATCACCGCGACCACCAGCGCGAACACGAAGCCGACAAGCAGCCCCGCCCATAACGGCGCATCGCACAACGACGCGATCGCGGCGACCAACACACCGTCAAGCACATTGCAGGTGATGCGGAAGAACGCGCATGAACCGGCGGTCGCGTAGCGGTCGGCGATCAGCCGCTGCACCTTGTGGATGCGTTTGATCTTCTTGTCGCGTATGAATTGCGACGCCTCCGTATCCGTCTGAATCTCAAGAATGAGGTTGTTCAGACTTGCCCTCGTGACACGTCCCACCGCGCCTTCCGTCGCGGCCATCGACAGCGACAGCCAGACCAGCAGCAATGCGATGACGACGAGAATCGCAATCATCGTGATAGTCGTTGTTTCCATGGTTCGTCAACCCCCACTTTCGAAACCGTCGGATGATGCATCATGCCGTCATTTGGCCGTTTTGCCGCCGGCCCCGTGTTCGCGGTCCCATTCGGCGAGCGCATCCGGCGTGCCGGCGGGAAGCGTCGCCCGCGCGCCGGCTCCCTGTCGAAGCGCGAAGAACGTCAATAGCAGCTGGCGTTGCAAGCCGAACATCTGCCGTTCCTGTTCGGGTGTGACATGGTCGTATCCGAGCAGGTGGAGGATGCCGTGGATGGTCAGCAGCATCATTTCCTCCATGGTGCTGTGGCCGGCCGCGAGCGCCTGCTGGGCGGCCACCCACGGGCATAGCACGATGTCGCCCAGCACGCCTTCCATTTCGGTTCCGCCGTCTCCGGGGCGCAGTTCGTCCATTGGGAAGCTCATGACGTCGGTGGGGCCTTCGAGGTTCATCCAACGCATGTGCAGTTGGGCGATGGGATCCGGGTCCACGAACATGATGGTCAGGTCGGATTGTGTGCTGACCCTCATCTGGCTCATGACCCATACGCCGAGGTCGGAAAAGATTTTGCCGTCGATCTGCCAGGCGGTTTCGTTCGTCACTTCAACGCTCATTTATGCGTTTTCCTTGTTCTTGTCGTCGAATGGTTGCGATGATGCGGCACGCGCGCTTCTGCTGTGGTCTCCCGCTATGGCCGTGTGCCTGTCGTAGGCGGCGACGATTTTGCCCACGAGCGCGTGGCGGACCACGTCTTCGGGCTTCAGGTGGGCGAAGGCGATGTCGTCGATGCCGTCGAGGATGTGTTCGATGGTGGCCAGACCTGATTTCGGCACGGTCAGATCCACTTGGGTCACGTCGCCGTTGATGACCATTTTGGTGTTGAATCCCAGTCGGGTCAGGAACATCTTCATCTGCTGTTCGGTGGTGTTCTGGGCCTCGTCGAGGATCACGAACGCGTCGTTGAGCGTGCGGCCGCGCATGTAGGCGAGCGGCGCCACTTCGATGGTGCCGTCGTCCATGTATCGCTTGAGCTGGTCCGCTCCGAGCATGTCGGACAGCGCGTCGTACAGCGGTCGCAGGTACGGGTCGACCTTTTCGTTGAGCGTGCCCGGCAGGAAGCCGAGGTTCTCCCCTGCTTCGACGGCGGGACGGGTCAGTATGATGCGCCGGACCTGCCTGTCTTGGAAAGCACGTACCGCTTTGGCTACGGCAAGATAGGTTTTGCCGGTGCCTGCCGGTCCGATGGCGAAGGTGATGGTGTGCGATTCGATGGCGTTGACGTAGGCTATCTGTCCGGCGGTTTTGGCACGGACCGGTTTGCCGAGCGCGAAGGTGATGACGCCCGGCACGTGAGGACGCCGCCTGTCTGCGGTTTCCTCACGATGGAACGCGTGCGACTGTTGCCTGCCGGCCATGCGCAATTCCTCCACCACGCGGCCGTGGCCGGGATGTGTGGCGCGGACCGGATTTTTAAGCACGTTCTGGTCGAGCATGCGACGGACGGTATCGGCGTCCATCGGCGCGGTATAGGCGGCTTGGATGATATCGGCAACCACCTGTTCGGCTTGGGCGGCTTGGGATTCGGATTTGCTGGAATGCGACATGATGGCGATGCGGTTGCCCCGTACGATGATGGTCAGATCGGGGAACGCACGTTCGACTTCCCGAAGCACCTCGTCCACAGGGCCGAGCACGGTCACCGGATCAAGCTGTTGGGGTATCGCGATGGTGCGTGTAGTGGTGGGCACAGAACCTCTTCCGATGTCGGTATTGGCGGTATGTGGACTATTCGTCGAGCTTTTCGCCGGTAAGCACGTGGGCGTGCACGTGGAACACGGTCTGTCCGGCGTCGAAGATCAGACGGAAGGCGCCATGGAACTCCTGGTCGGCGATTTTCTGCGCCACTTCGGCCATGTGGGCGAGCTGTGCCGGATCCTCTTTGGCGAGTTCGGCGACGTTCGCGTAGTGCTTGCGCGGCACGATCAGTACGTGCACCTTGGCTTTCGGATTGATGTCCTTGAAGGCGTAGGTGGCATCGTCCTCGTACACCTTCTCGCTGGGAATCTCACCTGCGATGATCTTGCAGAACAGGCAATCCTTGTCGCTCATAACGCTCCTTATCGGTATTGGAAAAACCTTCGCTACCATGCTACACCAGCAGGAAACGGGGCGATTCCGGCAATTTCACGCAATGGAGCCGGGATCAGACGAAACGTCCCAATGCTCGCGCGAGCAATGACAGCGCGACCGGACCGGCGGTGGACGCACGTAGGATGTTGCTTCCCAGCACGCACACTTCGGCGCCGGCTTTCGTGAACGCCTCGACTTCGGCGTCGCTGATGCCGCCTTCCGGACCGACGAGCACATATATGGTGCGCGGACGTCCGTCCTTCAGACACGTATCGGACAGTTTGGCGATACCGGTTTCCAGTTGTTCCCAGGTCTTCGTGGCATCTTGATGCAGCACGATCACCATGTCGCCATGCACGCATGCGCGCTTGCAGATGGCGACCACCTGCTTGCTGGTCACGCAATCGTCCAGCTGGGGCGTCCACGATCTGCGCGACTGTTCGGTGGCGGATTCCAGCACCTGCCTCCACTTTTTGTCAGTACGTCCTGCCTTCCATTTGGCGATGGAACGGTCGGCCTGCCAGGGAATCACCTGATCGACGCCGATCTGCGTGGCCATATCGATCGCCTGCTCGTCATGGCCGGTTTTGGCGAGAGCCTGCACCAGCGCGAGCCTGGTGACCGGCTGCGGCTCCTTGCCGAATCGCAGCACTTCCGCGATTCCCTGCTGCGCGTCGCGCAGTACGGCGTGGATGCGCAATCCCCTGCCGTCAGAAAGCTGCAGTTCGTCGCCGTCCTTCAATCGCATGGCCTGGATGGCGTGCCTGCGTACGGATGAGGGAAGCGTCAGCCTCCATCCGGCGTTGAGCTCGTCGCTGTTCACCGGTACGTCGTCATGGTCCGTATCAAGAAAAAAAAGGGCATCAGTCATAGCTTCCGAGCCTATCAGGAACCCCACATAACCCATATCGGACCTATCGCGACACGCCAGGATTTGCATCATGGATTTCAACTGCTATAGTTTTCATTCGTTGCCGCTGAGCAACGCACCTGTCCGGGTGGCGGAATGGTAGACGCGCTAGCTTGAGGTGCTAGTGCCTATTTTATACAGGCGTGCGGGTTCAAGTCCCGCTCCGGACACCGGAATAAACCCCTTGGAAACAAGGGGTTTTCTTGTATCTGACGAAAGATTGGCGGAATACGGGCAATGCGGTTCATTCATCTTGACTCCATCGACGACGAGCGTGTGGCGGCTTATGTGAATCTCACGGAAATCCAGCTGCGCAACAGGCTGGAGCCCCGCACGGGATTGTTCATCGCCGAATCGCCCAAAGTGATAGACCGTGCCCTGGCCGCTGGACGCGAGCCGATTTCCCTGCTGGTCGAGGAGTCGTGGATCGACGGCATGAGCGGCATGTTCGATGTCATCGAGAAACGTTGGGGCGATGACATTCCCGTGTATGTCGCTTCGCCTGAGCAGCTCAAACGTCTAACCGGCTACCGGCTGCATCGCGGAGCCCTTGCCGCGATGAAACGCTGGTCCCTGCCCAGCGTCGAAGAGGTCTGCCGTGGCGCTCGCCGGGTCGCGGTCATGGAGAATATCGTCGACCACACGAATGTGGGCGCTCTCATGCGTTCGGCTGCGGCGCTCGACGTGGATGCGGTGCTCGTCACTCCGTCCTGTGGCGACCCGTTGTACCGGCGCGCGGCACGCGTGTCCATGGGCACGGTGTTCCAAGTGCCGTGGACGCGCATCGGAGGGGACGACAAGCATTATTGGCCGTTCACCGGCATGCGGGAACTGCATGATCTGGGGTTCACCACCGTAGCGATGGCGCTTGAGGATGATTCCATTTCTTTGGCCGAATTGGTCCGCCGTCTCAACAACGCCGAGACTGAAAGCGACCATATTGACAAGCTCGCGTTGATTTTCGGTACCGAAGGAGATGGACTGTCGCACCACACCATCTCCCGCGCCGACCTTACGGTGAAGATTCCCATGAGCCACGGCGTGGACAGTCTCAATGTCGCCGCATCAAGCGCGGTCGCCTTCTATGCGACGCGTCGAGTGGACCATCATGCGTGAGACGCGCATGAACGCATGGTGAAACGTTGCTGAAACGAACTGGAAATTTTCAAGACTCGCGCTGCAAACTCCTTGCGATTTGCTGAATTTATGCAATCATAGTGTGCGTAAGCGGTTTCGTGATGAAGCGGACCGACCGTGCGTACGGTGTCGCAAGACGCTCTCGGAGAGGAGTTCCCATGGCGAAGAACCCAAAGATTCTTTCCATCGTGCTGGCAGGCGGTGAAGGCACCCGTCTGATGCCATTGACCAGGGACAGGGCCAAGCCTGCCGTCCCATTCGGCGGCGTGTTCCGTCTGATTGATTTTCCGCTGAGCAATCTGGTGAATTCCGGCTACATGCAGACGGTCGTGCTTACCCAGTACAAGTCCCATTCGCTTGACCGCCATATCTCCACTGTATGGCGTTTCTCGCCGCTGTTGGGCAACTACGTCTCCCCTGTGCCGGCGCAGCAGCGTCTCGGCAAGCATTGGTATCTCGGTTCGGCCGACGCCATCTACCAGACCATCAACATCATTGAGGACGTGCAGCCCGACATCGTGGTGATTGTCGGCGCCGACCATGTCTATCGTATGGATTTCCAGCAGATGGTGCAGCAGCACATCGAATCCGGCGCGGAATTCACCGTTGCCGGCATCCGTCAGCCCATCAGCCAGTCCAACCAGTTCGGCGTGATCGAAGTCGATCCCGATCATCCGAATATGATCAAGAGCTTCCAGGAGAAGCCGCAGACCACCACGGGACTGCCGGACGACCCGAATTCCATCCTGGCCTCCATGGGCAACTATGTGGCCAACACCGATGCCTTGTTCGCGGCGCTTTCGTTGGATGAGAAGGCCGAGGATACGAAGCATGATATGGGCGGCGACATCGCGCCGTATTTCGCGGCACGCAACGAGGCCGGCGTCTACGATTTCAATTCCAACGAGATTCCGGGAGCCACACCGACCGACCACGCCTACTGGCGTGACGTGGGCACGCTGAAGCAGTTCTACGATGCGCATATGGATCTGATCTCCTATGTGCCGGAGTTCAACCTGTACAACACCGAATGGCCTATCTACACGCTGTCCGGCAACCTGCCGCCGGCGAAGTTCGTGCATGCCGGCCGCGACCGCCTGGGCCATGCCACCGATTCGATCGTCTCCCCCGGCGTCATCGTTTCCGGCGGCGAGGTGCACCATTCCGTCCTGTCGCCGAACGTGCGCATCCATTCGTGGTCTCAGGTCGTCGATTCGATTCTGTTCGACGGTGTGGTCGTCAACCGTCGCGCGCGGGTCTACAAGGCGATTCTCGACAAGAACGTCGTGTTGACGGAGAATTCGACCGTTGGCATCGATACCGAGCATGATTTGGCGCGTGGCTTCACCGTCACGCCGGAAGGCATCACCGTGGTGCCGAAAGGTACCGTGGTCGACGACTGACATACGTCGTAATACGAACGGCGCGCTTCCCCGTTCGGGAGGCGCGCCTTTCGTATGTTGTTCCGTTTTTCTTACGTTTGGCGGCTGCGGTTCACTGCACGGCAACCGCAGCAAACGTCAGTATTTCGGCAGATTGTCGAAATTGAAGCCGAGCGCGGCGAGCTGGTCACGGCCTTCCGGCGTGATCTTGTCCATCGTCCAACGAGGTTGCCAGGTCCAGTCGATGCGGAATTCTTCGACGAGACCGGCGAGGGTGCTGGCGCATTCGTCTTCGATCAGGTCGGTCAGCGGGCAGGCCGGCGTGGTGAGCGTCATCGTGATGATGGCTCGGCCCAGTTCGTCGATTTCGATGCCGTAAACCAGACCAAGGTCGATGACGTCGATGCCGAGTTCCGGGTCGATGACCTGGTGCAGGGCTTCTTTCACGTCAGCTGCCGTGGCACGTCCGATATCGTCGACGGCTTTCAGCGGAATGTCGTCATCCTGCGGTTGGGAGCATCCGCACGCGTCGGCATGATTGCCGCAGCCGCAAGTGTCCTGCCCGTCTTTTTTGGATTCCTTGTTCACCGGCTTGCCGTCCTTGAACCCTTTGGCCAGGTTCGGATTGAGCATGACGCGACGGGCCGCGTCCTCATCGTTGCCCAAGGCCTTGGTCACGGAATCGAAGATCGACGCCTGCGGTTCGGGTACCAGGGTGTCGCTCATTGTCTCTCCAAACTGTTGATGGACGTTGCTTGTATCTGTTGAGCAAGAATAGCGCGTCGCTTGGGGTTTGTCACTAGTGTTTTTCCAAACGCCGAGTTGAAGGCTCAGGCTTTCGCGGCCAGAGCCTTGGCCACGGCATCCTTCATGCCCTCCCAGCCGAGCAGCGCGCATTTGATGCGCATCGGATACTGGGAGACCCCTTGGAAGACGATGCCGTCCTCCAAGGATTCCTCGGCCTGTTCGTCATTCAGTCCTTTGCCGCGTGACTCCATAAGCTTATGGAAGGTTTCGGCGAGTTTCATGGCCTCGTCCACGGTTTTGCCTTCGACGAGATCGACCATGACGGACAGGCTGGCTTGGGAGATGGAGCATCCGTGGCCATCCCATACGAGCCGTTCGATGGTGTATGGCTCGGCATCGGAGACTTCGGCATGGATGGTGGCCTCGTCACCACAGGTCGGGTTGAATTGGTGCGATTCTCCCGGCGTGCAGTATTCGTGGCTGGTCTGCACCGTGGTTTCGGCGGCATGCGAGGCGTTTTCCGAAGCGAGGTCAGGTGCGAAATGCTCCTTGCCGTGCGGGTTCTTCGCGGCTTCGAGGATGACTTCCTGGTACATCTGCTCAAGGTCGCTTCCGGACATCTCAAAATCACTCATATTTCGTTACTCAACTCCAAAGAACGGACGAACTTTGCCGAGCGCCTCGATGAGGGCCTGCGCGTCTTCGACCGAATTGTAGATGCCGCTGGACGCGCGGTTGGAGGCATACACGCCGAAGTGGCGGTGCACCGGCTGCGCGCAGTGGTGTCCGACGCGGATGGCGATGCCCTGCGCGTCGATGAACTGGCCGACGTCGTGCGGGTGCACGCCTTCGACTTCGAACGCGACGGTACCGATGCGCTCCTTGTTGGAGCGGGGTCCGAGGATTCGGATGCCGTCGATATCGCCCATTTTGAGCAGTTCGTCGGTGATGGTGCGTTCGTGCGCCTCGAGGTTTTCCATGCCGATGTTCATCAGCCATTCGGCGGCGACACCGGCGGCGACGACCTGTGCCACCGGCTGCGTGCCCGCTTCGAATCGTGCGGGAGGCTCCATGTACTGGGCTTCCTGGTCCATCCAGGCAAGCTCCACCATGGATCCGCCGAAATTGGCCGGAGGCAATGCCTCAAGCATTTCACGCTTGCCATAGAGGAATCCGACGCCGGTCGGGCCATACATTTTGTGGGCGCTCCATGCGGCGAAATCGACGTCCAAAGCGTGGAAATCCACTTTGAGGTGCGGCACGGACTGGCATGCGTCGAGCACGAACACGGCACCCACCTCGTGGGCGCGGCGGATAATCGGCGCGATGTCGGTAATCGCTCCTGTGGTATTGCCCACATGCGTGACGGCAACGATCTTCGTGCGGTCGGTGATTACTTCGTTCGCGGTGTCGGAACGCACACGGCCTTCCTCGTCCAAGTCGAACCATTTGAGCGTGGCGCCGGTGCGCAGCGCAAGTTCCTGGAACGGCAGCAGCACGGAATGGTGTTCCGCCTTGGTGACGACGATCTCATCGCCCGGTTTCAACGCGAAACGCTTGGCGGCCTCTCCCCCGCGTCCAAGCGACGCGTTGCCGAATGCGGTGGCCAACAGGTTCAGTCCTGCGGTGGCGCCGGCGGTGACGACGATCTCCTCTTCGCCTTCCGCCGAATCGGCGCCAACCAGCTTGGCCACTTTGGCGCGCGCATCCTCGAACGCCATGGTGCTACGCGCGGCAAGCTCATGCGCGCCTCGGTGCACTCCGGCGTTGATGGTGCGGTAGAAGTCCGATTCCGCGTCGATCACGCACTGCGGCTTCTGCGATGTCGCGGCGGAATCGAGGTATACCAGCGGATGGCCGTGGATTTCCTGGTCGAGAATCGGAAATTGGCTGCGGATCGCTGCGAAATCGGTCATGCCAATGCGCTTTCCGAATCGGAGCCTTCCGGCAGGTATGCGTCGTAGCCGGTCTCCTCAAGCTCGTCGGCGAGTTCCGGACCGCCGGTCTTGATGAAGTGGCCGTCGGCGAACACGTGCACGATGTCCGGCTTGATGTAACGCAGGATGCGGGTGTAGTGGGTGACCATGAGGATACCGAACTGGTTGGCTTCCTTGGCACGGTTCACACCTTCGGAAACGATGCGCAGCGCGTCGACGTCGAGGCCGGAGTCGGTTTCGTCGAGGATGGCGAACTTCGGCTTGAGCAGTTCGAGCTGCAGCACTTCCGCGCGCTTCTTCTCACCGCCGGAGAAGCCTTCGTTCACGGAACGGGTGGCGAACTTCGGGTCCATCTTGAGCCGCTTCATGGCTTCGGACAGTTCCTTCGTCCACGTACGGATGGCCGGCGCCTTGCCGTCCACTTCGGTTTTGGCGGTGCGCAGGAAGTTGGTCATGGACACGCCCGGCACTTCGACCGGGTACTGCATGGCCAGGAAGATGCCCGCCTTGGCTCGCTCGTCCGGGGTCATCTTGAGGATGTCCTCGCCGTCGAGCAGCACCTGGCCGGAGTCGACGATGTACTTCGGGTGGCCGGCCAGCGTGTATGCCAGGGTGGATTTGCCGGAACCGTTGGGGCCCATGATGGCATGGGTTTCACCGGAGTTGACGGTCAGGTTCACGCCTTTGAGGATCGGCTTGATGCCGTCCTTGGTTTCGACGTGCGCGTACAGATCTTTGATTTCAAGGGTTGACATGGTTTCTCCTGACGATTATTTCTCTTCCAATACCTGTGCGATCGCGTCGCTTTCGCCGCGGGCCAGGCGCTTGTCGATGACGTTCATAAGATGCTCGGAAATCGCCGGAATGCCGATTTCCTCGACGAGCTCGCCGAAGAAGCCACGCACCACGAGCTTGCGGGCCTCGTTTTCCGAGATGCCGCGCGATTCGAGGTAGAACAGCTCTTCGTCATCGAATCGTCCGACGGATGAGGCGTGGCCGGCACCGATGATGTTGCCGTTTTCGATTTCCAGATTCGGCTCGGAATCGGCGATGGCACCTGGGGTGAGCACCAGATTGCGGTTGAGCTCGTAGGAGTCGGTGCCTGGCGCGGTAGGCTCGATCAGCGCGTTGCCGACCCATGTGGAGTGCGCGCCCTTGCCGTCGAGCGCGCCCTTGTAGACCACGCGGCTCTTGCATTCGGGATGGTTGTGCACCACCATCGTGCGGTGTTCGATATGCTCGTCCGGGTCCACGAAGTAGATGCCGAGCATGTTGAGGTCGCCCTGTTCGCCGCCGAAGTCCTGGTCCATGCGAATGCGCACGACATCACCACCGAGGGTGACCACGGAATGGCGCAGGGACGCCTCCTCGCCCACGTGGATGCGCTGGTTGCCGACGTGTTTGGAGTCCTTGTTCCATTCCTGGATGAAGGTGGTGGAAATGTGGGAGTCCTTGCCTGTGGTGATTTCCACGCCTTCGGCGAGACGTGCGTCGCCGTCATGTTCGACGACCACGTCGGCATGGGCGCGGTCGGCTGCGATGATCGACAGGTGGAACGCGTCGAGGTCCTTGCCGGTGCCATGCATTTTGACGAGCACCGGCTGGTCGATCTCACCGTCGATGGTCAGTATTCCAGCGCGTTTGCCGGAATTCCATTCGACTGCGGACACGCGGTCGTTCGGCTTGGAGACGATGCCTGTGCCGGTGTCCCCCACCGTGCCTTCGGCATACGTGACGCCTTCGGCAAGCGGCGACCCGTCAATCATGGAAACGGTGACCTGCGTTTCATTGGATGGTTCGAACACATCGAAGAACTCCTCGATGCGCTCTATCGGCGTGTAGCGCCAGTCCTCCTGTTTGCGGTCCGGCTTGGCGAACGCTTCGATGTCGAATGAGCGTGGAGCGCGGTCCGCGGATGACGGCATGGCCGCCGGATTCGCGTACGGATCGGACGGATCCGCGACGGGGATGTTGATTTCCTGAGTTTGTGCCATGGTGATCAGCCCACCGACCCTTCCATCTGCAATTCCACCAAACGGTTCAATTCGAGCGCGTATTCCATCGGCAGCTCGCGACTGATCGGTTCGACGAAGCCGCGCACGATCATGCCCATGGCCTCGTCTTCGGACAGGCCGCGGCTCATCAGATAGAACAGCTGGTCTTCAGAGACCTTGGAAACGGTGGCCTCATGCGCCATGGAGACGTTGTCCTCACGCACATCCACATGCGGGTACGTGTCGGAACGGCTGAATTCGTCGACGAGCAAAGCGTCGCAGACCGTCGAATTGGAGGACCCTTCCGCGCCCTTGACGATTTTGACGAGGCCACGGTATGCGGAACGTCCGCCGCCACGGGAAATCGACTTCGCCACGATGGTGGAGCTGGTATGCGGGGCGAGGTGAATCATCTTCGCGCCCGTGTCCTGATATTGGCCCTTGCCTGCGAAACCCAACGACATGGTGCTGGCCTTCGCGTACGGCTCGGCGAGGATGCATGCCGGATACTTCATGGTGGCTTTCGAGCCGATGTTGCCGTCGACCCATTCCATGGTGCCGCCCTCACGCACGTAGGCGCGCTGCGTCACCAGATTGTACACGTTGTTCGACCAGTTCTGCACAGTGGTGTAACGCACACGGGCATGCGGTTCGACAAAGATCTCCACAACACCGGAATGCAGCGAGTCGGTGGAGTAGATCGGCGCGGTGCAGCCTTCCACGTAATGCACGTAGGAGCCTTCATCAGCGATGATCAGCGTGCGCTCGAACTGGCCCATATTCGGCGTGTTGATGCGGAAGTAGGCCTGCAGCGGGATGTCCACGTGCACACCCTTCGGCACGTATACGAACGAGCCGCCCGACCATGCGGCGGTGTTCAATGCCGAGAATTTGTTGTCGTTGCTCGGAATGCATTTGCCGAAATACTTCTTGACGAGTTCCGGGTACTTTTGCACGGCGGTGTCGGTGTCGACGAAGATGACGCCCTGCTCCTCAAGGTCCTTCTGGATTGAATTGTAGATGACCTCGGACTCGTACTGCGCGGCGACGCCGGAGACGAGTCTGCTTTTCTCCGCTTCCGGAATGCCGAGCTTGTCGTACGTGGAGCGGATCTCGTCGGGCAGTTCCTCCCAGGTGGTGGCCTGCTTGTCGATCGGCTTGACGTAGTACTTGAAATCGTCGGCGTCGAAGTCCTTCAAATCGACGCCCCACTGCGGCATTGGACGGTCGATGAAATCGCGATACCCTTCCAATCGCTTTTCCAGCATCCATTCCGGCTCGTGTTTGTCGGCGGAGATGGCACGCACGACGTTCTCGTCGATGCCTTTCTTCGCCGCCTCGCCGGCGAAGTCCGTATCGTGCCAGCCGTAGTTGTAGTCACCGAATTGCTCGATAATCTCGTCATCCTGCTTGATCTTGTCTTCGTTCACGCGCGTGCGATCAGCCACATACTGGCTCATCTCCACGTCGGCCGCGGCGTTGGACGCTTGGTTCTCTGCCACCGTACGCTGCCTCCATTCACTCATTGATACCTATGACAACCTAACAGAACACACAGCGAAACACTAGACCTTATTCGAAATTCGACAGTATTCGCCCGTGATTTGCCTTACAAAAAAGCGGAAGACCATGCAGATTCGGTCTTCCGCTTTGCGATGAATCGAGCTTATGCGCTCAAATCGTCTCAGCGCGCCTGCTGGTGGTCCAGAGCGGCCTTGACCAGACCCGCGAACAGCGGATGCGGCTTGGTTGGACGGGACTTGAATTCCGGATGGGCCTGGGTGGCCACGTAGAACGGATGCACCTCGCGCGGCAGTTCGACGAATTCGGTGAGTTCGCCGTCAGGGCTCTGGCCGGAGATGACCAGACCACCTTCGCGCAGACGATCCTTGTAGGCCACGTTCACCTCGTAACGGTGGCGGTGGCGTTCGGTGACATGCGTGGTGCCGTACAGTTCGGCGACAATGGAGCCTTCCTCCAGTTCCGCCGGGTAGGAGCCCAGACGCATGGTGTGACCCATGTCGCCCTTGCCGGCGACGATGTCCTTCTGCTCTTCCATGGTGGCGATGACCGGGTTGGCGCAATCCGGATCGAATTCGGAGGAGTTCGCGTCGGTGATGCCGAGGACATCGCGTGCGTATTCGATGACCATGGACTGCAGACCGAGGCACAGGCCGAGGGCCGGCAGCTTGTGCTCGCGGGCGTAACGCAGGGCGCCGATCTTGCCGTCGATGCCACGGATGCCGAAGCCGCCCGGAATCACGATGCCGTCGACCTGGTCGAGGGCCGCTGCGGCGCCTTCTTCGGTGGCGCACTTGTCGGCGGCCACCCACTTGACGTTGACCTTGGCCCAGTTGGCGAAGCCGCCGGCCTTGATGGCCTCGGTGACGGACAGGTAGGCGTCCGGCAGGTCAATGTACTTGCCGACGATGGCCACGTTGACCTCGTGCTTCGGATGGTGCACGCGTTCGAGCAGGTCCTCCCACTCGTCCCAGTCGACGTCATGGAACGGCAGGCCGAGTTCACGCACCACGTAGGCGTCGAGGCCTTCGTCGAACAGGGTCTTCGGCACGTCGTAGATGCTCGGAGCGTCCACGCAGTTGACGACGCCTTCGGAGTCCACGTCGCACATCAGGGAGATCTTGTCCTTGATGGACTGGTTGAGCGGCCGGTCGGAACGCAGCACGAGCGCGTCCGGGGAGATGCCGAGCTGGCGCAGCATCATGACGGAATGCTGGGTCGGCTTGGTCTTGAGCTCATGCGCGGCGGCGATGTACGGCACCAGGGAGACGTGCACGAACATGCAGTTTTCGGCGCCCAGGTCGCGGCGTACTTCACGAGCGGCCTCCAGGAACGGCTGGGATTCAATGTCGCCGACGGTGCCGCCGATTTCGGTGATGATCACGTCGACGTCATCGGACGCCTGCGCGCGCATGCGGGACTTGATTTCGTTGGTGATGTGAGGGATGACCTGCACGCACTGGCCGAGGTATTCGCCGGCGCGTTCCTTGCGCAGCACCTCCTGATAGATCTGGCCGGTGGTGACGTTGGCCTTCTGGCTCAGGTACACGTCGAGGAAACGCTCGTAGTGGCCGATGTCGAGATCGGTTTCCGCGCCATCTTCGGTGACATAGACCTCACCGTGCTGGAAAGGATTCATCGTGCCCGGATCCACGTTGATGTACGGATCGAGCTTCTGCTGCAAAACCTTGATGCCGCGGCTACGGAGCAGGCGGCCAAGGGAGGAGGCGGTCAGGCCTTTGCCGAGAGAGGAGACAACGCCGCCAGTGACGAAAATATGCTTGGTGACGTGCTCTTGAGAATTGCCATGTTGTCTTCTAACCATGGAACTTCAGTCTATCAGCGGCGCAAGACGCGGCGTGTTCCATCGTGATACGAAAAGGCGGGACCGCATTGCTCCGCGGTCCCGCCTTTCGGAAATTCAGGAAATACAGTCAGACGATTGCGATTTTATCGGTCGCCGGCCTCCTTCCTGCGGAGGACGATCAACACGCCCGCCGCAACGGCGAGCACCATGACGGCCAAGGCGATTCCGGCGACGTTGGAGCCTGTTGCCGGGCTCTGCGCCGCGCTTTTCTCCGCGTCTTCCTTTGTATTGTCGGCCTTGCCGTTGATCTTGCCATTGGCATTGCCATTGTTCTTATCGGCGGCCGGGGTGACAGCCTGCTTCTGGACGTGCACCGTGCGGGTGAAGGTCGTGGTCTTGCCACGGGAGTTGGTCACGGAGTAGACCAGCTTGTAGTCACCGACCTTATTGGCGTCCACGGTGCCCTCGACCTTGATCTTGTCGGTCAGATCGCCGTCGATGTCGTCGGTGGCGGAGACGCCCGCCATCGGATCGAACTTGGAACCGACGGTGATGGTCGTCGACTCGTTCACACCGCTAATCACGGGAACGACGTCGTCGGCGGAGGCGACCTTGAGCACGGTGGCGGACAGTGCGCCAGCGGTGTATGCGGAGCCCTTGCGGACGGTGACGCTCTTGACATCATCGTCGCCGTACACGGTGCCGTCGGCGGCGAGCACCTCGTACTTGCCGGCCTCGACGCCATCGATGGCGGCGGCATCGTTGTTGGCGTTGAAGATCACCACGTAGGTGCCGCTGGAGTCCTTCGCCTGATAGGCCACGACACCGTTGGCGGACTTGAGCATGGTCACGCTGGCGTTGATGTCATTGTAGCTGGTCTGGCGGAGGGCAGCGATCCTGTTGCGCAGCTTGATCAGGCCCCTGACGTAGTCGACGGAGCCGGAGTACTGCGTGGTGCGATCCCAGTCGATGGCGTTCACCTCGTCACCGGCGTTATAGCTGTTGTCGTTGCCGCCCTTGGTGCGCAGGAACTCCTGGCCCAGCTGGATGGCCGGGATGCCTTCGGACAGGTAGACCACGGAATCGGCGAGCTTGGCGCGCGCCTCGGTGGTGGCCTCGTCATCCGTGGGCACGGACTTCCTGAGCTTGTCGTACAGGGTCATGTTGTCGTGGATCTCGGCGTAGTTCACCACCTGACCGGCATCCGCGTAGTGGTCCTGCGCATTGCCGTTCCAGCAGGTGGTGATGGCGTCGGCGTCGTACTGGCAGCCGAGCACGTTGTGGGCGATGAGGCTTTCCTGATCGGCCTTGCCGGAGACGAAACCGGTGTCGGTGTCGGAGAACACGGAACCCTTGAGGCCGTCGCGGATCGAGTCGTTGAAGAACGCGATGCCGTTGTTGGTGCCGTCCGAAGCGACCTGGTAGGCGTTTGGCTGGATGGTCATCTCGCTCTTGTCCATCGTGGAGTTCATGTCCCAGCCTTCGCCGAGCACGATGATGGACGGATCGATCTTGTCGAGGGCAGCACGAACCTCCTGCATCGTCTTGGTGTCGATCAGACCCATGAGGTCGAATCGGAAGCCGTCGATGTTGTAGTTCTTCGCCCAGTAGGTCACCGAGTCGACGATGTACTTGCGCATCATCGCACGTTCGGAGGCGGTGTCGTTGCCGCAACCGGAGTCGTTGACGAGCGAACCGTTGTCGTCATAGCGGAAGTAGTAGCCCGGGACCGTCTTGTTGAACGAATGGTTCGCGGCATTGTAGACATGGTTGTACACCACATCCATGATGACGCGGATGTCGTTCTTGTGCAGGCCCTTGACCATCTGCTTCATTTCGGTGACGCGGGAGCTCGGGTTGCTCGGATCGGAGGAGTACGAGCCTTCCGGCACGTTGTAGTTCTCCGGGTCGTAGCCCCAGTTCTGCGCGCCATCGGCGTTGTAGCTCAGGTCGCCGGTCTCGTTGACGGAACCGTAGTCGTACATCGGCATGATCTGCACGTGGGTGACGCCCAGCGACTTGAGATAGTCGAGGCCGGAGGTCGCGCCCTTGGCGGTCTTCGTGCCGGATTCGACCACGCCCAGGTACTTGCCCTGCTTGTCGGCGGAGATGCCGGAGGCCGGGTTGATGGAAAAGTCGCGGATGTTCATCTCGGCGATGGAGGCGTCGGTGGTCTTGCCGAAGGCCGGCATGCGCTTGCCCGCCTTGCCCATGGCCTTCTTGGAGAGCACTACGGAGCGCTCGCCGTTGGCGACGGCCGCGGTGGCGTACGGATCGGCGGAGGTGTTCACCGTGCCGTCGGCGAAGGTGAGCCTGTAGGAGTACGCGGTGCCGGAGGCAAGCTTCTTCACCGTGGCGCTCCACACGCCCTTGCTTTCGCTTGTCATGTCGATGGTCTGATCGATCTCGGCATTCGGGTCGACGGACTTGTAGGTGATGAGCTCGACCTTGGCGGCGGTCGGCGCCCACACCTTGAAGCCGGTCTGCTTCTTGGTGAAAGTCGCGCCCAGATCCTCGCCGCTGTAGGCGTACTTCCTGTCGAAGGCGTCGGTGCGGACCACCGAACCGGCGATGGCGTTCTGGGAGCCGAAGCCCTTGATCTCGACGGTGTACTTGCCGCGAACGTCCAGATCCTTGTCGGCGGTGATGATCACCTTGGTGCCGTCGGCCTTGAGACTCTTGACATCGACGGCTTTGCCGTCGGCGTCCGTGACGGTGACCTTGCCTTTCAGGTCATCCGTGGAGACCTTCTTGGAAAGCTTGGCGGACAGCTGGTTGGTGCCGGAGATCTCGGCGGACTTCATGGTCGCGCCGAGGGACGGGCGGGAGGTATACACCGTGGCGTCGCCGCCGAGCAGCCACACTTCGGCAGAGGCGTTGCCGTCGGCGTCGAACACGAGCGCGTTGGACGGGATCCTGTGATCGGCGTCGTCCGGGTCCTTGGCCTTCCACGCGTCCTTACCGTAACGGCGCAGCATGCCGATATCGGAAGCGCCGTCGTTGTTGTAGTAGGTGTAGTTGGTGAAGGAGTACTCCGCGATCTCGCCCCAATCGTCATGGGTGGTGAAGGTAGCGGCACCGCCGTTCCAATTGGATGCCCAGGTCCAGATATCCCACTGCGGCACAGTGGTGCTGGTGTCCTCGGCGTTGTAGTACAGGCCGTCGTCTCGGTTGTAGTGCACCTTCACCTTGACGGTGTTGGCCTTGCAGGCGTAATCGGCCGGTGCCGAATCAAGCGTCTCGACAGTGGTCGCCTCGCCCTGGTCCGGGTACTTGGTGCCGTCGATCCACACCTCGGCGGTGCCGTCGGCGCTCACGGTGGCGCTACGGTCGGCGCCGTACTTGTTCCAATCGCTGGTGGTGACGAGGAAGCCGAACTTGTCGTACTTGCCGTCGAAATTGAGCACGGCGACCTTGCCCCAGCAGTCAGTGCCGGTGAAGGCGTGATGCTTGGCGTCCATGTTGCCGCCGTTCACATCGGTGCCCCACACGTACACGCCGCGGTTGTCCGAAGCGCTGGATGGCTTGTAGTGCACGACGAGACGGGTCTTGGCGCCGATGGATTCGGGGTTGCCGACGGTTGCGGCCTGCTCGCTCACGCCAACGTGGGTGATGCCGACGTTGGCATGGTAGTTGCCGCCGTCCTTCGGGTTCTCCCAACCATCGGTGTCCTTGTCGTGGAACACGAAGTCGATCGCCTTGCCCTTGGTGTTGATGGTGGCGGTGTAGTAACCCTGCGCGTCGAGGATCATGTCGGCTTCCGGCTGCTCCCAATCGTTGCCGAGGCCGTAATGGACCTTCGGGGTCTTCCACTCAGAGTTGGCGGGCTTGTAGTAGATGGTGACGCTTCTGTCGTCGGGCAGGGCGTCATCCTCCTCCTGGCTCACGTCGGGATCGGACGGATCGGTGGCGGCGGAGGCTGCGGGGTGCGAGGCCTTGGTAGCACCGGCATACAGGGCGATGGCGGAGTGCGCCGGCACCGTGGTCTCGACCTTGCCACCCTTGACGGTCACGGTCTTGGAGCAGTCCATGGTGGCGTACACGTTGCAGTATTCGCCGTCGGCGAGGGATGTCGTGTAGGAGGCGTCCTTGTCCTTCTTGCCGTTGTTGATGGCGATGAAGCCCTTGGCTCCGCGGGAGAAGGCGATGTTGTCGCCGCCGTCATCCTGCCAATCGGCGACCTTGGTGCCGTTGACATAGTTGCGGAAGGCGATCATGCCGCGGGTGGAGGTCCAGCGCTGCTCGCAGTTCCAATCGGAATCGTTGGTGGAGCATGCCTTGTCCATATCCACGTCGGGCACGGAGGTCGCGGTCGCTCCGGGTGCACCGTTGTCGTTGACGTCCCACTTGTAGTCGGAGAGCAGGCGCGGGGTGCCGTAGTCGTAGGCCAGCATGAACGCGTTGGCCAGCTGGTACTTGGCGCCGTCCTTGTAGGTCAGCGCACCCTCGTTGCGGGCGGTGTCCCAGTTGGTGACGAACACGTTGGCGTCATCGGAGGAGAGATCCTTGCTCAGGCGATCGCTCAGCCCCTTGAGGTTGGCGATCTTGTCCTTGAAGGTCTGGTTCATCTCGGATTTGAAGCCGAATTCGGTCACGGTGCCGTTCTGCACGTAATTGCTCGGCTGGATGCCCGCGGCCTCGGAGGCGTTGCCGATGACCTCCTGAATCCAGTAGATGTCGTTGGCGTTCTTGCCGATTTTCTTGGCGAACTTCTCCTTGATGGCCTTCACGCTGTCAGTGTGGATGTGCTTGACGGCATCCATGCGGAAGCCGCGCACGCCGGCGTTCCACAGCGAGGCTAGGTAGTCGGACTGGATGTCCTGCACCTTCTCGCTTTCGGAGTTGAAATCCCACATGGAGCTCAGGCGGCATTCCTGAACTTCCTTCTGATTGGTGTAGTCGGAGATGTTCTTGGTGCAGCTGTGGAAGTCGGCGGCGGTGATGCCGTCCGGGTACTGCTTGGTGGCGAAGCCCGGGTAGCTGCCGGTGGAGCCGTTGTATTCGCTGCCGGCCACGCCCTTCTGGTCTCCGGCGGCCACGTCGGCGCCGGTGGTCTGGTTGAGCACCACGTCGGCGATGATGCCCACGCCTGCCGCGGAGCACTGCTGAACCATGTTCTTGAATTCGGCTTCCGTGCCCAGCTTGGAGTCGAGCTTGTAGCTCACAGGCTGGTAGCTGGTCCACCACTGCGTGCCTTGGATGGATTCCTGCGGAGGCGAGACCTCCACATAGGCCACACCTTCCGGACCATAGGTGTTGGTGCATTCCTTGGCGATCGTGTTCCACGTCTGCTGGAACGCAATCACCTGGACATCTTTCTGTTGATTGGCCTGCGTTTTGGATTGCGCCTGGGCCACGATCGGTGCCGCGACCAACGAAGCGCACGCCATGGCCGCGGTGACGCCCATCGCCACCACACGGCCTAATGGACGGTTCGTCTGAACGACCATCGTTCTCCGTTCTCATCTGTGAGGCCGGTTCAAGCGCCCATGGCAGGCGCCGCGACCGGCAACGTATGCGCCATGGACATCCGCATCCACGCGGATGATTCAGAATCCACTCGACGATGAATATGCATACGTTTACACTCTGAATCAGAGTTAATTGTATGTCAATGGCTGCGCGTGGCAATGAAACAGCGCGACCCTCTGCTGCACATGCACTTCATATATGCCGAAGTGCAACCTGTTGCTGCAATCAAAATTTTTTTCTGCAAGTCAAGCAGAAAACATTCAGAAATAGCTGCAAAAAACAGCAAACGATTGCAATCATTGTCTCACGGTATACGGTGTCGCGGCGATATGGAAGGCCACTGCACTACCGGCAGGAACCGTCAGTGTGGCATCCCCGTCGAAACGCACATGCACGCTGCCGGAACAGTCGGCGGAAGCGTAGACATCGCAATACTCCCCTGCCGGCAAAGCCGTGTGGTACGTCACAGTACGTGTGCGCACGGAATTGTTGATGGCGATGAAGGCACGTCCCCCTCGACCGAAGGCGATCATGTTGTCGCCGTCATCCTGCCAATCGGAGAGCGGCGCGTCGCCTGCGACATTATGCCAGCCGACCATACCGTGCACGTCAGGCCAGCGTTCGGTGCAGCTCCAGCCGGAGTCTTTGGAGCAGTCAATATCGGGCACGCTGGTCGCAGTGGCGCCTGAAGCTCCCGAGTCGGTGTCATGGAATTCGTATCCGGAGAACACGTTGGGGGCGCCATACGGGTAGGCCAGCATGAACGCGTTCGCTAGCCGGTAGGCGTCGCCGTCCTTGTAGGTGAGCGTCATGTTGTTGCGTTCGGTATCCCAATTCGTCACGAATACGCTGGCCTTGCCACTGTCGGTGATGTTCTGCGGAATGTCTTTGATCGACAGGCTTCCGCCTGCCAGCGAGTTGGAGAACAGGGACTTAAGCCGATATGCGTACTGGAATTCGTTCACCTGGCCGGTTTTGAGATAGTTCCTCGGTTGGATTTCGGCGGCTTCCGCATTGTCGCCAATCACTTCCTGCGTCCACCAGATGTCGTTCATGGAACGTCCGGATTTCTTCGCAACGAGTTTCTTGATGGCCAGCACGTCTTCCGGAGGCATGTGTTTGACGGCATCCACGCGGAATCCGGCGACGCCGTAGTCGAGAAGCTTCACAAAATAGTCAGACAGCACGTCGCGCACGTGCGGGCTTGATGTATCAAGGTCCTGCAAACCCGATACCTGGCAGTTCCACACGCTTTCGGCGTCGCGGTACGTCCAGATAGAACAGGGGGCATGGAAGTCCGATGGCGTGTATCCGGCTTCAGGGAAATAGCCTTTATTGTCGTAGGGGCTTCCGGCGGTGCCGGTCCCTTGTGTTTTGTCGACGCCGGTGGTGTGGTTGATGACCGTATCCGCGATCACGTCGCTGCGGTATCGCGCGGGATTGAAACGTTCCCCGCCGCCTTCACGTGTCGGCACGTGAAGCGTGGCGACTGAGACACCGACCGATACCGCGACGCATACGACCGCCGTAATGACACGTGTGATTCTTCTTGCGATTGCGCCCATAGTCATCGACCTCTTCGTCACTTCGCCATGCTCCCGGTTTGCATACGTTTGCAATATCACTGTATACCAATCCGGGGAGACCGGGATATGCGTCGTCCTCATTGGCACGAAAAAGCCGGATGCCTTAAAGACAGGCATCCGGCTGAATCCATGACGGAATGTCGATGTCAGCGTTCTTCCAACAAGTGCGCAACCGCTTCGATTGCCAGCTTGTAGCCATAGAATCCCATGCCGGTGATGGTACCGGTGGCCACCGGAGAGATCACGGAACGCTTGCGGAACTCGTCGCGTGCGGACGGGTTGGAGATATGCACCTCCATAAGCGGCAGTCCCTCGTCGATCACCATGTGCGCGGCGTCCGCCAAACCATAGGAGTAATGCGTGAAAGCCGCCGGATTCATCACGATCGGCGTTTTCTCGTCCGCGGCCTGATGCATCCAATGAATCATCTCGGCCTCGTCGTCGCTTTGACGCACCTCCACGTCAAGCCCCAGTTCATGACCCCATTCGGTGCACAGTTTGCGCAGGGTCTCAAGATCCTGCTTGCCGTATACGTCAGGCTGGCGCACTCCGAGACGGCCGAGGTTCGGTCCGTTGACAACCACTACTTTGGTCATATTGCTTCCTTTTGTGTTCGTTCTTGCGATTGCGTCCTACCGCTGGATGCGTCGGAACGCCTCCTCGACGGCGTCCGCCGGCGGATCCTCGAGGTGGATGGGATGGCCGAGCGAGCCGAGTATGACGAAGCGCAGTTTGTTGCCGCGGGCCTTCTTGTCTCGGTGCATGAGCGCCAGCACATCATCCCAGCTGCCATTGTTCCATGATGTCGGCAGGCCGAGCGAGCCGAGCAGCGAACGATGGTAGTCGACCAGATCCTGGTCGATGTAGCCGAGCAGATGGGACAGTTCGGCCGCATAGACGCAACCGACCGCAACGGCGTTGCCGTGCCTCCAGCGGAAGTGTTCGAGTTTTTCGATGGCATGGCCAAGCGTATGTCCGTAGTTGAGGAATTCACGCAATCCGGCTTCTTTGAGGTCGGCGGACACATGGTACGCCTTCACCGTCACGGTACGTTCGATGAGTTCGGCGACCACATCCTTCAGATCGGAGTCAAGGAACGTCGAACCGTCGAACGAGCGCAGCTCGTCGGCATGGTCTTCAAGCATGCGCAGAATCTCCGGATCCATGATGAAACCGGATTTCGCCACTTCGCCCAGACCTTCGATGAAGATGTCGTTCGGCAACGAGGCAAGTGCTCCCATGTCGGCGAGCACGCCGGCCGGCGTATAGAACGAGCCGACGAGGTTCTTGCCTTGTGGAGTGTTGATGCCGGTTTTGCCGCCGGTGGAGGCGTCGACCATGGCCAGCAGCGAGGTCGGGCAGTTGACGTAGCGGATGCCACGCATCCATGTGGCGGCCACGAAACCGGCCAGATCGGTGGCTGCGCCACCGCCGAGACCGACAATCGCATCAGAACGGGTGAAGCCTTCCTCCCCCAGACGCTGCCAGATGCCGTTGGCCACTTCGATGGTCTTGCCGGCTTCAGCATCGGGAATGACGATGTCGTGCACGTCATAACCGGACTGGCGCAACAGCGTGCGCGCGCGGTCGGAATGCCGTTGCACCGCCTGGGTGTGAATCAATGCCACTTTGGCAGGCTTGTCCCCCAGCACCTGCGCAAGCTGGCTCATCACACCTTCGCCTATGCACACATCGTATGGTTCGATGGTGGATCCGGTGACGTGGACGATACGTTGATCGATCATTTCCATCAGCTTTCTCGCGGCCACTTGCGGGGTTTGTCCGTGGGTGCGCACCTGCACATTGGCCACGCGTCTGAACACCGGGTCGCGTTCCTTGTACAACTTCTTCCAACGCTCGTTGGCGTCGCCGTTGAGCATCGGACGGCCGCCGCCGCGGTTGGCGCGTTCCATGGCTTCCTTCGGATCGGCCATCAAATACACGACCTTGCCGCCGTCGGCGATGTATTCGGCGAGCCCCTGCTGGATGGACGGGGTCATTGGAGCGCCCCCGCCCAAGGAGAAGATGCCGTCGAAATCCTCCAGCATGTCAAGCACAACGTCGCTTTCCAGCTTACGGAACTCCGGTTCGCCGTACCTTTCGAAATATTCGGGAATCTTCATTCCCGCATCATGTTCGATCTCGTTGTCGGCGTCGGCGAACGGCAGTTGCATCATCTGCGCCGCTTCCTTGCCGACGCGGGTCTTGCCCGCGCCCATCATGCCGATGATGACGGCGACGGGTCTACGCATTCCAGCCATCGAATCGGTCACCTCATGTGCTCCGGCCAGGACGCCACATAGGATTCGGCGTTGCGCTTGGTTTCGGCCACGCTGTCGCCGCCGAACTTCTCCAGCACGTATTGAGCGATGGTGAGGCGCACCATCGCCTCGGCCACGACGGCCGCCGCGGGAACGGCGGTGTTGTCGGAACGCTGGTTGATGGCCTGGGCCGCCTCGCCGGTGGTGACGTCGACGGTGCGAAGCGCCTTTGGAATGGATGGAATCGGCTTCATCGCGGCACGCACCACAATCGGCTGGCCGTTGGACATGCCGCCTTCGATTCCGCCCGCACGATTGCTCAGACGTGTGATGCGGCCATCGTCGCCAACCACCATTTCGTCGTGCGCCTGGGAGCCGGGACGCATCGCCTCAAGGAAACCGTCCCCGATCTCCACGCCCTTGATGGCCTGGACGCCCATGACGGCACTGGCCAATGCCGCGTCCAGCCTGCGGTCCGATTCAACGTACGTGCCGATTCCAGCCGGAACGCCGTATACCACGACCTCGATCACGCCGCCTAAGGTATCGGCGTTCTCCTTGGCCTCGTCGATGCGTGCGATCATCTGCTGTTCGGCCGTCTTATCCAATGTGCGCACCGGCGAAGCGTCCAATGCTTCGAGGTCCTCAGGCTTCGGCAGCACCGCATTCTGCGGGTCGGTGATGCCAGCACCACCGATTGACAGCACATGGGAGACGGTACGTATGCCCAACGTCTGTTCAAGGAACTGCTTGGCGACCTCACCTAAGGCCACACGCGACGCGGTCTCACGTGCGCTGGAACGTTCCAGCACTGGACGGGCGTCGTCGAAACCGTACTTGCGCATGCCAGTCAGATCGGCATGCCCCGGACGGGGACGGGATAGCGGCGCGTTGCGGCCTTCGCGCGGAATGTCATGGTCAAGCGGATCGGCGCTCATCACCTCGGTCCATTTCGGCCATTCGGTATTGGCGATCTCGATGGCGACGGGAGAGCCGATGGTCTCGCCGAAACGCACACCGGTGAGCATGCGGACCTTGTCCTGTTCGAATTTCATGCGCGCACCACGGCCATATCCGAGACGTCGGCGTGCCAATGCGCCGACGATATCCTCAGTAGTGACGTGGATGCCCGCAGGCAGCCCCTCGATCATGGCGACAAGCGCTTCGCCGTGCGATTCACCTGCTGTCTGCCAGCGCAACATGCCAACACTCCTTTTCTGCCAAATACGATTCGTGGACTATCTTAACGGTATGTGGTACATGATTTGCCTGCCGAGTCTGCTCTGTGGAATGGCCGTCAGCGTTGAGGATATCCGGGCACGACGCATTCCACGCATGTGGATCGCCGTAGGGTGTTTGGCGCAGGTCATTGTGGACATCACGTATGCGTTGTCCGTTAATTCACTGTTTCTGGCATTGCAGGCTCTGTTGTTCGCCGCGTTATCCGCCGTGCTGCAATGTGCGCTTGCGCTCATCAAGCCAGGGGCTTTGGGATTCGGCGACGTCACCACGACGTTGCTTATCGGCTTGGCCGTAGGCATGTTCGGCCTGTTTCCAGTGGTGTTCTGGTGGTTTGCGATTAGTGTGCTGGGGCTGCTGTGGCTTGCGATTTGGACACGGTTCGACCCGCAGAAGCATACGCGATTCGCCGGTAAGACGCCGTTCGCCCCGACCATTGTCGTGGCCGGGGCGATAAGCATCGCGATGCACGCGTTGTGTTAATGCGTGATACCGTCAGTTGGCATTCGCGTTGTTGCTTTTGTATTCGTCGCGAATCTTCCAGAATTCGTCTTCGGTTTCCACGAACTTCGTCTCGCCGGTCTTGAGGTTGGTGGTGACGAAGTACAGCCATTTGCCTTCCGGAGGATTCATCGCGGCTTGGATAGCGGAATCGCCGGGATTGCTGATCGGCGTCGGAGGAAGTCCTTTGTTCACGCGAGTGTTGTACGGGTTGCTTCCATCCTCAAGCTGCTCGTCTGTCAGCTTGCTGCCTGTGGTGTTGAACCCGTAGGCAACGGTGCTGTCCATGCCCAACGGCATGTCCTGGTCGATTCTGTTCAGGATGACCCTCGCCACCTTACCGTAATCGTCAGGATTGCATGCCTCGGATTCGGCGATGGACGCGATGTTCATGATACGTTCGCGTTCGCTTCCATCTGGCACGCCCAATGTGTCCAGTTTGTTGACGCGTGCCGTGACCATTTCCTTGAGGATGTCCTTGGCGGACTTGTCCTGGACGCTGTAGGATCCGGGCTCAAGCCATCCTTCGAATTTGCCACCCGCTTCATCTGGCAGAATGCCCGCGCCGCCACCGTCGATGACCGCTTGGAATTCGGACACGTCCTTGCCTGACATCTTGGCCGCGTTGGCGATGACATCGGACACCCGTTCGCCGGCCTTGACTTCGGCGAAACCGCCGGCCTTGCTTTGGTCGGACAGGATCTTGACGACATCGGCCGCTTTCATATGCGTCTTCAACGCGTACGAACCCGGGTAAAGCGTCGCGCCGGCGGCCGCGACTGCGGAGGTGAACGCCGATTCGGATTTGACGATGTCCGCCTTGACCAGATTTCGTGCGATTTCGGCTGCGCCTTGTCCGGTTTCCACGGTGAACGTCGTGTCTTTGTCTCCCGAACCGGTGTAATCCTCAATCTGGATTTGCGAGCCGTTGGCGTTCATTTGCCTGAGATGTTTAACCATGCGCACACCGAAAAAGCCGCCGACGACGACAAGAATGACAACGACGGCAGCCGCGATGATTGTGACATAGCGACGACGACGTTGTTGCTCACGTCGTTTACGCATGTCGCGTCGCGATTTCGGCGGTTGCGGCGGCAACGCGGCATCGAATGACGAGCCCGCTGACGTATCATCGACCCACTGCGCGTTATCGGAGAAAAAATCGTTCAGATTATCGGTCAAAGGTCTCTCTCCCCTTACTCTCTGCTTCGGTCGAGCGCCGTCTGCAAAATCACCACCGCAGATTGCTGGTCGACCATCGGACGGTGCTTGCGTCCGCCGATGCGCGCATCGAACAACTGATGATGTGCGGTCACTGTCGTCAGACGCTCATCCACCAATTCAATGGTGGGAACCCGCGTCACCGAATATGATTCATCCTCCACGGCCGCATGCAGTCGTTTTTCAAGATTGACGGACCAGCGTCTCGCTTTTTTGGCGCTTTTCCCCTCTTCGCCGTTCAGCAGCAACGGCAGGCCAATCACCACATGGTCCACCGACTCGTCCCCAATGACGTCGATGGCTTCATCCAACGCGCGGAAAGAATCCCCATACACTTGAATATTGCCTATGGGATGTGCGAGGGTGAGCTCGGGATCGGACAACGCAAGTCCGACCCGAGCATCACCCAGATCGATACCAAGCCAAACCATGCTTGGAGAATCAGCCCTTCAGAGCCTGGCCGGCCAATGCCTCAAGTGCCTCGTCGATCTTGGTGGCGTCCGCGCCGCCACCCTGTGCGAAGTCCGGCTTGCCGCCGCCACCACCGCCAAGAACCTTGGAAGCGCCACGGACCAGATCACCAGCCTTGATGCCTTGCTTGCGTGCCGCTTCGTTGGTTGCCACGGCGACCATGGGCTTGCCGTCCTCGTTCATGCCGGCAAGAGCCACCACGACCGGAGCATCTTCGCCGAGCTGGCCGCGCACGTCGAGCACGGTCTTGCGAAGCGCGTCGAAGGAGCCGAAATGTCCAACGTTCTTCTTGGCGACCTTGACCGGAGCCGAGGAAGCTTTGGCCTCAGCCACCAGCGTTGGCACAGAGGCCGCAAGCTGGGACTCGTACATTGCGGCAAGACGACGGTCGGATTCCTTGAGCTTGGCAAGCAGCATGTTCACACGCTCGGCGAGTTCGTCGGGACGGGCGTTGACCATGTCGGAAAGCTGGGAAACCAGCGCGTGCTCGCGGGCGTTGAACTCATACGCGCCCTGGCCGACGACCGCGTCCACGCGGCGCACGCCGGAACCGATAGACGCCTCGGACATGATGTTGATGGCGCCGATCTTGCCGACGTGGTCGATATGGGTGCCACCGCAGAGCTCGCGGCTCCAGCCGTCCTCGCCGATGGACACCACACGCACGATGTCGCCGTACTTCTCGCCGAACAGATGCATGGCGCCAAGAGCGATGGCGTCATCGAACTTCATTTCCTGAGTGGTGACGGCAAGGTTCTCACGAAGCTTCTCGTTGACGCGGGCTTCGACGGCGTTCATGGCGTCCTTGCTGGGGGCGCTGGACCATTGGAAATCGAAGCGCAGACGGTTCGGAGCGTCTTCGGAGCCACGCTGGGTGGCCTGCGGACCAAGTTCCTCACGCAGCGCCTTGTGCACCATGTGGGTGGCGGTGTGGGAACGTGCAATGGCTCCACGGCGCTCGAGATCGATGTTCGCGTTGACTTCGGCGCCCACAACCAGCGTGCCTTCGGTCAGACGGCACTGGTGGACGATAAGGTCCTTGATCGGCTTCTGCACGTCGTCGACCTCAAGCACCGCGCCATCGTCGGACAGAATCTCGCCCTGATCGGCGAGCTGGCCGCCGGCCTGCGCGTAGAACGGCGTGCGGTCGAGGATGACCTCGATGTTGGCCGGGCCGGTGACGGCGGGAACGGAACCCTTGCCCTCCTGCATGATGCCCAGAACCTTGGCACGTGCGGACATGTCGGTGTAGCCAAGGAAGTCGATCGGCTGGAGCAGGGTCTTCTTGAAGTCGTCATAGACGGACAAATCCACGTTGTGGCGCTTCTTCAGCGCGTCCGCACGGGCACGGCTCTTCTGTTCGGCCATCAGCTCGCGGAACTTGGCTTCATCCACCTTCACGCCCTGGTCGGCGGCCATTTCGAGCGTGATTTCAATCGGGAAGCCGTAAGTGTCATGCAGCTTGAAGGCATCCTCGCCGGACACGAGATCCGAGCCGCCCTGCTTGGCCTTCGTCACGGCCATGTCGAAGATCTCGGTGCCGGATTCGAGCGTGCGGCGGAACGCGTCCTCCTCACCGTAGGCGGCTTCGGACACGTCGTGGAAGGTGTCGTTAAGCTCCGGATAGCTCGGTTCCATCGCGGCCTTGGAGGTCGGCAGCAAGGTCGGCATGACCGGCTCTGTCACGCCGAGCTCGCGCATGGCCTTGACGGTTCGACGCAGCAGGCGGCGCAGCACATAGCCACGGCCGTTGTTGGACGGACGGACGCCGTCGGACATGATCATCAGCGCGGAACGCACGTGGTCGGCCACGATACGGAAACGCACGTCCATGGCCTCGTCATCGCCGTAGGTGCGGCCGGAAAGCTTCTGCGCGGCTTCGATGACCGGGAAGACCTCGTCGGTCTCATAGATGTTCTGCTTGCCCTGCATCAGATAGGCGAGACGTTCCAGACCGGCGCCGGTATCGATGTTCTTGTTCTCAAGCTCGCCGACGATATGCAGGTCGGTCTTGGACTTGACGTTGTCGACCTCGTAGTTTTCGAACACGAGATCCCAAATCTCAATGTAACGGTTCTCGTCGGCGATCGGGCCGCCTTCGACACCGTACTTTGGACCACGGTCTACATAGATTTCGGAGCACGGACCGCCAGGGCCAGGGCCACCGGTGGTCCAGAAGTTATCTTCCATACCCATGATCTGGATATGTTCAGGATCGACGCCTTCGTTCTTCCACATCGAGCGGGCTTCCTCGTCGTCGGTGAAAGTGGTCATCCACAGTTTCTCCGGATCGAAGCCGTAGCCGCCCTTATCCTGCGGGGTGGTCAGCAGCTCATACGCATAGTGGATGGCCTCCTCCTTGAAGTAATCACCGAAGGAGAAGTTGCCAAGCATCTGGAAGAACGTGCCGTGACGGGTGGTCTTGCCGACCTCGTCGATGTCCAGAGTACGCACGCACTTCTGGTTGGAAGCCATGCGGTGCTTCGGCGGGGTCTGCTCACCCATGAGGTACGGGATGAACGGAACCATGCCAGCGATGGTGAACAGAGTGGTCGGATTCGGAGAAATCAACGATGCCGAAGGAACGACAAGATGATCGTGCTGTTCGAAATAGTCAAGAAAGCGCTTCGCGATTTCAGAAGTGCGCATGTGGATTTGAGCTCCTTTGTTGTTGGAGGCCTGATGCCTTCCAAACGTGTGATTGGTTGCTTGAGCGTATCTGTCGGGCGGAAAACGACTACTCGTTCCGCGCCGCATATTTGCTGTTAAGTTCAGCCTCGCGGGCTCGACGCGTGGCATTGAACTCATTGACCAGACCTTCAAGCGTGCGCATGGTCACATGGTCCTGGTCGGGACCAAGCAGGAATTGGCGGGCGGTGTCCGGCGTGTTGGCTTTAACGTATGCCTGCGCTTTTGTGACAGCGACGACACCGATGCCCACGCCGATGAAGACCCAGAAAAGACGCTTGAACATCACTCCCCCTTATTGCCTGCCGCGTGATTGACGTCTCTCTTAGCCAAGAAAGACTGCACAGTGGACTTCAACGCATAGGTGGCGGACGCAACCTTGATGACGGGCTTGCCCAAGAACGATCCATATAGATCAGTCAGCGCGCCGACATTATTGGCCGTGGTGGACGCCGCGGCGGAGATCTTGTTGACATCCTCCAGGGACTTGTTCACCTGCTGCACCGTGGTCACGCTCTCGTCAAGCGCCGGAATCGCATGGTCTCCGGTGTCTTTGACGGTCTGCGCGATCTGGTCGAACAATTTGCCGAGACGGATCAGCGGGTAGATCATGAAACCGGCAAGCACTGCGAATGCAATTGCCGCAATCAGACCGGCGATCTCTCCAACACCCATCTTGTACCTCTTTTCAGCTCCACGGTTGCCCGCGAACACAATACCCGCATAAGACTAGTAAAAAGCCACGACTGTGGCAAATACGTTCACTGGTTGTACGAGACCACACTCACCGCGCGGTCCATGGGTTCGTTCGTGTCAAAATCAAGGCAGGTCACCGAACCGTTGGCCGGACGTTCGCTCAAATCGTATCCTTCCGGGGCGAATCGGTGCATAAGGCTCAACAATGTATTGCCGTGGGAGATCTGCAGCACGTGGTCGCCGTCCTTAAGCCGAGGGTTGTCCGCAATCAAAGCGAAGCCGTCCTCCACACGATGCCAATACTCGTTATCGGATTCGGCGTCATGGAACGGATCGGCTTCTTTGAGAAAGTCGCGGGTGGCGGCAAGCCCGTATTTGCGGACGATGTCGTTGTAGTTCTTCGCACCATGGGGACCACCGGCAGCGGTCCATGCGACGGACATGTCCTGTCCCTCGAAATAACCGTAGAACTGCTCACGGAAATGCATGTCGCTGACCAGTGACGGACGAACGTGTCCTGCGGCTTCGTTCGCATCGAGGATCCGTTGTGCCGTCACCTGGGCGCGTGTGGTGTCGGAGCAGTATGCCGCGGCGAACTCAATGTCCCGGAGTTTGGCGGCGGCCTTGTCCGCATCGGCAAGTCCCGCATCGGTTAACGGGGAATTCGACCATCCCTGGAGTCTGTTATATCGGTTGAAGAACGTCTGTCCGTGACGGACCAGATGAAGATGAAGCAACATGGTTTCCATGGTACCTGTGGAATCAGCCAAACGACATGCCGCCGGAAACGCCATAAAAAAACGAGAAGCCTCGCAACCGTAACGGCTGCGAGGCTTTCGCTGTATGTCCTTAAACTGTATGTTCTTACAGTATGGTGATCCAGATCAGCGGGCGTAGAATTCGACCACGTACTGGATGTTGACCTGCACCGGGATCTCCTCGGCTTCAGGCTTGCGGGTCAGGGTGGCCTTCAGGGAAGGCAGGTTGACGTCCAGGTAGCCCGGAACCGCCGGCAGCACATCGCGGTGCACACCTTCGGCAGCGGCCTGGAACGGAACCATGGTCTGGCTCTTGGCCTTGACCTGGATGGTCTGGCCCGGCTTGACGCGGTAGGACGGACGATCGACGATGTTGCCATCGACGAGGATGTGGCGATGGACCACGAACTGGCGAGCCTGGGCGGTGGTGCGGGCGAAGCCTGCACGCAGGACCAGAGCGTCGAGACGGGTCTCAAGATCGGTCAGCATGGCGTTGCCGGTCTGTCCGGCGGTGTGGGTGCCCTTCTCGTAAGCGGCGCGGAGCTGCTTCTCGGAGATGCCGTACTGGGCGCGAAGACGCTGCTTCTCGCGCAGACGCACTGCGTAATCGGATTCAGTGCGGCGACGGGTGCGGCCGTGCTCGCCAGGAGCATACGGACGCTTTTCGAAGATGCGCTGAGCCTTAGGGGTCAGAGCGATGCCGAGGGCGCGGGAAAGACGCACCTGACGGCGGGAACGCTGAACGTTCGTCATTGGTTTAATCCTTTGTTTGTTCTGTCGTTGTCTGAACGGAACGTATGCCGAAGTCCGGCATACGCTGAGCCAGCCTCTCCAGTGCTTCTTCGCGCAATGCGCGAACGGCTTGACCCGCAATGCAGAACACCACGGATGGCCGCCGACCCACTGATGGGCTAAGACTCCAGACGGCATACGTCCTTCCGGGCGCACACCAATCGCTAATCATACACATGGGGGACGGACGAGATGCTCCGATTCACCTACATCGGCATGTCTTAAAAACGTCAGGCCCGAGTAAGCACTCCCCTATCCATACGATAGGTATGGTCCACATAAGCAAGCGCGTCCGGATCATGGGTAACCATAAGTACCGAGGTACCGTCATCCGCTACTTGCCGCAGCAGCCGCATGACGATTGCGGTGCTTTCGGCATCCAGATCTCCTGTCGGTTCATCGGCGATCAGCAGTTTCGGCTTGTTCATCAACGCTCGGGCGATGGAGACGCGGCGCATCTCGCCACCAGAGAGCTCCTTCGGATAGCATGTCGCAAGCTCGCCTACAAGCAGTTGATCCAACAGATGTTGCGCGCGTTGCGTCAAATGGTCGGGCTGAGATGAAGAAGCCGTCTGCGTCGAAGCTGGTTGGATGACGTCGGGAAGGCCATCGACCACGACGGAAGACGCCGTCTGTTCCTGTGATTGTGCGTCATTCGTCCGTTCATCGATTTCGGTTTCATACCGAGACGGGTTGCGATGCAGCACTGCGGGAAGGACCACATTGTCGATTGCGGTGAGGTTCGGCAATAGTGTCTGGATCTGCGTGACGAAGCCGATGGTGCGGTTGCGCAAAATCGACATCTGTTTGTCGTTTAACGTGGTCACCTCGTTACCGGCCAGCAGAATCGAACCGGATGTAGGTTTCAGCAATCCCGTGACGAGATTGAGCAAAGTGCTTTTGCCGTTTCCGGATCTGCCGACGATCGCCATGAATTCGCCTGGATCGAGCGTGAGATTCACATCATCCACCGCGGGGAAAGGTTTACCTCGGCGTACGAATTCACGGGTAAGGCCACGAACCTCCAATATGGGCTGTTCCGGCATCACTCCCCCTCCCTCAGCGTCAGGTATGCCTGTGGGGCGGAAAGACGCACCGCTGTGGCGAGGGATGCGACCAGGCCCGTAAGCACGGCGAACAGGAGAGCGACGACTATCAGTACCGCCACTTTACCGACGCCAATCTGCAGATACGGCAATTGAAGTTCCTTAGCGATCAGACCACTGAACGGAAACACGACCAACGAGGTACAGGTCACACCGATCACACCTCCAATAGCTCCGATGGTCGCCGATTCCTTGACGATAATGCCCACCAGGGTCGCACGATCGGCGCCGAGAATACGGTACGCGGCGAATTCACGCTTGCGTTCGTTCATAGCCGACGAAAACACCGCCAACATCACGACCAATCCCATAGTCCAGAACACCGTGATGAACACCGCCACATAGCGGATAATCACCTTGAGATTCGTTTTCGTCGTAGCCGTGATACCGCCCGGATACACATATCCCAAACTTTTGACCCCCGTGGCTTTTGCGATATTCGAGGCGACCTGTTGTGCGGAATATCCGTCCTTGACTTTGACGAGCACGGCGGACACCGCTTTGCCGGCGTATTCTTCAGGAATCGCGGCATGTCCGACCTGCGCGGAATAGGAAACGACATCCGGCACCGTGTCCATGTTCACGAATATGGAATTGTCCAGTGACGTTCCGGTATCGGCCAGTTGCGCGGCCACGGGGAATTCATGACCGTACAGTTTGACCGTATTGTTGTCCGACACGTTGATGCTGGCGCCTGCTATGATTTGGCCGCGACGGAGTGTGCCGTCGAATTGCGAAGCCACCCAAGGAGTGATGACGAAGTCGGTGTCGGGGTTGAAGCCGATGATCTGCACCTTTTCGTCGCAGCAGGCTGCCGCAAGCGAGGAGATGTACGTCTGCACCGTGCTTTCGCCCACACCGTCCGCTTCGGCGATTTGGCTTCCAATGTCATTGGTGAAGTAGAACGTGCTCGAAGAGTTTCCCGTAAGCAACGCCTCAGCCTGGTTTTTCGTGTTCTGCGGCGTGACCATCAGATCGGCGCCCATACGTTCCCGCATGCTGTTCAACCCATTGTTCAGGTTCATGGAAAGCAGCGCGCCTCCATAGAACGCCACAGTGAGCATGACGACCACAATGACAAGCGCCGAAGTGCGGAATGGTTTGCGACGCAGATTGGCCAGCGGTAGTTTCGCAAGGGTGATATGCGGCACGTCAGCCACGCTTTGCCGGCTTGAGATCGAGATATACGGCGACTGCTGCGAGCACCGCCAGCAGCACGCCCAATACGATAAGCGTCGGCATCGTCACCATATGGCAATGCATCATGGAGCCTCTGCATACGCCTACCAGCATGGTCGGCACCAGAACGACAAGCACGCCCAGCACGGCATTGGCGAGATCCAATCCGACCCTGACCCGGCTTGGCGCGAAAAATCCGATTATTGCCAGCAATGCGATGACGACACCCAGTCCCAGAGCGACCCGAGCGGTGTAGCGGCATGCCATGGGCATGTCTTTGACGGCACACACATGCGCGAAGGTCTGCGGGGCGATGACAATCAGCGCGCCCAGAACAATCTGAGATATCGCGGCGAACAGTTTTCTTGGCATGGTTCTTCCTCTCGAAAAGCAAACATCGCCGATTATCGCAACAAATGCTCCGAAAGAAAAGACTTGTTTTTTCACTCAATCCGTGTTATGAGCCCACAACGGCGCCGCCACGAGGGGCGCCTATTGGAAAAGCCGTCAGAGCTTTTCAATAGGCGCCACACGAAGCAGCAATCGTTTGACGCCATCCGTGCCGAAATCGACGGTGATCACCGAATTCGCGCCCTTGTCCTGCGTTTCGATGACCTTTCCCAAACCGTAATGGTCATGGGTGATTCTGTCGCCTATCTGGAAATCCGAGATGCTCAATCCGTTGTTGCCGTCCAACGAACTTGCCGGAGCCGATTTCGTCAGATCCTTTGGCTTGGCGCGGCGCGTGGTGACCTTACCGGATTTGCCGGAGGGCTTGCCGGAACCGTATGACGACCGGGATGAGCCATACGAACCGTATGAGGACGAGCCAGAGTGCAATCCGCCAGAGAAACGGCGGCTTCCCGAGCCGTAGGAGGACCGTCCGGAACCATACGAGCTGTGCGATCCATGAGACGACCCATAAGTGGAATGCGATCCGCGAGAACCAGAACCATACGATGAGGAACCGTATGTCGACGATCCGTACATCGATTCGCCGAAGGAAGTGGATCCGAAATCGTCATCATCGTCCCACCCGCCGAACTCGTCGTCATCTCCCCAGCTGGCGCGCATGCGCTCCACACCGGCCTCACGACGTTTCCAATCGATGAGTTCATCCGGAATCTCATCCAGGAACTGGCTGGGCATCATGTCATTGGCCTGCCCCCATTGGGCACGCACCGCCGCACGGGTCACATACAGCCGACGCTTCGCACGGGTGATGCCCACGTATGCCAGACGACGCTCCTCGGACAGCTCGCTGGTGTCCTCCATGGCACGCTGGTGCGGGAACGTACCCTGTTCCATACCCGTAAGAAACACATACGGATATTCCAAACCTTTGGCCGTATGCAAGGTCATCATCGTGACCTTGCCGGAATCCTCGCCCTCTCCCGGCAACTGATCCGAGTCGGCGACCAATGCCGTGGTCTCCAGAAAACCGGCCAACGTGGCATCCGGCGTGTTCTGTTCGAATTCGGCGGCCACGGACTGCAACTGGGAAAGATTGTCCACACGCGAAGCATCCTGCGGATCCTCGGAACGTTGCAATTCCTCCAGAAGACCGCTTTTATCCAATACTTCGGCCACCACTTCGGATGGTTTCGAATCATGTTCCTTGGCGAAATCGGCCAGCTCGTGCATCAGATCACGGAATGCGCCCAACGGTTTGGTGGTACGGCCTGTCATGCCTTCAATCTGGTCCATATGTTCAATGGATTCGAAGAACGTGAGGCCATGCGCGTCCGCGTAGCCGGCCACCAATCCCTCCGCGCGTGCGCCGAGTCCTCGTTTAGGCACATTGAGGATACGCCGCACGTTCACATTATCCGCGGGATTCACGATGGCCTGCAAATACGCGATGGCGTCCTTGACTTCCCTACGTTCATAGAATTTGGTGCCGCCGACCAGCTGATACGGCAGATTGGCGTTGATCATGGCCTCTTCCAGCGAACGTGACTGCGCGTTGGCTCGGTACATGATGGCGATGTCACGGTAAGCGACGTCTTCCTCGGTGTGGATTCGTGCGATTTCGTTCGCTATCCATCCGGCTTCCTGCTGTGCGTTGTCGGCGGCATAGCCGACGATTTTGTCGCCTTGACCAAGCGCCGTCCACAGTTTCTTCGGCTTGCGGTTTTCGTTTTTCGCGATCACCGCGTTCGCCGCGTCGAGGATGGTCTGCGTCGAACGGTAGTTCTGTTCGAGCATGATGGTTTTGGCGTTCGGGAAATCCTGTTCGAAGTCTTGGATGTTACGGATGTCCGCACCTCGGAACGCGTAGATGGATTGGTCGGAATCACCCACCACGGTAATCCAGCTCGGTCCCACACGGCCCGCTCCCCTCGCCTGCGGGTCGGGCTGTTCGTCCGAATCGATGCCGGACAATTCACGTACGAGCACATATTGGGCATGGTTGGTGTCTTGATACTCGTCCACGAAGATGTAACGGAACCTGTGCCGATAGTATTCGCTCACCTGCGGGCAGGTTTGGAGCAATTCCACGGTGCGCATGATCAAATCGTCGAAGTCGACTGCGTTGGCGAGCGCCAGACGATGCTGGTATTCGGCGTAGACGACGGCGACCAGTTCGTCGACGTCGCCGGCGCTCACCTGGTATCCGCGCTGTCCCGGGATGTAATCGCAGTTCGCTTTTTTCAGCTGGTCTTTCCAGGAAACCAACGCGTTCTTGCAGTCGGATATCTTGCCCAGCAGCATGCGTGGCGTATACCGCTTCGTATCGATGTTCAGGTCGGCTGCGATCAGTTTGACCAGTCGCTCGCTGTCCGCGGTGTCGTAAATCGAGAAGCCCGATTTAAGGCCGATTTCCTTGCCGTCGCGGCGTAGGATGCGTACGCAGGCGGAGTGGAAGGTGGAGATCCACATATGTTCGGCTTCCGGCCCGACCAAAGTCACGAGACGTTCACGCATTTCCGCGGCCGCCTTGTTGGTGAAGGTGATGGCGAGGATGCTGCTTGCCCAGAAGCCATGCGCCAGCAGCCATGCGATGCGACGTGTCAGCACACGGGTCTTGCCTGAGCCTGCGCCGGCGCCGATGAGCAATGCCTGGCCGTAGTATTTCACCGCTTCTTCCTGTTGGGGGTTGAGTCCCTCTATCAGGCTCCGCGGATCGCACATCACAGGTCCCATGCTCTGTTCCACCGATTCCTCTTTTCTTCGCGCACGCTCATATTCAAACATTTGTTCGCAGCATTCATGTTTATCACATGAGCAGGTCAGGGGTCCGACTCGCACGGTCAATTGAGGCGCGTATGCTGAACTCCTATATACGGCTCGCCGTATGCCATCATCTGATGCCGCTTTCGCGGCCGACAAGATTAAGGGGTTTCATGAAGGAACTTGAAGAGCGCATTGCGCAACAAGGTACCGTCAAGCCCGGCAATGTGCTGAAAGTGGACGCGTTCCTCAACCATCAGTGCGATGTCGAGCTGTTCGACCATATGGGCGCCGCCTGGGCCGAGCATTTCAAGGGCAAGACCATCGATAAGATTCTGACCATTGAGGCTTCCGGCATTGGCATCGCCTGTGTCGTGGCCCGTCATTTCGGCAATGTCCCGGTGGTGTTCGCCAAGAAGGCGCAGTCCATCAATCTTGACGGCGACCAGTACACGACCACCGTGTATTCCTTCACCAAGCAGAAGGAGTTCCCTGTCATCGTGTCCAAGCGCTATCTCAATGAAGGCGACCACGTGCTGCTGATCGACGATTTCCTTGCCAACGGCAAGGCGTTAAAAGGCCTGATCGAGCTGTGCCATGAGGCCGGAGCCACTGTGGAAGGCATCGGCATCGCAGTGGAAAAGGGCTTCCAAGGCGGTGGCGACCAGCTGCGTGAGGAAGGGTACGACGTCGATTCCCTGGCAATCGTCGAATCGATGGATCCGGAAAACGGCACCATCGAATTCCGCTCCTGATTTTTTCAGTACGCTCAAACGATTATAAGAGAGGATGTAACAGTTGAGCGAAGAGAAGAACACAGAGAAAACCGAAAAAAAGACGAAGGCAAAAGACATGAAAAAAGGCGTGTCTTTTGAGGCGTTGAGCAGTCTTGACGCACCGGTGTCGTTCTGGAAGGGCATTCCGTTCGGCCTGCAGCACGTCATGGCCATGTTCGTGGCGAATCTCGCGCCTATCTTCTTGGTGGCCACGGCCGCCAAGATGGATGCCGCGCAGTCCGCCGCCATCATTCAGGCCGGCCTGCTGGTCGCAGGTCTCGGCACCTGCCTGCAGCTGTACGGTGTGTGGCTGATTGGTTCCCGTCTGCCGATGGTCACCGGCATTTCCTTCACCTACGTCGCGGCCGCCATGTCGATCGCGCAGCATCAGGGTTATGGCGCAGTCGCCGGCGCCGTGGTGCTTGGCGGCCTGTTGGAGGTCGTGCTTGGTTTGACGGCCAAGTATTGGCGTCGTTTCGTTCCGCCGATCGTTTCCGCGATTGTCGTCACCTCGATTGGTTTTTCGCTCCTGTCCGTCGGCGCCACGAGCTTCGGCGGCGGTTCCGGCGCGAAGGATTTCGGCAGCTGGCAGAATCTGACGCTTGGCCTGATTTCGCTGGTGGCTTGCCTTGCGTTCCAGCTGCTCATGAAGGGCACCGCCAAGCAGCTTTCCGTGCTGTTCGGCCTTGTCGTGGGCTATGTGGTCGCGATTTTCATGGGAAAGGTCGATTTCTCCGGTTTCACCAATCTGCAGGTCGTGTCGGTGCCGCATTTCATGCCGTTCAAGCTTGAGTTTGATCCGGGTGCGATTATCTCCTTCGCTCTACTGTATGTCGTTTCCTCGGTTGAGGTGTTGGGCGACACAGCGGCGCTTACCAAGGTCGGTCTCGACCGTCAACCCACCGACAAGGAAACCGCCGGAGCTATTGCCGGCGACGGTTTGATCTCCTCCGTGTCCGGTTTGTTCGGCTGCCTGCCATTGACTTCGTTTGCGCAGAACATCGGTCTGGTGGCGATGACCAAGGTGGTCAACCGCAAGGTGATTCTTTCCGGCGGTCTGATTTTGGTGCTTGCCAGCTTCGTTCCGGCCGTTGCAGAGGTCTTCAACTCCCTGCCGCAGGCTGTGCTTGGCGGCTGCACCATCATGATGTTCGGCAATATCATCCTGTCCGGATTCCAGATGATTTCCGAGGCCGGTTACACGCAGCGCAACATCACCATCGCCGCGTTGAGCCTAACCATTGGCATCGGTTTCACCCAGGTCGGCGACATTTTCGCCAACTTCCCGGCGCTGTTCCAGTCCATCTTCGCTTCCAACTGCATCGCGGTGTCGTTCGTGGTGGCTGTGATTCTCAACGCCGTTCTGCCTAGCGAGGAGCACTTCCTGTCCGCTCCTCAGCATCAGGAGGCCTGATTTCCCTAATATCGGCATCGTCCGCATATGAATGATCCCCATTCCGATTTCCACGGAATGGGGATCATTCATATGCGACGGCATGTGGCGGACCTCGTATGGAAGTCGTCAACGCATCAATCAGTGCCCTTGCTTGATCCAAGCGGCGATTGAATCCTTGACCGCCTGCGCGTAGATCGTATTGGACATTCCCGGATGGATGCCATCTCCGGCAAGTTCGTCAGCATGCTGGGAAATGGTCCCGTCCCAATCGACCAGTACGACGTTGTTGGAATGCGCCGCGGCGAATTGCTTCAACACGGCATTGGTGCCGGGAACCCATGAAACGGGAGCGTGCGCGTTAATGAGCACCAGCACATGATCGGGGCCGACATCATTCAGCAGATCGTCAAGCTGATCATTGGTCACCACGGAGTTGGTGGCAAGTCCCACCAAGACCCAGGGGCGCAGATTTCCTTGCGCTTTCAATTGATCGACAAGACCCTGTCCCTTCGCCATCGACCGTGAGACTTCGGCATCCACAATGATGTTGGGGAACGTGTCTTGCAATCCTTTGCTGGACGCCAGCATCACCGAATCTCCGATGGCGGCCATTTGCGAACCATCCGGCATCTTATGCCGTGGCTTCCTTGGCATCGGTGTTCGGCGTCGTTCCAAAGCGGCATGATTGCGTTGCTGCAACAGCCTGGCGCTGATACCCAAGGATTGCGCCACACTGGTTTGTTCCGATGCCGTCGCCACAGCGTATCCGCAGAAGCTCCATGAGCATGCCAGCACCACGACCGTGGATATCAGACGGCCGCAATGCTCGGCTTCGTCTCCACTGATCGGACGAATCAACGCGATGAATCCCGCACGAGCGACTGGCTTCTCGAACAGTCGCCAAGATGCGAACGCGAACAGCACGGTGAGGATGAAGGTGAAGGACAGCAGCCTGTCGGCATGCCATGCGCCCCACTGGGGCAGCAGGGATCTCAGCAGCAGCCATAATGGCCAATGCCACAGATAAATGCCATACGAATAATGGCCCAAAGCGGCAAGCGGCTTGAACACAAGCAGATCCTGCATCCAGGATCCGAATGGTATGGTTCCTGCGATCAGCATCACAGCAAGCACGGAGGCGACGAAGATACCGCCATGGAACGCCGCTGGGCCTTGAGTGATATGCCGCATCATCCACAGCAATGCCAGCAATGAGCCAAAGGCAACTATCGGGCCGAATTGAATCCATATCTTATGGAATCGTTCCATTATCCGCGATTCATTGGCTCGCCCATGCTCATGTCTGAGAATCGGCAGTATCCAAGCCAGCGCGGCACCGAGCCATAGGCCCATGGCGTGCGTGTCGGTGCCGAAATACACACGTGTGGGGTCAGCGCCAGAGTGGTATAGCAGTCCCATGGATACCGCGCTTGCTCCGGCAAGGGCTGTCAGTATGCATACCGGAGCCCATCTGATGATGATTTTTCGCAGCAGCAAAACCACGAATGGAGCGATCAGATAAAACTGCATGAGCAACGACATGAACCATAGGTGACGGAATATGTCAGGGTTCATCTGGGAGAAATAGCTGGCTCCGCTGCTGATGGCATACCAGTTGTAGCATCCCAGAAGCACGGTCATGATCTGGTTCCGGATGCCGACAAGCATGTCGCGGTTCACCAGCCATGCCAACGTCACCGAGATCGGGATAAGAGCAAACAGCGCGGGATAAATCCGGCGGAACCGTTTGAGGAAGTACTCCCCCAGTTCCAAGCCTTTACCTGAATCGATACGATTGAGCAGCGATGAGAAAATCAGGAAACCGGAGATGGTGAAGAACACATCCACACCGAAAAACCCGCCTTGAAGCGAAAGCTCATCGCAGTGATACAGCACAATCGCAATAAGGGCTATGCCTTTAAGCCCGTCCAAACCGACGAAACGTCGTTTAGCAGCCACGAATAACCAACCGTTCTCTCTTACATCATTGCACGGTACAGTGCAACCTGTCGTATCGTACTACCAAGCAATCCCTTGCGAATCGCGGAAAAGGGGGCCCAACGCACTGCGCCGCCGTGCCTGATTGACCGATGATATCGATTATCAGGCACGGCGGCGCAGATTCATACCGTTTGCCGTCACGTTCCTCTACCAGCCGAAACGTGACACGTCACTCACTTGGAGAAGACGTTGCCGTAGGAGTCCTTGCCTTCTTCTGCGATGGCGGCGGACTTGCGGGCGATGGCCAGCTCCTCGTTGGTCGGGATGACGCAGATGGTGACTGCGGAATCCGGGGTGGAGATGATGCGCGGTTCCTTGGAACGGGTCGCGTTCTTCTCCTCATCCAGCTTGACGCCGAACGGAGCGAGCTTGTCGCAGACCATCTTGCGCACGACGTCATCGTTCTCGCCAACGCCTGCGGTGAAGGTGATCACGTCGACGCCACCCATCTGAGCGGTGTAGTTGCCGATGTAGCCGACGATGCGGTGCACGTAGATGTCGAGAGCCAGCTTGGCGTCCTCGTTGCCCTCTTCGACCAGACGATGCACTTCACGCAGGTCGCCGAAGCCGGTCAGACCCATCATGCCGGAACGCTTGTTGAACAGGGTGTCCAGTTCGTCCACGCTCATGTGGGCGTTGCGAATCAGGTGGAAGACGACGGCCGGATCGATGTCGCCGGTACGGCCACCCATCACGAGGCCTTCCAGCGGGGTCAGACCCATGGAGGTCTCAACCGGCTTGCCGGAGATTTCGGCGGAGGCGGAAGCACCGTTGCCGATGTGCAGCACGATCTGCTTGAGGCCTTCGGCCGGCTTGCCGATGACGGACGGCACGACGGAGGAGATGAACTCGTGGGAGGTGCCATGGGCGCCGTAACGGCGGATGTGGTACTGCTGGGCGACTTCCTTGTTCAGCGCGTAGGTGCTGGAAGCCTTCGGCAGCTGGAAGAAGAAGGAGGAATCGAACACGAAGATCTGCGGAACATCCGGCAGCAGGGAGCGCATGACCTCAGCGCCCTTGGCCTCCGGACCGTTGTGCAGCGGGGCGAGCACGGCGAGGTCCTTGACCTGGCCGATGGTCTTGTCGTTGACCAGAGCCGGCTTCGGGAAGATGGAACCACCCTGCACCACGCGATGGCCGACGGCCACGATGCCTGCGTCGGCGAGCTTCGGGCCGAACTCGTCGAAGAAGCCGAGCACGCGCTTCAGACCCTGCTCATGGTCGTGAATCGGCTCTTCGAGCTCATGCTTCTCGCCGTTGTACTCGTGCTTGTAATGACCGTCAACCGGCTCGCCGATCTTCTCGACCAGACCGGAAGCGATACCTTCGCCGGTTTCAAGATCAACCAGCTGATACTTGATAGAGCTGGAACCGGAATTGATGACAAGGACGGTTTTCGCCATTGTGGGCATCCTCCATGTGTTAATCGATGTGCCGCTTACGCGACTTTCCAAAACCTTAGATTACTCGTTGCTTGCTACAAAATGCCCGATTACTGGGCTTCGATGGCGGTCAGGGCGATGGTGTTGATGATGTCCTGGACCGTGGCGCCACGGCTCAGATCGTTCACCGGGCGGTTGAGACCCTGCAGCACCGGTCCAACGGCGGCCGCTCCCGAGGAACGCTGTACCGCCTTGTATGCGATGTTGCCCGCGCACAGATCCGGGAATACGAACACATTGACATGGCCCGCCACCGGATCGCCCTTGGCTTTGGTCGCGGCCACGGTCGGAGACCATGCCGCGTCGAACTGGATCGATCCGACCACCGCAAGGTCGGGAGCCTTGTCTTTGACGATGGTGGTGGCTTCCTCGACGAGGTCGACGTCGGGTCCTTTTCCGGAGCCCAGCGTGGAATAGGACAGCATGCCCACCTTCGGTTCAAGGCCGAACGCCTTGGCCGTTTCGGCGGATTGAATCGCGATTTCGGCGAGCTGCTCGGCATTGGGGTTAAGGTTGATGGCACAGTCGGCGAACACGGCGACATGGTCCTTGAAACACATCAGGAACGCTCCGGATACCAACGATGTTCCTGGCTTGGTCTTGATGACCTGCAGGGCCGGACGCACGGTATTGGCCGTGGAGTTGACGGAACCGGACACGAGGCCGTCCGCCATGCCCATCACCACAAGCATGGTGCCGAAATAGCTGTCATCGGCCAGCTGTTTGCGCGCCTGCTCTTCGGTCATGCCTTTCTTGGCGCGCAGCTCGCACAGCTTCGCCACCATGGGTTCCAACACCGTTTCATCATCCTTGGCTTGGAATTTCGCCTTGCCAAGCGATTTCAATCCCAATTCCTGACCACGGGCGAGAATGGCGTTTTCGTCTCCGACGATGATCAGATCGACGATGTCGCGTTCCAGCAGATAATCGGCGGCTTTGATGATGCGATCCTCGTTGCCCTCCGGCAGCACGATGGTCTTCTTGTCCGCCTTCGCCTTGCCCAGCAGACCGTATTGGAAAGCATAGGGTGTGGTCGGGGCGTCGAATGGCGATTCGAGTGCCGCGGTCAGTTCCGCGGCGTCGACGTTCGTCGCGAACGCTTCGTCTGCCTTGCTGATGGCGTCATCGTCGTTGAAATCGACGGCAGGTAGCGTCCACACCGGCACCGGGTAGTCGACGAAGCATGCTTTGAGCGGATCCGGCTGCGTGTCGTCACACCCAGTAATGAACACGCCGACGACTTTGCTCCCGGCGTCTTCGATGACCTTGGTGGATGCCTCAACCGTGCTTTTGACTTGTTCCGGTGTGCGTTCGATAGTGCATACGGCCAGCAGGACCGGCGATTGGAGGTCTGCCGCGAAGTCAGCGTTGAAAGAGAACATCGCGGGATCATTGACTGCTGACCTGTCGGTGCCGACAATCACCATGGCATCCGGTCGGGCTGTTTCTACGGCTTGGGTGTAGGCCGCAACGATATCCGCCCGCGAACCTTCCTTATCGTTACGAGCGCGCTTGGGGCACACGCCGACGGACTGTTCCCGGCTCAAACCGGCATTGGAAGCTTCGATCAGCACGTCCGTGAAGGTGTCTTTTCTGCAGACCGCCGGACGGAACACTCCGGTCTTGCCGGCTGCGGCAAGTGCCTTGGTGACTCCAAGGGCGACAACATTACGGCCGTTAGCCGCTTCGGGACTGATGATGGTGACGCTGGTAAAACTCACGGTGTCTCCTATGTACTTCACATTATTCGGGTGCGATACCACATCGTTCGCACAATGAGCAATTGTAATGTGCAAACGGTAACTGACACGCGCTAGCGGTTTTGCTGTTTTAAGCCAAGCATATCGCACCGTAATACGAAAAAGCCCCAAGGGAACAATCCCTTGGGGCTTTTATCAAGCAATCAGGCCAAATAGCCTAGGCTCACTCGTTATCGCCAGCGGTTGCGGCGGTAGCGGAGACAGCACCCTGCTTGTTGGTGTTGACACCGGAGTAGACCCAGTCGGTGTAATCCGGGTGATCGTAGCCGTTGTCGACAGCGAACTGGAAGGCTTCCTGACGGAAGGCCTCGAGCTCGTTGATCTTGTCGGCGTACTTGTCAGCGTCGATCATGCGCAGAGCTTCAGCCTGGAGCTCGTAGCGATCGATGTTGTTCACGCGAACCATGTCGTACGGGGTGGTGGTGGAGCCCTGTTCCTCGTAGCCGTGAACGTTGAAGTTGTCGTGGTTCGGGCGATCGTAGATCAGACCACGCACGTCGCGGGCATAGGAGTGGTAAGCGAACAGGACCGGCTTGTCCTCGGTGAACAGCTCAGCGAACTCCTCATCGGAGAGGGCCTCGTTGTTTTCCTTGGCGGACTGCAGCTTGACCAGGTCAACCACGTTGACGACCTTGAACTTGATGCCCATGGCGTCCAGCTTGTCGGCAGCGGCCATGATTTCCTGAGTCGGAACATCACCGGTGGCGGCGAGCACGATCTGAGCCTCATCGTTGGACTTCACGTTGGAAGCCCACTTCCACTCGGCAGCACCCTTCTCGAGCTCAGCGCGAGCTTCGTCCAGGGTCAGCCAGGTGGCGGCCGGCTGCTTGCCGGCGATGATGGCGTTGATCTTGTTGGTGGACTTGTAGCACTTCTCAGCCACAGCGAGCAGCATGTTGGAATCCACCGGGAAGTAGATGCCGATCACGTGATCGTTGTTGAAGCACTTGTTCAGCAGGACGGAGGTGACACCCGGATCCTGGTGGGAGAAGCCGTTGTGATCCTGACGCCACACGTGGGAGGAGACGAGCAGGTTCATGGAGGAGATCGGCTTGCGCCACGGAATCTCGCGGACGGTAGCCTCGAGCCACTTGGCGTGCTGGTTCAGCATGGAGTCGATCACGTGCACGAAGGACTCATAGGAGCTCCAGATGCCGTGACGGCCGGTCAGCAGGTAGCCCTCGAGGAAGCCTTCCATCTGGTGCTCGGAAAGCTGCTCGGTGACCTGGCCGGTGACAGCCATGTGCTCGTCGACCTGAGCGGACAGGTAGCCGGCGTCCCACTGCTTGTTGGTGACGTCGTAAGCGGCCTGCAGACGGTTAGAAGCGGTCTCATCCGGTCCGAAGATACGGAAGGAGTCCGGGTTGTTCTTGATGATGTCGCGGGTGTAGACGCCCAGACGACGGGTGGCCTCGAGCTGGCCCCAGCCGTGGCCGTACTCGGCGACTTCCTTGACCTCGTAGTCTTCCAGCTTCGGCAGCTTCAGCTCTTCGCGGATGCGGCCACCGTTGGCGTTCGGGTTCTCACCGATGCGCAGTTCGCCGGTCGGCATGAAGGCGGTGACTTCCGGCTTCACGGCGCCGTTCTCGTCGAACAGCTCTTCCGGCTTGTAGGACTCGAGCCAGTTCTTGAGGACCTCGAAGTGGGCCTCGGTATCGCGGGCGGAAGCCAGCGGCACCTGGTGGGAACGCCAAGAGCCCTCGGTCTTCTTGCCGTCGATGAACTTCGGGCAGGTCCAGCCCTTCGGGGTACGGAAGATGATCATCGGGTAGAACGGACGAGTCATGTCGTCGGTCTGAGCGGCGGCCTTGATGTCGCAGATCTCGTCGAAGACGGTCTCGAACAGCTCGGCGAAACGACGGTGGATCGACAGGTGATCCTCGTTGTCGAAGCCAGCGACGAACTCGTACGGCTCATAGCCCATGCCGTGGAAGAACTCGTGGAGCTCTTCGTCGGAGATGCGGGACAGGATGGTCGGGTTGGCGATCTTGTAGCCGTTGAGGTGCAGGATCGGCAGCACGATACCGTCGGTGCGCGGGTTGATGAGCTTGTTGGACTGCCAGCCGGTGGCCAGCGGGCCGGTCTCAGCTTCGCCGTCGCCGACGATGGCCGGGACGAACAGGCTCGGGTTGTTCATCACAGCGCCGTAGGCGTGGGACAGGGCGTAACCCAGCTCGCCGCCTTCGTGGATGGAGCCCGGGGTTTCCGGAGCGTAGTGGGACGGGATGCCACCCGGGTAGGAGAACTGGCGGAAGAACTTCTGCAGGCCAGCCTCATCCTTGGTGATGTTCGGGAAGTACTCGGTGTAGGTGCCGTCCAGGTAGGACTGAGCGGTACCAGCCGGGCCGCCGTGGCCCGGGCCCATGATGATCACAGTGTTCTGCTGGTGATCAGCAATGAGACGGTTGATGTGGCCGATGAGGAAGTTCAGGCCCGGGGTGGTGCCCCAGTGACCGACCAGACGGTGCTTGACGTCTTCGCGGGTGAAAGGCTCCTTCATCAGCGGGTTGCTACGCAGATAGATCTGGCCGATGGAGAGGTAGTTGGCTGCGCGCCAGTACTTATCCACGCCTTCGATAGCTTCCTCGGAAACCGGAGCGTTCAGCTTCTTCCAAGGGGTGCCAATAACAGGACTCGTCATGTGTACTCCTGTACTCCTGCACTGTGATGTGCGATTGTTTATTTCCTTAGGTCATGAGCCATGCCTAAAACCTTGCGGTTACGCGGTATGCCTCATTTCCAGTCACTTGCACATATTACGAGCGCGGTTCGACTTTTTGCTGTTTTTTTGCGACTGTGTGTTCAATTGTTATTTTTCTGTACGCAAATGTGTGCTTTTATCGGGATTTTTGTGCGTACTTCACACTCTATCAAAAAGATTGAAAAACGGCTCAAAATCAACGTTTTTAGTCGGTTAACACATGTTTCCCACGTTCGTTTCCCTAGATACACACGCGGCGTGTTGAGTAGGTGGGAGTAAGCAATTGTGAGATTCGTTCATTCTCCGTTCACGTGTTTCCAATGTCTCCTTGCAACGTCACAATAGAGCAGTTAGTATTGTTCGTTTCTTGATACCTCATATTAAAGGGAGAGTGTTATGGCTGCAGGTCCTGTGCTCGTTGTCGATTTCGGAGCCCAGTACGCCCAGCTGATCGCACGTCGCGTGCGTGAGGCCAATGTTTATTCGGAGCTCGTGCCGCATTCCATGCCGGTCGATGAGATGCTGGCCAAGGATCCGCAGGCCATCATCCTGTCCGGTGGCCCCGCTTCCGTGTTCGAACCGGGCGCTCCGCGCGTCGACAAGAAGCTGTTCGACGCGGGCGTTCCGGTGCTCGGCATCTGCTACGGCTTCCAAGCCATGGCATACGCGTTGGGCGCGGATGTCGACAAGGCCGCCCTGGGCGAATACGGCAAAACGGAAACCACCATCGACAAGGCGGAGGGTCTGCTCGACGGCTCTCCCGCAGAGCAAAGCACGTGGATGAGCCATGGCGTGGCCGTCAAGACCGCGCCGGAAGGCTTCGAAGTGCTCGCCCACACCGAAGGCGCACCGGTCGCCGCCATGCAGGACGAGTCCCGCAAACTGTACGGCGTGCAGTGGCATCCGGAAGTCAAGCACACTCCGATGGGCCAGAAGCTCATCGAGAACTTCCTGCACAAGTGCGCCGGCCTCGGCGATAACTGGAACGCGTCCAACATCATCGAGGACCAGGTCAAGAAAATCCGCGAGAAGGTCGGCGACGCCCAGGTGATTTGCGGCCTGTCCGGCGGCGTCGACTCCGCCGTCGCGGCGGCTCTGGTGCATAAGGCCATCGGCGAGCAGCTCACCTGCGTGTTCGTGGACCACGGTCTGCTGCGCAAGGGCGAGGCCGAGCAGGTCAAGCATGATTTCGTCGAGGCCACCGGCATCAAGCTCATCGCCGTGGACGCCTCCGAAGACTTCCTCACCGCATTGAAGGGCGTGAGCGAGCCGGAGAAGAAGCGCAAGATCATCGGAGAGAAGTTCATCCGCACTTTTGAGAAGGCGCAGCGTCAGGTCATCGAAGAGGCCGGTGCCTCCGGCAAGGAAGTCAAATTCCTCGTGCAGGGCACGCTGTATCCGGACGTCGTAGAGTCCGGCGGCGGCGATGGCGCGGCCAACATCAAATCGCACCACAATGTGGGCGGCCTGCCGAAGGACATCAAATTCCAGCTCATCGAGCCGCTGCGCACCCTGTTCAAGGATGAGGTGCGCGCCATTGGCACCGAACTCGGTCTGCCGGATGAGATTGTCTGGCGTCAGCCATTCCCGGGTCCGGGTCTCGGCATCCGCATCATCGGCGAAATCACCAAGGAACGTCTTGACCTGTTGCGCGAAGCTGATGCCATCGCACGTGAGGAGCTTTCCAAGGCCGGCCTCGACCGCGACATCTGGCAGTGCCCGGTCGTGCTGCTTGCCGACGTGCATTCCGTGGGCGTGCAGGGTGACGAACGCACCTACGGCTCGCCGATCGTGTTGCGTCCGGTGTCGTCCGAAGACGCCATGACCGCCGACTGGTCGCGTATCCCGTACGACGTGCTCGCCACCATCTCGACGCGTATTACCAACGAATGCCGTCAGATCAACCGCGTGGTGCTTGACTGCACTTCCAAGCCGCCGGCAACCATCGAATGGGAGTGAGCCCGCAGGCTTGACGCATAGCGGAAGGGGCTTTCCACAAACTATTCTTGTGGAAAGCCCCTTCCGCTATGTTACGGAAACAAGTCCGCTCTCGTCAGACGGACCGAACGTCCCCCGACGTCACTTTTGCATATCCGTCAAACAAGCATGTCATTCCACAGATCCACGAAATTCGGTAGGGTTTTCGCCGTCGTGGCGACGTTCTTCACTTGGATGCCTTTGATGCGTAGGCCAAGCATCGCCGCGAATGTGGCCATACGATGATCGGCATAAGTCTCCATCACGGATGGTCTAAGACGATTCGCCGACACAGGGGTTATCTCCAATCCATCGGGCAGTTCGTGGGCAGCTCCCCCAACGCGCGTAATCTCGTTGGCCAAAGCCTCCAGACGGTTCGTCTCATGCCCTCGTAAATGACCGATGCCGATCATGCGGGTAGGCTTGTCCGCAAAAACCAGAATCGCTGCAAGCGACGGCGCGATCTCACCTGCCGCCGTCAAGTCGAAATCACCTAGGCCGCTGACATGACCGTTGCCGGTCACTTCGCAGTACCGGACGTCGTCAATCACCGGGAAGCTGATCTCGGCTCCCATACGTTCCAAATATCCCGGAAGCATGCCTCCGGGTTGCGTAGTGGATTCCGGCCAATGAGGTACGCGCACGGTTCCTCCGGCGATGAGCGCTGCGCCAAGGAACGGGGCGGCATTCGACAGGTCAGGTTCGACCGTCACAGTTTCGGGCAACTGCACGGCTCCCGGCTGCACGATCCACACGCGAGCGTGTTCGTCTGCGTTGACACGCACGCCGGAACCATGCAGATCGGCCACGGTCATGCGAATATGCGGCAAACTCGGCGTCTTCTCCCCCGTGTGATGCAGTTCCAAACCGCCTGGCACTCGAGAGCCGATGAGCAATAGTCCTGAAATGAACTGCGAGGATCCCGAAGAATCAATGCTGACCACGTTCGGCTCAGCGCACTGGCTCACCGTTTGAGGTGGAGTGATTGTAAATGGCAGTCGACCTTCCTCGCCGTGGTATTCGATACATGCCCCCAACTGTTCAAGACCGTCCAACACCGGCTTCATCGGACGCGCGTACGCCTGCTCGTCACCGTCGAAAGCCACAGGACCGTCCGCGAACATGGCAAGACCGGGCACAAAGCGCATCACCGTTCCCGCAAGACCGCAGAACACCTTCGTACCACCGTGGAACCGGCCGTCGGACGGCGGCACCACTGTAACCGTGGTGTCAACCTGCTCGTCGATTTCGCAGCGCACTCCCAACGCGCGCAACGCGTCCATCATCAACTCGGTGTCACGTGAACGCAATAGACCGACCAATCGCACGGGTCGATGTCCGAGCGCCGCGAGAATGAGATAACGGTTCGACAGTGATTTGCTGCCCGGTACCACCACAGTGGCGTTCAACGGTTTGCCGGCATACGGTGCCGGCCACAGGTTCTCATGAAGTGCTTCCATATGGTTCATGGTAACCAAACCATGTGGAAAACGCCGCGCCCGTCTCGCATAGGTCGTCTTCCTGGCATGTTCCACAAATACATTCCTTTTTCATAAGACAACGCAATGTAATACGATGCTGTCATGGAGCATTTCATTTCACGTTGGTTGGTTTTGACCATTGCGGCCGGGGTCATGGTCACACTGCTTCCCGGCATGCACGCCGTTGGCGAACCACCCATTCTCGGCATCGGCGCGTTCGCGTTGTTCCTTGCGTTGATCAACGCGTCGATCAAACCGATCGTGCACACCATCGCATTGCCATTTTCGATTCTCTCGTTCGGACTAATCGCGTTAATCATCAACTGGCTGTTCATGGAGCTTGCGTCTTGGCTGGCCATAAGCCTGTTCGACGTGGGAGTAACCATCGATGGATTCTGGTGGTCCGTAATCGGATCGCTGATTATGGCCATCGTCTCCGGCATTGTCGGCACCGTCATTCAGGACTGATGCGATCGCGTATATAACTAAATGTCCTCCGCAATCTATCCGATTGCGGAGGACATTACTTTCGTTGTCGGGCTGACAGGATTTGAACCTGCGACATTCTGCTCCCAAAGCAGACGCGCTACCAAACTGCGCTACAGCCCGTTCATGCACTCCCGCACGTGGCAGGTGAACACGAGTTTCCATTGTAGCGTATGGTAGGACAACGACAGGCTAGAATGGCAAATACTGGAGGGAACGCGCATGGGACGTCATCAGCAAGCCGAGGCTTCAGGCATCATTTCCTTCATGGCATGCGCCACTCTTGCATGGATCGCCATGGACCTATATCTGCAATTCGCTCCCGCCATCTGGCGTGTCACCCAACGCCTGTTCACCGTGTGTGCCGGAATCACCGCGGGATGTGGAGTCATCTCGTTCACCTTGGGGTATGCGCGCAACTCCAGGTCGATGACGTTGAAACATGGCTGGACCATTCCTATTCGCCGTATCTTCGAGATACTCGCTTTGTCCGTGGTCTACGCGTCGACCATTTTCGTCACGGCGTTCATGCTGCTTTCCATTGCCAGCAACATGATGGGGTTGCGCACGTTAAAAGGCTATCTGACTGCGCTCTGCGCCGCGATCTCGGGGGTCGTAGGCTATGTCACGTTCGTACAGGCGGAACTCATGAATGCCAAGACCATCGCATCCTTGTTGCCGTTCTTCGTGGTTTCCGGTGTCAGCATCGCAGGATTGACGTCCGATGATCCATACTGGTACAACAACAATTTCTCCCAATTGGGCGATCGAACCACTTTTGCTGCTCGTATGTTCAATTCGACATTGATGTTGGCCGGCATCTGCATCGTCATCATCAGCTATTTCGCGATTTCGGAGCTCATCACCACGCACCGTCTGCAGATGCAGTATCTGTCTGCAAGCGATGAAAAAGAAGCTCCCAAACACTTCAAGGCGCGGATTCTTCTGCTATCGACCATGCTGACGCTCGCAGGCATCGCCTTCATCGGCATCGGCATGTTCCGTTACACGCCGCATCCGATTCTGCACAACGTATTCGCCCGCGGTCTTCCCTGCCTGATGAGCGTGCTGATGATCGCGCTGCCTTGGCTGGCCCCGCAGCTTTCAAAAGTAGTATATGTGATTTCAGACCTAGCTATCGTGATCGGGGCTCTTGCCGGGTTCCAGTGGTTGGCGGGGCGTAACACGTTGACGAACGTCGAGGCTCTTGCCGGCATGATGTTTCTGGGCTGGTTCATCATCTTTTCACGGCAGATTGCGGCCATCGAATCCGATCATGTGCAGACGCAGCTTATTCTGGCGCAAACCAAGCGGCCAGAATCCGTCGAGGATCTTGCGGAGGTCAGCGAAACCGTTCCTGGAACCGTTTCCCGACTCTCGTCGGAAGTCTAATTCTCGTAACGGTTCACGAGCACAGTCCACAAACAATACGGCGAGGTGTCACCCGTACGGATGGCACCTCGCCTGTTCTCATGGCTATCAGAAATCGTAGTTCTTTGTGGTGGGCTTTCTATCGCTCATCAGCAACAGGAAGCTTCTCGACTGCGCCGTGATCGCGAAGCCGGCCTCATAGTTGAGTTCCGGACCCTTCGGATTATGCGTGTCGACGACCAGACGCCATTTCTTGCCATACCGCTCGTCCGGCAAGGTGAACATAATCGGCTCGTAATGCGCGTTGAAAATCAGGATGAAGTTATTGTCCACCATCTGGTTGCCATACCAGTCGGCTTCCGGAATATCGGAACCGTTCAGATAGATCATCACCGAGAACGCGTGGGTATTGGACCAATCTTCCATGTCCATGATGGAACCGGTGTGGTCCATCCATTCGACCTGCGGAATCTTATCGTCCGGGTCTCCTGGCTCGCGGCCGGTGAAGAAACGACGACGGTGGAGCACCGGGTGCTCGAGTCGCAGATGAATCAGCTTCGAAACGAACTCAAGCAGATCCTTCTGACTATCGTCAAGATCCCAATTGGTCCATGAAATGGCGTTGTCCTGGCAATAGGCATTGTTGTTGCCCTGTTGCGTGCGTGCCACCTCATCGCCGCCGCAGATCATCGGAATGCCCTGACTGCACAGCAGCGTCGCGAACATGTTGCGCATCTGCTGTTGCCGCAGGTCGTTGACGTCCTTGATGGTGGTCGGGCCTTCGACACCGCAGTTCCAGGAACGGTTGTTGCTTTCGCCATCCCTATTGCCTTCGCCGTTGGCGTCGTTATGCTTCTCGTTGTAGCTCACCAAATCGTTCATGGTGAAGCCATCATGTGCGGTGATGAAGTTCACGGAAGCCACCGGACGGCGGCCGTTCATCTGATACAGGTCGGAGCTGCCCATCAGACGGCTGGCGAATTCCGGTAGCGTCGATGGTTGCGAACGCCAGAAGTCACGCACGCAATCACGGTAGCGGCCGTTCCATTCGGACCAGCTGGACGGGAAGCCGCCCACCTGATAGCCGCCGGAACCCAAATCCCAAGGTTCGGCGATGAGCTTGACACGGGAGATGACCGGATCCTGTTCGACGATGTCGAAGAAGGCGGACAGCTTGTCGACTTCCTGGAACTGGCGGGCCAGCGTGGCCGCAAGATCGAATCGGAAACCATCGACATGCATTTCGGTGACCCAGTAGCGCAGGCTGTCCGTGATGAGCTGCAGCGCGTGCGGCGAGCGCATCAGCAGGGAGTTGCCGGTGCCGGTCGTGTCGAAGTAGTGGCGTCGGTCGTTGTCGACCAGACGGTAGTAGGCACCGTTGTCGATGCCTTTGAAGCTTAGGGTCGGGCCGAGGTTGTTGCCTTCGGCGGTGTGGTTGTACACCACGTCGAGGATCACTTCCATGCCGGCGCGATGGTAGGCCTTGACCATGGATTTGAATTCGTTGACCTGCTCGCCGCGTTGTCCGGAGCTTGAGTACGCGTTATGAGGCGCGAAGAAGCCGATGGTGTTGTAGCCCCAGTAGTTGCTCAGGCCTTTTTCCTGCAGGAAGCTGTCGTTGACGAACTGGTGGATCGGCATAAGTTCGATGGCGGTGACGCCGAGCTTCCTCAGATATTCGATGACCGATGGATATGCGAGGCCCGCGTAGGTTCCACGGATGTCCGGCGGCACGTCCAGGTTGAGATTGGTCATGCCACGCACATGGGCTTCGTAGATTACCGAATCATGGTAGGAGATGTTCGGATGTTGGTCGTTGCCCCAGTCGAAATACGGATTGACCACGGCCGATTTCATGGTATGCGGCGCGGAATCCAGCGTATTCATGCTGGTGACGTCCTCAGGGCTTTTGAACCAATACGAATAGAGGCTTTCGTCACCGTCGATGTTTCCCTCGATGGCTTTTGCGTACGGGTCGAGCAGCAACTTGTTCGGGTTGCACCGCAGGCCCTTTGCTGGATCATACGGACCGTACACACGATAGCCGTACCGTTGCCCGGGTTGTATTCCCGGCAGATAGTTATGCCATACGTAGGAGTTCTGCTCCGTCATTTCCACTCGGGTCTCACGGTCTTCCTCATCGAAAAGACAAAGCTCGACTTTCTGGGCCACTTGAGAGAAGAGGGCGAAATTCACGCCGGCGCCGTCGTAGCTCGCACCGAGTGGATACATCGATCCAGGTCTGATTTGCATAATTCAAGTATCGCACGTTTTGCGAGTTGAATTCGTTATTTCGTTTATTCCGGCGATTGTTTTTACAATTCGAAACCTGCAGGCCGCTATTGTTGCCGCATTCTGCGAATTTGCTCATGCAAAATGGCGATCTCCGAATTGGAGGCCGTGATGTGCGTGTCTCGTAGCTGCTTCCACGGGATCCAAGCAGATTCGACATGCTCGTCGGCGTCGAAATGCCGTTCGACGGCCTGCCAGTGGCGCAGGTGCACCACCATGATGTTGGCCAGTTCGTCGGTCATGCCTTCGGATGAATAGAATTGCCCGACATGGTCGATATCGCAACTGTTTTCGTCGATTGGCTCGACGCCGGTCTCTTCGCGCAGCTCACGCAATGCGGCCGCATCGACGTCTTCCCCGTCATCGATGAGTCCTGCCGGCAGACCGTAGGCGAAGGCGTCGCAGCCGACACGGTATTCTCGTTCGACCAAGTACAAATCCTGCGCGCAGTCATGCACCAGCATGACCACACAGGGCGCGTGCCGCATCACCTGTCTGCGGATCACGGTTTGTCCGCCGTCTCGTGTCTGCAACGCGATACGCATGTCCTCCACGCCGAAAATCGCGCCTTGATACACGTGCTCTCTGCTGAGTACTGTGGCCGGTCTGGTCATGTCCACGCCATCGCTGGATTCGTTCAGCGACATATCCATGCTGGTCGTATCGGACATCGTCGTTCAGCGTTCCTGCCCGCAGGACGGCAGTACCAGATTCCAGGGATCGGTGTTCATGGAAATCCAGCGGACGGTGGGGATGTCTCCGGTCGCCTCAGATACGGCACGAGGCACATCGCCCATGGCGTATTGGAACCATATGGATTCGATGGCGCTGTGTGGCGTGTTGATGAACATCGGACGAACAGTGGCGTCGCCTCGGCCGAGTTCGATGTCCGCGGCACGCATGGACGCCTCATAGCGCGCCTGCTCGATGGCATCGGTCACCGGATGATGGCGCAGATCGCTGGTCACATACACATCGACGCCTGCGGCACGCACTTCATCGAACAGGGAATCGCCCGAGCCCGGCAATACCGCCACCGTGCCGATCGTCGCGTCAAGGTCGCCGCACACCTGCACGCCAAGTTCGGTGTATGGCAGCGCGTCGGCCACACGACGGGCGAAATCACGCAATGCGATCGGCTCCTGCAACCGGCCGACACGGCCCAATCCGACCGGATGTTCGGCTTTCGGATCTTCGATGGGTACCAGCGGACGCTGTTCGATCAGGCCGAACGCGTCGGCGGCGGCCATGCTGACTCCTCGGTAGGAGGCATCGGCATTGGTGTGCCCAACCCACAGCGCGCAACCGGCGAGGTTGAGCTTCCGGACGATCTCACCACGGAATCCTAGTCCGGAGACCGCATGCACGGAACGGAAGAACAGCGGATGGTGGCAGATCAGCAGGTCGATGCCTCCGGCGATAGCCTGGTCGATCACCGCCATGGATGGGTCCGCCGCGAACGCGATGTTGCGCACGTCGTGGCGAAGGTCTCCCACGATGAGTCCCGGCTCATCCCATTGTTCCGCGTATCGCAGCGGATACAGCGTTTCAAGCACATCCACGACCTGCTTCAGCGTTGCCACAATCTTCCTTCTTTCTTTTTTAATCAGCCTTCGATTATCCGACGGGAACGGATCAGTGGGCCGCCAATTGCCAATCGGAACCGATGCCCGTCGATACGTCCAACGGAACGGCCATGGTGACGGCATGCTCCATGGCATCCTTCACCAGCGCGGTGGCCTGCTTCTCCTCACCGGGCGCGATCTCCACCACAAGTTCATCATGAATCTGCAGTATGAGGCGACTTCCAAGGTTCGCTTCCTGCAGTGCGTCATACGCACGAATCATGGCGATTTTCATGATGTCCGCCGCCGAGCCTTGGATAGGCGCGTTCAACGCGGCGCGTTCGGCCGCGTCCCTCACGGCACGGTTCGGCGATTTGAGACCGGGGAAATACCTGCGCCTTCCGAAAATGGTTTCGGTATATCCTTTTTCGCGTGCGGACGAGACAAGCGATTCAAGGTATTCATGGACTTTGCCAAAAGTGGCGAAATACTGGTTTTTCAGCGATTCGGCTTCTTTGGGCTTGATCTTGAGCTGCTGGGCAAGTCCATACGTGCTCAGACCGTAGGCAAGTCCATAGCTCATCGCCTTGACGTGGCTACGCTGATCGGACGTGATGTCGTCAACGGGAATGCCGTAGACCAAGCTGGCCACATACTTATGGAAGTCCTTGCCGGAGCGGAAGGCCTCTATCAACGCCTCATCACCGGAAAGGTCGGCCATGATGCGCAGTTCGACCTGCGAGTAGTCGGAGCTCAGCAACGATTCGAAGCCCTCTCCCGGCACGAACGCGGATCGAATCTCACGACCTGCGGGATCCCGGTTCGGAATGTTCTGCAGGTTTGGATCGACGGAGCTCAATCGTCCGGTGGCTGCCACCGTCTGTTCGAAAGTGGTGTGGATGCGACCGTCATGACGGTTTGTGGCGTCGATCAACGTCTGCACGATCTGCTTGAGCTTGTTCTTTTCACGATGCATCAGCAACGCGTCAAGGAACTGGCATGCGCGGTCGTTATCGTACGAGCGGTCACGCAAGGTCTGCAATGCCGCGGCATTGGTGGTGTATGAACCGGACTTGGTTTTTTTCGTCGGTTTCAATCCCATGTCTTCGAACAGGATCTTCTGCAGCTGTTTGGGGCTTTGCAGGTTCACCTGCTCCCCCGCGAACTGCCACGCCGTTTCCTGTGCCTGGGCAGCGTCGGCGGCAAGTTGGTCGCGCATCTGCACCAGACGTGTCATATCCACTTGGGCGCCGACCTGTTCCATGCCATGCAGGACCTGAGAGACCGGAAGCTCAATGGATTTGAGGAGACCGAATTGTTCGCGCTTATCCAGCACACCGGCCAAATATTCGGCCAAAAGCCCCACGATTGCGGTGCGGGTGAGTATCAGCTCGTCGTTCTTGGAATCGTTTTCCTCAGGCTCGTCGAAGTCCAAGGTCCCCTGTGTCGCGGCTTCGGCTTGTGCTTCGATGTGCAGATCAAGGAAATGGGCCGCAGCCTGTTCCAGCGTGTCCGCGTGGAAATCCGGGTGGACAAGATATCCGGCGAGCTTGGTGTCGAACAATGGTTCCGGAAGTTCCACGCCGATGCTGCCCAGCAGATGCGCATGTTCTTTGTAACCGTGCACGACCATGGAATGGTGATAGCGGTCGAACAGCCTTTGCAGGCATTGCACCATATCCGGACTGAATACGTCGATGCGAATGGCTTCGCCGTGCACGGCGATCATCAATGCCGAAAGAGAGGCTTCTCCGGGTTTGCTCGTGCCTTCGGCGTAAAGCGTCCAGGACTGTTTCACCTTGTCCGTGCAACGGGTCGAAGAATCGATTTCGAAGCCGAATTCCGGAATGTCGTTGGAGGAGCGTTCATGGCGTTCGTGCAGATGTTCCTGCACCACGGGGAAATGGTTTTGGACCCATGTCTCCACCACATGCGGATCGTTGACGTCTTCGACATGTGGCAGCCCGAGCTTGCTGGATTCGTGCACGTCCCCGGATGGTTTGTCCGCATTGAACGTTTTGAGCACGCGATTCTTGGTCCGAACACCGAATTCGAGCTTGGTGAATAGATCGTCGAGTTGACCAGCGTCGACTTGTCCAAATGTCAGGTCGGATACCGACACGCCAAGATCAAGGTCACGAACCAAAGCGTTCACGGAACGGTTCAGTTTGACCTGTTCGATGTTTTCGCGCAGGGCTTCGCCTTTTTTGCCGCTGATCTCGTCGGCGTGTTCGATGATCTGCTCAAGTCCGCCGTACTGGTTGATCCATTTGGCCGCGAATCCGTCGCCGACTCCGGGAACGCCGGGGATGTTGTCAGCGGTTTCTCCGCGCAAGGCGGCCAGATCCGGGTATTGCGCGGGAGAGACATGATATTTCTCCTGCACGGCATCCGGGGTCATATGTTTGAGGTCTTTGAAATGGTGGCCGGGATACAGCACGGTGATGTCGTCGTTGATCAGCTGGAAAGCATCACGGTCGCCGGACAGCACCAATGTGCGGTAGCCTGCCTGGTCGCCCATGCTGGCGAGCGTGCCGATCACATCGTCACCTTCGTAACCGGGTTTTTCGATGTATGTGACGCCCAAGGCCGTCAGCATCTGCTGGATTAATGGCAGCTGGCTGAGCAGTTCCTCGGGGGCTGCGTCGCGAGTTCCTTTGTACTGCGGCAGCATCTGGTTGCGGAACGTGCCGCCCTTCACATCGAATGCGACGGCAAGATGGTCTGGATGTTCGGCATCGATCACCTGCGAAAGCATGGTGGCGAATCCCCAGACCGCGTTGGTGGCCTGACCTGATGATGTACTGAAATTCTCTACGGGTAAGGCAAAAAAAGCGCGGAACGCCAAAGAATGGCCGTCAACGACCAATAGCGTTCCGCGTGAAGTGCCTTCCACAGTTGGTGTGTTAGCGCTCATCCTCTGCTTCCGACTTCTGTTCGCCATACTTGGCGATGATGGCCATGGCCAGACGCTTCTTCGGAATGCGCTGGTCCATGGAGGTCTTCTGAATCCAACGGAAAGCGCCCTGTTCGGAGAAGTCCGCCTTGTCCATCAGCAGGCCCTTGGCGCGGTCGACGAGCTTGCGCTCCTCCAGCGTTTCTTCGGCCTTCTTCAGCTGCTCTTCGGCCTTCTTCAGCTGTTCCTCGGTTTCCTGCAGTTTGGACTCGCTACGTTCGACATTGTCAAGCAGATCGTTGATTTCGGCGAAACGGCCCATGGCGACTTCCAAAGCCGGCAGCAGCTTGGATTCCTCATACGGCTTGGTGACATACGCCATGGCGCCAGCGCCCGTGGCCTTTTTGACCAAATCAGACTGGGAGAATGCCGTCAGCATGACGACCGGAGCGATGTTCTCATCACAGATGATGCCAGCGGCCTCGATGCCATCCATGCGAGGCATCTTGACATCCATGCACACCACGCTCGGGCGGAACTTACGGGTCAGTTCAACGGCTTCCTCACCGTTGGCGGCCTCTCCGACGACCTCATAGCCGTTATCCTCAAGCATGGCGACCAAATCCATGCGGTTCACGGATTCGTCTTCGGCAACGACGACGGTGCGCTTGTGTGCCTCGTTATTATTGGCAGAATCCGGCTCGGGAGCCGCAGCAGCTTGGAGCTCCTCATCAGTGAGTACTTCGTCCGGTTCCGTGGTCTTCTCTGCAGCCATGTCGGTCTCTTTCCACTGTCACACCCAAAGCCGGCCTAACATGCCCCAACCCGGGCCTGGATTGATATTGATTTCTTACGTGCCCTCGGTGGGACTCGAACCCACACTGCGCAGATTTTGAGGCTGCTTCCTCTACCAATTGGGATACGAGGGCTTGCACGCAACTCTGGAAGAATACCACATGATTGCGATTTGCGCCAAATCTCGGCGTTGTCATCATTCGGGGACATCGCGTAAAAACAATAATCCTCCCATCGGGAACCAATGGGAGGATTATGGAATCAGCGTTTAACGCGACGATTCAAATCTCAGTCGCAGGCACCAACGGTGTGGACGTAGATGGAATCGGTGCGACCCGGCTGGTGTTCGCCCTGGGCGGAGCTCAGCACGACGATCTTGTCGCCATCGGAGACCTTGCCGGCGTCCTTGAGGACCTTGTCGGTGAAAACCATGAGGTCCTTGCGGGACTTGTCATGGTAATCCTCGTCGACCAGGAAGGACTCGGTGCCCCAAGACAGGGCCAGCCAGTGGAAGGTGTGCTCATTGTTGGTGATGCCGTAGATCGGGGTGGCCGGACGTTCACGGGACACGCGGTGCACGGTGGAACCGGTCTGGGTGTAGGCGACGATGGCCTTGGCGTTGAGCTTGTCGGCCAGGTCGACGGCGGCGGAAGAGACGGCACCGGTGGAGGACATATCCAGGTTCTTCAGCTCCGGGATGCGGTCGAAACCATGCTCGGTGGCGAAGGTGGAGATGCGGCTCATGGTGTTCACGGTGACTGCCGGGTACTTGCCGACGGCGGTCTCGTTGGAGGTCATGGTGGCGTCGGCACCGTCGAGGACGGCGTTGGCGCAGTCGGATGCCTCTGCACGGGTCGGGACCGGGGAGCTGACCATGGAGCCGAGGACTTCGGTGGCCACGATGACCGGCTTGGCGTACTGACGAGCCAGCTCGATGCAGCGCTTGGTGGCCAGCGGGACCTCTTCCAGCGGGCACTCGACGGCCATATCGCCACGTGCGACCATGATGCCGTCGAACGCCTTGACGATCTCCTCGAGGTTCTCGAGGGCCTGCGGCTTCTCGATCTTGGCGACGACCGGGATACGGCGGCCTTCCTCGTCCATGATCTCATGGGCGCGATCGATGTCGGTGGCGAAGCGCACGAAGGACATGGCAATGATGTCGGCGCCGGTGCGGATGGCCCAGCGCAGATCCTCTTCGTCCTTCTCGGTCAGAGCCGGCAGAGACACGGCGACGCCCGGAAGGTTGATGCCCTTGTGGCTGGAGACCGGTCCGGCAACGACAACCTTGGTGTACACGTTGTTGCCTTCGACCTTGGTGACCTCGAGGCGGACCTTGCCGTCGTCGATGAGGATCGGATCGCCTGCATGGCAGTCGCCCGGGAGACCCTTGAAGGTGGTGGAGGTGATGTGCTCGTCGCCTTCGATGTCATCAGTGGTGATGACGAACTCCTGGCCTTCGGTCAGCTGGACCTTGTCCTCGCCGTCGGCGTTCTTCTTGAACCAACCGCAGCGGATCTTCGGACCCTGCAGGTCAACCAGGGCTGCGACGTTGCGGCCAGTGGCCTTGGCGGCGGCACGGAGGTTGTTGTAGACCTTGAGGTGGTCTTCCGGAGTGCCGTGGGAGCGGTTCAGACGAGCGACGTCCATACCTGCTTCGACAAGGCTGGTGATGCCTTCCAGGGACTCGGTAGCGGGACCGATGGTATCTACGATCTTGGCTTTACGCATGAATGCCTGCCTATTCTTGTTGATATTGATTTTGGATCTGACGACCCTGTTTCCAATGGCATAGCTTACTAGCAAAAAGCGCCCACTTCCACCTCAGAACTAGGTGTGTTGTGAGCGCTCACAATTTCGTAGGAGAATAGAAAAGCTCTATTCTCCCAACGTTTGCCGGACTGTCACTTTTCGTTCGCTTTCATGGTGCGCATCTTAATAACACTTGCCAAAGCGGAACCGCCGATCGCAAGAACGATCACGACAAGCGACAGCCATGTGGGCACTTCCGGAACCCAGGAAATCGGCTGGCCGCCATTGAGAAACGGCAGCGAATTGCCATGCAGGGCCTCCATGATGAGTTTGACGCCGATGAAGCCCAGCACCACGGACAGGCCCAGCGGAAGATAGACGAGCTTGTCAAGCAGCTCTCCGAGCAGGAAGTACAGCTGCTGCAGACCGAGCAATGCGAACACGTTGGACGTGAACACGATGAACGGATCTTTGGTCAGGCCGAAAATGGCGGGGATCGAATCGAAAGCGAACATCACGTCGGTGGTGCCGATGGTCAGGAACACGATGAGCATCGGGGTCCAATGCTTCACACCGTTCTTGATAGTACGCAGCTTTTCGCCGTCGTATTCATCGGTGATCTTGATGACCTTGCGCAGTGCGTGAATCAACGCGTTCTCATGGTATTCCTCGTCCTCGTCTCCCCCGGCGACGAGTTTGATGGCCGTGACGATGAGGAACGCGCCGAATAGGAAGAACACCCAAGTGAAGCGCGAGATGATGGCAGCGCCCACCAAAATGAACATGCCTCGCAGTACGAGCGCGACGGTGATGCCGACTGACAGCACGAATTTCTGTAGTTCCTTCGGCACCGCGAAATTCGACATGATAATGACAAACACGAACAGGTTGTCTATGCTCAGCGAATATTCGGTCAGCCAACCTGAGTAGAACTCGATGGCAGGCTTCGAGCCGGCGAAGAACCACATGAGTCCGCCGAAGATCAACGCCATGACCACGAAGAACGCGATATGCTGCACGCATTCCTTGGTGGAGGGCACATGCGGCTTGCGCCCGATGATGAACAGGTCCACCACGAAGAAGACGGCAAGCACCGCAAACGTGGCGATTTCAAAAACAAGTGGTGTTTCAGCCATAATCCACTATGGTACGGATGCCGTATGACCGGTCGAGAACTATTTGCTCGCCTCCGTCATCTGCCGAAGTTCCTTTTTCAGGTCACGGATCTCGTCACGCAGACGAGCCGCAAGCTCGAATTGCAGTTGTTCTGCGGCGGTATGCATCTGCTCGGACAGTTGTCGAATGAGATCAGCTAGATCCTGTGCGGGCAATCCGGCCTTGAGAATCTCCTCGTGCCGCCTGCCGGATTCCTCCTTGCTGGTATGTGGCACGCCGAGATGCGAATTGCCGGCTTTGTCCGCGTTTCGGTATCCGGTACCGAGCAATGTCTGGGTGTCGACGTCCTCCTTGGCGAGCATGTCGTTGACATCGGAGATCTTCTTGATGAGCGGCTTCGGATCGATGCCATGTTCCTTATTGTAGGCGATCTGGATGTCACGGCGGCGGTTGGTCTCGTCGATGGCCTTGCGCATGGCTTCGGTGATGTCGTCCGCATACATGACGACGGTGCCGGACACGTTTCGCGCCGCACGGCCGATGGTCTGGATGAGCGAACGGTAGGAACGCAGGAAGCCTTCCTTATCCGCGTCGAGGATTGCGACCAATGACACTTCCGGCAGATCGAGGCCCTCTCGTAGCAGGTTGATGCCGACGATGACGTCGATCTTGCCTTCACGCAGTTCACGCAGCAGTTCGACACGACGCAAGGTGTCCACATCGGAATGCAGATATTCGACTTTGATGCCGCGTTCCAGCAGATAGTCGGTCAGATCCTCGGCCATTTTCTTAGTGAGCGTGGTGACCAGCGCACGTTCGTTCCTTGCCACGCGGTCTTTGATTTCGGCAAGCAGGTCATCGATCTGCCCTTCCACCGGCCGCACGTCGATCTGCGGATCGACTAGTCCGGTCGGACGTATGATCTGTTCGACCACGCCGTCGCTCAAACCGAGTTCGTAATCGCCGGGCGTTGCCGACAGGTACACCGTCTGACCGACGCGTTCCTGGAACTCCGGCCATTTGAGCGGTCGATTGTCCATTGCCGACGGCAGGCGGAAACCGTGTTCGACCAGCGTGCGTTCGCGGCTCACGTCGCCTTCGTACATGGCACCGATCTGCGGCACGGTGACATGTGATTCGTCGATGACGAGCAGGAAATCATCGGGGAAAAAGTCAAGCAGCGTGTGCGGAGGCGTGCCCGGCGCGCGTCCGTCGAAATGCCGCGAATAGTTCTCCACGCCGGAGCATGTGCCGACCTGCGAGAGCATTTCCAGATCGTATGTGGTGCGCATGGTGAGACGCTGCGCTTCAAGTTCCTTGCCTTGCTTATGCAATTCGGCGGTACGCTCGTCAAGTTCCTGTTGGATGGTTTTGAGCGCCCGTTCCATACGTTCCGGTCCGGCAACGTAATGCGAGGCCGGGAAGATGTGCACCTGCGATTCGTGCGCGATCACGTCGCCGGTCAGCGGATGCAGCGTGGAGATGCGGTCGATTTCGTCGCCGAAGAATTCGATGCGGATGGCCAGTTCCTCGTATACGGGGATGATCTCAACGGTGTCGCCGCGCACGCGGAATGTGCCTCGCGTGAAGGCGATGTCGTTGCGCTTGTATTGCATGTCCACGAATTTGCGCAGTAAATCGTCACGGTCGATCTGCTGGCCTTCCTGGAGGAACAGCATACGGCCAGCGTATTCTTCCGGCGTTCCCAAACCGTAGATGCAGGAGACGGTGGCCACGACCACGCAATCGCGACGGGTCAGAAGGTTCGCGGTGGCGGCGTGGCGCAATCGCTCCACATCGTCGTTGATGTTGGAATCCTTCTCGATGTAGGTGTCGGTCTGGGGAATGTACGCTTCCGGCTGGTAGTAGTCGTAGTAGGAAACGAAGTAGCTCACCGCATTGTCCGGCATGAGTTCGCGGAATTCGGCGCACAACTGCGCGGCGAGCGTCTTGTTCGGCTCGATGATAAGCGTCGGTCGCTGCAGACGTTCGATCAGCCACGCTGTAGTGGCGGTTTTGCCGGTGCCGGTGGCGCCCATGAGCACCACGTCGTTCTCGCCATTCTCGATGCGCGTGGCCAGCTCCTCGATGGCCTTCGGCTGGTCGCCTGAAGGCTTATATGGAGATTTGACCACAAACGGCTTGTTCACTCGTTCAATGTTGAATCCCATGGTTCCGTCTCGCTTCCTTACGCCACTGTTCCATCAGCCTATCAACACAGTCGAACATGTGTTCTACATCCTGGGATGAGTCAATCACCGCATCGGCTATGGATTCTCGTGCCGCACGCGTGGGCTGATGCGCGATACGCGCCTTCGCCTGTGCCTCACTCATGCCACGGGTGCGCATCATACGTTCCACACGCGTCTGTTCCGGTGCTTCGACTGTTACGATATGGTCGAAACGCATGGGTATGTCATCGATTACTTCCGCCAAAAGCGGAATATCATGTACGACCACGGCATCCGGATTCTTTTCGACCGCCTGCCGTTCCTCCGACAATGCAAGATCGTAGATCAACGGATGTTCGATATCGTCAAGGATTCTACGTTCGGATTCGGCATTCGGATCGGAGAAGACGTGTTCGGACATCCATCGCCGATTAAGACCACCTTGCGCGTTCATCGCATCCGGCCCGAAATGTTCCACGATTCGTTGCAGGCCCACGCTTCCGGGTTCCACGACTTTTCGGGCGAGCACATCATAATCGACAAGCGTCGCGTCCAGTTCACGCAGATGCGTAGCGACGGTGCTTTTGCCGGCGGCGATGCCTCCGGTCAACCCAATTCGAATCATCACAACCGCCATTGTAATGTTTGAGGACTCGCAACATACGCAAATGGCCCCACACCATCAGGTGCGGGGCCATTTATCAGCGGTTTACGCGAATCAGTTTATTTTGATTCGTCGAAACTCACTTGCCGAGCAGCTGGTCGCGCAGAGCGGCGAGCTGGTCGGAATCGGCGAGGGTGCCGTTGGAGGTGTTGTCGGAGGAGTAGTTGGACACCTCTTCGACCTTCTCTTCCTTCGGAGCCTGGCCGTCTTCGGCTGCGGAAGCCTCGGCGTTCTCGAGTTCCTTGGCAACGAATTCCTTGTGCTGCTCCCACAGATCGTGAGCGGTGGCGTACTGGGACTCCCACTCCTCACGCTGCTTCTCGTAACCAGCGATCCACTCGTTGGTTGCCGGGTCGAAGCCTTCCGGATACTTGTAGTTGCCCTGCTCGTCGTACTCTGCCGGCATGCCGTACAGAGCCGGATCGAAGTCCTCGGAAGCCGGATCAACGGAGTCGTTGGCCTGCTTGAGGGACAGGGAGATGCGGCGACGGTCGAGATCGACGTCAATCACCTTGACGAAGACTTCCTCGCCCGGCTTGACGACGGTCTCCGGGTTCTCCACGTGGCGGTTGGCCAGCTCGGAGATATGCACGAGGCCTTCGATGCCGTCTTCGACGGAGATGAAGACACCGAACTGAACGATCTTGGTGACCTTGCCCTTGACGATCTGGCCAGGAACGTGGGTGCGGGCGAAGCGCTGCCACGGATCTTCCTGGGTGGCCTTGAGGGACAGGGAGATGCGCTCACGATCGAGATCAACGTCAAGCACCTCGACGGTGACCTTGTCTCCGACCTTGACGACCTCGGACGGGTGATCGATGTGCTTCCAAGACAGCTCGGAAACGTGGATCAGGCCGTCAACACCGCCCAGATCGACGAACGCGCCGAAGTTGACGATGGAGGACACGACGCCTTCACGGATCTGGCCCTTCTTAAGCTGGGACAGGAAGGTCTCGCGCACTTCGGACTGGGTCTCCTCGAGGTACTGGCGACGGGAGAGGACCACGTTGTTGCGGTTCTTGTCGAGCTCGAGGATCTTGGCCTTGATCTTCTGGCCGATGTACGGGGACAGATCGCGGACACGACGCATCTCGACGAGAGATGCCGGCAGGAAGCCACGCAGACCGATGTCGACGATGAGGCCACCCTTGACAGCTTCGATGACAGTGCCTTCGACAACGCCATCGGCTTCCTTGATCTTCTCGATGTCGCCCCAAGCGCGCTCGTACTGTGCACGCTTCTTGGACAGAATCAGACGGCCTTCCTTGTCTTCCTTGGTGACGACAAGGGCCTCGATGGTGTCGCCGACCTCGACGACTTCGTCAGGATCAACGTCCTTCTTGATGGAAAGCTCGCGGGAGGGGATGACACCCTCGGTCTTGTAGCCGATGTCGAGCAGGACCTCGTCATGATCGACCTTGACGACGGTACCTTCGACCAGATCACCATCATCGAAGTTCTTGATGGTGGAATCGACTGCCTTGATGAAGTCCTCTTCGGTGCCGATGTCGTTGATGGCGACCTTGGCGACTTCGTTATTGTTCTCTGCCATTAATGTGGTTTCTTACAAAATAGTGGATGGATAAAATCGTTCTTCAGTTATACGTGCGTGCAAATACACACAAGGCGAAAGTCTACAAGAAGCCATGCACAAAAATCGGGCGTGTCGCATGTCACGACACGCCCGAAAGCACTATCGCGAAACTCACAACTGACGTTCGGCCATCTCCACGACATTCTGCAACAGCATGGCACGCGTCATCGGCCCTACGCCTCCAGGATTCGGCGTATATGCCAAAGCCTTCTCGTAACAGGCTTTATCGACATCACCCTTGACCTTGTATCGGCCGGATTCCTCGTCGAACACGCGGGATACTCCGACGTCGACGAGAATCGACCCTTCCTTGATGTCTTCCGGTTTGACGAAACCAGCCACTCCCATGGCTGCGACGATCACATCGGCCCGTCGCATGTGTTCACGCACATCCTTGGTTCCCGTATGGCACAGCGTGACAGTGGCGTTGACCGCCTTACGAGTCAACAACAGACCAATGGTACGGCCGATGGTGATGCCACGGCCCAGCACGCACACCTCCTTGCCATCCAAATCGATGTCGTAGGCGCGCAACAGCTCGATCACGCCGCGAGGCGTGCATGGCAACGGCGTGGCGATGTCTCCTCGGGCATGCAGCACAAGTTCGCCGAGATTATACGGATGCATCCCGTCGGCGTCCTTCTTGGGATCGATCAGATCGATGATGGCGTTCTCGTCGATTCCCCTTGGCAAGGGCAACTGCACGATATATCCGGTACAGGCGGGATCCGCATTGAGCTGGCGGACCGCATCGGCGACCTGATCGAACGTCGCATTCTCAGGCAGCTCGCGCTTGATGGAATTCACGCCGATTTCGGCGCAATCGGCATGTTTGCCGGCGACATATTTCACGGAGCCGGGGTCTGATCCGACCAAAATGGTACCCAACCCAGGTTGGATTCCCCTCGCCTTCAGCAGTTCCACGCGTTTGGCGAGGTCCGCCTTGGTCCGTGCCGCCACCTTTTTGCCATCAATCCTTGTTCCCATGTGGTCCACTTCCTCGCTAAGTCGCTTGTCGTATTGGCATTTGCAAGTATCGTAGGCTATCTTGGTTTCAGTCGTAAGTCGCGCATGTGCTATATGAGATGGACGCGACCGAAACGACGGACGACCCAAGAGGAAGGCAATCGACATGCGCTCTCACCAGCGTCCATTTTTCCGCATCCTTGCCGCGGGAATCACATTGTGCACGGTGCTGGGCACCGCTTCCTGCTTTGGCGCTTCTTCGGAGCCCGATCAACCAACGGCACCCGACACACCAAAGGAGCAGACCACCCCGATCAACGTGGTGGCGTCGGTCAACCAGTGGGGGGCTTTGGCGGAGCAGATCGGCGGCGTGCACGTCAAAGTCACCTCGATTCTGTCCTCCACAACAGAGGACGCCCACACGTTCGAACCGAAGACCACTGCTGTCGACACCCTGCAGAAGGCACAGGTCGTCGTGTCCAACGGAGCGGGATACGACTCCTGGGCCACAAAAAACCTGGAAAGAGACACCGTTTCCGTTTCGGCCGCGCAAATGGTCGGAGCCGTTGAGGGAGACAATCCCCATCTCTGGTTCTCCAGCGACGCACGCAACGCCATGGCGAAGGAGCTTGCCGACACCTACAGCCGCATCATGCCCAAGCAAAAGAAATACTTCACAAACAAACTCAAGGCGTGGAACAGACGCGAGACGGTAATCGAGAGAAGCATGAAAGAGTTCTCCGATACACATAGGAACGTCTCCTACGCAGCCACCGAGCCGGTCGCATATTATCTGCTCAGCGACATGGGCCTATCCGATAAGACTCCCGAAAGCTACACGCAGTCCATCTCGGAAGGCTCGCAACCCTCGTCCAAGGAACTCCAGGACTTCCAGAAGATTCTGGAGGGGCATCAAGTGGATATGCTGATCAACAATGTTCAGAAGGCGGATGATGCCACAAATATTCTGACCGGCACCGCACACAAATCCGATGTGCCGGTCATCGACGTCACGGAACAGATGCCGGCCGACAGCAAAAGCCTGATCTCATGGATCGCGCAGCTCATCAAGCAAATGAATGAGGCGGTTTCCTCCAAAGATGATGCGACATCATCAGATTCGGACGCCTCTCCCTCTGAATCGAATGGCGAGCAGCCGTCGAACGACAATCCCGACTCCGATTCCGACGCCGCAACGCCGGACAACACAGGGCAGACGGACCCCGGTAAATAAAGCCACGGTCATCCTCCCTCCCCCGATTCGCCGATGTCGAGTAATTCCCCGGCATCGGCGGACTCTTTTTTTCCAGCAACGGTTACGATCCAGGCGGATTCATCACGAGACTTTTCATCGTCCATGCATGCTTCTTATTGAGAATGATTGTCAACACCGTTTGTGAGAATACTATCGTTGACTTATCAAGGGAGCGAGCCATGCACGACAAGGCATCATTCTGTATCGAATTCGACGACGCAGGGGTCTCACGCGGCGGACACATCATCTGGCAGCATGGCACCTTCCGTATCCCGCAAGGCTCGGTGACAGCCATCGTCGGCACCAACGGAGCCGGAAAAACCACCATGATGAAGGCCGAACTCGGATTGATTCCCATCGCCCACGGCGACATAACCGTGCTCGGCAAGCCGGCCGGCGACATGAATCACCGTATAGGGTATGTGCCGCAGAGCTACGCATCCGACATCGAATCGAACATCACCGCCGAACAGTCGGTGCTGCTTGGCCTGACCGGGGCAAGGTTCGGCATTCATCCCATCACCCGCCTGCAAAAAGACAAAGTACGCAATGCGCTGGAATTCGTCGGCATGCAGGACAAGGCGAGATACCGGCTGTCGGAACTCTCAGGAGGCCTGCGGCAACGCGTCGCCATCGCCCAAGCGCTGGTGTCGGACCCCCAACTACTCATGTTGGATGAACCGCTCGCCAATCTTGATCTGGCCAGCCAACGCGCCACAGTGCACGTGCTCGCCAAACTCAACCGAGAACTCGGCATGTCCATTCAAGTAGTGGCGCACGATTTGAACATGCTTCTGCCGATTCTCACCGGAGCCGTATATCTGCTCGACGGGCATCCGCATTATGCGAAGATGAACGAGGTGCTGGATTCGAAGCTGCTCACCCATCTATATGGCACCACGGTGCAGGTGGTCACCACTCCCCAAGGAGATATGTTCGTCACTCCAAGCGAGGATGAGCCCGATGACATTGACGTCGACGCCCACGCGCCGGAGGAAATCGCAAGATTCCACCAACACAACCGCATTTCGCAGGAGGCATGATCATGAACGAAACCGCTTTCTCCTTCGATCCGGATTGGATGGGCACGCTGACCGCGCCATTCATGACAAACGCTTTCCTCGCCGGCCTGTGCATCGCCTTGGCTGCTGGAGTGATGGGTTACTTCACCATCGCCCGTCATTCCACGTTCGCCGCGCATGCGCTGGCGCACATCGGACTGCCAGGAGCGACCGGAGCCGTGCTGTTGGGTCTGCCGGTCAGTGCCGGTCTCGGCGTGTTCGCTCTCGGCGGAGCATTGGTGATCGGCGCACTGGGCAAAAAGGCATCGCAACGCGAAATCGCCACAGGAACCGTATTGGCGTTCGCCACAGGCATGGGTCTGTTTTTCGCACGCTTGTCCAGTTCCGCCTCGCAGCAGATGCAATCGATTCTTTTCGGCTCCATCCTGACGATCACGGACGGGCAGATCGTCGGATTTGCGGTTTTCGACGTGTTGTTGCTGGCCGTTTTGGCCGTTATCTATCGACCGCTGCTGTTCAGCTCGCTTGATGAACAGGTGGCGCAGGCAAAAGGCGTACCGGTGAATCTCATGAACATCTGCTTCATGGCCATTATGGCCGGTGTGATCACCATCGCGGTGCCCGCCGTGGGCACATTGCTGATATTCGCTCTTGTGGTCACGCCCGCCGCGACTGCGAACATCATCTCACGGTCCCCATTCGCCGCGATGGTCGTCTCCACCGTGATCTGTTTGATCTCCATTTGGGGTGGACTGTTGGTTTCCGCCATGTTCCCCGCTCCCCCAAGCTTCATCATCGTGACGATTTCCACACTGTTCTGGATTGTCGCCAAAATAATCGAATCGGCACGCCGCAGGTAGCGAAAGTATCAGCCGATCGGTTCCACCAAGGCGCTGGCGATGGCCGCGATGCCCTCGCCCGAACCGGTGAATCCCATGCCGTCGGTAGTGGTGGCCGTCAGCGACACTTCACAGCCGATGGCATGGCTCAACGCCTGTTGCGCCTCGTCACGACGCTTGCCGATTTTCGGACGATTGGCCACGACGACCACGCTTGCGCTCACCGGCCTCATGCCATGCGCACGCAAATACGCAACCGTCGCGCGGAGCATCTCGTCGCCGTGCTTGCCGGCACCGGCGGAATCGGAACCGACACCGAAAAGCATGCCTATATCACCCAATCCGGCTGCGGAAAGCAACGCGTCAATCAACGCATGGGCTGCGACATCACCGTCCGAATCACCTTCGATGCCGTCACCATCCCAACGCAAACAGGCAAGCCATAACGGCTTGCCTGCATCATGGGACGCGAATCGATGGGCGTCAAATCCCTGACCGATACGCATGGAAATTCCCTTACTTCTTCTTGGACTTCTTGTTCTCCGCCTCGACGCGCGCCAAAGTGTCCATGGCCGCCTCTTCAGGAGCTTCGGTGTGATGATCCTCGTCGCCAGGGCGCGGCGCTTCATAACCAAGGTTCACGTCAAGCAGACGCTGGGCCTCATTCTCATCAAGATGCTCCGACAACGCGATCTCGGAAGTCAGGATGCTGCGAGCCTTGGTGAGCATGCGCTTCTCACCGGCGGACAGCCCATGCTCGTCGACATCACGCTGGGCGAGGTCTCGCACGACTTCGGCGATTTTATTCACATCGCCGGTGGCGATCTTCTCAACGTTCAGCTTGTACCGGCGGGACCAGTTCATTTCCTTTTCGATGATCGGAGTACGCAGAATCTCGAAGACCTTCGCGACCTCCTTGGCGCCGACGATGTCTCGGACACCCACTTTCTTGGCGTTCTCCACCGGAACATTGATGACCAGCCCGTCGGACGACAGCACCGACAGCTGCAGATATTCTCGGGTCACACCCTTGACCGTTCGCTCGGTGATGGCCTCCACCTTCGCTGCGCCGTGACGCGGATAGACGACCATGTCGCCGACCTTGTAACCCATGAATCCTCCGTGAAAAGCTTACACAAAACCCGAATTATTGTGCCATCAGGGTTGGACTTGCCTAAAAATCCGCCAAAAAACCAAAAAAAGACGCGACACGGGCCAATTTTCAAGCATTTCATGCTTACACTTTTCCCATGGCTACAGAATCCAAGATCAAAGAAGATAGCGTTGCCGTTCCTGTTGCACAGGGCGACCTGGATGCAGTAAGCAACGGTACGTTCTACAATCCACACGAGGTGCTCGGCGGGCATCTCGGCCCCGACGAGCATGAGGATGTCGTCACGATCCGCGTGCTTCGTCCGTTGGCGAAATCCGTGACGATCATCACCGAAAATGCCCGAACCCAGGCGGTGCATGAACACAATGGCGTTTTCATGGCACTCATTCCGGCCATCAAGACCGATGACGGCTTCGACGTGCCCGATTATCGCATCAGCACCGAATATGAAGACGGTTCCACCGTGGTGTCCGACGACCCGTACCGTTATCTGCCCACCATCGGCGATTTGGACATGTACCTGTTTGGCGAGGGACGCCATGAGCGCCTTTGGGAGGCTTTGGGAGCGCGCGTGCTGCGCTATGACGATCCGTTGGGCTCCAATGACGGCGTCAAGGGCGAACAGCTGGTGGGCACCGCATTCACCGTGTGGGCTCCGAATGCCCATGCGGTACGTGTGGTGGGAGATTTCAACGGCTGGAACGGACGCACCCACGCCATGCGTGAACTGGGCTCCTCTGGAGTCTGGGAGCTATTCATTCCTGGTGTCGAAGCGGGAACGATTTACAAGTATGAGATCCTCAACGCCAACAACGAATGGGTCATGAAGGCCGATCCGATGGAGCGTTCGCATGAGATTCCGCCGCGCACCGGTTCCATCGTCGTTGACTCCGTCCATGCGTGGCATGACGAGAACTGGATGGACCAGCGAGCCAAGACCGACCCGCACAACGGTCCGGTCAGCATCTACGAGGTCCATGCCTCTAGCTGGCGCAAGGATGTGAAGAACTATCGCGAACTGGCCGACAAGCTGGTCCCCTACGTCCAGAAGGAAGGTTTCACCCATGTGGAATTCATGCCGCTGGCCGAGCATCCCTTCTCCGGCTCGTGGGGTTATCAGGTAACCGGCTATTACGCGATTGATTCGCGCCTTGGCGGCCCTGACGACTTCAAGTATCTCGTCGAGAAGATGCACGAGGCCGGCATCGGCGTAATCATGGACTGGGTTCCGGCGCATTTCCCGAAGGACGCGTTCGCCCTTGGCAGATTCGATGGCACGCCTCTGTACGAGGATCCGGACCCGACCCGTGGCGAGCATCCGGATTGGGGCACCTACGTGTTCAATTTCGGACGCCGCGAAGTGCGCAACTTCCTGGTGGCCAACGCCTGCTTCTGGCTGGACGAGTACCATATCGACGCGCTGCGCGTGGACGCGGTCTCCTCGATGCTGTACTTGGATTACAGCCGCAAGCCGGGCCAGTGGCATCCGAACATCTACGGTGGACGAGAGAACCTCGAGGCCATCGACTTCCTCAAGGAAGCCACGGCGACCGCGTACAAGAACAATCCGGGCATCATGATGATCGCCGAGGAATCCACCGCGTATCCCGGCATCACCGCACCGACCGATGCCGGCGGTTTGGGCTTCGGCCTCAAGTGGAACATGGGTTGGATGCACGACACCCTGCAGTATCTGCACGAGGAGCCGATCAACCGTAAGTGGCACCACAACGAGATCACCTTCTCCATGGTGTACGCATACTCGGAGCATTATGTGCTGCCGATCAGCCACGACGAGGTCGTGTACGGCAAGGGCTCGCTGTTCGGCAAGATGCCGGGCGATGACTGGCAGCGCTATGCCGGCGTGCGCGCGCTGTTCGCCTACCAGTGGGCCCATCCGGGCAAAAAGCTCTCCTTCATGGGCAATGAGGTGGCGCAGTACGGCGAATGGGATCATGACGGTTCGGTGGATTGGGATGCTCTCAATTGGCCTGACCACCGTGGCGTACAGAAGCTCGTCGCCGACCTGAACACCCTGTACAAGGCGTCTCCCGCATTGTGGAGCCAGGACTTCGATCCTGCCGGATTCCAATGGCTGACCAGCGATGACGCCGACCATAACACGCTCAGCTTCGTGCGTATCGGCAAGGATGGCGAGCAGATGGTCGTTGTCGTGAACTTCTCGGGCGAGGCATGGGAGGATTACCAGGTTCCGCTCACCAAGGGCGGCAAGTGGACCGAAGTGCTGACCACGGACGATAAGAAGTACGGCGGTTCCGATATTCACAACGGCACCTTCAAGGCGGTCAAGGGTGAGTATCATTCCCGTGATTGGTCCGCGAAAATCACCGTTCCGGCACTGGGAGCAGTATTCTTGAAGCCGGAACTCTGAGAAAGGCGGAACGCTATGCTCAATTCATCAGCACAATCCACAGTAATTCCACGTACCGTTCTGGTGGTCGAGGATGAACCGACCTTGGCCACCGCCATCGCGCAGCGCATCACTGCGGAGGGTTGGACCGCGCGCGTGGCTTCCGACGGCGCCAGCGCCGTCCAGGCCGCTTCCACGCTCCGTCCGGATCTGGTCATCATGGATATCATGCTGCCCGTGATGGATGGTCTTGAGGCCACCAAGCGCATCGTGGCTGAACGTCCTGTGCCTGTGCTGATTCTGACGGCGCGAGACGACGAGGCCGACAAGGTCATCGGTCTTGGTGCCGGAGCCGACGATTACATGACCAAGCCGTTCTCCATGCGCGAGCTCATCGCCCGGTGCAAGGCGCTACTTCGTCGTGTGGACAGGGCGAAGGTCATCGCCAAGAACTCCGAAAACGAGAAACTGCTTGATTTCGGCTCTCTGGTCATCGATCCGGCCCAGCGTATCGTCACCGTCAATGGGGAGCAGGTGCATTTGACCCCAACGGAATTTGATTTGCTGGCCACTTTGGCCCGCAAGCCGAAGTCCGTGCTCACTCGCGAGAAGCTGCTCGAGGAAGTGTGGGATTGGGTGGATGCGTCCGGCACCCGTACTGTGGATTCGCATGTCAAGGCGCTACGTCACAAGCTGGGTTCGAAGACCATTCGAACCGTGCATGGCGTAGGCTACGCGTTCGAACCGCCGGAAGAATAGTATGATGCGCTAAGATTTGGTGGTATGCGTACCACTGATTCAAAACCAGGGCGTTCGGTCAATCCGTTGGATACCGAACGCCCTATTGGTTTGTTCTCTTCGCTCAAAATGGAATTGAGCGTGCTGATCACCATTTCCACCATCATCGCGTTCATCATGGCTTGGTTCCTGCTCAAAGTCGGATTGAGCCTGTGGATAGCCATGCCGATCACCCTTGCCGTGGCTTTGGGCATCACCTATTTCTTCTCTAGGGGACTCACCTCTCCCCTGCGTGAGATGCGGGATGCCGCGGAGGCTATGGCGGACGGCGACTACACCGTCCGGGTGCATGTCGATGCTAACAGCCGCGACGAAGTCGGACAGCTGGCTTTGTCTTTCAATGAGATGGCGGAGGAACTGCAGCATGCCGACCAGATGAGACGGGACATGGTAGCCAATGTGAGCCACGAGCTACGTACGCCTGTATCCGCGTTGCAGGCCATGGTCGAGAACATGGCCGACGGCGTTGTGGAACCGACCCCATCGAATCTGGAAAGCATTCTCAACCAAACGCACCGTTTGTCGGATCTGATCGCGTTTCTGCTTGATTTGTCCCGCATGGAAGCCGGTGCGGCGAGCCTGCAGATCGATAAATTCAATTTCGCGGATTTCATCGACGAAACCGTGGAACCGTTGGAAATCGCCGATGCCGGGCATGCCCACAATATCGAAATCCACGTGCCCGACGACATCGAAATGGAAGGCGATCAGGATCGTCTGCGCCAGTTGTTCACCAATATCATCGCCAATGCGCTCAAACACTCCGCAGACAATACCGCGGTGCTCATCGAAGCGCATGAAAACAAGGATTTCGGCACGATTGTGACGAATGTCGTCAACTTCGGCTCGCAGATTCCCCAAGAAGCGCGGTCCGATATCTTCCGTCGATTCGTCAAAGGCAAGACGGGACCGGGTACCGAATCGGGAGGAACCGGTCTTGGACTGTCAATCGCCCGATGGGCGGCGCAGTTGCATGGCGGCACGGTACGAGTGGTGGATGATCCGCGCGGCGCCGATTTCGAAATCACTTTGCCGAAATATCACATTTCCGATGACGAGTGACGATTTACGCCGCCAAAGGTCTGCCGGCCGGAGTGTGTGCCAACGCCAGCACGGTAATGACCAAAGCTCCCTGTGAAGTTAGAGCGTCAACACAACGACGCATGGTGGCTCCAGAGGTGACGATGTCATCCACCAGAATCACCGCCTTGTTTTGAAGGGTGACGCCCAGACGAACCATGACATGCCCCTTAAGGCGTTGCGCCCTCTGTTCCGTGCCCTTGGTCTCGACGGATTTGCCTTTGATTCCTTTGTTCGTCAACGCATCGCATACCTGTACGCGGAAACCTGTCCGGCACCGTAGAAACGCCGACAACCGTTTTGCCAGCGGCATCATGTGCCGTCGTCCGCGCTGACGCATGGAAGCAATCGACGACGGCGCGGGAACGACCAGTATGGTATCGCAGATCTCACGAACGCCATCCATGGCGTCAATCACACCGGCGCGTTCCGCAAGCCTGCACAACGCATCCGAGAACGGACGGTCGCATTCCTCGTCTCCGTGGTCTTTCCATGCCAGAATCGACTGCCTGGCGGCACCCCGATACCATCCGCACGCGAACCATCGACCCATCTCAGCCGTTTCCAATGGCTGGGACAGTTCGCAGTCGAATGACGCAAGACAGGCATCGCACAACACGTCATCAGGCTTGTCGCATCCCGCACAGCCTCGTGGGAACAACAGATTCGCCATATGCGCGAATGAGCCCGCCATCAGATTCACACCGGCTCCGTCATCGGGACAATCTGGCAATGATCTCGCCACATAATTTCACGGTATCCGCGGGACCGTTCACTTTGACAGCCCTTGTGCCGGCCTTCGCCGCGGGATAATCATTGCCGTCGGGTTCCATCCGGTCTCCGATGAACACGATCTGACCGACCTCGATATCGAGAATATCCGCGAGTTCACGGACGGCGAACGACTTATCGACGCCACGCTGCGAGATATCAACACTGCTAGAGCCTCCAGGTCTTACTTCAAGATTCGGTAGTTCGGCAGCAACCGCACAGGCCAATCGGTTCTTCTTCTCGTTGGTGGGGTCCCAAGCCTCCTTAGCCTCGACGGGGGCAAGCTGCCCCAATGCGGAAAAGGTGATCTGACTGCCTCTGTCCTCGATGCGCTCGCCCCAGACATGAGTGGCCCAAATGCCCTGCTCACGAGCATTCCGTTCCAGCGATTCCTTCGCCTTGGCACGGTCCTCGTCGCTTAGATCGTGGGAGAACACTTTCCCCCACCGTTGCCCGTCCCACCGGTAGTAGCGGGTTCCGCTGGTCGGCATGAGGTGAAGTTTCGACTTGTCGGCATGGTCGGACAGCCTGTCCACCACCTGACTTTGCAGCAACGAGTATTTGCCGCCGGTGATCACCGCGACGTCAATCAATGATGTCAATGCAGAGAAGCATTCGGCCATGTCCGCTTTCATAGGTTTCTTGGACCGCGCCAACGTGTTGTCGAGGTCAAACCCAATCAGCCGCGCGCCTTCGCACAGCATGTTGACATCAACGATGTTCCAATAAGGTACGGAAATATCCGCCATGATCATTTCTCCCCTTGTCGAGCAGCCCATACCATGGTATCGCATGTTTCGAATAAGCCCTGATAAGGTAGAAACCATGCAACAGATGCCTTGGGAGACCCCGATATACCGCAACCGCCATGGACGTGGCACGCGTACGCCCATGTTTGGTACCAGACTGCCCCGGTACCGTACCAGAAGCGGTATGTTCGACGATATGCTGGTGGCGCAAATCCGCAGACTCAACGGGGCATGGCCTGAGCTCATAGCTCCGGTCCAATTCGCTGTGGAGGATGTTCCGCCATCCGATCCCGCGCCTTGGGAGGACGTTCCGCATCTTGGATCGCAGTCATTTCCCGCCGGGCACGGCATTCCACCCCGTATCGTGCTGTACCGCATGCCGCTGCAATCGCATGCCCGTAACCGTATGGACCTGCAATTCGCAATCAGGGACGAGGTGGTCTCACGTCTGGCGGAAATCTACGGACGCCGTCCGGAAGAAATAGATCCTGATTGGGGCATGTGACTTTCAACGGACAACAGTCATATCCTGATTCGCCCAGACCTGCTCTCTGGCCTCCTTCAAATCGACGGCGCCGATGATGGCAAGTCCGGCGAGTTTCGCACCGGACACATCTTTCTGTCCGACACGAAGATTCCAGACCACGGCTTGGGCGGGATCCTTCAAACGGATGGCGGCGACATCGCCATCATTAATATCGGCGATGCGCACCGACGTCGAAGCCGAGGGACGGATGGCGATTTCACGCCTGTCCACTTGTTTGCCGTCCGTGTCGTAAGCCGTCATGATCGCTGTCCGATCCTCATCCGCGGTGTTGACGAAGCCTACCGTCGCGGTGGATTGGTCAGGAACCGCGATGGCGGAGATCTTCGCCGGAGCGGACGCATTGACTAGGGCGAAATCGGATTGTCCATCGGGGCCATCGTCTGAAATCTTCGCCGTGGCAGACACCGGTTCGGAAGCGGCTATGGCGATGCCGGTAGCGGATTTTGGAACGTCTCCAAGATCGATGGCGGACGCGCGGTTCGCCTTCAGCTCCTGCTGATTGGTCTGCTGTGCCCCCTTGGAGTCGATCCAGGATACGGTGACATCCGTTTTGCGGGACGTATACAGGTACAGTGTCGCATGATCTCCGCCATTCAAGCCGTAGAGGGCCAGAGATTTCGCGAAAGCGTTATTCGGAAGCGCATAATCCGATCCCCTTGGGGTCAATCCGTCCATGGAGACGGTGCGGACGATTGCGGCCACAGGAGTGTCAGTTCCAGTCACCGTGGCATACAGCGCGTCTTGGCCGGAAGCAGCTGCGGAAAGATTCAGTACCGTTTCTTTGCCTGAGGCCACGGTCAGCGTCGATCCGGTGGAGAGCGCCAGCGCGCCGGATTTGTCGGAGCCCCAGATTCTGATGGTCACCGATGTGTCCTTGGCGGAGGGATTGGCCACAACAAGCTGTTGCGTCAAGCCGGTCTTCGTACCGGAAAGCAGGAACGCCTGTTTCAGCGCCGGCACGACGCAGGAGGCTGCTGATACGCCCTTCAAATCACCGTCCGTGGCCCATGACATCACTGAGGAAACCGCGCCGGTACCGTTCGAAGCCGTCAGCAGACGCGTGTCTTGCAATCGGGAGCCGTCATCGACATTGCCGGAAGCCACAAAGATGTCATCGGACGAGTCGTCTTTTTTGTCCAGCATCGACACGGATGCCGTCATGTCGGCTCCCATCGAGGCGACGGATGAATGGAACACCGAACCGAAGGCGGCGTATCTCGCGGAAGACGCGATATTGCCGTTGGATGCCTGGTATTCGCTATCTCCATAGGCATCGGTATCGGCAATGGTCATGCGAGACGGGCAGTACGTCTGCCGCTGCCGGGGGCTGACGGTACGACCCACCGAGGAGCGTTCCACCGTGGGCGTGTCCACATGCAGCCATGATGGCCGGTATATGAGCGTCACGGCCATCAGGACCACGATGAGCAACACCGAGATTACGGCAAGCGCAATACGCAAAGGCGTATTGGGACGAGAATGTCTGCTCATGCTTCCTCCAGACCCTGACGACGAATGCGCGGAAGCGCCACTAGGCAATACGCTACAAGAACGACGCCCATGCACCACAGCCATGAACGACGCCACACACTTGAGCCGGCCTTATCAAGCCCGCTTCGATCGATATGCTGCTTGGATAGATCCTGAACCGTCAAACGATAATACGTGCCATTATCCAGACTGACGACATTCTGTGTCCCGTCGGAGGCTCCAATGTTCGAATTGAGCTGGTTCGAGGCCTCTCGCTGCGCTTTGTCGCCGTTCTGCTTGATAACGTAAATGCCGCCGAAACCCAACTTGCCAAGCTCGTTGATGGCATCGGAATCGGCATTGGCCAGCAACTGGGCGCAATCCTGCGCAATGGTTCTGCTGGACCCGTCGGAACGTCCCGAAACCACTTCGACGCGTTGCGCGGGAGAGCTGTCAATCAAGTCGCCACGACCGGTACGCATCACACTGTAGCTGACCGATTCGGCGCTATCGGCACGCAAGGCAAGCACGCGACGTGCATCATCCTGCCCAAGGAAATCGGTCGCCACCATCGGCAGTCCAGCATCGCTGGTCTTTACCTGGCTGTGATCGCATTCGACATAGTTGAATCCCGCACAGGCCACGACGGAGACGGCCAGCAGGCAAACCAATACGGCACGACCCACATGCGAGGCAATCGACACTGCCTTCGAGCCGCGTCCTTCGATTTCGACGGCGCCGGTCTTCTCATGCTGTCTCAGCATGACGAAACGTCGAACCGCGCCGCCCGACATCATGCAGATGCAGGCGAGCAAGCCCATCATCGCATATGTGGTTCCCGGAAGCATGGAACCGGAGACCGGACCATCCACATCGACGGCCACCGCAATCGCCGCGGACAGCAAGGCCGTCGCCAATCCCGCGAACACGGCGATCCACATCATACGGGACACGCGCAGCACGAAAGGCAACACCAATGACACCGCGGCCAGCAATACGATCAACGCCAGCATGGAAACCGCCACATACCGCCATGCGCCACCGTCGGCGCCGATGCCGAATACCCGCAGCAACAGATCGGACAGATTCGCGACGACCGGTTTGCCATCATGCGCGGAGGAGGGCAGCATGACGCTGCCGAACAGCTGACGCCATGTACCGTCGGAAGCGAAACGAACGGCATTGACCAACGTCGGCGCGCATACGAACGCCGCCGGAAGCGGAATCAGAAGCAACGCGGGCTTATGGGAGCGGACGAACAGCAGGAATCCCAGGAAGGTGAGCATCAGCGGCAGCAACAACTGCGGCTGCGCGGCGACGACCGGAATGAAACACAGCGCCGCAACCGCCGCCGCCTGGACCGACGCGTGGGGATTGACCAGATCCTCCGTCCGATACATGCCGACCGCACGGAACGAGAAGGCGAAAGCGGCCGGAAGAAACACCATGACCGTCAGCATCGTGACATCCGCGTCATCATAAAGTCCCATGGACAACGCCAACGCGAACCACGCCAACGCGACCACGCAGCGCACCGCATCCGAGCGGGTGAAGATGCCGGCCAGCGCCCAGAAGGAAAACACCATGAGCGGGGCTGCAAGGAAGAACATCAGTCCGACAGCTCCGGCAACATGTCCACCAGTGAGCACCGACGCCAGCGCAAGCACCAACAGCCATGGCGCGTTAGGCGCACTGATGCCCGTGCCTGAGGCATACGACCATGACGTGGTCGCGGTATGAAGCAACTGGGTGAAGCTCGCGCCCGTGGGCAACAGCTGTGCGGAATACATCGACGCACCCGAACATACGGAACGAAGCACGTCCCAATACAGCACGACTATCCATATGCCGGCAATCAGCGCCGCGCCGAAGGCCAATCCCCATCTACGCAGCAACCGTTTACGCAGATGGTCCTTCTCAAGAGGACTGAGCAGCACGACATCCCTCTGGTCGCGCAACGCACGGCGACGGTCGAGCCATTCCCTGACCTGCCGATGATTCGCAGACAGCGTGGATAGCGATTTAAGCGTGACCTTGCTTTGCCTGCGCAACCGCGCATGGGCGCGCCAAGCACCCCGCAGACGCAGCAGCGCACGCCACGGCATCGCCAGCTCGCAGCATGCATGATACGGCTGTTTGCGCGCCAAGCAAAGCACGGCCAATCCCAACGACTGGATGATGGACCACAGCCAAAGCAACGGCCACCATGAACGGTGCATGTCAGTGTACGCGTATTTGGCATTCGCCTCGCGTACGGCAAGATACGGATCGATGCGACCGTCCTCGTCTTCCACAGGGCGCCCGTTCTTGGAACGGATTCCTTCGAATCGGGCTCTTCTGTGGGCGATGCGAGCCTGGGGAACCACTACGACACGCCCACCGCCAAGACATATGCGGCGGCACAGGTCCGTGGATTCCGCGAAGGTGCCGAACCAGGGGTCAGCCCCTTCGAACGCACGCAACGTAGCCAACGGCACCAACGCGCCCGATAGGGAGACCGACAGTACATCCTGACGCCCGTCATATTGCTCCTGGTCAGGCTCGCCGTCGACCACCAAGGAAACGACATCATGGTGCCCGGCATACAAACCCACATTGTGCAGGTTCTTCGCCTGCCAATCCAACTGCTTGGCACCGAGCAGCGCGGCTGTCGGCGTGTTTCTCCACGCATCCAGCAACGTCTCGAAGCACCGGTCATCCGCCGGCCGCGAATCGTCATGCAAGGTCCACAACGCGCGGATGCCGGCATCAATGCCGATCTGATCCATCGCACGCGTTACAGCGTCCATGAAGGACGCCGCCTGCTTCACTCCCACCAGAATGACCCTCACCGTTTTGGCTTCCGGCACTTCCGTAAGCACATCCTGTGATGAGTGAATGACATCGAAGGTCATCTGCATGGGCTGCTCGATCTGCCCCGTGCAATCGGCGATAACGATCATTCCTGGAAGCATGCGCTGCGCAAGCACCGCTCCAACGGTAGAAGCGAGGAATCGAAGGTCATGCTGCGCGGTGATCACCGCAGCCACGGACATATCGACGTCCTGCCGATGCGTATACGGTCTGCTGTTCAGCACATCGGTCACGATTGTCTGGATATCGCTGCTGGCGTTAGAATTCATAATTTAAGTGTACGCACGGGACGCACCATGCCTTCAAGCCCGTTCCTTGTGCTCTTTTTTGTAGCGACGACGCTCACGCTCGCTCATACCGCCCCAGATACCGAAACGCTCATCATGGTCGATGGCCCATTTCAGACACTGTTCACGGACTTCACACTGGGCGCAAACCCTCTTCGCATCCCTGGTGGAACCGCCTTTTTCCGGGAAGAATGCTTCGGGATCGGTCTGCGAGCACAGCGCTTTGTGCTGCCAAGACACGTCATCATCCCGTTTGAACAAACCCCACAGTTCAGCAAGCGGATTCTCAGAAGACTCATCAGTCACGCCCCACATGAGTCCTCCCATAATTGTGTGCGCACCTTTTATGCGCATACTTTCACACCGCTTCAAATTACACACACGCAATGTAATTTTGTCAAGTTTCCCCGTGTCAATGCCTATATTTCAGAAAATCCATGCTAAAGTTCAGCCCAATCTGGGGTCTACAGTCGCAGAATCGGTGAAAATCGGCCATTAACCCTATAATTGCCCATTTGGATAGTGGTAGGTTCTAAAAGCATTGCGTCAAACGCGCATCTCAATCAGGAAGGCAACACCGTGGCAACGTCATCAACCGGCAATAAGCTTCCTAACATCAATGGTCTTCAGGATGCGAAACCACGTCACAGCCTGGGATATCGCGTGCAGCATCACGTCAGGACCGCAGTCGCCGCGGCAATCGCCGCGACTCTGGTGTTCGTCGGCACTGCAGCTGCCGCTACTTGGATGGACGTCAATGGCATCATCAAGAACAATTCGGTCGGCGTGATCGGCCAGGGTTCCCTGAATACGGACGCATCCATCATCGATCCGAACTCCGGCAAGCCGATCGAGTTCGTGCTGATCGGACAGGATTCCCGTGACGGCGCGGAGAACCAAGCCATCGGAGGCAGTTTCGATGACGTCATCGGCAACCATCAGGCCGACACCGCCATGATTGTGCAGATCTCCGCCGACCGCAAGGAAATCAACCTGGTCTCCATTCCACGAGATTCCCTGGTGGACGTGCCTCAGTGCGAAACGTCGAAGGGCACGATTCCCGCACAGTATAACGTCATGTTCAATTCCATCTTCGCAGGTGCCTACAAAACCGGCGGAGATCTCTCCTCGGCGGCCAGCTGCACGCTGAACGCCGTGAACAGTCTCACCGGGTTGAATATTCAGAACTTCATCGTCGTGGACTTCGCCGGCCTGGTCAAGATGATTGATTCAGTCGGCGGCGTGGACCTGTGCATTCCGCAGAACGTCAACGACCCGTACACCGGACTCAATCTCGACAAGGGCATGCACCATCTTGACGGCGTTGCGGCGACGCAGTACGCCCGGATCCGTCACGGCATAGGAGACGGATCCGACACCTCGCGTACCACACGTCAGCAGTATCTCATCAAGCAGCTGCTGAGCGAGGCGCTCAGCAAGAATCTGTTCACTGATACCGCGCAGCTGTACCAGCTGGCGAAATCCGCGCTGAAATCGCTCAACATATCCCAAGGCATGGCTGATACCGCGGCTTTGGCGGGACTTGCCATGAGCCTGAAGAATTTCACCATGACCAACCTGCAGACCCAGACCGTCCCCGTGGTCCCAGCACCGTCCGACCCCAACCGTTCCGTCTGGACCGACGAAGCCGACAATCTCTGGGAGAAGATGCGAGCGGGCAAGCCGATTTTCGATACCGCCGATTCAAACTCGGGCGACTCCTCCGACACCAGTTCAGATAATTCAGCCAGCTCCGACGATTCCGGCACGACCGACAGCAACCAGTCGGACACCACTGCCGAGACTCCCGATCCCGTCACGGGACTGATCACCAAATCCGACGGCACGTTGGTCGATCCAAGCACTGGCGGCACCGTCGACCCGGATGACGGCTCCATTCATGACGCGACCACGGGCCAGTATATCGGCCTTGCGGATCGATACCTTAATGCGACCGTATGTGCCGTTCCGGCAAAGAACTGACGTAGACCACGCAATCACGTCCCCTTTCAACGTATGACGCAGGGACGAATCTTTTTGGAGGAACCATGAGTGAAGGCAAAGGAGCAAAAGAGCCTACGAGCGTGCCACCAAGTTTCATTCCGTCATCAGGACGCAAAAAAACCATGCCGTCCACGGATTCCTCCCGCTCGCAAAGCGCACCGAGCCAGCCAGCGAGTTTCGCACCGGCGAAACGTTCTGACCATGCATCATCTGTAAAACCGGCCAAACGCACGGCGCGTCCTTCTTCCTCGGTTCCGCAAAGCTTCCAGCCTGCGGCACGGGCAACGAGCGAGACAAGAAGAAACCCTTCATCATCTCCGGTGTCCTTCGCTCCAGAACATACCCGCACGGCCAATCCAACGCAGCAGTTCCGGGGGTCATCCTCCGTCTCCACGGCGCTCCGATCTGTTCCATCCTCTCCAGCGACGGCTTCCGTGCCAAAAAGAAGACCTCGCGTCGGACGTATCGTCCTTTCCATTTTCCTTGTACTGATTCTCGCACTGGGAATAGGGGTATTCTCCGCTTGGAACTGGGTCGATGACCAGCTCAACAAACAGACCTGGCTGACATCCAAAGCGGACACCGCCGGCGAAAGCTGGCTTATTCTTGGCTCCGACGAACGTGAGGGCACCATCGGAGACGCCGGTGACGTCGAAGGTTTCAGAACCGACACCATTCTTGTACTCACCAAGCCGAAGACAGGATCGTCCTCGCTGATTTCCATTCCTCGCGATTCCCTGGTGGAAATCGATGGGAGCTATATGAAGATCAACGCCGTGGCGCAGCTGTACAGCCGCAAACAGTTGGTCAACGAGGTGGAGGACATCACCGGCCAGAAAATCAACCATGTGGCAATGGTCCGCTTCGGCGGACTCGTCAAAGTGGTCGATGCCTTGGGAGGCGTGGACCTATGCTACGACCAGAATGTGAATGACCCTTATTCGGGTATGAACTGGACCGCCGGATGCCACACCGTGGACGGCAACACCGCTTTGGCGTTCTCCCGTATGCGATATGCCGATGTGCAAGGCGATTTCGGCCGTGCCGCACGTCAGCGCCAGGTGATCAACGCCATCGTCAAGAAGGGCGCTTCCAAACAGACGCTCACGAATTTCAACAAGACCAAAAAGGTCGCCGCAGCGGCGTTGAGCTCCGTAACCGTGGATGAGAAAGCATCGACTTCCTCTCTGCTTCGGATGGCGTTGGCTTTCAAAAGCGCCTCAGGCAAGGATGGCATTTCGGGAAGCGTGTATTGGACCGATCCGGACTATTACGTCGATGGGGTCGGATCGTGCGTTCTGCTGGATGACGCGAAGAACATCCAGCTTTTCTCCGAACTCTCACACGGCACGCATTCCGCAGGAACCGTGGGCACGCTGGCCGAACAGCAAAACTGACGACACGCCGGAGGATGTGGATAACCCACATTCTCCGACCACAACCCTCATATTGGCTTGCGGCATGCCGCCGCTCTTGCCCATGCTGGCCGTATGAACAAAAAGGCCCCTCACCGTATAAGCGAACAACATCTCACTGTATTGAGTTGGAGCGCGCCTTTGCTGGCGCAGCTCATCATGCTGATTGTCATGTGTATGCAACGTCATTGGCTCTATGCGGCGATGCTCGCTCCGAGTCTGCTCGGCAGCGCATTGATGCTCATCACCATGATCATGCGCGTCAGGCATGAAGAAACGAACAGCAACACCATTACTGGAAGCGATTCGCCGGTTCCAACGCATCATAACGGAAACAAAATCGACCATGCTCAGCTTTTCGCCGACATGCCGTCCATAAGTTTTGAGCATCTGCATGGCCTGGACAACGACCCGCTCATATGGCGCACCATCGTGCGTAATTGGCTTGTCCGTTCCCCAACGAACGGCATCGGCATGTCAGAACATGGCATATTCCATATAGATCTGGCATCATCCGGACCACATGCCATGGTCGCGGGGACCACAGGCTCGGGGAAATCCGAACTGCTGATCAGTTGGTGCATGGCATTGGCGATTCGGCATAGTCCTCAAACCCTCCATTTCGTCTTTCTGGATTTCAAAGGAGGATCGACCTTCAACGCTTTGGAGCGTCTGCCGCATACCGTGGGCAACGTCTGCGATCTTGACCTCGCCCATGCCGTCCGTGCGCTGAACGCCATAGAACAAGAATTGGCACGCAGGGAGGCCTTGGTAAGTGCCGAACGCGTTTCCAGATTCGACCAGCTTTCCCATCCCCCTGCACGGCTCGTGGTGGTCATTGACGAATTCCATGCATTGCGCGACCGTCTACCCGACTATATGCAGCGACTCAATCGATTGGCGTCGCTCGGACGCTCTTTGGGTATGCATCTCATCGTATGCACGCAAAATCCCATGGGTCAGGTCCATGCCGATATGAAGGCCAACATATCGCTGAGCATCTGCCTACGCGTCACCGACCAAATGCAATCGAATGAACTGATCGGCACCAAGGATGCAGCTTTGATTCCACCGGCCTTCCCCGGTGCCGCTTACTGTCATGACGGTCAACGCACTGTTCCTTTCCGCTGCAGCGCGGTCCATGACATTGATTCCTTGGTGCATGCCATCAACACCGCATCGGCATTCAGCGGCACCACCAATCCCTCCCCTTTGTTCTCCGCGCCGCTCGCACCACATGCAGGCAAAGACGATTTGACGGCGCCACAGCGAGAGGCATGGCACCATGTGCCTTTTGCTTTGAGCGACGACGGTGTACTCATCTCCACCGCATTCCTTGACGTAGGACACGGCAACATCGCCGTGATTGGCGCATGCGGAAGCGGCAAAACCAATCTGCTGCTCTGCTGCGCCAGCCGTCTCTATGAATCCGGTCGCTGCACCATCCGGTTCACACGCAAGACGAACAGCGAATGGACCACCGACGACGGCAGAACATCGCCGCAGCACGAACGCACCATATGGTTCGTGGATGACGCCGACGAATTGCTCTCCCCTTTCGCAGCCATGCCCGAAGCCGATAAGCTCAAGACCGCACTCGCCGATCCGTCCGTCACGGTAATCGCAGCTGTGGAAAAGCCGCAAAGCACCCTACTTGAACGTTGCCTCACACGTGTTGCGTTTCCTTGCGGAGAGAGAGCCACCGATGTGATGATGGGGATTCCCAGCGCGGTTCTCGACGGTTTCGGCGTCGATGACTATGCCATTGCCGGGCGTGGGGTCTTCATCCAACAAGCACGGGCATGTCCCGTGCAATGCGCGGAATTCCAAGGATTCTAAAAAAACTTGGCTTCTTTTGCGAAAAAGTCTTGAAAAATCATCCGATTCGTGGTTATCTAAATAACGGATAGAACGCCACTTATGGCAAGAGGAAGGCGATTACATGAGCAGTGCTTTCGATTGGCGAGCCAAGGCCGCGTGCCGGGATAAGGATCCGGAACTGTTTTTCCCGGTCGGCAACACCGGTGCCGCCTATCAGCAAATCGAAGAAGCCAAGGCCGTTTGCCGTACCTGCAAGGTGATTGACGCGTGTCTGAAATGCGCGCTCGACACCAATCAGGACTACGGCGTTTGGGGCGGTCTGAGCGAAGACGAGCGGCGCGCGCTCAAGCGGCGCGCGATGCGTGCACGTCGCTCGCAGGCCATGCAGATGCAGGTCTGATTCTTTTCAGGGCATATGGAAGGGCCGGTCGGATTCGATGGAATCCGACCGGCCCTTCCATATGCCATTCCAGTTCTAGAGGTCAGTTATCTTGCGCGGCACGCAGTTTCATGTCGAGCACCACACGGGTACCACCACCGCGACGTGGCTCCCAATGCACCGTTCCGCCAAAATCATTGGTGACGAACGTGTTGATGATCTGTGTTCCAAGCCCTGATCCGGAAGAGCGAGCCATGCCATCATGCTCCTCATCCGCCAAGCCGGTGCCATCATCCTCCACCACCACGTTGAGGTTATTGCCACCGCGGCCCACGGAAATCGTGATATGTCCTTCCTTACGTCCTTCGAAACCGTGTTCCACCGAATTGGTGATCAGTTCGGTAAGCACCAACGATAGCGGCGTGGCATCCTGTGCCGGCATCATGCCGAATTTGCCTACGAAATCGACATCGATGTGCTGGTCGCGCATCGTAGCCAAATCGACGGCCATCTTAAGCAGGTTGGAAATGACCTTGTCATAGTCGACGATCTCATCGGCGGTCTGGCTCAATCCCTCATGCACCATGGCGATGGTCTGCACGCGGCGCTGTGCTTCCTTGAGCTCCTTTTTGACCTCTTCGGACTTGGTCTTGCGCGCCTGCAAGCGCAGCAACGCGGATACCGCCTGAAGATTGTTCTTCACACGATGGTGAATCTCGGAAATGGTGGCGTCCTTGGTCTGCAATTCCTTCTCGCGGCGGCGCAATTCGCTGACGTCACGGCACAGCACGATACCACCCACGCGACCATTGGCGTCCATCAACGGCAGAGAGCGCATGGACACCGCGGCTTTGTTGGCGTCCAATTCGGAATCCACCGCGGCTTTGCCGCTCAGTACCAATGGCAGCGTTTCCAGCACCGGATCGTTCTCATGCAGCAGTTTGGTGCCGATCTCGCTCAGATACTCCCCCTGCATGGTGCTGACCGATCCCAAACGACGGAAACAGCTGATGGCGTTCGGAGACGCGTATCGGACGATGCCGTCGACGGTGAGCACGATGAAGCCATCCGCCACACGTGCGTTATGGCGCTGGTTCATAACCGGGTTACGGTACGGGAACTGGCCGCGCGGAATCATCTCATACAGCTGTTTGCCGGCGCTGATGCTTTCGGACTCATAACGGCCGTTCGATTCGCGTGTGGCCATGTTGGTCTCGCGGACCACCAAGCCAAGCGTCTTGCCATTATGACGCACCGGGGCGTACACGTTGCAGACCTTGGCCTTGCCGACCGTACGCAGTTTCGAGGAGCGGAACACCGATTCGGAGTCCATGGCCGCGTCAAGCTCGGCGCACAGGGATTCCGGGACGACGTTGCCGACCACATCCTCGGCTCTCAGACTCATCACCGTGGACGGACGGCATTGCTCGGCAATGATGTACTTGCCCTCGCCGTTCTGCAGGATTAGCAGCAAGTCGGCGAAACTCAAATCGGCAATCACCTGCCAATCGGCCACCAACTGGTGCAACCATTCACGATCGTCGTCACCGAAATCCGGACGGGTCATCAGGATATGTGAGAAATCAGCCATGCAACCATAATACGCATCAATGGCGAGGTTGCATACCATATGCCCACGTATAATGCGGAAACGCCGATTGACATATCCGACGGTTACGCTAACGTAGGTTACGGTTCCGTAACTTATAGTGGAGGCATCCGATGGCGAAACCTACAAACGCAGAAATCGAGGCGAAACGCGCGGTCATCGCCGAAGCACGCGAGCAGGCCCTGCAGGCGAAAGCTGAGACCATTCGCGTGAAGGCGCACAATAAGGCCGAGAACATTCGACGCAAGGCGGATGCAAAAGCCAAACGTGCCATCGCCAAAGGCGAAGCCCATGCCGCAAAAATCGAAGGCATCGTCCCCGCCGAAATCGAACGCAAAATCAGACTCGACGTGCATGGCAGGCCAAAGCCGCTCCTGCGTGGCTGGATCCACGCCATCGCCACTCCCCTGGCTCTTGCCGCGGGCATCGTGCTGATCTGCCTCGCTCATGGCACCGGGCTCAAATGGGCGTGCGCCGTGTTCATGACCTGCTCGCTGGTACTGTTCGGCAATTCCGCCTGTTATCATCTGGGAGATTGGTCACCACGGGTTACCGATGTGCTCCGTCGCATCGACCATATGAACATCTTTTTGCTGATCGCCGGCACTTATACGCCCGTTTCCTTCGCGCTCACGACATTCTGGCGTGATTCCATCATCGCGGGCATGTGGATCTGCACCACGGTGGCGCTCATCATCCATGTCATCTGGATCAGCGCGCCTCGCTGGCTTTATGTTCTTGTCTATATTATTTTCGGCGTGTCCGGCGTCGCGTTCATGGGATTGTTCTGGATGTCCCCCTATGCCGGACCTACCGTGGTGATACTGCTGTGTGCCGGCGGCGCCTGCTATATCGCCGGAGCCATCGTGTATGCGCTGCGCAAGCCCGACCCCTGGCCGAAGGTGTTCGGCTTCCATGAGATCTTCCATACCGGAACCGTGGCGGGATACGCCTGCCACATGGTGGCCATCTACATGGTGATCGTGCAATTGTGGCCCTAAGGCGTAATCAACCCCACATGGACAAAACAAAATAAGCCCGTCCCCTCATCGTACGAATGCGATGGAGGAACGGGCTGTTGTTTTCGTCACACGTATGTCAGGCGAGCGGCTTGGCTTCCTTGATGGTCACGGAAATCTCACGGCCGTTCGGAGCGGTATAGGTCACCGTATCTCCGGCATGAGCGCCATTGATGGCGGCGCCAATCGGCGATTCAGGACTGATGATGCTGTAATCCGTGGCGATGGACAGGTCTCGCGTGCCAAGCACGTACACCATTTCACGTCCGTTGACTTCAAGGGTCACTAGGGATCCGTCACCGACCTCACCGGCCTTGGGCGCAGTCAGAATCTTCGCATTGCGCAGTTTGACGGTCAGTTCGTCGATGCGTCCCTGATTCACGCGCTGCGCCTCACGGGCAGCCTGATAGCCGCCGTTCTCACTCAAATCGCCTTCGGCACGCGCCGCGGAGACCTTGGACAGAATCTCGTCACGGTACTCGCCCTCACGCCAGGCGAGTTCTTCTTTCATCTTGTCGTACGCCTCCTGCGTCAGCAGGATCGTCTTTTCTTCGGCCATGTTATCCTCCTTGACCTTGGAAGAATGATACCCGTCAATCAGCGGGTGGAGATGATGTCGATCACGAACACCAGCGTGTCCTCGCCGCCGATGCCGGCCTGCGGAACGCCACGGGAGCCATAACCGTACTCCGGCGGAATGGACACCACCAGGCGGGAACCGACGTTGTGTCCCGGAACGGTCTGATCCCAGCCCTTGATGACCTGTCCCACACCGATGCCGAACGTGGCCGGCTGGTGACGGTCGAAGCTGGAGTCGAACGGGGTGTCCTTGCCCCAGACCACACCATGGTAGTTGACGGTGACGGTGTCTCCACGGCGGACCATCGGGCCATTGCCTTCAAAGAGCTCCACGACCTTCAGGCCGGCGGGAGCGATCTCAGTCGGGAATTCGATGGTCGGCCGATCGCCGAATTCGGCATTGACAACAGGCATTTCAGATGCCATGGTGAACCTCCTTGAAAAAACACAGTGTCACCAAGATTAGCACCATCCATCGCTAGCATTCAACAACATTGACCGCAAGACCGCCTTTCGACGTCTCCTTGTACTTGGCCATCATGTCCTCGCCGGTGTCCTTCATGGTTTTGATGGCTTGGTCAAGACTCACGATATGCGTGCCGTCGCCCAGCATGGCCATACGGACCGCGTTGATGGCGGTATTGGCCGCCATGGCGTTGCGTTCGATGCAGGGAATCTGCACCAGACCACCGACCGGATCGCAGGTCAGTCCCAGATTGTGCTCGATACCGATTTCCGCGGCATTCTCCACTTGGTGAGGCGTGCCGCCCATCACGGCGCACAGCCCCGCCGCGGCCATGGAACAGGCTGTGCCGACCTCGCCTTGACATCCGACTTCAGCACCGGAAATGGACGCGTTGCGTTTGAACAAGTATCCAATCGCCCCTGCGGTCAGCAGGAACGTCACCACACCATCCTCATCCGCATGATCCACGAAATGCCAATAATAGTGGAGCACCGCCGGAATGACGCCAGCCGCACCGTTGGTAGGCGCGGTGACGATGCGTCCGCCTGCCGCGTTCTCCTCGGAAACCGCCAATGCGAACAGGTCGACCCATGCGGCGTCCGATGATTCGAGTACAACGTCGGAGCGCCTGCCGTCCCGTTTGAGCACGTCGCTGTTGGACGCGAGCCTTGCATACATTTTTGGCGCCCTGCGGGGCACGTCAAGGCCGCCAGGCAGAACGGTTTGGCTGGTATTGCAACCGTGCTGCACGCAGCGGCGCATCACATGCCATACAGTGTCCAAATCGCTGCGCACCTGCACGGCGGACCGCATGGCCGTCTCATTGGCCCACACCACATCGGCCACACTCATGTGATGTTCATCGCACAGCGAGATCAGTTCGTCGCATGTGGTGAACGGATAGGGCATGTCCATATCGATATCGGTTGAGGAATCGTCGGTCTGATCGGCGAAGGCCGTTCCCGCAGGGGGTTTCTCATGGATGCCGATCATCAGGTCGTCGGCGTCGCCTTGTCTGACGAATCCACCGCCAATGGAATACCAGACCTGTTCGTCGATGAGATTGTTCTGCCGGTCGAAGGCTTGGAATCGTATGCCGTTGGGATGGGCCGCCATGCGGTGCCATACATCCATCACCACATCGCGTCCGTAATCGAAATCGATGCGATGCGTGCCGTTGAGCATCAGCTCGCCGCCTGCCTCGCATTCCATACGGATATTGCTCATGTGATCGGTATCGACGGTTTTCGGTACGTTGCCTTCCAAGCCCGCCACCGTGGCGCGATCGGTACCGTGCCCAAGACCGGTCAGGGCGAGCGAACCATACAGTACCGTTCGCACGCGGCCGACCCGGTTCAGTATGCCGTCACGTTCAAGGGAGGCAGCGAATCTGCTGGCCGCGACCATCGGCCCTACGGTGTGCGACGAGCTGGGGCCGACGCCGATGGTGAACATCTCCAGAATGCTGAACATGTATATTGCGCTCTCTTTTCCGCGTCTTCGCCGTCACGCCGCGTAAAGCACGCTGAACATGCGAATCATGATGAGTAGGCCGATGATGGCAATGACGATTTCCGCGATAAGCAGAATTATCGCAACGGTTTTGCGATTGCCGAGTTTGACGTCGAGCAGTTTTGCGAAAAGGAAAGCGACGAAGCCCAAGGCTGCTCCGTTCAGCGCGATCGCGCCGACCTGGCCGTTGGTAAGAACGCTTTCCCCGACTTTGGCGAGTATCGAATTGATGGTGGCGGTGAACACCAGCAGGCTCCATACGCCGTATCCAATCAATCCTACCGCCGCATAGCCGAACGGGCGGAATTGTTCCTTGAGTTTGAAAGTGAACGATTCGGCGCACCACAACAATGCGAAGCCCACGACGAAGGTGAACGCCACGGCAAGGAATGCGGCTTCCAATGCCCACGGAACGAGTGCCAACGAATGGTCCATCAAGGTAAAGTACAGCGGAGAACATGCGATTTCGCCGATAGCGAGCACGCCGGCAACGATAATCGCCTGCGCAAGCATCAGGGGGATTTCAGTGGCGGGCTGTTCGATTACAGGCTTGATGTCTTTCGAAGTCATGCGTCATCCGTTTCAGTCGGTGTCATACGGTTTGTAATGTCCGACAGTGTACCTACGGAATGTTTCGGGAACGATATGCCACATTTTGCCTACACATTGCCCATATTTTTCCATAACCCACCGTGGAAAAGGGTTGAATCGCAGTGAATCGCGATGATGCCAAAACCGTTGGAGAATAAAGGAAAACCGCCATCTCTGGCGGTTTCCAAAAGTGCCTCCAGCGGGACTCGAACCCACAGGAGAAAAGCTTCAGACACTTGCCGTTTCAACGGTTCCATCAATGCCTTGCGTCGCTTTTGCCCACATTTTGCCCACATTCTGCGAAAAGAGCAAACCGCCCATACGCTCCGACAGGTCGTCCAGATCATCGTCGAAAAGGTCGGCGTACACGTCCAACGTCATCGCGGCCGACTTGTGGCCGAGCTGCCGCTGCACGGTCTTGACGTTCGCGCCAGACTGCACCATGAGGCTCGCTGCGGTATGCCGCAGGTCATGGATCGTCATATGCCCGCGCTCGATGCCGGCCCTGCGCAGCGCGACCGCGAACCATCCGTCGCTCCTGGTCGGATTCCAACCGTTCGTCATGGGCTCGTCCAACGGCTTGCCTGGAGCGGTGAAAAGAAAATCGGACGGCTCGCGCCCCTCGCATTGCTTGGCGAGCAGCGGACGCAACACCAGGGGGAACATCACCGAGCGTCCATCATGGGTCTTCGGGTCGGTCTCCACCATCCTGCTGGAAAGACGCGTGATGCTCCTATATATATGCAGTCGACAGCGTTGCAGATCGACATCCTCGACACGGAGCGCCACGAGCTCGCCCCACCTCATGCCGCACAGGCCCAAGGTCAGCACGATCGGCTCACGCCACCCGCACTGCATCGCCACACGAGACAATTCATCGGCCGACAGATAGACATGCTTCCGCACCTGCTTGCGCGGCAGCTCGATGCCGTCGCATGGATTGTCGTGGATGCACCGATCGGCCTTTGCCCTCTCCATGAGACTGCGAAGCAGATTCTCGGCGCGAATCGTCACCGACGCACTGCGTCGTCCTGCCAGATCGGTGACCCACCGCTGCACTTCGTCGCGCGTGATTGACTGCATCTCCCTCATGCCCCACTGCGGCTCCACATGCACGCGCCAAGCGTCTTCCAGCGACTTGATGTAGCTTGGCTTCGCCTTGGTCTTCTTCGCGGCCAGCCAAGGTGCCCAGAAGTCTTCGACGAGCCTGCGTCCGGCCTGTGGGTCGATGTAGGCTCCGACGCTTTTCGCGGTGGTCACATTGGCCGCTCCCCACGCATCGGCGTCCATCTTGCGTTTGAAGCCACGCCTTCCGGTGGACGACCCGTCGGGCTTGCGGTAGCGCACCTCGTAGCGTTTGCCGGATTTCGTCGTGTATTGGCGGATGGTGTAGGCCATGCGTGGTCTCCTTTGCTGACATGGCCAATTATAAGAGAGGCGGAGCCTTGCATTGTCCGGCTCCGCCTTTCGTTTTGCTATGTGGAAGTTCTGCTAATAACCGCTAGCCTCAGCAGAACTTCCACGTAGAGTTCATAAATAACAAAAACGCCCCTCCCCCAGCGTGCGCTGAGAGAGGGGCAATATTCAGACTCGCGGTAGCATGTCATACAGTTTTTGAGTGTCCAATGTTGCGCCATGCATTCGGCTGAAATCAGCCGTGCCACCGTGCATCCTGTCGGCCTTCACATCCTTCGTGAGCTCGCGCTTCCACTTCGTCCAAAAATCATCATGCTCTTTCTTGGTCATGATGATGATTCTACCGTGCGAAACACAAAAAGCCCCTCCCCCAGCCATAGCTGAGAGAGGGGCGACGTTACATGTGGGCGCAAAATATTCCAACAGGATTTAAACTGCGCGATTTTTTCATGCGAGGTTTTCGATGATCCGATTCTCGGAATCGCTGAGCGGCCATACCGTCACATCTTCTGCGGCCTTCAGTTCTGCGGCCTTCAGTTCCGCGGCCTTCAGTTCTGCGGCCTTCAGTTCCGCGGCCTTCAGTTCCGCGGCCTTAGCTTCGCTCAGGAGATAGCCGCCGCCGTAGATGGCCTTCTTCACGGCCTTCTGCGAGTCGAGAGCCCTCGTGAACGCAACGTCTGAAGCCTTGACGCGGAACTCGACCTGCTTGCTAATCTTCCCGAGCCTGCTCACGGTAAGCAGTTCACGCGGATACGAGTATTTCAGCGGATGCCTGCGTTGCTCTTTCCTGACGCGCTTCACGGTCTCGTCGATCGCGTTGGCCAAGTCCGGCGCGGTGCGGATCAGGTCATCACCGAAACTCGTCACGAAGCTGGTGTTGACCTGCGCGCCGTTAGCATATTCGATGGTCGAATTCGTGACGATCATGTGCGCCCCATTGCGCGACGTGCTGGAGAAGATCGTGAGATACGGCGCGAACAGGAAGAACGGAATTTGCTCCGTCCGATAGAACGTGCAGATCTTCGACAGGATGCTGAACGGCGGATTATCCACAACCACCGCACCGCCCGAATAGTCGAACCGCTCGTAATCGCAGCCCGGATAGAACGGTCGCACCACCTTGCTGGGGTCGATGCCAAACTCACGGCATGCCCAGTCCTTTATCGTCTCATACACTGCGGGGGGGTATAGCAGTCATCCGTGGTCTTCTTCGGTTTGAATTTGTCCACGAACGCGCCGTAATCGTCAATCGTCTGCTGTCTGATGCCCATTTTGAAAGTCCTAAAAATAAAGCCCCTCCTCCAAATGGAGAAGGGGCAGATTTAAAAACAGGGTGCAAGAATTTCCACAAGCACCACAGTGCGTGAATTTTCTTCCACGCGAGGTTGAGTTTCCGGCGCGAGTTTGAGTCTCACGCTAGAAAATCAATCACGGCGCAGCGGATTGTAGGCGACGCCAAGACCGCTGGCGATGAAGCCGGCCACGGTCGAAATGTAGCCGCCGACAGCCGCATCACCAAAGGTCATGAAACCAAGGCCAACGCATGAAGCGATCAGCCCGAGCACGTACACGACGGTGCGCACCTGCTTAGAAAAGACCGGAGTGTATGCGTCCGGCGGCTGGTTGTCCTGACCGTCCTCACGCTCGTTGGTGAGATTGTTGACTGTGGTCTCCAAAGTCGTCGGCGCTGCATGTTGAGCCATATTAAACCCCCTTAGAATCGGTTTTGATTGAGTGCCGTCTGCAAGGCGCGTGCGGTCGCGGGGCCGAAGCTCGCGTCCTGAGCCAGGCCGTAGTGCGCTTGGATGGCGCGAATGGTGGCGGGGCCAAGCAGACCATCAGTGCCGCAGCCCAGGCGACGTTGCACGGCACGGATCAGATCACTGCCGCCAGCGCCGTAGCGGACCACGCTCGAATCGATGGCGGGACGCGCGTAAGTCCTGCCGTCAGGCACCTGCTGGCCGCTGATGATGCCATCCACCGCGGTGCCCATCACCTGCTGCCAGCGGCGTACCGTGGCGGGGCCGACGTTGCCGTCCACGGCTAGGGCGCCGGTGGATGCCGAAGAGGTGTTGCCGCCGCCGTAGCGGAGGTAGCAGTTCCACGGGTAGCTGTAGTAGCCCCTGATGTTGGTTTCGCGGCCGGTCTGGTCCCCGGCCTTGCCGTAGGCCGTGCCACGCTCGGAGATGGACGCCTGCGCGAGCTTGCCGCCGCCAAGGTAGACGGCCACGTGGTGCACGTCGTTGAGCAGGATGTCGCCCGGCTGCGGATTACCATTCGCTGGGAGTCGCGTCCATCCGCGCTTGGTCAGCTCACCGGACAAGTTGCCGGTGTAGGTGGCCGAACCGGTGTCGAAGCCCGCCTCGCGCAGGCAGTGGATTACCAGGCTGGAACAATCGCAATTACCCCCCGATGGGTTGAAGTTCCAGCGGTCGGACTGGCTGTAGCCGAGATTGGCGACTGCGCACCAGTAACGCATACGATTGATGAGAGCGCTGACGCTTGCCATGTCAGTCCTCCAATCCTTCGACAGCCTTGGCCGCATCCGTTTCGGACACGACCGGGATGTCAATGGGCGGCAGACTGTCGCCCTGCGGTGTCATTTCCGGCGTCATGACAATATCGTCCATGACGGCCTCCTTCCCGCCCCCAACGGGGCATTGAAAAAGGCCACCTCCGAAGAGATGGCCTTGTTTTTGGAAAAATCGATGTCAGCGCCTGTGCGCCGAATTGTTGAAGATCAGGATGAGCGCGAGCAGGATGAGATACGCGCCCAGCGCGACTGGTCCGCTCATTGCCGGTCCTCCAAATATTTTTCGGCGGCGGCGATGATCCAGCATTGCGCGTCCAATTTCTCAAGCTTCGACAATTCGTAGCTGACGGCCTCGCTGTGGTCGGTGTCCTTGTCGCCGTAAATCAGGCTGATGATCGTGTTTTTTATCGTGTCACGGCACAACTCGTCCATCCGCTCGTCGAATTTCTCGGTGCGTTCGCCAAGCTGTCGGGTCTTGGCGAAATGCTGGGAAAGTGGACTGTCGTACGGCAACCGTTCCGGCCGCACGTGCGAGTACAGGCCGGTCGCCAGCGCATCCAACGCGCCCGGCCAGACTTTCAGGCCGAGCGTGATGACGGCGCACGCGCCGCCCACACCACCAAACCCCGCTAAAAACGTTTGAAACACATCACATCTCCTTGAAATCGTTTAATCTTTTGGCATGGTGTCGCCATCGAAATAATTGCCCGGCAATCCCAACGAGACGAGCTGCTGCCACTGGTCTTGAGGCACGCACAAGCCCTTGCTCAGATTGACCGTGCAATTGTTCAGACCGACGAGAATGCCGTGAGTGGTGCTGGCGGCGGTGAAGACGTAATCCACGCGACCATTCGAAGTGACCAGCCCACTATCGCTGCCATTGGTGGTGAGACGCAAGCGCGGATTGTCGCCACTCGTGGACAGCATGTAACAGACGACGCTCACATGGTATTTCACGCCCGCCGTCAACCCCGTGAAGGTGATGTCCGATGGTGTCGTGTTCGTCGTCTTGACGCTCACACCGTCTTTCGGCATGACGCAGTGATTAACGATGGGAGTCATGCCACCACCCCCATAGGAGTTAGGCGAGCGGCATCGTATCCCCGTCGAAAAAGTAAAGGCTGTCGATCAAGGCTTTGTTCGCCTGGTATTCGCCCAGCTCGCACATGACCATGTTCCACACCTTGACGGTCGGACTGCCGGACACGACCTTGTATCTCAGGCTCATCGGATTCGCGATCGCGGACGTGAAGGACCATCCGATGCGTTGGCTCTTGCTGAAGGTGCCCGGACAGTTGTCCACCGTGACGGAGCCGCCCGACACGTCCAGCCAGACCGTGCACCAGTATGGGGTACCCGGAGTCTTCCCGACGGTCGAAATCGGCGTGTACTCGCCCGGCTTCAGCGTGACGTGGGCTCTTGGATTGCTTATCAGGTTCGTGACCATCATCGGACATCACCCGCCCGACGAATCGCCTTAATCGCGTGGCATCGTGTCCCCCGAGAAGAAGCCCGGAAGCCCCCCCCCGAGCGCCGCGTCATACGTGTCGGCGCGTTCGATGAGGATGTCGCTCATCATGCCTATCGCGCCGACCGTTTTCTGGTCGAGTGCGATTCGGACGAACAGCTGGTTAGTGTTGGATGGGATGGTGATGTTCTGGTTAATCGTGATGGTCATGTCGTTACCTACCGGCACGTCCAATAACATGCGGTACGTGCCGTCCGCTCTGGCGTAGACCCGAAAATCGGCGGTGGCTTTCTGCGCGTAGACTAGTGCGTGCACGTGGTAGGTTCCGGCAGGCGGCAGTTGCGATTCCAACAGGGTGTATTGTCCGTAGTTGTCACCGGCCGCGACGCTGGTGGCCCGCAACCACTTGCGGTTGTTTGCTGTCGGATATTCGATCTTCGCGTTGTTGCCCGCATTAACTGTGGCCAGGGTGCCGGTGATGTTCGGGTCGGGGAACCAGTTAATCCTCTGCATGCTCATGCTCCTTGTCGAGACTGTCGAGCACATCCTGCGGAATCAGTTTCATGGCCGCTGCGAGTTGGCTGGTCAGGATTGCGTTTTGCTTGGTGAGAGTGCCGATTTGCGCGGAAAGCTGGTCGATGACCTCGTTCGCGTCGGCTGGAATCTGAGCCAAAATAAGTCTCCTTAAATACGAAACCCCCGCAATCCGTGTGGATTGCAGGGGTTGAAAAAATTGGAATGCTGGATTAGTCGGCGGCGGTCATCGTGTCGATACGAGTCACGGCCTTAAGCTCGTCCAAGGTGAGGGTGCGTCCGAGATTCGTCTTCACGTCCGTGAGAGTGACGGTCTTGCCGGAATCGTCGAACGTGGCGAGCACGCCACGCTGGTAGTCGCGCCAAGATTCGGCGGTGCCGTCAGCGCTGGAAAACTCCAATCCCAATCGGCACAGTTCAGCTCGCACCGACTCCTTCGGCGGACGCAAATCAAGCACGCCAGACGGCTCAGAGGGCGTCACGGCAGTAGTGGTATCGGTAGTGGTCTCAGTGGTCACATCGGCCATAATCAATCTCCTTATTGTTGGTTGTTTTGAGGTCGTGGCATGAGGGATTGGTAAAATCTCTCCTCGCACTCGTCCAGATTTGATTGACTGGACTCGTCATTGAGGAAATCGTCAAGACCCTCAATGTTTTTGGTCATGCTTGTGTCAATGCCACTCGACGGCTCCTCATCGGAGTCATCAACGGACAGTGTGGCAATGAGATTCGCGTCCGTCTCATTCGACATGACCGGCAGATTCATGCCCTCACGCGCCTGATTGCGCGCGGCGGTCAGCGGATCGTCCAACACTTCCCCATCGGCGGCGAGCATGCTCACACTGGTGGCGGAATCCGCCAAAGCCGCCTCCAACGCCTCGAACGCTCCAGTCCACACGCCCCTGCCGGTCTTCGAATCGTATCGGCTCGTGTCCTCCCTGCCCTGCATGATCGCCGCTACCGCCTCACGGGTCGAAGCCAATCCGAGCAGCGCCTTCCACGAGACGAGCACGTCGGGCGTGAACACGAAACTGTCCGCTCCGTTTATGGGCGGATTACAGCGGATAATGCAAAGCCCACTGTTCTCATCCGTTTCGAAAGTCGCAGACAAGATTTCCTCCAATCACTTGACCAAATAAGCCAGGAATTCCGCGTAAACATCCACCGGGCAAGGCTGGTCGGCGTTATACAGCTTCAATGTGAAGCCGCTCTGACCGCCCGTGTTCATCGGGTGCGCGATGATGCCCGCCCATTGTGAATCCGCGTTCGCGACGACGTAATAGTGGCCGTATTTCGTCGGGCTGAACGTGCAATCGACTTGCATGGAAGCGCCGGTCGCAATCTTCGAGCCGGGATTCGGATACCACGCCTTCCACGCAGCCTGGGCATGGAACGTAAAACGGTTCGTGATGCCGCCAAGATAGCCGCCGAGATACACGTATCCGGTGCCGATGTTCGCGCCGACTCCGACCTCGCCGTTCGCGTCTTGCGCTTCGAGCCAGCACTCCGAACCGTTCGCGCTATCGCCGGCCAGAGTGAGGAAAGCGCTGCTTTTCTTGCTCTCGTCCGGCTCGTCGTAATCCGTGTTCGCCACGGCATGCACTCTGGATGTGACGCCGCCGCTGCCGGTACCGCCTTTCTTGCGCGGCTTCGATCTGAGAGACAGGAACGCGGCGGGGTCGTTCTTGCTCACGTGTCCGCTCCACAAGTCCAGTTCGCCCATCGCGCCGACCTGATTCGACTGGATGACAGAAGCAATGGCCGGATGCGAAAAGTAGGCGGTGGACCCGTTGTAAGCCGGGAATTCGATGCCATCACCGGTGAAAGTCTCAGATCCGCCGATGATGTAGGTCTGATAATCCGGACTGATACGCACCCTGTGCCCGCTCGTGCGGGTTTGGAACGTGCCGGTCAGCACATTGCTCTTCCCCTCGCCGTCCAGGTAGACGGTGCGGTTGTGATTGCTGTCCCACATCTGCAAGGCCGTGCTATTGAGCTTCATGCCCGTATTCGCGGCCTCGGAGCTCTGGAATATCGCGCCGGTGAAGACATAGCCCTTGAATTGGCCTGCCGCCACCTTGTCAGACGTGATGGTGCCCGCCGCGATCTTGACGGCCGTCACACTGTTTGCCGCGAGCTTGTCGGCGGTAATCGCACCAGTCACAATCTTGGACGCATTGACCGAATTCGCAGCCAGCTTGTCGGCGTTTACCGCGCCAGCAGCCAAAGCGGCAGTGGTCACGGAATTGGCGGCGATGTCGCCCGCTTGAATCTTGTGGACGTTGAGCAGCGCCACGGTCATGTCTTCCGTGACCTTGAGCTTGCCCGTGGTCACGGAATTGGCTGCAATCTTGTCGGACGTGATGGCCAGTGCGACGATATTGCGCGCCTGCACCGAGTTGGCGGCGAGTTTCGCGGCGGTCACCGCATCAGTCACCAGCTTTTCAGTCGTGACCGAATTGGCAGCCAGCTTGTCCACCGTGATGGCATTGGCCTTGACCTTCTCGGCGGTCACTGAGTCGGCGGCGAGATGCTTCGCAGCCACGGTTCCAGACGCGAGGATGTTGTTCGCCACGAGGTCAAAAGGCTCGAAGCGCGTACCGTCCCATGTCAGGACTTCCACCACGCGATCAGCGAGCGGCACCAAGACGCTTGGTGAAGCATTCGGCGTTCCCTGCCAGTAGGTGTAGAAGTCGGCCAGCATGGACGGCGAATTATTCTTCTCGCCTTTCCACCTCGTCCAATACTTTTGCGTGCGCCACCACATGTCGCCCGGCTTCAGACCGTCATGATTCGGTTCGTCGGGGCCACGGTAGATGAGGTTCTTGCCGTCGGCGGTTGTCTGCGCCTTCTTGGCTGCGGCCTGAGCCTGATTAGCCTGAGAAGCCGCGTTGGCGGCGGCGGTCGAAGCCTTGTCGGCGGTGGCTTGAGCGGTCTTCGCAGCCGTATTGGCCTTGACAGCCGCATTGGCCGCATCAGTGGCGGCCTTGTCGGTCACAGTCACCCAAGCACTGCCATTCCAACGCTTCGGCGTGTTCGCGCCATTCGTGGTGTCAATCCACAAGGTCGAAGCCTTGCGCATCGACGTGGCCGGTGCCGTGCTCTGGATGAGCACGTCGGCCTTGCCATTGGCCACGCCAGCGGCGGCAGCTGCTGCGGTATTGGCCTTCTGCGCGGCATTGGCCGCATCGGTGGCGGATTGTGCCGCACTGTCAGCCGTGGCCTTGGCTTGGGTCGCCACACTGGACGCATTCGCGGCAGTGGTCTTGGCATTGGCCGCGTCCGTCTTCGCGGTGGAAGCGTCCGTCTTGGCGGAAGCCGCGTCGGACTTGGCGGACTTTGCGGACTCATTGGCGGTGTTCGCCAAAGTCTCGGCATTGCCGGCTGTCTTCTTGGCGCTTTCGGCGGCGGTCTGGGCGGCATCGGCGGCATCCTTGGCCTGGCCTGCCGTTGTCGTCGCGCTCTTCGCGGCAGCGTTCGCCGCGTCGGCTGTGGACTGTGCGGTGCCCGCAGCGCTCTTCGCACTGTCTGCCGTGCCCTGCGCGTTCTTCGCTGCGACAGCGGCATTCTCAGCAGCCTTCTTCGCGTCGGTGGTCTTAGCCGCATTATCCGCGATATCCGACTTCGCCTGAGCGATTTCGTCGGCATTGCGCTCCACGTCGGCATAGCCCATGTGGTTCCAAGCTGCACCATCCCAGACAAGCGTGTCAATCACACGATCCGACAGCGGCACGAGCACGGAAGGAGAATTATTGGCTTCGCCCGTCCAGTAGGTGTAGAAGTCGGCCAAGAGGCTCGGTGAGTTGTTTTTCTCGCCTTTCCACCTCGTCCAATATTTCTGCGTCTTGAGCCACAGGTCGCCGACAATCAGCCCTTTGGAGGCGTCCGGCATGTCAGGGCCACGGAAAGTATGGTTCTTCGAGTGGGCTTCGGCATACGCCTGCGCCGCTGACTCCTTGGCCTTCGAAATCTCGCCGTTCGCCGTGGTCAGGTCGGATTTCGTCTGCGCGATGTCCTTCCGGGCCTGCGACAGATCGGCCTTGGCCTGCGAGAGCGTCTGATTCGCCGCATCAAGACCAGTCTTATTCGCCTGAATGTCCTTCTGCGCCTGATCGAGCTTGGCCGTATTATCCTGCAAAGCCGTCTTGTTGTCAGCCAAATCCTGCTGGATCTGTTTGACCTCTTCAGGCGAGACAGCGGAAGCCACGGTGACAGTGGCGGCTGCCGACCAAGCGGAGCGATTGCCCGCATGATCGACCGAACGAAGCGCATAGGAGTGCTGGGAACCGGAGGCCAGACCGGTCACGAGATAATCGCCCTGACCGGACTGGTTTGCGCTGATGACGGTCATGCCGGACGCATTGACACCCTCGCCGACCTCAATATGATCGAAGTCCGATTCCATTTGAGCGCCAGTGCTTGTCTTGCCGTCCCAGTGGACGGTCACCACGCCAAGCTCGGACGACAATACCGGTTTCGACGGTACGGAGCAGGGCGTCGTATCCGACTCCACAGTTGCCACCACGACGGCCGACCATTCGCCGAGCTTGTCCGAATACGTCGGAACTGCCCTGACGCGCACCTCGATTTGCGTGCCGCAATCCAAGCCGCCGAAGCCGAGCTGCGTCTTGTCGGTGGTTCCGGCGGAATGCCAGGGCGCGCCATCCACGTGCTTGCGCCACTCGACGGCATAGCTGCCAATCTCGATGGCCGTGTCATTCGTGGCCTGCGTGACCGCGCTCCACATGGCCGTAGCCAATCCGTGCGCGTAACCGTCCGAGCCAAGGTAGGCGTCGGTCTGCACGATCAATCCGAGAGGAGCCTTCGGCACGCGATGGTCACGGTCGGAAGAGGCGGTCGTGCCGCCCTCGCTGCCGGCCAACGCGGCGCCACCGGTGATGCCCTTGAGCTTCTTCGCCTGACGCACGGAAGCGTCATACTTGATGTCGTTCAGAGCGATTGAGCAGGATAGTCCCTCGCCCTGGCGCATGCTCAGGTCGATTTCCTGCACGCGCACCTTCTCCCCATGGGAGACGGTCGGCGCGGTGATCCAGTCGCCCGCGTGATAGTCGACGAGCGGCAGACTGTCCACCTCGCTGATGACCAGATCGCGCGTGTACTGGCCACGCACTCGCGCCGCGTCATCGAGCGTGGATTGCATAAAGGCCTGCGCCGTGTCCTTGTCGGACACGCCACCCTGCGACGAATAGGACTCCCACTTGCCCCAAGGCGTCGGCGCGCTCGGATTATCCATGCGGAAAAGCAGATTATTGTCACCCTCGACAAGGATGGTAGACGCGAGATCGGCGATGCTTTCCTCGTAGGGTGCCTCGCTGATGTCGCGGGCAAGCTGGAGTATGACCTGCTTGCTCAGGTCACGGCTCAATGCCGTGCTGTCCGCATTCCATATTTTCAGCGTCCGGCCGCTCGTGCGCCAGTCGCAGCCGCCACCGTTGACAAGAGACGACAGGATCGTCTGCAGATCCGTGCCGAGCGAATAATATAAAGTGTATTTTCTGTTCCAGGCATCACCATTCGAATCTTTGGCGGTGTCGAAGCCGAGCGTCAGGCCGGTGGCCACGCCACCACGAGCCTTGTTTTCATCCAACAGCGTCTTGAGGATCGTGCCCGGATTGGAGCTGTAGAATGGCCGCTTACCCTTGTTATCGCCATCGGCGATGAGGTGTGAAGAATCGTTGTTTTCGGCCTTGGACAGCAGCCAGCCAATCGACTGACCGGAATAAGTGATGGTCTTGGTGCGGTCATCCGTCTTGCCGGAGCGGCCCGTGATGACGAATCGCGCATTATCCGGCTCCTTGAAGCCACTACCGTCCGACACTTCCACGGCCACTTCAAGGCCATCGGTCAGCTCACGGTCGAAAGCCTGAGCGTCACCGGACAGCAGCGAGTATTCGATGCTGATTGCGCCATCATCATTGTGGAGCATGGACACGCTGAAGCTCACCGGCTCGGCCAGCACACCGATGCGCTCACCGAATGGACGATAGGCCACGAGTCGCGCATGAAGGGACTTGCTCATTAATCACTCCCAGGATTGCAAAAACCGGCATGTCACCTTGTCGGTGCTGCCGGTCTGTTTGATGTCGAGGCGATAATCGCCAGAGCCAATGTCTGGCCACACTTGCAGTGGCTCGGTAGTCCAGTCGATGCCATTCGATGCATCCGTTCCACCGGACCATGCTTCGGCATTAGCCGCCGTCCACGCCTTGCGATTGGCCACATCAATAAAGAGGCAAGGTCGTGAGGCGTCGCGTTTGCCGCCCCACACCAGATTCGTGCCACTCATCGGGTCACTGATCGTGACAGCAGTGGCTGCGCCGAAGCGCAATACCAGCGTGGTGAGCGGCGCATTGGAAAGCCAGCCCTCCGGCACAGTGTCGAAAAGCTGCGAAGGCGAAGCGTTCGGCAGTCCGGCCCAGCGCGTCCAATAACCCTTGTCACTTGGCTTATCGACGCTACCGGCCATGAGAAGCCCGCCAGTCGCAGACAATGCGCGCTCCTGCCACTGCTCCCCCTGCCAGAACACGTCAGGCAATTGGAAGACGGCGGTGGCCGCGCGATGGTCATCCCATGGAATCTCATCACCGTCAGGCTGGCACGACGTACACACGGCACTAGCCGTCATGCGTCGCGTCCAGCCGGACACCGTGTCACGCTCCACGCGCGTCAACGAAGAGGCCAAGCGGCAGAGCCGGTAGAAGCGGTGCATCAGAGTATCCGCATTGACGCCATTGGTGATGAATTTGAGCGTGATTTCCGGCGCGTCGAAAGCCACCGGCCCAGCCGGAAGCATCACACCACTCCGACCATTCACGCTGACGGAATTAATGCGGGGTGAAATGCTCGTGAAATGGGTGGTGCCGACAATCAGACTCGCATTGTCCCCGGTCAGATTCTGACCTTCGATGAGATAATCCGTGAGAATCATCGGCTACCACCCTTTTCCTGTCACCATTGCGGCATTGCCGCCGTCTGTAGCTTCTGCTGAGTCGAAATCGACGTGGGCGCGATCGCGGGATAGTTGAAGGTCTGCTGGACATACGTGGTCGAACCGCCGTTGCTGACATTCGCGCGCCCCGACTTCGACGTATCCACGTCGAAGCCGCCGTTGATCTGCGCATTCATGCCATTGACGGTGCGCTGCACGTCCTTCCAGCCAGCCTTAAGGCTCTTGTCAAAGCCCTGCATGATCGCCTGACCAGCAGGACGCAACATCACCTTGTCGTAGCTGAGCGGACCCTTATGCTTCACAATCCAGCTACCAATGCCGCTCACGAAGCTCTTCACGTGCTCGAAAGCCGACTTGAGACCATTAAGCAGACCATTGATAATGCTTGAACCAGCATTCCAAAGCCAAGAGCCAGCACCGGCAAAGATGCCGATAATGGCGCTACCGATGCCGCCCAAGAAGCCAAGCACGCCCTGCACGACACCATGCACGATCTGGCTAAAACCGTTCCACGCCTGACTCCAATTGCCATGGATCAGACCGGTCACCAGATTGATGACGCCTTGAATGACATTGACGATGCCCTTAACCACCATCGTGATGCCATTAATAATGCCCTGGATGAATGGCAGCATCGCTTGGATAGTCGGCAGCAGTGTCGAGCTGATGAAGCCGACGATCGCGGAAATAATCGTGGACACCAATGGCGCGAGAGCCTGAATCACCGGCACCAGCGCCTGAATCACGCTGGTAATCGCCTGCACCACCGTCGTAACCAAAGGCTGAAGGCCCTGAATCACCGGAGTGATCGCAGCCACCACGTCAGTGATGAGACTGCTGATCTGCGAGATGACCGGCATGAGCGCCTGAATCACCGCAGTAATGGCCGCGACAACCGCCGTGACAACCGGCTGGACGCCTTGGATGGCCGGAGTGATCGCCTGAATGACGGTGGTCACCACGGTCAGAATGCCCTGAATGGCAGGTACCAAAGCACCCACCAAAGTGGAAATGATTGGTGTTAGCAGTGGAATGATCTGGCCGACGAGATTGGTGATGACAGGCATGACAGCTGCCGCCAATTGACTCAAAGCCGTCATGAGCGTCTGAATCGACGGCTGAAGCATTTGGAATGCCTGCTGCAAGCTGACGAAAACATTCTTGAGCATCGTGCCGAATTCGCTGCGCAATTGCGGGCTCGTGGCGATAAGGCCGGCCAGAGCGCCAATCACCAGCGTGATAGGCCCGCCAAGACCAGACAGGACGCCACCGAACTTCGACAGCAATCCGCCAATCACCGGCACGCCACTCAAGCCGCTCAACGCGCCACCAAGACCAGCCGCACCCAGCAAGCCGGTCACGGCTGCGATAGGGCCGGACAATCCAGACAATTGGCCCATGAAGCCGCTGAAATTGATTTTGCTGATCTTGTCGGCGATACCACCGAACACTTTTTCAAGTGGCGGGCCGATCTTCTCGGCCAGTGCGGCCACCTTGTCGAAGAAAGCTGTGATGAGTGGTTCGACAGCCTGCACCATCTTGATGACCGCACCACCGACACCACCGAAAGCCGCAATCAGATCATTGCCGACCGAAGTCTTCAAACCGGCAATCTCATGCTGCAAGATCGTCATCTTGCCCTGCGGAGTCTCCGCAAGAGCCTTGTTGATGCCGCCGAAATTCGCCTCCAACACTTGGGCGGCCATAGCGGCCTTCTCCTGTGCCGTGCCCTCCTGCAAGGTCTTTTTCTGGGCGTCGGTCATCGTCACGCCATATTTACTCAATGCGGTAGCCGAGCCGGTCATGACCTTGCCGAGCAGGTTAGCGATCTGCACGCCATCCTGAGCGGTTGCGTTATAACCCTTGTTATTGGCGATCATGTCGGCCAATGCTGGCGTCAAAGTCTTGACCTGATCCGCCGTCAGCGCGAAAGTGCCGAGCTGTGCCTGAGCGGCCTTCAAGGTGCCACCGGATATGACGCCGGTCTGGCCAAGCGTCTTATTCAGACTGAGCAGGGACTTCTGCTCTTCCTCGGTCCAATTGTTGTTTTTGGCGACCTGCTGGAATTTAGCAGTGACCTCACCGGCCTTGAGGGCCGCATCCACGGCCTGCTTGCCGAAATTCGCCAGATATCCGCCAGCGGCGGCAGCGGCGCCGGACACGACGGTGGCCATGCCCTTAGCCGCCTTGCCGATACCGGACACCGCCTTCGACGCGAACCCGGAAGCCTTGCTCAAACCCGAATGCAACGCATTACCGGCCTTCGCGGCCGCATTACGCGCACCCTCCGGCAAAGCATTCCAAGCAGCCGAAAACTTGCTTTTGATGTTGGACGTGACCTCGCCAGCCGTCGAACTGATCTTCTGCACCGCCGCGTTCACGCCTGGAATCTTGCCGACGATCTGCTGGGCCGTTGAGGTGAAGCCGGAAGCCATACGGCTGAACGCATTCTTGGACTTGTCGGATTCGGCCGCCAATTGCGTTTCGAGGTCCTTGAGCCGTCCTTGCGCCGTCTTGAGGTTGTCGGACGCCGCCTTGAGATTGTCAGCCGCCGTCTTCTGTTTGATTTGAGCTTGTTCGAGTTTGATGGCCGCAGCCTGAGCCTGCGTGCTGTCCGCGCCATATTTCTGTGTGGCCGCGTTCAGCTTCTCCTGCGCGGCCTGCACCTGCACGCCAGCCGACTTGAATTTCAGCAAGGCGTCAGTATTCTTCTGCGAGGCTTGAGCCACGTCCTTTTTAAAGGACTTCAGGGCTTCGGAATTCAGCTCGGCCGCACCATTGTTGAAACCGCTTTTGAAGGCACTGCCGACCTTCTTGCCCTGCTGCGCCCCATTGAAGCCCTTGCCAAAGGCCGTCTTCATGTCGCCGACGGCCTTACCGGTCTCCTTCGCCACGGACTGGCGGAAGCCATTCATCTGCGGGAAAATGCTCACATGCGCGGAACCAAGCTCACTCCCACCAGCCATGACAGCCTCCTCTATTCACTTGTTTTTTTGAAGCCGAAGATGCTGCTCATCGACGCCAAAGCCTCACGACGCTCCTCATCGGTCACTTCGACGTGCTTCTTCCCAGCCTTTTCCGGCGCGAGGTCGCCAAGAATCGACGTGCCGCCAGCCTGAATCGCGGTGATGATCGCCGTCGCATCCATCGGCAGCACCATATGCACCGCAGTCATACCGGTGTAACTGCTCGGGTCGGCCGAGAGATTTTCCCACAATGCGATCGCGTCGCAGTAGCGGAGTCTGCCGCCCAAATCGGCCTGCAGACTCCACCCGCGAGCCGCGAAATCGGCCCTTATTCGACTGCCGTCTTCTCCTTGGAGGAGCTGGCAGAAGCCGACGATTTTCCCAATTCCACGCCCTGAATCTTCGCAAGCAGCTCGCCGTAATCGTTGAGGATGTTGAATGGGACCATTGTCGGCTCCTTCGCCAGCTCCTTGGCCGCATCCTCGCCAGCGAAAGCCGTGAGAATATCCTTCAAAGCCTGAATCTGCTCCGTGTTGGACTGCAGATCGGACAGGCGCACGAAATCATCGATGCTGAGATTCAGAGGCAGCTTGTAAATGTGGCCGTGCGGTGCGAGGAACCACACGCCGTCGTCCTTGATGAGGTGCTTCACCTTCATCCGCTCGGCCAACGCTTCAAGCGCCTTGTCCTCATCCTCCTGAGTCCAGGCTTTGAAATCGGCGGCGGATGGCATCACGTTCTTGGTCATTTCTTCCTTCTTTCAAACGACTGTAAAAATTCCTTTACTCCACTGGATGAAGAGGAAGAATCCCAGCACATGTGAAGAAAGGAAGAAAGAAACACATGCTGGGAAGAATCAATGTCAGTCGGCGACCGGCTGAGACTCGGAATCATCAGCCTGATGATCGGTGGCGTGAGACCCGGACGAAACAGTCGGAGTCACGAAGGACTCCAAATACTTGCTGTTGCCGGAATCGCAGGCGTCGTCCTGAATCCATTCGATGGTCCAAGCGTCACCGGTGTTTTTGCCAGAAGTCTCCTGACCCTGCTCGTTGCCGGTCAGATTCACGACACCCAGACGACGGCGATGCGTGCCATTCTTGAACACCGTCTCCTGATAGCAGAACCACTTGCCGTCCTGAATCACATCGGTCACGTGATACACGCCACTGGAGTCCGGCTTGCCGATGGTCATCTGGCGCGTGATGTCGTTATCCTCGGCCACCGTGAACTGCGCGGTCAGAGACGCCTTGCCATTAATCGAATATCCAGGCTGGTGGAATTTGATCGCATCATCGGCGTCACGGCTGTCCTGCGGGGCACCATCCTCGGTGATAAGGCCGACGAAGCCACCCTTGGTGAAAATCTTGTCCAAGCCGGTCTTCACGTCGGCCACGGTCGGCGCGATGAGATCGGCGGTCAGCTTCTGCGTCGCATCATAAGGTGCGAAGCGGAAGGCGCTTGTCACCACGATCTTCGCGGAGCTCAGGTCATTGCCTGCTGAATCAGCTGCCATATTTTGTCCTTTCAAACAAAAAAGGCGCTGAAACAAACGTTTCAACGCCTAAAAATTAAGAATTATTGAATTATTGGAATTTTCCAATAGCGGAGAATTCGAGAGTCAGATAGCATCTGGCGATGTTCGCGTCCTCGGCCACGAAATACGGACCATTGCACCCAGCCTCATCAATGCCCGCGATCGGAGAACCGTCAAGCGAGCAAATCGCCGGGTCGGTGAGCATGCCGTAGATCCGTGCCGCCAAGTCACGGCAGGGTTTCGGAGCGGCACGAGCCCCATAACGCACGGTCACGCCGACGCTCCGGTCGAAGAGCACGCGATTCGACTGCGATCCGCCATCGTCACGCACCACGACGAGCGGCCGTGAGCCGTCGTAATCGTCCGGCTCACGATTCGAAACGATGATCGTCGGGAAAGACGATTTCAGCTGTGCGCGCAGATACGAGCACAGCCAAAGCTCAAGATCCGGTGGCAGGACTGCCGTCATGTTTTGCCTGCCTTCAACGCCTTGCGGAGATTGCCTGTCTTCGATTCCACGAGCAGGGTCTTCGGATCGGTGCCGACCACCATGCATGTGGTTCGATGCTCGTGCTTGACCTCCTCGATTTGGAGGCCATCGCGATACGCGCCCGTGTCCACCGGAGCATGTGCTTTCGCATATTCGAGCGTCTTTTCGGCGGCACGACGTGTCATGGCCTTGACGCCAGCCGAATTCATCAGCTCGTCAAAATATTTGTCGTTGAATTTGACCATCGCTCCCAAAGCCATCACCCCCTGTATTCGGATAGTGGAATCTCGATCGTCGGCTGCCATGACACGAAAGCATTCGCGTCGCGACTCGGATAGCCGCTGACCTCCCAACGTCGCCCGTCATCCGGCAACGCCTGAATCCTGTCACCCGGCATGATGTCGAGAGTCGGATCAGGAGACGTGAGGTAAGCCGCGCTCGTGGTCTGTTCGCGCAGGCCGTCGGGCGTGCGCGTGCTGCTGGAGCTGGCGAGAGCGCCGGTGAAATCCAAAGTTTCCGGATTGGACCAGTCCTCGCCGGCCTGCTCGCCGGAATACGGGTCATCGACCTTCCGAGCACGAAGTCGCCGCCACTTGGTCGCGCACGGCATACGCCATCCACCACCGGCGTTCAGATCGTCAAGCAGGCTCATGGCAAGCCTCCCAGCTTGTAGGGTTTGAGCTTGTCCTTCTCCGCCTGCATGAGCGACACCGCATCGTATGACGCACTGCTGCCGTTGGTGGACTGCGAGGTGACGAGTCCGATCGGGCTCATGCCCGCTCGCTTCGCGGCGCTGATGAGCACCTGCTGCACGTCCGGCGCGTCATCATATCCGGCATGGATCGCGTAGCGGATGGCCGCAACGCCGACCGGGAAACCACCGGAAAGCGACTCCACAAGACCGGTCTCCGGGTCATAGGCGTAAGCCAGCTTGTTGCCATCACGGTCGGTCAATGATTCGATGCTCGTCACATGACGCGCGGGCAAACGAATCACCGAACCACCACGAGTGTTAATCACACCGCTAAGCGCCGTGTTCGGCATGACATGCCAGCCACACTCACGCCTAATCGCCGCCTGAGCAGCCTTAAGCCTGAAAGCCGCGTCATCCTCGAAAGCCGAAGGGTCGGCAATCATGTCAGGAATCACATTCACATCACTCATGCCGACCTCCCGTCTCAGCTCGTCTTCACCACGCCAGCAGCCACAAGACCAGCCACAAGAGCATTGACACGCTTCGCCAAATCGTTGTAAGCGGTCACGAGCGCGTCATGCTCGGCCTTGGTCGGCGCATCGCCAGCGGCTACACCCACAGCGGCATTGGCATTACCAGCCGAAGCGACATTAGCCAGCTTCACACCGCCGAGAGCGTTCTCGGCGGCAGCGGGAAGCACATACGGCGCGGCGGCAGAACCACCAATGTCGGTCGGCTTGCCCTTCGCATCCACGAAGATCACATCCGCCACGGCGGCGTTCGGGTCAAGCTTCGCGGAATCGACCGGAATCACTCGAAACTGTCGAGCCATCATTCCTCCTTACTTCAAGGTCAGGGTGACGAAAGCCTTCGGAATGCGCACGGCCAATGCCACGCGCTCCTTGGCACGAATGGTCACCAGATCGGCAATGAAGTCGGTGTCATTGGAGTTGGTGGCCTCCACGGCGACACCGCCCTTGCGGTAGAAGGTCGCGGCACGCTTGAAAGCACCCACAACGGCGGTGCCCTTGGCAACTGCCGGGGATACGACAGTGTTCATACCCCACAGGGACGGTGTGATGTTCACCGCACCGCCATTGACGCCATAGAACGGGCCACCGCCAAGGTACGCACCGTTGTTGTCCTTCTTTTCACGAAGAGCCTCATAGTCTGCCGGATTGATGACCAGAGCGTCAGGCATCATGCCGGTCTCGGTGGAAATCATGGTCTGCGCGTGCAGAATAGCGACATCATTACCGGCGTCGGTAGCCGTGTATGTCTGGATGCCGTCACGCTTAAGCAGGCCCTTGATATTCTTTCCAGTGCCATCACCGTTGAGCAGCTGCTGCTCCTCCTTGATGCTCAGACTGTAAAGCAGACGGCCATCGATGTCGGACTTCAAGAAGGCGAGGTCGGTGATCATGTCACCGGACTCCTTGATGAAGCCAGCGATGGTGGATAATGCGTCGGTGTGCTCGGTCGCATTGGCGTAATGAATCTGACCGAATTCATCGCCTTCGCCGACGGTCTTAAAATCGCCTTCCTGAGCACCTTCCACGAAGTAGGTGATGGCCTGTCCACTAATGGCGCCGACACCGAAGAGGTTGGTGATGGTCGGACGGCGGTAGCCTTCCACGAAATTCGGGTCAACATATGTCAGCAGAGAGCCATACGCGCCGGACGGCCCACCGGTCACCTGATTGTCGGTGTTGGCCTTGCGGTTCGGCAGCCATTCAGGCGTGGCGATGGAAGCGCCGGACACGCCCTTCATCTTCACCAGCTGCTCGCCGATGCTCTTCACGACGAAATCGCCAAGAGACTGATGGGCGACACCGCTCTTCTGAGTGTTCGTCAGATTGTCGGTCAGCCCCTCGAAGCGCTTGTGCACGGTGTCCAGCGTCTCGATGGAGTCCTGCAATTCGTGCGCCTCCGCGTTCAGGCCCTTCAGCTTCTCGATGTCGGAAGCGTCGAGATTATCCTCGCCCTTGGCCAGCACCGCTTCGATGGCGGCCTTGGTCTTGGCGAGACGATCATTGAAACTCATTTGGTCTCCTTGTTGTCCTTGCCGCCAGTGACCAGTTCACGGGCGGATTTGATTACATTCAGACGCTCGGCCTTCTCGGCCTCCGCGTCCCTACCCTTATCAGGGGCAAGCTTCTTATCATCCTTTTTCTCGCCGGTCTTGGAATCATCCGGCTTATCTTCGTCGGAAGCGCTGGAATTGTCGGAATCAATGCCTTCCAACACCTCGTTCAGCGACGCCAATGCGGCATGAAGCTTCTCCTCATTGGCGGAGCTGATGGCGCGACCTGACTTCACGGCCAGAATCTCGGCCTGCTGGTTCGCGGCCACCGGCACCACGCTGATCTCGAAAAGCTTGATCTGCTGGAATTCGGAATGGCCACCCCACGGGCCGTCGCCCTTTTCCGTGATCCAAGCGGTCTTCGTCGGCACGAAGCCGATGCTCATCTGATGAACCCTGCCATCCTTGAGCAGGTCGTAAGCCTGCTGTGCGGTCGGATTATCCTCGATATCAAGCTGTGCCGAGATGAGCAGGCCCTTCTCGTCCTCGACGGCACTCAAGGTGCGTCCGATGATGTCGGTCGGCCTGCCGTCCTGATGGTTCCAATGGATCGGGATGCCGGCTCCGCCGTCGTAATCCTTCTCCAAGGTCTCCGCGAAAGCGCCCTTGGCGATCACATCACCCTGCAGATCCTTGTTGCCGAAAGTGCTCGCGTAGCCGCTGAAAACACCTTCGCCAGCCGAATCATCCAAGGACTTCACGTTGAATCTGAGCTGTTTGAGATTCACTGGTCTTCTCCGTTCACTGGATTGTTCTGTTGCGCGTTCTGCGTCCTGCCGCCGTCCTGCGGGCTGGGCTGGCCGCCTGTTGCGACGTTCAATGGCGTCACCAGATCGTCACCGCCTGCGAGCTTCGGATAGTTCAGGATGCGGCGCGCCTCGTTCGTGGTCATGAAGCTGCGTCCCGTGGCCGTGCTGAGCGCCTGATACTGTTCGCTGAACGTTCCGCGAAGCTTGGCGTCCACGTTGGCCTCGATGTAGGCGTCCGGCTGGCCGAGCGCGTCAGGCAGAAGCAGATTGAGCGACTGCTCGAAAGCCACGATGTAAGGCATGAGCTCCACATTCCACATCTGCTCCTTGAACGCGCTGATGTTGGAATTCGTGCCGCTGCGGAAGCCTAGATTCTCCGGCGCGATGTGGAATGCGTTGGCCACGTCTATGCGAATCTTGTCCCTCGCGTCGATGTCCTGCATGTCGATCGGCTTGAAGGCGTCCACGGTCTTGATTTCCATGCCGTCGTTGAGCAGGGGCCAGCCACCGGCGAGATTGCCTCCAGCCTTGTAATTCCTCATGCCCTGCACGAATTCGTCCTGAGCCTCCTGCGAAGGCCACGGCATCTCCTTCGGACGCGAGATGTACGCCGGAATCTGACCGCCGTTCTTGGCGATCGCACGGCGGTATTCGGCCATCTCACGAGCCTCCGCCAGAAGCGGGGCGAGAGTGCCGGACACCGGAGAACCGCCGATGCCGGACGTGCTGTAGCCCACGTCCAGCAGAATCTGCGGGTCGGGAAGCTTGAAATACTGGCTGCCTTCCGGCTGGCCGGTACTGATCTGCACGCCGGTGATCTCATCAAGAGTGTTGCCGGAAAGCGTGAAATTCTGCACCGGAATACGCCGCAACCATAATCGACCAGACTGCTTGTCGGCATCGAGCAGGCAAAGCCACCGGTCATTCAGCAGGCCATCACACAGCAAAGAGTAGAAAAATCTGTAGCGCGTCATGCCCGGAAGCACGCTCGGCTTGGCCATCAATTGCGCCAATGGGCTTGTGGTGTCCTCCACGCGATCGCCGTCAGACTGTCGAGTGTAGACCTTGAATGGCATGCTGGCGATGTTCCGCGCGATATGGTCGATGACGGTACGCACCGCAGCCTCACGCTCGTAAACGCCAGCGCCGAACCAGTCGATTGGAATCTGCGCCACCTGTGAAATGTTCACTGGTGATTCGGAGAACTTCTGGGCCACGGATACGGGGCTTTTCTTGAGCCATCTGGAAAAGAAACCCATGAAACCTCCTCACTGGGTTCAGACAACGGCGAAATGCGTCACGCTCGGCGCGTATTTCGGTGTTTCCGCTTCGACCTGCATGGTCTCAAGCGCGTACAATGCTTCCGATTCGGCGATGAGGCCGCTGATCTGCAAGGCGCTCTTGCCACGATCCCACACCTCGACCTCGCCTAATCGGCGGGTCACTGCCACGGAAACCTGCTGTTCGATGGCCGGCTGGGGCAAATGCCTGAGCTTGCCTTCGCGCACGCGGTCTAGGAATCGGCCACAGCACGCGCCAAGACGGAAGCCCTCAATCAAATGCACATTCCAGCCTTTTTCGGTGAGCGGGTCGATGAAATCGACAGCCGGACAACCCTTCGACTGCACGGCAATCTCGCAAATCGACGGCCAGCTCTCACGAAGCAAGTCGAGGAAATGCGGCACCCACAGCATTCCGTCACGACGGGCGATCAGCTCCACGTGCGGCAAACCATCGGCACGAAGGCCAGCAGCAGCGACATACGTGGTCTGCCTGTCGGCGGAAGTGTCCACAGCGAGCACCACACGATTCTCGGCGGGAATGCTCGACTTGCCGTCGATACCGGCGGCCCAGAGCTTCGGGTGAATGTATGGCACGATGTCGGCGGTCACCCACTGGCAAAGCACTTCGGTTCGGAATGCGGCCTCGGTCATGCCGTCAATATCCGAACGGACGCTCGGCACGGTCATCGGCCCATAGCCGAGCGACGGATTCGCCTGCCGGATAGCGTCGGCATCATCCACCGGACACTTGTCCGGAGCCGACCATTCGAAATATCCGAAGCTGCCGTCCTGCTCGCCGGACAGGAACACGTCGGACGGATTGCCACCGTCGGCGCTCAGACGCGCCCACTCGTCAACAAGCTTACGGCCCTTGTCCACCTGCTTGCGCAACGCCACAGACCGATAGTCACCGGCGTTCGAAATACCCCATAATTGGCTCGACCATACGGCCTTAGTGGTCTGGCTGACGGCATTCCAACCATCGTCGGTATGTTGCTCACGCAACTCATCGAACACGACACGCGCCGCCGACTTGGCTCGAATGTTCTTGTCGGCGCGGACGATATACCGCGCCTTCGAGCGGGTGATGATCGCTTCCTCGCCGTTCGTATTGACGAATTTCTGTGTCATCGCGGCGAGATCAGGAATCACCAGATCCGCTTCCTCGTCGGTGGAAGGCTGAGGATTGCACCATTCCTTGACCTGATTGTAAGGCCCTTTCGCATTGTCCAACGTCTGAGCCGCACCGACCACAAGAAACTTCACCGGCGGTACTCTGTCAGGATGCTTGTTCGAGTCCACGAAAAGCCACCATGCGGCAAGCACGCCCATCAGCGTGGTCTTGCCGTTCTGGCGAGCCACGAGCACAATCACCTTGCGGAAACGGTAGCTGCCATCCTCAAGCAGCTCCAAGGCGTGCACCAATAACCATTGCTGCCACGGATACAAATGCACGTGAAGCATGATCTCCGCGAACGCGATCACCGCGAAACCATTGCTCGTCTCCCTCGTCAACGGACGCAACGGCGGCGTGAAGATGCGCGGCAAGGTCACGCCATGCCTCTCATCGTCGATGGCACCGAAAACCGTAAGATTCTCAGACGCCATCACAACCTCCTCAGCCGAAACGCTTCATGAACTCGTCCATCGCGATAACCTTGCCGCTCTTTGACTCCTCCGCCTTCGGCTCAGGCTTCGGCTTCGACGGACGACCGACCTTCGCAGGAGCGTCCAAGGTCAGGCCAAGCGACTGACAATACTTCAGGAAAGTCGGAAGCGACACGTTATCGAGCTTTCCGTTCTCATCGACAAAACCGGAGAACGTCAGATAATCGATACGCTCAGCCAACACGCGAGCCGCAGCGACAACAGCAGAATTCACAGCCTTGAGGTCAGCGTTCTTCAACGAACGCTCCAACGCCTCCGCCACATTCCGACTCGGAAACTTCGCACTCATCGAAAAACACCCCCTAATCTGCCATCGCGCGCGCGACCCGCCAACAATTTCACTCATCGGGGAGAGGGAGACCAACCACGCGGGCAGTGGGTCGGCTCGGGGTGGTTTTCAGGATTTCACCGCCCCTACCTCTCGTGTTGGGCTCATGCTGTTGTTATCCATTGTCTTGATAGTGTTCCGATTGGTGCTGGCGGGTCACTGTTGCCGCGCAGTCGGTTGCAGCTGGTGTGGCTTGGTCTGAAGCCTGCCGGGTCGAATTGGAGTTCGGGGTGCTTCGAGACGGGATAGAGGTGGTCGAGGTTGAAGCTGTCATCGCTTGTGTTCTTCGGTGCTGAATAATCTATCGGCATGCCACACAACCAGCAGACTGCATGGCTTGCCTTGCATTGGTTGAAGAAGCTTGCCTTGTCTTTTTCGAATTGGCGGCTTGTCTTGCGCGTTCTTCCTGGCATGTGGTCACCGCCTTGTGGTGCTTCGGGCTGGAGTCGAACCAGCGCGTGGTGTGGGATGCACTGTCTTTTTATCATCACGGGCATTCGATTGAAAGAAGCAGGAAGCCATGGCCGGTAAGGTATCCGTCCTAGGTATCTGTGCTATCCCTTACGCTCTGCCACTGAGCTACCGAAGCTTGATATGAATAATGGCCCAGCCCTTTCAGGCTGAACCATTTTACTACTGTACGACAGTATAGCATTTCAACGGTGACAGTCAAGCAGTGCGGCCAACTCGCCGAGGTTGAACACGTACTGGTTCTTGGTGTTTGTCGGCGTGGCGTGCAACTTGCCGCGTCTGAGCCATTGGCTGACGAGGTTGCGGCTGACGGTCAGGCCGTAGCGTTTGAGTTCCTTTGCCGCGTCGCTTGGCGTGCCGGTGATTTGCACTTGCCATAGTCGTTCGTCTCGTGCTGCTTTGATGGCTGGTGCAGGCCATTCGGTGCGGCAGTGTTGGCAGGTGACGGTTTCGGCGTCCGGCGTGCCGGTGAGCATGCTGTCGCATTTTGGGCAGGTGCCAATGATGATGAGCTCGTCTTCCGGTGTGAGGGCTTGTTCGTTGCGTCTGACGATGTGTTGCAGGCTGGCATAATCGTCGGCTGCGGTGCTCATTGTCAATATGGTGTGCCGGTTGCTTATGATGGCATACCATGCTTTCCGCCAGTCGTATCCAGCGTATGCAGCGCGTATTTTGCCTGCCTGTTCCGCGAGCCATGCTTCGGAATCGGTGATGAGGTCCTGAGCGCGGGTGTCGATTGGCATTGGCGCGTTGCCCTTGCTTGGCGTGTGGCCTGTGGGGCCGATGTGGGCCTGTCGGAGCATGATGCTTCGCAGGGCGGGCAGTTGGACGTGGCCGAGTTGCCGGATCAGCGTCCAGTAGTCTTCACGGCAGCTGGCGCAGAGCAGATTCGCGGACACCGGCTTCATGGGCTTCCGGCAGTGCTTGCAATCGGTCAAAGTCGTGTCTCCTTGTCGTGCTGGCGGATGAGTGCGGCGATTGCGGCTTTCGGGACTTGCGGCACGAGCGGCGCGATCTCGTCAAGCGCGTAACCGGCCTGATGCCACTTGATGATCATGTCTTCGAGTATTTTCTTCATTTGACTACTCCTTGTATGGGTTTTCTGTGGTGTGTGGCGGGAAATCGCATTCCTGGTCCTTCCATCCGGCCGCGTAGCCTTCGCTCCATGCCTTGCGGCGTTCGTGTCTCAACCATTCCAAGCTGCACATGGTTACCTGTTCGTCGTGTTTCATGATTTCTCCTTGTTGAGTCTGTCGGCTAATTCGCAGGCCTTTTCGTCTGCCTGTGCTGTTTCTTCGTCGCGTCCTAGCGCTTCGAGCACGTGAGAGCATTTCCACGTGTGCTTGTGTGGTTTCGAGGGTGGTATGCCGCTCATGTTGGCTCTGCGTTGGCACCAGCCTTTCCATTGGCGGCACCAGTCGTTGACGGTGCGTGTCTCGCCGTAGTGGCGAGCGGCGAAGGCATTCCACGCGTCCGACAGGTCGAGATTCGGGTAATCGCGGATTATGGCGGCATTGGCGTGGGCTTTCTCCCTGACCAGCTCGAAGTCGTTCAGCCCGATTTCTTTGGATGAAGAAGAAGAATATTCTTCTTCATCTTTCTTTTGGGTTCTGGTGTTCTGGTGTTCTGGTGTTTGTCCCGATTCTGTTTCGATTCTGCCGGCAGTCTGCGCACTTTCTGCCGGCAGACTGCCAGCAGAATACCGGTCATGCTCACGCTTGCGCTTGGCCATCACCTGCTGACGGCTCCGATTATGCTCAAGGTAATCGTGGATGACATAGCCGCCATCCACGGCCTCGATCAATCCGACCTGCTGCAAAGCGTCAAGCTCCTGTGTGGTGATGTCGAGCACGAATTCCGCCGTGTCCGAGTCCACATAACCGTCCGTGAGGTTGTCGCCGCAGTAGGAAAGCATGATGACGAAGGCGCTGATGGCCGATGGCATGGTACGGCGTAAACGGCGTACCTTCCGGTTGAGATAGAAGCCATTGGCCAATTGCACGTATCCGCGCCTTGCCATCAATCCTCCCCTCTTGTGATTCCGTTGTATGCCATCCAGATGGCCTCCTGCCGTGGCGTGGTGCAGGGCAGGTCGGTGTAGTTGGTGTTCGCCCAGCCGCTTCCCACGTGTGGTTTCGCCATCGCATCCAAGGCTTCGGCGATCTCCACCAAGTCCGGTGGCGGGTCAAGCGTCACCATGACAAACCCATCATTACGGCTTGCTTCGCGTCCACCAGCCGATACCCGCAGTAAGGGCAGGTGACGTAATAGCTGCCCACCGTCTCGCCGCAGTGGGCGCACTCGACATATCGGATCGTCTTGCTCATTCGTTTACCGCCTTCCGTGCGATTTCGAGCATTTCCTCGGCCTGTCTGATATATTCCTCATGGAAGCCGGGAATCTCACCGGCGTAATCCCATGCATCGTCTTCGTTCTTCGCCACATAGTCGCTTTCGATGCCATCCCACTTCTTGCAGCAGCCCAATAGCTCACGCGATTCTTCAACCTCTTCTCGACCAGCTTGGACAGCATGGCGGTGGTTTCAGCCCTGCTCATTTCTTCCTCCTGAAGTACTTGCATTCATCGTGATGGAACAGGAACAGGTGAAGTCTCCACACCTTGACTGCCAACAGGCCCTTGAGTGTGATCGCATACCCGCCATGGACACGCTTCATGAGCTTCCTATCGGCCAATGATTCAAGTATTCGGGAAAGCTCTTGGTTCTCTCGTTGTTGCCAGATGTAGTTCATCCCCTCAGCGATATACAGGCAACACATGTCCTTGTCGTATTGACTAATCATCATTAGCCTCCCTCTCAAGGATGTAGACGTTCGTCGCGGTAACGGCGTTATTACTCAATTCCGTTGGTGGCATGATATCCACCCGCAGAATCTTCCAACCCTCACCGTAGTCGCCAACCTATGGCTGAAGGTCCGGGCTGCTGTCATCGATGTCTTCATAGTTGAGACAGGACGGCATGGAGCCGCTGTAGCCGAGCATGGAACGGCAGTGTTCGGCGGTCTTGTGATATTCGTCTATTTGAGCTTTGACCACTGCATAAGCAGCCAAGTCATGCTTCTGCAGCAAAGCATTGGCAAGCCGTAATCCCTCAACCTCGCGCTGCTCACACCAGTCGATGACTTCCTGCAATGCTTTGTCTTTTTCACTCACGTTCGTCGCCATGATTAGTGTTCTTCCTCTTCGATTCGGATGGTGATGTGGTAGACGCCTTTTTCGGTGCTTGGCTCGCCTAGCCGGTAGTCCGGGCCGAGCACGTATTCCGCGTTGTCGTCAGGCCAGTAGCCTGACTGGGTGATGCCGTCGACTATCGCCTTGACCATTGGGGCCGCGTTTTCCGGGTCGAAGCGTCCGTGGGTCAATGGGTGGATGATGGCTGTCACGTGCACCGGCCATTTGGTTGGCGGCTTGAGTTTGCCGCTGTTGATGAGACTGCGGTAGGTGAGGTAGGCGCGTCTTTTCACGACGCTGGTGCGCCGGTATTTCGCCCGCCAGTCTCCACGCTTGTTCTGGGTCCACCAGTAGGCCTTCGGCACGTCGATGGTGGTTTCCTGCGTCATTCGTCCTCCAAAATCCAAATGTCGGCATCGCCAATGTCCGCGTAATGGTCTTCGCTTTCGGCCTCACATTCGGGGCATGGGATGGGGCGCGCCGGATACAGCGCGCACCCATGAATCGGACATGTGGGCAGCACGTCCGGCGGCTCAATCCACTCACGCATCAGAAATCAGGCTCTCCAGCCGGAGCGCCCCACGGATCATCGGCCGGAGCCTGCGACTGCTGCTGGGGCTGCTGATCCCTAGCGCCACCGGCGAAACCACCCGCATTATTGCCCTGGAAGCCACCACCGTTGCCATGCTGCTGACGCTGCACCTGAGCCGTCGCATATTTGAGCGATGGGCCGATCTCGTCCACGGTCATTTCGATGACGGTACGGTTGGAACCGTCCTGCGCCTGATAGGAACGCTGCTGCAACCGGCCTTGAGCGATCACGCGCATGCCCTTGCTCAGGCTCTGCGCGCAATGAGTGGCAAGGTCACGCCAGGCGGAACAGCGCAGGAACAGCGCGTCCCCGTCAACCCACTGGTTCGACTGCTTGTCGAACACTCTCGGCGTGGCCGCGATGCTGAAATTCGCCACCGTGGAACCATTACGGGTCGTGCGCATCTCAGGATCTGCGGTGAGGTTGCCCACCACGGTGATTACGGTTTCTCCGGCCATCACTCATCCTTTGCTTCCGAATCGGCCTCAGTGTCGGTGTCCATGACCTCGGAGGTCACGTCATCAGTCGAATCGGTGATTACCGGCTGGAACACGTCGCTGTAATCCGGTGTGGTCTCGTCCACGCTCGCGGCCTTCTTCGCCTCGATGTTGACCGGCAGGTACTTGAAACTGCGGCGGATGATGGTCTTCTTCGCCATCTCCACGAAGTTCTTCACCCACGGTCCGGTGATCTGGCGGCTGCGGTTGCGTGGCGCGTACTTCTCGCGGTATTCAAGCAGATCGCGTTTCGACATGTAGTCGGCGTAGCGTCCGCCGTTCGGCAGTTGGACGCTGAGATACACGAATTTCAGCTTGTCCTCGCTGTGGTCGGCGTCCACGTTCACCTCGTCGGGGCATTCGATGGTCGGTACGCCGTTCTCGTCAAGCTTCAGTTTGATGTTGTCGTCCTCGTAGACGGCTCGCGGCTGCGCGTAGATTCCACTGTTCTCCAGCAGCTTCAGCATGCCCTTGTAGCCGATGACGAACGTGGCCTGCTTCTCCCCCGTGGCATAGTTCTTGTTGCCATAGGGCAGGATGTACGCCTGTCCCAATCCGTCCACGTCGGACGGGCGCAAGCCAAGTGCTGCGCATTGCATGAAGCAGGAAAGGACACTCACCGGCGTGCAGTCGGCCAATGCGGGGGTGCGGTTGATGCTGCTGATGCACATCTGCAACAATGCCTCGCTGTCGAGGTTGCCGCCGATGACGCGTGCGATCTGCGGCCATGAATGCTCCACGAGCTGCTTGAGCTTGCCCTTCGGATTGAGTGGCTGTAACTGCCGGCCTTGCGCCTGCTGTGCGATCTGTCCCATGATTATTGCTCCTTTTCTTCGGTGGCTTTGAATGCGAATTTGCGGTATGTGGTGGCTTTGACGACGTATTCCTTGCGGGTCGTCGGCTTGTAGGTGGCTTGGAGGTTGCCGCAGCGCACGCCCGTATGCGAGCCGATGCGCAGGATGATCTGTTCCTGCAATTCCTTCTGCTCGTTTTTCAGGTCCTTCGCGCGGTTGGACGTGCTCTCGTATCTTGCGAGCAGGTCGTAGAGGTCATCGTCGGCGCTTTCGTCCACGATGTCAGGCGTCGGTTCCGGGAACGCCTTCTGCACGTCACCGCCGGTCAACTGCGGTGGAGTGCCCGAAGTGACGAAACGCCAGAAGTCGGCTGCGGCCTTGTCGATCGCGGCCATATCCTCCACGTCGGCCTTGAACGGTATCTCCACCGGCTCGTCGTCTCCGATTGCGACGTAGACGTAGCCCCACGTCCATCCAGTGACGAGCGCATAGAACTCGACCTGAGCCAAGTAGTATGGCGGGATTCGGAGGTTGCCGTCCTCGTCATGCCAGTCCACCGCTCGACGGCCGCTCGCCGTCTTGATTTCGAGGATTCCAAAATCGCCGTTCTCTTTCTGCAGGATGCCGTCAAGGGAAGCGCGCAGGTATGGCTTCCCGCGCATGATGAACTGCTTGTCCGTACCGTCCGTGACCAGCATTTCCGGATGATTCGAGCGGAAACGCTTACGGAGCTCGTTTTCCAGGGCATTGCCCTTGACGATCGCCCATTTGTCCGAAATGTCCTCCGGCTCCACGCGACCCGTCTTCTCCAGCCACAATTCGTAAGGCGTTTTGAAAGCGTTCAGGCCGAGAATCGTGCTCATGTCACTGCCGCCCACACCGGCCTTACGGCTCTTCAGCCAGGCGAGATGACGTTCCGTCTTCTTGCCCTGCTTGAAACGCTCGATCTGATAGCGTTCCGTGTCCTTGAGGGGAATACGCTTCATTTCAGGCTCCCTGCTGATTGCTTGGCTTGTTTATGTCTGCTTTGATGATGTCGGCGTCGAAATAATCGACCAGGAGATTGGCAATATTCAACGCGGACGTCCTGAGCTTGGTGATCTCCGCCTCGGACTCTGGCTTGATGGTGAAAACGCCACTCTCGCTATCGAATTTGAGTCTCATTTTGCGTCCTTCGAGTAATTGGCCTTGATGTCCATCAATTCGCCGGTGAGCAGTTTCGTGGCGAAACCGTAAACCACCTTGTCGTTGGCTTGGAATGCTGTGCGTTGCAAGGCGCTCACCGCGTCGAAGATGCCGACCAAGGCGTTTGCGATGATGATGCGCGGATCGGCTGTGGCTTGTGGCCCGACGATGATGGTTCCGACGGGGGTGATGTCGCTCGGGGTGAGTTTCGTTGCGGTGATTTTGTCCGCTGTGAGTTTCGATGTGGTGGTCATGGTTTCTTTCTTCTTTCCGGTTGTGGCGTTTTTCCGTGTTTTGCGGGGGGAATGCTGGTCGAAGGCCGGTAGCAGTCCTTCCTTGCGGAGTTGGCCGATGATGTTGCCGGCTGTTTTCTGGCTTATGTCGAGCGCTTCGGCGGTTTCCTTGCCGTCGAATGGTTGGCCTTGGTCGATGCGGTTTCTGCAGTGCGCGAGGATGAGGTCTCGTTTCGACGGTTCAGCCGTGGGCTTGCTGACGGCCTGATAGTCGGCCAGAGTATCCTCATGCGGCTTCTTCGGCTCTGGCGGTAGGTCTTGCTTGACAAGTCCGGCCTTGCGCAGGGCCCGCATTTCGCCGATCTGGAGTCCGGCTTCGCCCGACTCGTCGTAGATGCTTTTCAGCTCGGCGAGCTCGTCGGCTGTGTATTCGTGTTTCAACGTTTTCCTTTCCTGAGTTTTTCGATGAGCGCGTGGTTTTCGCGGATGAACTTGTCCACGTCCATTCCCTGCTGTGTGAGGGTCGGTTTGCCGGTGTCGACGCGTGCTTTCCCGTCGCTTGTGACGTTTGGATGGCTTTTGCACTGTGTCGCCGGAACGAACATGCCGTTTTTCATCTGGCCACCGTCCTCGTGTACTGGTGCGCCTGCGCCCACCGTTCGGCCACGGCGCGTTGGTATCGGACTTTGCGCCTGTCCTGATGGCCTTCGGGCGGTTCCACGCCGATTTTCAGATATGGCGGGCCTTTGCCGGTGCTCCGCCAGTTGGCGAGTGTGCGCACGCTCATGCCGAGCATGGTGGCCAGTTCGGATGGCGTGAGCAGGTCGGTCATGGCCGGGCGTCCCGAATGTCGCCCATCGGGTCGATGTGGAGGCCGTCGAGCATTTCCACGGTGTCACTGCCGCTGCCGCGTTCGATGTGCCTTTTGAGCGCAATGTCGATGGCCTGGCATGCGATTCTGGCGGCAAGCGCGGTTATTTCGCCTAATCTGTCACCGGGCAAGTGGACGCTGTACATCTGGTCTTCGGATGCGCCTAGCGGCATGATGAATGTGCCGATGGTCGAGTGGGTGGCGTTCTCATTTCCGATGCATTCGGCCGAGAGTGTGAATCTCAGCGTCACGCTTTTCTTGCCGTTCATTGCACGTCTCCTTTGCTTGTTGACGTTGTGTGCCCCACCCTGACGAGTGGATGGGGCTGAGTGGCTGGCATCGGAGTCGGACCGATGCCGTCCGTGGATTCCCGAGCGCCCCTTTGACCGTTGGAACAACGACCTGAACGTGTTCGCGATCGGTGGCGTGGCCGACGGTGACTGAAGCCGTCAGGCAGACTTTGAAAGGGTTGCAAACACCGGAGTGCCTGCGTTTCTTGATAGAGAGAGAAGAGATTGGAATCCGTAGACGGGCGAACCGTCGCCCAGCCGAATGCGCCGACAGTGTATGTGAAAGCAGTATGTGGTCGGCGCGTGGATAATAATCGATATTCAATTATGTGTCCCCGCCAGCCGACATGAGTGAACGTGGATGTCCGTGCAAAACATCCCTAATTTGGTTTGTTTCGTTGGACTGTCGGCTGGTGGGAAGTCTTTTAGTCGCGTGGCGCGAATCTGACGATCAGCCACAATGCGGTGGCGATGTACACGCCTTCCACCATGAGCGCGGCGGTGGTGCTGCCGCCATGCCATGTGAGCATGATGGTCAGGCTGGAGATGAGGCCGATGCTGACGATGGCGAAGAGGATGCGGCGGCGCGTGTAGTTCGGCTTCCGCGTCTTCTCCCGCTGGTCTTCGAGCCAGTAGTCGTGGTCGGTCATTTCGCCATCCTCCTTTCGGATAGTTCCTTCAAGATGCGGTTGCAGTCGCGGCGGATGTTCGCCAGGTCTGTCTGCGTGAGCAGGTATCGCGCGTGGCTGTCGCACGTGTCGATGGCGAGCTGGATGACGGCTGAATGGTCGCTGCGAGTGGTGCCGTCATCGAGGATTTCGAAGTAGAGGCTTCCATCCGTGGTGAGGCTCATCGTGTTCCTCCTATCGCGTCATAAAGGTGGTATGCGAATGTTTCTGTGGTTTTGGCGTCCACTTCCGTGAGGATGGTCTTCCCGTCCTCGTGGAGTCTGACGAGTCTGGCGTCGTGTTCGCCGACTTGGATGGCGTAGCCGGTCAGGCCGAGCATGATCGTCCGCGGGTCGAAGACCGTCTTCCGCTGTTCGGGCGGCGCTGGCGGGTTAAGCAGTTGTCCGCTCATTTCTGTGCTTCCTTGACGATCGTGTCGATGATGACGTCCACGAGGTCGGTCACGTCGATGTCCATCGGTCCGGTGATGTGGTCCAGGAATCGGCTAGCGTCGATTTCATCCCACTGTCCCGCGTATTGCGGGCGAATCATGTCGCCATGCTCGGCGAATTCGTCGAAGACGGCTTCCACGCAGGCTTTGCGCAGTTCTCGGGTGTAGGTCTTGCTGTCCATCGGACGCTCCTTTGGTTGTGGATTTCAGGCTTTGAATTGTTTGATGCTGTCGATCGGCTGGAGCAGCACTGCAGTGAATTGGAAGAGGGTCATTCCAAACATGTCGGCGATTTTTTCCAGATCACTTACGGTGAAGTCTTTCTTGCCGGTGAGTTTCTTGTTCGCCAGTGGCCTTTCGCATCCAATCGCTTTGGCTATGTCTTCTTGCGTCATGCCCCTTCGAGCCATCTCCCCTCGGATATTGGCTCTCATGAGTTCCGTTTCGCTTGTCACCCAACCTCCTTTCTCGTTTCGTTGCTGATTACAGATAGTACTTATTTAGATACTCTTACGAGAGTACTTAATTGATTACTTTACAAAAAGTACACAATTGGGTATCATGGAGCCATGGGAACAAGAGCTAACACTGACGTTACCGCCGGAGCGCGGAGCGTCATGGAATACTGCAAAGCACTGCAATCCAGGAGCGGTATGACCGCTACGGATTTCGCCGCGAAATGTGGATTCAGCCGCAACTATTGGTTCGTCCGTGCCCGGTTCGACGCACCCTTGACGGTATCGGACTGCGAGCGAATCGCCAAGACATGCGGGATGACATTGCGTCAGCTATTCGCAAACGCGCTGGCAGCACAGGAAGAAAAAAGAACCGCCGAAACCCTCAACAAGCTGCAGAGGGGCGACGTGGCCCTTGCGGCGTATCGGGCCGCTGGCAAGCAGGAGGCCATCAATGGAGAGGCTGGGCCGGATTACGACGAGCCTGCCTGACCTGCCGATCGACCGGCGCATGACCTACGGTGCCATGCGCCGCGCCATTGTCGGACTGCCGGTCACCGTGTCCAGCGCCATCCTGCCGAACGGACTATGGGGCTGCTACGACAATGAAAACCGCGTCATCCTGATTGATCGTCGGCTCACGTACGCGGCGAAACGCTGCACGTTGGTGCACGAGCTGTTGCATTGGCGGCATGGCGACACCGGCTGTTCGAACGATAGTTCGAAATTAGAGCGGCGGGCGAGACGCGAAACTGCCTTGACGCTGATAGACCCACTCCGCTACGGCATGCTGGAACAAATGTACGAAGGGAATTCGTGGAACATCTCCCAGGAACTGGAGGTGACCCAGCAGGTGCTCGGAGACTTCCGACTGGCAATGTCTGAGCGAGTCTGCATCATTTGAGCAATAGAATCAAGGAGAAAAGAAGAAGGGAGCAATCATGGCGAAGAGACCACAGCCAGCACCGGACGCGATCTACGAGTGCGAAAGGCTTGACGACCCGCTGTTTATGGGCATCCGCCTGTATGCCAATCGCCTGGAATTGGATGTCTGCACGACGTACCTGCACCGGTATAAGAAGACCGAAGCATACCAGGTAAGCGACCTGCAGGGCGTGGTGTTGAAGAAGCGCACGGTCACATGGAAATACAGTGCGTTGCGATCACTGCCACTGAAATTCAAAAAAGCCGAGGACGCGCAGGAATTCTACAATGCCGTGAACAGCCTCTAAAAGCATTAAGCCCCACAATCTGTGGGGCTTTTATATTGTCTTATAAGTCTTTATAAAGCTTATATTTGCTTCAGGCGCTCGAATACCTGTGCCGTCTGTGCGGCATCGTCGGCGGCTCTATGACGCTCCGTCTTGGCGATGCCGAAATAGCGGATGAGGTCGAGCAGCCTATGGCGGCCAAGCTGCGGCAAGAGTGTCTGAGAGATTTCCAGAGTGTCGTAGAAGCTGACGTCCGGCATGCCGACGCCCGCTCTTTCGGCTTCGCGGGCGATGACCGGCAGGTCGAAGCGGCGAATATTATGCCCTATCCACGTATCACGCCCACAGAAAGCGTAGAATTTGGGCAATGCCTTGTCGATGGTGGGCTGGTGCCGCACGTCCCGGTCGGTGATGCCGGTGATCTGCGTGACCTTGGCCGGTATCGGAATCTGTGGATTGACGAGCTGGCTGTATGACGCGACTTTGCGTCCGTGCCTGATTCTCACGGCTCCCAATTCGATGATTCGAGCGTCACGGCCTAGGCCGGTGGTCTCAATATCCACAGCCACGTAATCGTCCTCCACGCCATCATTCGTGTCGGCATGAGTGATTGGTGCCGTTCCCACTGTTGGAGCGTCTGAGGTGGCTTCCGGCGATGATTCAGGCGCATTCGTCGCTTGATGCTTATGGCGTGGCTCAGGCTTGAGGAAGAGATGCCAGAAGAACCATGCGAGGAATGCGAGGAGCAGAACCGTCATGATGCTTGTGGCCAGATCGTACTTCGGCGTGGTGATGGTGTCGTATATGCCGTAGATACCGGAGATTGCGAACAGTACGGATAGCACGAGGTAAATCAGTTTCTTCATTTTTCCCCTTCCTTCTCCTTGCTTCAAGCTACCGCAGATGGGGATTGGACGTGCCGATTCTTCCATTTCAGCGCATTGGCGCTGTATGAAAGAATGAAAATAATGTTACATATGCATATATGTATATTTCATGTTTGCAAGTTAGTATTTTCCGCTTGCAAGGTTAATATGCGCCCTTGTTTACAACACGCCATACACACATGTTTGCAAGTTAGTATATAATGTGTTTCAGAACAAAAACCTCCGCAGTGTTAACGGCACCGCGGAGGTAAAACATGAAGCCTCACTCAAAGACTTCCAAAACCATTGTAACGCATGGCTTGGAGGTCGGAAATGGACCGTGAAATGGGATACCGCAACATGCTGGCAGTCGAAGAACTCGCAAGCCAAGGGAAACTCACCGTCACCCACAAGGGCGCACGCAGCTTCGACTTCGCGCAATACGCCCTGCTCAGCCGCATGGCATGGCTCACCGCCGACTGGCCACTGGACAAAGCCGCCAAGGAAAAGCACATGATGCCGCGCACCTACGCTTCCGGCTGGCTCAAAATCGCCATCGATTGGGGCATGACACTTCCCCAGTCAATGGACGAGCTCGTGGCGATCGGCAATGAGCCGCGCAATCCGAAGCGCGAGCAGCTGGCCTACAACCGCATCGGCAAAATCGCCAAGAAGCTCGAAGCCGCAGGACTCATCAAATGCCTTCGCAAGGGCAACGTGCAGCGCAAGAACAATGCCGTCTGGCTTCTGACCATCGGCACGCCGGAGGAAAACGCTGAGGTCGAAGCATACGTGCGACAGCACATGTACCTTTGATTCCGTGCCCACATTTTGCCCACGTTTTATAGAGAAATGACGTGATTTGGAGTGAATTGGAGTGAATTAGGAAAGTCTGAAAACCGTTGGAGAATAAAGGAAAACCGCCATTTCTGGCGGTTTGAAAAAGTGCCTCCAGCGGGACTCGAACCCGCAATCCGAAGAGGTCGATTTTAAGTCGACTGCGTATACCGATTTCGCCATGGAGGCTTTGCGCCGGCCAGAAGAAAAAGCCGACGCCAAGCTATTATGCCACGTCAGCGCGCAGCAAGCAATCTCTTGCCGTAATCCAGCACGATGCCGTCCAACAGACCATGCTCGCTGGCCATGAAGGAGTCGATGCGCTGGCCATGATCCTCATATGCGGCTTCAGACACCTTGGCAAGCACACGGTTCCACACCAATGCGCCGCCGCCGACCACATCGACGCGTCCGGGATGAATGGTCTTGTAGGTCAGACGCTCCTCACGAGGCATGTGCAGGAACCGGTTGTCAACGGCATAGGCATCTTCCAGCGTGCAGCGTGCGCCGTCCACGGCGGTGTGGTCGTATTCCGTCAATCCCATAGCCAATGCGGTCATGGTGGTGACCGTTCCGGACACGCCGATGATGGTGTGGGTCTTGCCGGCGGGAACGGTCTTGAACGCCTCGTCGATATGCGCGTCGATATCCGCGACCGCCTCGGCGATCTGCCCCTCGGTCGGCGGGTCGTTTTTCAGATGACGCTCCGTCATACGGACAGACCCGATATTCATGGAGAACGCGGCCTGCACCTGCGTGCTCGGATGGGTGACGCCGTCGCCTCCCAGCACCAGTTCGGTGGAACCTCCGCCCAAATCGACCACCAGATAGGGGGCCTCGACCTCGCGATGGACGATGCTGGTGGCACCAAGGAAGCTTAAATCCGCTTCCTCCGTGCCTGGAATGACTTCGGGACGCACGCCCAAGATCTTCTCGATGTTGTCTTCGAATTCCTCACGGTTCTCGGCATCACGGGTGGCCGATGTGGCCACGAAGCGGATGCCGTCCACGGGATGTTCGGCAAGCACGCCGGCGAATTCTCGGGCAGCCTCATAGGCGCGCGCCAACGCCTCGTCGGCGAAGCGATGGGTTTTGTCCACGTCCTGACCGAGACGAATCACCCGCAGGATGCGCGGAACGATGTCTTCCACACCGTCCTCGCTCACACGCGAGACTTTCAGACGAATCGAATTCGTGCCGCAATCAATACCGGCAACGGTTACCGACTTCATTACTCCCACCTTCTACTCTTCGTTTTCCACTGCGCAACGGCATACGGCCGGATCGAACTCATGTTTGATGGCGGACAGGGCCATATCACCGATGGGGTTGGCGCCCTCACCCATCACCAGCGTCTGGGCCAACAACGCGTGCAGGCATTTGACACGCACCGGCATGCCGCCGGCACTGGTGCCTTCGATGTGTTCCTCGCTGTCTTCCAAGGCCAAAGCGATTTCATGGCGGAACGCGAGGTACAGTTCGTGGGCACGTTCGTATCCGGCACGCAGATCCTCGTTTTCGGCCAGCATATCGTTGTATTCCTTCATCTTGCCTTCGGCTTCGATGTGGGAGATGGCCTTCACCGCTTCGGGCCCGGTCAGATAGCAGGTCGTCGGGAACGGGACACCGCCTGGAAGCAACGGCCGGGTGACCACAGCCAAAGGCCGGCCGCATACGCAACGGGCTCCGACGGCGACCATGCCGCGCGGGTAACGTCCAAGCTGACGCTCCACCACGGCGATATCATGTTCGGTGGCGGGTTGGGCAAGCACTTTGTCCGCCAAACCCTTGGCCTGTTCGATAATCGTCATGTCCATGTCACTCCTGTCCGTCTTCCGACGGCTGCTGACCGTCCTGTTGCGATTGGCCAGTCTGTTGTTGACTGTCCTGTTTGTCTTCTTCGCCGGCATGCTGCGACTGTTTCGTCGAGTCGGCCTTCACGGGATCCGACCGATCCGCCTGCTTGAAGGAATATGCAAGTTCCTTATACCACGGCAGGGCGGTTTTCGGTGATTCGTCGTATGTCGTCCCTTTTTTCGGCTCGCTCTTGCCGGTCACCGCTTCGGGATGCTCGACACGAATCGCCTGTTCGCCGGGGAAGACGAATCCCAAACGATCCCTGGCCTGGGCGGTGACATACGCCTTGTCATCCCATCTTGCGATATCGTTCTCCAGCTCGCGTTTCTGCGCGACCAACGCCGCTTCCTGTTTTTTCAGTCCGTTAAGCTCTGCCAGATTCAACGCATAGGTATGGAATGTCGATGCCAACTGGATGGTTCCCAAAGCCACGATGAACAATGCCACGAAGAACGCGACCGGGCCGGCGCCGCCGCGTTGTGATGGTTTTTTTCGTGCCTTCGAACTCATAGCAACGAAAATACCCGTCGCGTTCGACTTGGAACACGACGGGTATTTCTATGTCAACGCATTCATGATGCGCTGGCTACGCTCACTCAGCGATGTACTTCTTGCAGGCCTTGAAAGCGCTGTAGCCGGCGTACTGAGCGGTGGAGCCGAGCTCCTCCTCAATCTCGAGCAGGCGGTTGTACTTGGCGATACGCTCGCCACGAGCCGGGGCACCGGTCTTGATCTGGCCGGTGTTCTTTGCCACAGCCAGGTCGGAGATGGTGGTGTCCGGGGTCTCGCCGGAACGGTGGGAAACCATGGAGGTGAAGCCGTTCTTGGTGGCCAGCTCGATGGCGTCGAGGGTCTCGGTGACGGTGCCGATCTGGTTGAGCTTGACCAGCAGGGAGTTGGCGGCGCCGAGCTTGATGCCCTTGGCCAGACGTGCCGGGTTGGTGACCAGCAGGTCGTCGCCGACGACCTGAAGGCGAACGCCGAG